>NPIG01000381.1_pt1 | contig 38728 bp, 29 predicted proteins | sample 8637441 | NCBI WGS metagenome assembly NPIG01 (sample SAMN07420675, study PRJNA396082) | bioreactor metagenome | isolation source: sample BR6 brine-fed electro-methanogenic bioreactor BR | place: Japan: Kochi | collected 2016-06-14
TTTACATTTAGAGTATACAAGATTATATGTATATATTTATTGGAATCATATTTGTTTGTTTTGGTTTATTCGAAATAATTAATCCAGAAAAAGTATTAGAATGGCAAGATAGACTTCGAATTAAAGGTCAAAGAACATATACAAATTACTCTAGAGTAACAACCATCATCACTGGTGTTTTTTTAACCATAGGTGGACTTGCGCTTATCATTGTTAGTATCACATGGCTTTAACAAACATCAAGACAGTGTAAACTGTCTTTTTTATTTGTTTTAAGAGATTTTCCTTATATATATAGATAAATATAACAAAGTTATATATAATAGATACAGAGGTGATTTTATGGATAATAAAGACGTGTTAAAACAATTGACCTTAGAAGAAAAATGTTCTTTAGTCGTTGGTAAAGATGCTTGGAGAACAAAAAATATCGATCGATTAAATATTCCTTCTTTATTTATGGCTGATGGTCCTCATGGATTAAGAAAAGTCGTTGATGATAGCTCAATCCATGACTTAGCTGTAACAGCAGTATGTTATCCATCCCTTGTAACTTTGGCTTCATCCTTCGATTGTAAACTAGCTGGTCTAATGGGTGAGTCAATTGCTAAGGAATTTAAAGCTGCTGGTGTGGATTTAATCTTGGGTCCAGGCATTAATATCAAAAGGCATCCATACTGTGGACGTAATTTTGAATATTTCTCGGAAGATCCATATGTCACAACCCAAATGGCTAAAGGATATATTAAAGGTGCAAAAAAACAAGGTGTTGGGGTTTGTTTAAAACACTATGCATTGAACTCACAAGAAACCTATAGGATGTCTTCAAATTCAATCGCTGATGATCGAGCTAAATATGAAATCTATTACAAAGCATTTCAAGAACTCGTTAAACTCGATCCTGAAATGGTTATGAGTTCTTACAATTATATTGATGATACCTATGCAAGTGAAAACTTTAAACACTTACAAACCATCTTAAGAGATGAGTTTGGTTTTGATGGTGTGATTGTTTCAGACTGGTCTGCAGTCAATAAAAGAGTAGATGCATTAATCGCATCTTTAGATTTAGAAATGCCAGGGGTTATTTACTCCATTCATGACTTAATTAAAAAAATCAAAAAAAATGACAAAATTGAAAAATATTTAGATGCTTCAGTTTTAAGAATTTTAGACATGATTTCTAAATTTTCAGGTAAAATTCAAAAAACTGTCAGCTTAGATGATAATCATCTTAATGCAATTACGGTCGCAAAAGAATCCATGGTTTTACTTAAAAACGAAGATAACATTCTACCAATCAAACCAAACGAAAAGGTATTATTAGTTGGAGAAATGGCTGAATTAGTACGTTATCAAGGTGGTGGCTCTAGTCATATTAATCCTTACAAAATCGACTCAATTCGTGAAACATTCGTGAAACATAAATGTGTAAGCTTTTCAAAAGGATACAACTCTAAAGATTTATCAAACGATCAAGTCTTGATTGATGAATTAAAAACACTGGCTCCAAATTTTGATAAAATTATTGTTGTATGTGGACTCACAGATGAGTTTGAATCAGAAGGTTATGATAGAATTCACCTTGAAATTCCTAAAAATCAACAGTTTGTAATCAATCAATTGGCCAATTTAAATGACAACATCGTTCTTGTCTTACAAATTGGATCTCCTATTGTGATGCCATACCTCCCTAAAGTGAAGGGTGTATTGAATTGTTACCTCGGTGGTGAAGGTTTAGGAAAAGCGCTAGAAAGTGTTGTTTTTGGAAAAACAAATCCGAGTGGACGACTCGCTGAAACATTTCCAATGAATCATTCATCGATACCGAGTAATCCATATTTTGCTAAGGGAAATCGAAATGTTTTCTATCAAGAAAGCATCTTCGTAGGATATAGATTTTACCAAACGGTTAATCAAGAGGTCTTATTCCCATTTGGTTATGGTTTATCCTATACACACTTCGAATATTCTAATATGCAAGTGAGTCATCCTATATTAATTAATCAATACATTAACGTATCTATTGATATAACAAATAATGGTCCAATGGATGGTAAAGAGGTTGTCTTATTATTCTTTGAAAATAAAAAGCCAAATATTCCAAGACCAATTAGAGAGTTAATTGCTTTCGATAAAATCATGATTAAAAATGGTGAAACAAAAACAGTCACATTCAAAGTAAACGCTGATATGTTTAAATACTATCATCCTGAATTGAAACAATTTATTACAGATGATGGTGTATATCATTTACAATTCTGTAAATCTGCGAGAGATATATTAATAGAGAAACCAGTCACTGTAAATAGAGGCACACTATATAAAGATAGCATTTGGAATAAAATTAATAGCTATAATCCAGCAAAAGGATTAAGGTTTGATACAAAAGATTTTGAACAATTAATTAATCGACCAGTTTTAAATCAAACAATCAAATATAAAAGACCATTCACCATAAATAACTCATTTGAAGATATGCAAGACGTTTGGTTAGGTAGAGTTATTTATAAGATGTTCTTAAACAGAGCTAAAAAAGAAGCTAAGAACCAAGATGATCAATTTGTAAACATGATGATGGCTTCAATTAAAACACAACCAATAAGAACCTTAGCGATCTTAAGTGATGGAGCTATTGGCATAAATACAGCGATTGGTTTAGTTGAATTAATCAATGGTCATATATTTAAAGCAATAAAATACTTATTAAAGAGGGATTAACACATGAGCAAAAAATGGTATAGAGATGGATTTGTCTATCAAATCTATCCAAGAAGTTTTAAAGATTCAAATAATGATGGGATTGGTGATATCCCAGGTATTATAGAAAAAGTTCCTTATCTCGTTGATTTAGGCGTAGATATCGTATGGTTATCTCCTGTCTATAAATCACCTATGGATGATAATGGATATGATATATCCGATTACAGAGATATTCACTATGAATATGGAACCATGCAAGATATGAAGAAACTCATTAAAACCTTGCATCGACATAAAATCAAGCTTGTTATGGATTTGGTAATCAATCATACAAGCTCTGAACATGAGTGGTTTAAAAAGTCTGTAAAAAGAGAAGGGAAATATACCGATTATTATCATTGGGAAGATAACCCAAGAAACTGGACAGGTTTTTTCGGAGAGAAGGCTTGGACATATAATGAAGAAAGAGGACAATACTATCTTCATTTATTCGCTAAAAGCCAACCTGACCTTAATTGGGATAATAAAGATGTAAGAGATGACATCCATGATATGATTACGTTTTGGTTAGACCTAGGGGTTGATGGGTTTAGATGTGATGTGATCAATCTAATCGCTAAAGATAACCGTCATCCTAATGGAAGACCAAGATTATTACTTACAGGGAGAGAATATTACTTAACGTATCCTAATGTACATAAATATCTACACGAGTTAAACACTAAAGTCTTTTCAAAGTATGATTGCTTTACTGTTGGTGAAACTGCACTCGTTGATGTAAATGATGCTGTTTTATTAACAAGTCCTAAAAGAAAAGAATTAGATATGGTATTCCAATTCGATCATATGGGAGCTGATTCATATTTAGTAAAATGGTTCTTAAAGAAGTTTAGACCAATGAATTTAAAGAAACCTCTCAGCAAATGGCAAAACAAAGTAAACAATAAAGGTTGGAATACACTTTATTTAGAAAATCATGACCAACCAAGAAGCATAAATCGATTTGGATCCTTAGATTATCGTTATGAATCGGCGACCATGTTAGCCACAATGATTTATTTCCAACAAGGAACTCCTTTTATTTACCAAGGTCAAGAGATAGGTATGTCGAATATTAGCTTTGAACATATCGAAGAATATCAAGATATAGAATCGCACAATATCTACAAATTATTCAAGAAACTAGGCTTTACAAATCGTCGTATTATGAAGAAAATCAAGTATATGTCAAGAGATAATGCAAGAACTCCTATGCAATGGGATGATTCTATGAATGCTGGTTTTAGTGATGTTGACCCTTGGATTCAAGTTAACGAAAATTACCCAGATATCAATGTTTCTTCGCAATTAAGTGACCAACAGTCAATTATATCGTATTATAAGAAGATAATTAAACTTAGAAAGCAATATCCGGTTATTGTTAATGGACGATACATGGATCTAGAGTATAGAAACCCAAATATCTATGCATATAAGCGATTTAATAAAACATATGAAATGATCGTTGTATGTAACGCAACCAAAAAACCATATAAAATGCATAAAGCATACATGCCTGTAAAAAATTTGTTGCTCAGTAACTATACTGATCATGATCCATTAATTTTGAAGCCTTTTGAAGCAAGAGTTTATCTAAAAAAAATGAGCTAAGTCAATTTTGACTTAGCTATTCTTTTGAACTATAGATTTTTTTGATATTAAAAATTGGTTTAATCATATCTAAAACTTTATTCCTACATCCTTCGTAGTCATCTTTAAATCCTAATGCATGTTTTGAATCAGGAACATAATAAACGTCTTTTAAAACAGCTGGTGATGCATTATACAAATGCTTCGCCATTGACTTAGGAACCGCTGTGTCATCTTCACTTTGTACAATCAGGAATGGTATTGTGTTCTTACGCATATATCGAATAGGATTGACTCTCCATAATAGATAACGATTCAATCCTAAAGTGAAAATATTAATCCCTAAATAGAAAAATCTAAGAAAACGTGTTTTTTTAGGACTTGCTAAAGTACTTGATAATCTTGTATACCCAGAATCTAAAACTAAGAACTTCACATTATCCTTAGGAATATCTAATCCAGTCGCCATAATTGTTGCAGCTGCGCCCATTGAGACGCCGTGGATTAAAATATTCTTATTCGCACCATAATTTCTCAAAGCATGTAAAACCCATCGTTTTAAATCAAACTTCTCATGATGTCCAAACGTTGTATAGTCACCGGTTGAATCTCCATGTCCTCTTAAATCTGGAAGCATCACTTGAAATCCCATCTCTGCGTACATCTTAGCGATAATAATCATATCCGTTGCTTTCGATTGATATCCATGGACAACAATCGCTAAATTAGGTGAGTCTTTATCATAAGGAGGGACATACCACCCATGTAACTTAACTCCATCATATGCATGTGATTTAATTTCTGATTTAGGAATCTCTTCCCACCATTCATATGATTTCTTATAAAAGTCTTCTGTATGATCGACTAAATCAATTGGTGGCTTATTATAATCATAAAATATTTTTCGATAAATTTTAAATGAAATTCCTAGATAAACGAGTATAATAATACCGACGATTATTAATATGAACAGCCAATCGGCTAATCCTAAAATAGTCATTGTATGCACAATATCACATCCTTATATAACATTATAACACTATCTAACTATTTTAAAACACTAATATCGTGATAATTAGGTTATAAATTCATTGACATATTGCGATAGTTTATGTATAATACTTCCGTATGAAAAACGCATACCGCACAGGTTTGGTTTTAAAAACGAAAGTTACCAAATATGGCGAGTCTTAAAAAATGAGGAGGTGCACAAGATGTACGCTGTTATCGAAACAGGTGGAAAACAACTTCGTGTAGAAGTTGGACAAGAGATTTTCGTAGAAAAACTTGGTGTTGAAGCTGGTGAGGAATACGTGTTTGACAAAGTATTACTTATCGGTGGAGGTAAAAACAAAGTAGGAAAACCTTACGTCAAAAATGCTAGCGTTAAAGCTACAGTAGTTAAAAATGGTAGAAGTCCTAAGATTATCATCTACAAATATGAAGCTAAGAAACATTACCACAAGAAACAAGGACACAGACAAGCTTATACAAAACTTACTGTAACAGATATTTCAGTTGAATAATCATAAAAATTTATTTTGGAGGTGTTTTAAGTGATACTTAATTTAAATATACTTGAATGCATGGCATCCAAAAAAGGTGGAGGATCTACGAAAAATGGTCGTGATTCTGTAGGACGCCGTTTAGGAGCCAAATTATCAGATGGTCAATTCTGTACAGCTGGGTCTATCATTTATAGACAAAGAGGTACTAAAATTCATCCAGGAGAAAATGTAGGAATCGGTAGAGATGATACTTTATTCTCAAAAGTTGATGGAATCGTTAAATACGAAAGAGTTGGAAAAGATAGAAAACAAGCAAGTGTCTATCCACAAGTATAAAACTTAGTAATCAAAACAGGTTTAGAACCTGTTTTTTTTATGGTTTCCTATTATATTGCATATAAATTCTTATTAACAAACGAACCATATTGAAAAACAACCCTATTTAAGTTATAATTTTCATTGGTTAAATGGAGGTTCATATGAAAAACGAAATTATCAACACTTTTAATAAAATATATGGATATAATGCAAAGAAAACTTATTTCTCTCCTGGTAGAGTAAATATTATTGGTGGTCACACTGATTACAATGGTGGTGCTGTTTTACCTTTCTGTATTGACGCAGGTATTTTTGCAGCTGTTTCTGAAAGAGCCGATCAACAAATCAATGTGTATTCAGATAACTTACCACACAAAGGTGTCATTTCTTTTGAAATTGATGACGTTGAATTCAAACAAGAAAGAAACTTTGCTAATTACGCAAGTGGTGTCATCAAAGAGTTAACTGAAAGAGGATATTCAGTTAAACACGGATTTGATATTGCGATGGTCGGTAATCTACCAAGAGGTGGAGGATTATCAAGTTCAGCTGCTTTATTGATTTTAATCACTAAAATAGTTAATGATTATAACCATCTAAATATTGATGGGCCAACAATGGCTGTTATTACAAAGGCAGTAGAAAACAATTACATTGGTGTAAGTTCAGGAATCATGGACCAATTTATTATCGCTAATGGTAAAAAAGGACATGCAATCTATTTAAATGCAAATACTTTAGAATATTCACATGTACCTGTTGATACAACACATCATAAAATTGTTTTAATCAATTCAAACCAAACAAGAAAATTAACAGAATCAAATTACAATACAAGACAAAGAGAAACACAAGATGCTTTAAAAATCTTACAAGCGCATAAAGACATCGACCATTTATGTGATTTAACACCTGAAGATTATGAAACATTGGTTTCATACTTAGAAGATGATGTCTTAAGAAGACGTGTTGAACATGTTGTGTATGAACATGCAAGAGTTTTAGAAGCTAAAGTTGCTTTAGAGAACAAAGACTTTGAAACTTTAGGAAAATTGCTAGATAAAGCGCACGAGTCAGCTAGAGACTTATATGAAATCAGTTCTCCAATCTTAGATGACTTAGTTATTTTAGCGAAAAAAGCTGGAAGTATTGGTTCTAAAATGATTGGTGGAGGTTTTGGAGGATCAACACTTAATTTAATTCCAACAGAAAAATTAGACGACTTCTTAAAATCATTTAGCAATGCATATAGAAAAAAATACAAAAAAGAGCCAGTCATCAATTTATTTGAACCGACAAGTGGAGTGAAAGAAATATAATGATTAGAAAAGCTACTAGAGCTGATATTGATAAAATATTAGCTCTAGCAAATACAACAAGAGCGAATATGATTCAAAATGGCTTACATCAATGGGAAGAAGGTTATCCTAATAAAGCCATTTTTTTATCTGACTTAGAAAAAAGTGGTTTATATGTCTTTGTTCATGAAGGGAAAATCTCAGGTAGTATCTCAATATTACATGAAAATGAAGAAGCTTATAAAGAAATCTCTTGGTTAAAAGAAAAATCATTAGTTATTCATAGAGTTATTGTTAACCCAAATAGTCAAAGAATGGGTATCGGATTTAAATTATTTGAACATGCAAAGCAATTAGGGCTTGCGAATAATTACGAATCTGTTAAAATTGATACGCACCCTGATAACTTAAAGATGCAGGGATTAATTAAAAAAACAGGTTATGAGTATATCGGTTTTCTAAAAGGAATCTATCGGTTAGCTTATGAACTCGTATTATAGTATAATATGACAAGAGGTGATTAGATGTTTATAGATGAAGTCAATTTATTAGTAAAATCAGGAAAGGGTGGCGATGGTATCGTCGCGTTTCGTCGTGAAAAACACGTTCCATTAGGTGGACCATCTGGTGGAGATGGTGGAAAAGGTGGATCTGTGATCTTCCAAGGTGATGAAGGAATGTCTACACTTCTTGATTTAAAATTCCAAAAACATGTTTTCGCCAAAGCTGGTCAACCTGGAATGAAAAAGAAAATGAAAGGGGCTGACGCTGAAGATATCATTGTCAAAGTCCCATTAGGTACCACAATCTATAAAAAAGACACGAAACAGGTTTTAGCTGATATCACAGAACATGGTCAATCAGAAGTCATTGCAAAAGGTGGTAACGGTGGTCGCGGTAACGTTTCGTTTGCGACATCTAGAAATAAAGCACCTAATTTTCAAGAGAATGGACAACCTGCTGAAGAAATAGAATTACATATCGAATTAAAACTTTTAGCTGATGTTGGATTATTAGGATTCCCATCTGTAGGTAAATCAACCCTCATCACAATTCTTTCTAATTCACGTCCTAAGATTGCAGATTATCCATTCACAACAATTGTTCCTAACCTAGGTGTTGTACAAGTCCCTGGAGGACATAACTTCGTCCTAGCGGATATGCCAGGTCTCATCGAAGGTGCTTCACAAGGTACAGGACTTGGAATTCAATTTCTAAAACATATCGAAAGAACCAGAGTCTTAATCCATGTCGTGGATATGTCTCCTGAATCTTTAAGAGATCCATATAAAGATTACTTAACGATCAATAAAGAGTTAGAAAACTATGATTTCGAACTTTTAAGTCGTCCACAGATCATCGTCGCAAGTAAAATGGACTGTGAAGGCGCAAAAGAACGCTTAGAAGCATTTAAAAAGAATTTTGATACAGAAACACTCATCATCCCTGTATCTGCGCTTACAAACGAAAATTTAAAAGAATTAGTTTATGAGACATCTAAATTATTAGAAGTCACACCATTCTTCTATAAAAAAGCAGAAACAGTTGATGAATACGTAGAATACAATTTCGCTGAAGAAGACAAAGACTTCTTAATTAATAAGATGTCTGCGACAGTCTATGATGTCAAAGGTGTTGTTGTTGAAAAACTATACAACAGATCAAACTTACAAACCGACGAATCATTAACCATCTTCTTAACAAAACTAAGAAAAGCTGGTTTAGACCAAGCATTAAGAGATGCTGGATGTAAATCAGGAGATACAGTCATTATTATGGACTTAGAGTTAGAGTTCTTAGAATAGGAGGCACCATGTACGATTATATAAAAGGTTTAGTCACTGAAATCAATCCAACATCAATCACCGTTGAAAACAATGGGATTGGATATCAAGTTATAACTGCCAACCCATATTCGTTCTTATTACATTCTGAGTTAACAGTTTTTCTCTATCAGAAAGTCAGCGATGATCATATTAGCTTATACGGCTTTAAAACGGACAAGGCAAGAGAATTATTCATAAAGCTGATATCAGTTAACGGTATTGGCCCAAAGTCCGCAAACGCGATTTTAGCGTCTGGGTCCGTTGAATCTATAACCAAAGCCATCGATGATGGAAATGCCAAGTACTTACAAAAGTTTCCTGGTATAGGACCTAAAGCATCTCAACAAATCGTATTAGACCTAAAAGGTAAAATCGAGTTCGAAGATAAAACAATTAAAACCCTTAATCTATTAGATGTTGAAGAAGCCTTAAAAGCCTTAGGATACAAAGAAAGAGAAATCAAAAAAGTCTTACCTAAGCTTGACCCTTCTAAGAACACAAATGAATTAATTAAAGATGCATTAGCAATGATGCTAAAATAATAAAAACGACAACTTAACAAAGCATATATGCATCTTACTTGATGAAAACTTGCTAAAACGAAACACTACCTTTATTATGAAGTCATCAAACGAAAGGAAGTGTTTTTTAATGAAAACAAAGAAAATTATTTTAACATTATCATTAGTATTATTTGCAGCATTCGCTGTTGTAGCTTGTTCACCTGAGAGTGTGCTTATGAACAACATTATCTCAGCAACAAATCAAATCACTTATGCATCAAACGATTATTCAAACGCGAATGTACAAGCAGCGACTGAACTATCAATGGATGAAACATTCTACGTTGTTCAGACGCTTTCAGAAACAACAACTGAAGAACCTGTTGTTGAAGAGAACCCATTCATTACATTCAATGAATTAAGACAAGACTTAATTGCGACTCATCAAGAGATACAATCGAATGTAGACATCTTTAAAGGTATCGCTGTCTCAGTTAAAGAAAAAGCGAATATCTTAAGAGATAAAGATTATGTACTCTTAGAAGAAGATAGAGAAGCAATCGTTGTTTACATTGATCAACTAAAAGCTTATTACGATGACTTAATGGCAACCAAAGGCATGGCATATGCAAGACTTCAAGAGCTTGAGTATACAAGAGCTAACCTAGATGTTGTGAACCAAACATTCGTTGAAGTTCAAGAGGTCTTAGATTACCGTTTAGAGATCTTATTAGAAGCTAATATTATTGCAGAAAGTATTAATGAAATATTATCAGATTACATGGAGAGTTAATATGAAGATAAAGGTTTTTGAGAAACCCGAAGTTGATGAAATTGAAGTTGTGATTAACTGTAAAACCAAAAATGAACAGGTGGCAGAAATCACACATGCATTAACATATCTAAACAAATCAATAACAGGAAAATTAGATGGTAGAACTTACCATCTTTCTCCTAATAAAATTTACTATTTTGATAGTATAGATAATAAAGTTTTTGCATATACGAAACAGGATGTTTATCAGGTTCATCTGAAACTTTATCAATTAGAGGACATATTAAATAACACACCGTTTATGAGAATAAATAAGAATACAGTCTTAAATATAAAGAAGATTAAATCGTTCACATCAGCGATTAATGGAAGAATGGAAGCTATCTTGTTTAATCAAGAAAAAGTCGTTATATCGAGGAATTATGTGGCTTCATTGAAAGACAAGTTAGGAGGTAATCAATCATGAGAAGATTCTTAAGTAGAGTTGCAAAAGCATTCATCATATTAACCATCCTAACGATCATTTTGGTTCTATATATTCGTAGAGTAACAGGAATCATTATGCCATATAATATCGTAACTGTTTCAACGCTTTTAAGTAGTTTCTTCGCAGCTTTAGCCAGAACCGTATTTAAATCAGAAAAAGGAATTCCTGTGGTTAATGCTGTGTTGGGATATCTATTAATTATCCCTATCTTATCTATCATAAGAGCCACTTACAATAATTACTTATTTCAACTATCATATTTGATTTATATCATTATGGCGGTCATCCTTATTATTTATGGAATAGCGCTTCTAGTTGCTAAGAAAAAGTATAAACAAGAGGTGGATGAATTAAATCGTTTATTATTAGATAAACAAGAAGAAGATGATTTTGATGAATAAAATATATAAACAAAAAGGCTCTGTCATTTTGACAGAGCCTAAATTTTTTGTGAAATTTTTAGATTTCAAAAGCATCCTTAATTTTTTGAAAATCAGTAGTTTCCTCTAAAACAAGTTGTAGAAGTATTTTGGCCTTTTGACCATTTAAAGATGGGGCTAAAATACATCCTAAGTCCGTTAAGTACTTTCCACCACCTGTATACCCATATGAATCAAATACACGTCCTGTAGGGCACCTCGATGTAATAACAACGGGAATTCCTTCTGATAAAGCACGTTCAATTCCTTGGATCATCGTTGGTGGAACATTTCCTCTACCCAACGCTTCAATAACAATTCCATCGATATCAGCATCTAAAAGACAGTTTAAAACGTAAGAATCGGCACCTGCGTAAGCTTTAACAATAGCAGTAGTCTTTGTGACTGAATCGATTAAAAACTTTCTACGCGTGTAATTTAGCGTTCTATGGTAGATAACTTGTTGGTTATCAACGATACCCAATGGTCCATAATCCATTGATTTGAATGTATCAAGCGATAATGTGTTGGTTTTTGTGACTTCAGAGGCAGCATTGATCTGATCATTCATACAAACTAAGACACCACGGCCTTTAGATTTAGTTGAGTTGGCAACTAAAACTGAAGAGTTCATATTGTTTATTCCATCATAACCAAGCTCAGAACTCGACTTCATAGACCCTGTCACAACAATAGGAATGTCCGTGTCTATAACGCTGTCTAAGAAGAAAGCAGTCTCTTCAAGAGTATCAGTCCCATGTACGACAACAAACCCCTTAGGATTCGATTCTTGAATGGTTGTACGAATCATCTTTGCAATTTCAAACATCATTGAGTTCGTCATTGCAGGAGATGGAATCTGAGCATACTCAATAACTTCTAAATCATTGTACAGTTCAGATTGTAAAAGACTTTGCATTAACTGATTCGCTGAAAGAGCTGGTTTAACAGAATGGGATTCTTGATCAATTTGCATTTGAATCGTCCCACCTGTGAAAATCATATATATCTTATTCATAAGGTTCACCTCATATTCTAAAAGTATTATAACATAGAACTAAATTATTGAAATACATAAAATGTGATTTTTGAGGGGGGTGAGTCAGGTAATTTTCAAGGGGGTAAATATTGGGGTAAATGTAGATGGCGAGAATTAGCGATATTCATTGAGTGATATTTATCAACTCTCTCCACGGTATTCTTTAAATCGCGCCATTTAGCGCTTGGTATTTGGTTAACATAATATACATTATATGAACTTGTATAAGGTATTTTAAAATGGAGTATTTATCCCCCAAAAACTTCCATATAAAGGTGATTGTATGATTAATCATATGTTTTATTACTACTTACCTCTATTAAATGTATTCATATTTAATGTATGAATATATTTATTTTCACTTATTCTTCTTTTGGATATCTTTAATCATTTCAAGCTCGAAATTTACCGAAATTTTAATCTTTATTTCTTAACTGTATATTAAGAGCCTTATATAGTGTTAAAATCCAAATTTCAGAATTTGGATTTTAGATTTTTTTATGTAAAATTTTGATTTTATAGCGGTAGAGCTTCTACTACTTTTAGACCAAGCCTTTTAGAAAATTTAACTGAATTTTCAATTGCTTCATCATATAATAGTTCAACTTGATGTGCATCGCTTGAGATAATACATTGTGCATTATGCTTAGCGGCAAGTTGGAAAAACTCTTTTCTTGGGTATCTATAAAGGACTTCATCATTCACTGTGATGATTCCTTTTCTTATACCATTTGCATTAACCTCTAAGAGAACATTATTTTTTTTAGCTGCCAAAACGATTTCTTCTGCTATATCTAACATTTCTTGAGTTAATTCTTTTTGATGAAATAAAAACAGATCAGGGTGTGCGATGATTCTAAAGTAATTTGTCTCCATTGCTTCAATAACTGTCTCTTTATAAATTTGCATTTCTTCAACGTTGTTTATATGAAACGCAGAATACAGGTTATTATCTATCTCTAAATAGTGCTGTCCTAAAATCATATAATCTAGTTCTTTTTGGTATTTTTCATAAAAACTAGTTCGATTTTGGAAGAATTCAACTTCTAAACCAATGAAAACGTCGATTCTACGGCGATATTCTTCTCTTACCTCGTGTAGTTGTCTTAAATAAAGCGGATAATCGGACTTATACATACGTTCAGATCTATTAATCAGCTCATCCCAAGGGGCATGTTCTGAAAAACCGATACTGTCAAACCCCTTATCTATAGCTTCCAAGACATAGTCTTCTACTGTTCCAGAAGCATGTCTACATAGATACATATGTGTATGATAGTTATTTTTTATCAATCTATTCTTAGATGACATCCTTTTGTTTCCTTCCTGTTAAGAGCCGACTCCGTAATGATAATCGCTGTTTGTACCATGTTAAGTGTTTCAAAATAATACTTCGTTAAGTTAGGATACTTTAGAAGGTTCTTCTCAATATCCTTAAGAACTTTCAATGTAAGTGACAAACCCTGTTCATTTCTGACAATAGATACATGCTCATCCATGTAGTCACCAATTTTCTTACGTATTGGTTTATAGTTGTAATTATAATTCGGAACACCTTCGAGTGTTGAATCAACTGATTTCGTTACGTTGTTAATTGATTTGTTAATGTCTTTAGCAGCTGCCGATGCGAATACTAAGCACTCTAACAATGAGTTCGATGCAAGTCTGTTTGCACCATGAATTCCAGTGTATGCAGACTCTCCTACTGTATATAAGTTAGAGATACTTGTTCTTGCGTTTAAGTCGGTTTTTACCCCACCACATAAGAAATGTTCTGCGGGTGCAACTGGTATTAAATCTAAGCCTAAAATATATCCTTGTTTCTTGCAATGACTAAATACTGTTGGGAATCTTTTCTCTAAGAATTTTGGATCTAAATGTGTTGTATCAAGGTATACATGGTCTGTCCATGTATCATACATTTCTCTGTATATGGATTGACTTACTATATCTCTTGGTGCTAACTCCATACGTTCAGGATCATATTTTTTCATGAACCTTTCTTTTTCTACATTAATTAGATAAGCACCTTCTCCTCTGAGTGCTTCTGTTATTAAGAACCTTTGTCTTGATATAACAAATTCACTATATAAGGCAGTAGGATGAAACTGTACGAATTCCATGTTTTGAATTGTGCAACCTGCTCTATGAGCCATCCCTATACCATCACCTGTAGCGTTTAAATCATTGGTTGTTGAACCGTAAACCGATCCTATTCCACCTGTAGCTATTATTGTTTTTTTAGCATATATTTGGAAGTGTTTTGCTTGACTTTTTAATACTGTCGCTCCTATGATTTCATCGTTAGATTTGATTAAATCCAATGCCATTGTATCATCAATGATTTCGATGTTTCTTCTTGACTTAACAATCTCTAAAAGCTCTTTAACGACGTTCCTTCCTGTTGCATCTCCGCCACTATGAAGGATACGTTTTGTTGAATGTCCACCTTCTCTAGTGAATAAAAAATTTCCAGTATCTGATAAATCAAAATGCACGCCTAAGTTAACTAAATACTTAACTGCATCATAAGCATTCTTAACTAAAAAACGCACTGCTTTTTCATCATTTAAGTATGATCCAGCTCTTAATGTATCTTGTACATGTGACTCATGTAAATCCTTATTTTCGTTATATTCACACGCGATTCCACCTTGTGCTAACATTGAATTTGAATTCGTTATTTTAGTTTTAGATATCAAAGTAATTTGATAATTTGGATCTATATTTAAAGCAGAAAAGAGACCGGCCAAACCAGTCCCTATTATTAATATGTCAGTATGTAAGTTCTTCATATTATGATAACCTCAACATTTCATCTAAAGCAACCCTAGCTTTTTTAGATATATTTTCATCAACTTCAATCACGTGTTGATTGAGTTTTAAAGCGTTATAAACATCCTCTAATTTTATTGTTTTCATATTGTAACAAGATAGTCCTTGTGACAAAATATGGAATGTTTTATCCGGGTTATCAAGTTGTAATTTATGGATGATTCCTTTATCCGTACCAATGATGAATTCCTTGGAATCTGAGTTTGTTGCGTAATCCAATATGCCTTTCGTTGATCCTGCGTAGTCTGCTAATTTAACAACATCTAATGGAGCTTCTGGATGAACCAAAAGTTCGGCTTCTGGGTATGCTTTTCTTAATTCTTTTACATTATTAATAGTTAATCTATCATGAATATAACAATGCCCAGGCCATACATCGATATCTATTTTTAGTTTGTCTTTTAAGTATAATCCTAAGTTCTTATCAGGTGTATACATAATCTTTCTATCTTTAAAATTAGAGACTATTTTCTCTGCATTAGAACTCGTTACAATGATATCTGACAAGGCTTTAATCTCAGCTCTTGTATTAACATAAGTAACAATCATTCTATCTGGATTTTCTTCTTTATATTGTTTTAATGCATCATAGCTAATCATTTGAGCCATATTGCATAGTGCATTCATCTTTGGTAATAATACTGTTTTTTCTGGTGAAAGAATTTTAGCTGTTTCTGCCATAAAATATACACCACAGAATACGATAACATCTGCATCTGTTTCAGCTGCTTTTCTACTCAATGCAAGTGAATCACCTACAAAGTCAGCGACATCTTGTACTTCTGGATTTTGATAGAAATGTGCTAAAATAACTGCATTTCTTTCCTCTTTTAACTTTTTAATATCATCAATAAGCATATTATCACGTTCCTTTTTTATATAGTTATATTATATGCTTTTTTTGGATTTTTGCAAAGTAAATACACCGAATATTGATATATTATTTTTATATTATATGGTAAAATAATAGTGGTGATAATATGAATGTATTAAGTCCTTTAGCAGATCACGTTAGACCTAAGGTCTTCGATGATGTATTAGGAAATGAAAGAGTTAAAGAAATACTAACAAAACTATTAGATAACGGAAACTTAATTTCTATGATTTTATATGGGCCAACTGGTGTTGGTAAAACAACTATAGCCACAATCATAAGTAATTATTTCCCTATGAGTCATTTTAAATTTAATGCTTCTACTGACTCGAAAGCAAGTCTAAGGCAGATTGTTGAAACATCAAAAATGTATGATTCTACTTTGTTAATTGTCGATGAGATTCACAGAATGAACAGAGATATTCAAGACTATCTATTACCTTTTGTAGAGAAAGGTAATATTATCATGGTAGGTTTAACTACTGAAAATCCTTATATTGCAGTCAACCCTGCAATAAGGAGTAGGGTCTCAATATTTAAGATTTCTAAACCAGGTAGTTTAGAAATCGAGGAGTTTTTGAAAAAAATTAATTTGACAAGATACAACAAGAACGTAACCATCACAGATGATGTCTATCACAAGCTGTCAACATATTGCAATGGCGAAGTTAGAACAGCAATCAATATGCTTGAATTGCTTGTTTTAACAAGTGATAAAGATCAAGTTATTGATTATAAACATATGGAAAAACATATTTCAGAAGCTGCTAAAAGCACATTTAAAACCGGTGATGATTATTATGATATTCTAAGTGCTTTTCATAAATCTGTTAGAGGTTCTGATGTTAATGCAGCATTACACTATCTAGCAAGATTATTGTCAGCAGGAGATTTAAAATCATTAGTTAGACGTATTAGAGCTATCGTGTATGAAGATATCGGACTAGCGAATCCTATGATGGGAGTCAAAGTTGATGCAGCATGTAATATAGCTTTAGAAGTTGGTTTACCTGAGGCAAGAAATGCATTAGGTTTTATCGTGGTTGAAATGTGTATTTCGCCTAAATCAAATGCAACTCACTTAGCCATTGACAAAGCATTAGCGGATGTTAATAATGGCTTAACATATAAAGTTCCTAGTCATATTATCAACAATCCTACGTATGATCATAAGGAAGCATATAAGTATCCCCATGACTATGAAGGTCATATTGTCAAACAACAATATTTACCAAAAGAACTTATGAATAAAGTGTATTATGAACCTCAAAAGCATACGAAGATTGAAAAAGCTTATGCTGAAGAGTATGAAAAAATTGAAAAGATATTACGAGATCATCTTAAAAAATAAAATAAAAAACATTGCTTAAACTGACTTAGTTAGGCAATGTTTTTCTTATTTAAAATTTATATCGACTCTGCAATCTTACTTGCGACAATAAAATATTTGACTCGATCTTCGACAGTAAAATTGCCTAAGAGTCTATTCTCCCATTTTGAAGAATCTAAGTTATCCGCACTATAAATGAAGCTATAAAAGTTAACTTTTCTCAAAACAGCAAACGCTTGAACTGCACTCACTTCCATTTCTACGGCAATAATGTTTTGAGCTTTTCTTTCCTCAAATATCGCTTTAGTTTCTCTATAAAATGCATCGGTTGTCCAAACAGGGCCTTTTACACAAGGTATATTAAATGTTTTTAAAATATCAAATACAACTTGGTGATTAGTTATATCGATAAAATCACTCGCTGGTACATAATGATAACTTGTTCCTTCGTCTCGATATGCTTTTGTTGGAACTATAATTTTTCCTGCAGTGATTTCTTTATCTAAAACACCACATGTTCCATACATTATGACATTTTTTATATCAAAAACATATGTGATTTCTTCTAACAACCCTACTGCCATAGATGCACCAATAGGAGATAAAAAGAATAAAACATTAGAGTGATTAGAAAGCTCGTATATATCATATTTGGCAAATGAACTGCCAAAAAATACATCGTTTAATTTGGTAACGAGTTTGTTTTCAAGTAATCCAGGTAATACTTTGGACTGAAAAGTTATGATGATTGTATCATATTGTTTATGATACTTTTCTTTAACATATTCCGGTTTAAGTATTTCAGGTGAATTTTTATATGAGTTTTCGATTGCCATATCATCACTTCTTTCTATATTTAAATAGATTATAACATATTTATTTGAATGTTTAAGTATTCACTTGAAAGTTATTTAAAATATGTGTTTAATAGATTTATAAATTAAGAAGCATTCCTGTTTGGGAATGCTTCGTTCTTTATATGATTTCACAAGTGTTTTCAAGTGATGTGTCAATGATGACAGGAATGACGATTGGTTTCCTTTTTGTTTTATTATATAGAAACCTTTGAATTTGATATCTAACATTGTCTCTATATTCTTTCCAATCAATCACTTTTCTAGCGAATTGTTTTTTAGATTCTAATTCATAGATAATTTCAATTTCTTTTATGATATCTTCATTGTCTTTCATATACATAAACCCTCTACTTACCACTTCGGGTTTGTTTAACATGTCTTTAGTTGATGAGTTGATATTTGCGATAATCATTAAGAATCCATCTTGACTAAGTAATTCTCTTTCTTTAATAACCTTATCATTTATATCTGCTTCATACGTTCCATCAACCATCAATGACCCGTTCATCACTAAATCATGTGCTTTATCTTTTTTACCTTTTTCAAAGGTTATAACTTCACCATTATCTAATAAAAAAATTTCTTCATCTGAATATCCATATTCTTTAGCAATTTGATATTGAGCTAATTGATTTCTGTATTCTCCACATATAGGAATTATGTATTTTGGATTTAATAAAGAATACATTAACTTAATATCTTCTGAAGATGCATGGAATCTTGATAATAAATTCTTATTTATTTTAATCATATGAACATTGATTTTACTCAATTCATCATATGTTTTCGCTGCAATTTTTTCTGTACCCACTAATGGTGGACACATAAATATGACAGTATCTGATTCAATTAAATGAATTAATCGATCATATTTCTTAGCCATTCTTTGTAGCATAAAGAAAGGTTCATGTCTTTCACCTGTCACTAAGAATACAACGTCATTTAACTCATTTTTGTTTTCAGAATCAATATATCTCAAGTTAACTAAGCGTTCTTGTGGAATTTCAATGTATCCCATTCTTTCACCTATATTAACCATTCTCTGAGCTTTCCTACCTATAATGGATATTTTCTTTCCAGCTTGTAAAGCTTCATTAATAATTAATTGAATGTTAGATAATTCTGTAGAATACATCCCTACAATGATTCTACCTTCAGCTTCTACCATGGTTGTTTTAATCATCTTTTTAAGATTCATATTTGTATTAGAATGTCCCACATTAGGTGCCCCTGATGATTCATTCAATAGTGCTAACACACCAAAATCTGATATCTTTGCTAGTTTCTTGTAATCTGTTTTAAAGTACTCAGTTACATTTTGATCAAATGTATAGTCAGTTGCATAAACAATTGCACCATCTTCAGTATAAATAACGATACCAGCAGATAGTGGAACCGAGTGAGTCGTAGGAAAATATTCGATAGCAAAGTCATCGAATTTAATGATTGTATTATATTTAACTACCTCAAAATCATAATCATAATGATTCATTTTATTATCTGATAAAAAGTCTCTCGCTACTTCTACAGTAAAAGCTGTTCCATATACTTTGGTCTTGATTTTTGATAAAACCATAGGTAAAGCCCCTATGTGTTTATCATGAGCATGTGATAAAAACACACCAACAATATCATCTTTTCTTTCTAATAAATATGATATATCAGGTACGATTGCATCGACTCCTAATAGGTCACCAGATGGATGTTGGAGACCTGCATCAATTATTATAATTTTTTTATTAATTTCTAGAACATAAAGGTTCTTACCGTTATCACCTAGACCACCGAGAGCATAAAATTTAATTTGGCCCATATTTCCTCCATTTTTTTGTAATCTTGTCAATTTCATTATACTACATTTATTTGCTTAATAGGGAAGTAATCGCTTTTATTTTTTCAAATTCTTTTTACTCTATTTATGGTAAAATAATATTGGTGATAAAATGATTAAATACCCTAACAAAAAAAATGCATATATGAACAAGTTTCATTCAACGTCTAATAGAGGTATGAATTTAGAATCTATGATTAATCAGACGAATGAATTCTATTTAGATGAAGATATAGCAGTTATCTATAAAAAACCTATTCCTATTCAAATTGTTAACGTAGATTATAAGCAAAGATCAGCTGCTAAAATTGTTGAAGCATATTATAAGCTTCCCTCAACTACTGATTATAATGGTATATATAAAGGAAGATATATTGATTTTGAAGCAAAAGAAACGAAGTCTAAGACATCTTTCCCTATTAAAAATATTCACGAACATCAAATCAAGCATCTAAATAAAGTCAGAAAGCATGGAGCTATAAGTTTTGTTATCGTGTATTGGGTATCTTTAGATCGAATATATTTACTTGATTCTAGTCATATGGATTACTTTTATAAAAGAAGTAAAACAGGTCGAAAATCAATAAGTTTAGAAGAGTTTGAACAACTCGGACATTTAATTAAAATGGGATATCGAAAACAAGTTGATTATTTATCAGTCGTTGATGATATATACTTTTAAAAAACAAGAGCGGATTTAATTATCCGCTCTATTTTTTATGAAAATTGTTGGTTTTGATTTCTTACATAATCGATAATATTAGCCAAATTATCACTGACCACTTTTAAAATAACTGTTTTTTGATCTTCAAGAGGCACTTTGTTTTGAATGATTCCTTCCACGACATCAAATTGATATAGGTCTTTAATCTTTTTAACATCATCACTGTTGAAGCCAGGATATTCATTCACATCATCAAAGAAAGAATATGATTCTTTTAGATCGCAGTATTTCTTTAAACAGATAAAACTATAGGTAAAACTTATAGAATTTTCATGTTTTTGAAGTATGAATTTAAATGTAATATTATGTTTGTTTGTATTTAAACCGAAAGGCTTAATGTATTCTAATACATCTTGTTTAGAATTGTTTGTATGTTTACATCTTAATCCATGTTCTTTTTTTAGTGGTTTGAATTCTTGTTTAATTTGTTTGATTATCGCTTCCATCTACATCTCCAATATTCGCTGCTTTAACTAAGACTTTTACCATTCTGTTAGAAAATTCAACAGGATTTTTAATTGGTAACCCTTCAATAAGCAACGCTTGATTATATAATAAATTTGCGTAATCTTCAATACCTTCTGGATTATTCAAATAGATTTTTTCAATTGCTTGGAATAATTCGTGTTTAGGATTTATCTCTAATATTTTACTTGCTTTCATATCTTGATCACCAGGCATTTGGTTGATGACTTTTTCCATTTCGAATGATAATCCTTCACCAGAAACTAAACATACTGGAGAATCTTTTAATCGAGTTGAAAGTTTAACTTCATCTACTTCACCGTTTAAAGATTCTTTTATTTTTTCTAATAAACTTTGGTTTTCTGTTTCTAAATTCTTCACTTCTTCTTTATGTTCATCATCGACTAAATCTAAGTCTCCTTGATTAATTGATTTGAATTTTTTAGAATCGTATTCACCTAATATATTAATCATAAATTCATCTATATCATCTGAACAGACTAAGACATCAAAACCTTTTGACTTAATCATATCCATTTGTGGTGAAGCATTTAATGCTATTTTTGAAGCTGCAGAACCATAGTAAATTTCAGTTTGTTCTTCAGGCATCGCTTCTAAATATTCTTTTAGAGTTAATAGCTTATCTTGATTTGTTGTTTCAAAGATAATTAAATCTTTTAATAAATCTTTATTAAGACCAAAATTATCATAGATACCATATTTAATATTAACACCAAATTCTTTCCAAAATACTTCGTATTTTTCTCTTTCATTTTTAAGTGTTTTTTCTAAGTTAGATATGATTTTCTTTTCTAAGTTCTTTTTAATTTTTTCTAGTTGTTTATTTTGTTGTAGAATTTCTCTTGAGATATTCAAATCTAAATCTGGACTTACAACTAACCCTTTAATAAATCTTAAGTAATCAGGAACTAATTCTTTACATTTATCCATTACAAATACATCTTTAGCATATAGTTGTAATCCTTTTTCGTATTTATCAGAATATAAATTTCTAGGAGCTTTTTCTGGAATAAATATAATTGATTTATATGTGATATTCCCTTCGACATTAGACCAGATGGTATACATTGGGTCATTGTAATCGTAATATTGCGTTTTATAGAAATCATTTAGTTCTTCATCAGTAACTTCTGATTTATTTTTCTTCCATAAAGGTACCATTTCATTGATTGTTTCATTTTCAATGATTGTTGTATATTCATTCTCTATTTCATTGCCTTCTTCATCAAGTTTTGGTTCTTTCTTTTCTGTTTCCATTGTAATTGGATATTTAACATAATCAGAATATTTCTTGACTAGAGAACGGATTTTGTATTCTTCGACGAATTCTGTGTAGTTTTCATCTTCTGAATCATCTCTTAAGAACAAAGTAATTTTAGTTCCTCTTTCTTCTTTTTTTGATTCATCGATTGTAAATTCATCTTCACCTTTTGATGTCCATACGTATGCTTTATCACTGAATGGAGATTTAGTTTCTACTTTAACTTTCTTAGCTACCATAAATGCTGAATAGAACCCCACTCCAAATTGACCAATAAGATCGTTATCTTTTAGGTCTTTATTTTTTGTGTTTTTAAGGAATTCTAATGTACCACTTTTAGCAATTGTACCAATATTTGATATTAATTCATCATAAGTCATACCGATTCCGTTATCAGAGATGATAACTTTTCTTTTCTTTTTATCCACTTCTAAATGGATTTCATAATCATTTGTTTTTTCTAGTGAATCGTCTTGTAAGCTTAATAAGTGATATTTATCAATTGCATCACTTGCATTAGAGATTAATTCTCTTAAAAATATCTCTTTATTTGTATAAATAGAGTTAATCATTAAGTTTAATAGTTTTTTTGATTCCGTTTGGAATTGTTTTGTTTCTTTTGCCATAATTTCCTCCTATTTGGTTTTCTATAATGTATTATAACACAAAAACTAGCACTGTCAATATGAGAGTGCTAGTTTATTTAATATTTAGATTTTTTTGTGATAATTATTTGATTGTATTTAGTCGATAACTCCAAATACCTCTTCGATATAATATTAGCCCAATAATTAGACATAACGCAAATGAAGACGCCATATAAGGTAAGTTATAGAATACAAACGAATAGAACCATGCACTGGCGATTCCAAAACTTTCAGCGTAAACACCCCAAACAAAAACTCCTACAAACCCGTGACTGATATATCTTAGAAATGATCCTAAGGCAATCCCCAATATAAATGATTTAATATTTTTTAGAGGATCTTTAAATACCCCTGCCAATCCTAATACAGCGAATGCTAGGATATAATCTAATACAACGACCATCGCTATTTTCAACGGTGTTGGATCGATGATCCATGAAAATACTTCAGAACCAGCTAATAATAATTGGATTGCGCCAAATACAAGCCCAGCGAAAACTCCTTTTTTCCACCCATGTCTGAATGCAATAATAAAGATTGGTAACATTGCTGGTGAAATAGAACCACCTTGTTTAAATGGTGAAAATAAACCAGCTAACAAATCTAATACAACTGCTAATCCAACTAATATCGCTATTTCAGCGATTACTCTAATTTCTTTTTTCATTTTCTCTCCTTTATGTAGGGACAAAAGAAAAGTCCCTATTTTATAAGGGACCTAATAAGTAAAATATACTCCTACGCTAGCATTATCTAGATCAGGTAAGGTCTATAACAGATTAGTTATACTCTCAGCCAGGTCCTTCCTAGCTCCCCTTATTACATTGTTATTATAACATAGAATAAATAATTAACAAGTTGTTTTACTAGGAAATTATCTTTTTAATGATTGGTGATTTTTTAATTTCTTTAGGTGTAATTACATACGCTTCATCTAATAATTCTGTAATCTCTAGACCACATGGTTTAGAAATGTAAAGCTCTGCCAAAATATCTCCAGCTTCTACATAGTCTCCAACCTTCTTCTTAAGGACGATTCCTACGTTCGGTTCAATATCATCTTCTTTAGTTTCTCTACCTCCACCGAGTTTCATTGAAGCTAACCCAATGTTTAAAGCTTTAATTGTTTTGATGTATCCTTTTGTTTTTGCTTTGTAAGGAATCACGTCTTTAGCTTTGATGAATGTTTCTAAATCATCGATATGTCCACCTTGTGCTTCTATAAATTCATAGAACTTAGCTAAGGCTTGTCCGTTAGAGATTTGTTCTTTAGCAAGATTATACGCAGCTTCTACAGAATCTGCTTTATGAGCATAGTAAATCATATAAGATCCAATTCTTAAGCATAGTTCTTCTAAATCTTTAGGTCCATGACCTGATAGTGTTTCGATTGCTTCTTTAACTTCTAAACGATTTCCTACAGTTAATCCTAGTGGTTGATCCATATCAGTAATGAAGGCAGTGACTTTTTTTCCAAATTGTGATCCTATAGAAACCATAATCCTAGAAAGTTCTTCAGCTTCTTCGATAGTTTTCATAAAAGCCCCATCACCTATTTTTACATCTAAACAAATTACATCAGCGCCACTAGCTAATTTCTTAGACATGATACTTGAAGCGATAAGTGGTTGTGATGGAACTGTCCCAGTTACATCTCTTAAGGCGTATAATAATTTATCTGCCGGAACGATTTTTTTAGTTTGTCCTGCCACAGCCATATTGATTTCATTTACTTGATTTATGAATTGTTCTTCTGATAGAGCAAAACTCATTCCAGGTATCGATTCCATTTTGTCTAATGTTCCACCTGTATGTCCTAATCCTCTACCTGATAGTTTCGCTAGTTTAGCGCCAACAGAAGCTACTAAAGGGCCTAATACAAGCGTTGTCTTGTCTCCTACACCACCAGTTGAGTGTTTATCTACCTTTACACCTGAAATGGCGTCTAAATCGATTGTATCGCCACTATAAAGCATTGCTTTTGTTAGGTGATATGCTTCTTTATCCGTCATTCCTTGAAAGTATACAGCCATTAACCATGCACTCACTTGATAATCCGGTATTTTATTGTTAACATATCCATTGATAAGAAAATCTATCTCTTCTTGGGTATTAACTTCTCCCATACGTTTTTTCTCTATTATGTCTATCATCCTCATAATAATTACCTCTTTTCCGTATATGTATTATACACCTTAAATTAGCGATTGTAAACCAATTTACAAAAGGAATGAAACCACTTACACACTTTTTTTTACTTAACAAACCATATCTAAAGTTATATAATACATGTGGTGATAAAAATGAATGATATAGTTTTAATGAGACATGCTCAAACAAATGCTAATAAGAACTTTATCGTCCAAGGACGCATGGATAACCCACTTAATGAAGATGGAATCAGACAAGCTTTCAAAACTGGACAGTATTTTAGTGAAAACAATATAAATTTTGATATGGTTATCTCAAGCCCACTAAAAAGAGCTTTTACTACAGCTGAACAAGTTAATAAAGGCATGATGATTAAAAGACCTATCGTATTAGACAAAGGATTAATCGAAAGAAATTTTGGAGATTATGACGGAAAAGCAATTGATGATGATTACTACTCTTTAATTAATAGAGGGTTAGTTCCAAATATGGAAACAAACGAAGTTTTAGAAAAAAGAGTTGCAAAAGCTTTGATGGATATTTGTGAAAAATATCCTGATAAGAAACTTTTAATCGTCACACATTCACATGTTATAAAAGCTATCTTAACTAAGCTTGTGGATGGTTTTACTTGGAAGAGTTCATTACATAACTGTTCTTTAAATCATTTAGTTTGTGACGGTGCTAAGTTATCAGTTGTTGAATACAATAAAAATCCATTAAAATAATGAAAAACGACCATTTAAGGTCGTTTTTTTTATTAGTTCTTATAATTCTAATGATAATTTCATTTCTTTATAATAACTTGGATCATACGTAACAGCTAATAACTGATAATTAGACCCGTTATCTGGATCAAAATATACACCATCAGGAACATTTCTTAAGTCATCTAGCAATAAATCCCTCATTAATAACCCTGAATTTTGAATATTCGCTCCATTTAAGAATCCATAACTATATTCTGTCTTATCAAATATATAATCTACAGCACCAATCGTATAAATTTGTGTATCAACCATTGCTACACCATCTAAGTAGATTGTCCCGCTTGAATATGATACAGAATCATCCCATTGTACGTCATAAGAACTCGTTGCTTGATATAGCATTGCAAATTCAGCACCAGTCATTTCACATGTTTTTATATAGTTATCAAATGGATACACTTCCATCATTTTTTCTACAGTAATATCTCCGGCATATATGGTAACTCTAAATCCACCTGCATTAACGGCTCCTATATCTACACCTGCATAATCTCTTAAGACTGAAGCTCCCCATGGAGCTAAGTCATATTTACCAAGTGTTTGATCTGTCGTTGCTAATACTTCATAAACGGAATCAACATATTCTGTTCTTGTCGCATAATCATTTAGAATATCTAAGACATTTTGATTTGAATACATATAAACATCTTCACTACTATAGTTAAATGCTTGTGAATTATCCGAATCAGATGTATCATATACTACTTTTCCTTCTAAAGTGTCATATTTAAGACTTATATGTGCTATATATGAATTATATGATCCATCTTGATTATTTGCTTGAGCATAAAAAAGAGGAACATCAGTGTTTCTAGTGATAAAATCCATTTGATGCGTGTGCGTATGTCCATTAAATACCGCATCAATATAATAGTCTCCGGTAAAATAAGCAACATCATAATTAAAGCTTGATGATCCATGAATGTATACAACAATGATATCACAATCTTCATCAACTCTAAGTTCCCTCGCATAATGATAAGCTGTATCTTCTGGATCCTTAAATTCGATATTTTCAAGTTTAGATGCTGATATTGAATTTTCTAATCTATCAATTAAGCCAATAACCCCTATACGGACACCACTAACCTCTTTTATTATATATGGCACTGTATTCTCAAGTGGAGTTTGAGTGTCTTCATAAACGATATTTGCGGCTAAAATTGGATATTCCATTTCACCATTTGATAAATCTTGATCTCTATATTTTAAGATTTCTTCAATACCCCAATCAAATTCGTGATTCCCAATGATAAAGCCATCTAAATCCATTTCATTAAAGGCTTCAACAATCGGTCTACCTCTGTAGTAATTTGATAGTGCAGCCCCTTGAAAAATATCTCCATTTGTTAAGAAGACAGTGTTTGGATTTTCGCTACGTTTAGCTTCCATAAATCCAGCAATTTCACTTAAGGCTTCAATTCCATTGTAAGCACCACCATGAAAATCATTTATTGAATATAAGTCAATTGTTTGATATCTTTCTGTTGAAGTTTGTGTCGTTGTCGTTGTGGATGTCGTAGTCGTTGTTGTTGTCGTTGATCCTGCAGTTGTATCAGTTACAACATTTTCAGTCGTTGTTGTCGTTGTAGTATTTTCTTCTGTACTAATCGCAGAATTAGAACTCGTTGATATTGTCTCACTTGTGTTTGAACTACTACTTAATGATGTCGTTTGATTTTCTGTTGTAGAATTCCCTATTGTGTTAAAAGAAAAATCACAACCAACAAAGGAAATTGTAAGTAATGTTATTAACAAGAATGCAAGTAGTTTCTTCATAATGTCTCCTCCTCAAATGTCTTTATATTATACCATATTCCATAAAAAAAGGGAGACTAAATTGTCTCCCTCAAAATCTTTAAGCTCCGTATCTGTCTAGACCAGCTTTTGCTGCATCATAATTTAATATTGCTGGGTCAACTGGATCTGTAGCTTCATAATCAGTTAATGGATCATATGAGAACAATGGATCAACATCTGCCAAAGCTTCAAGTTGAGGCGTAATGAGTTGTCTAATTGTTAATGAATAAATAACTTCATCTCTTTGTGCTTGAGATAGATTAGCAATGTCTGTATAATCAAATGAAGTTGATGTGAAATTTCCACCACTTGTAATGATGTTAATAGCAACAACTAAATCAGCTATCTCTTGAGGTGTTGTTAAATCAATACCAAGTCCATAGTAATTTGCTAATGCTATATTAGGAATTGAAAAACCTGGTGATGGATTTGCTCTTAGCATGTTATCTATCGTTACGTGGAATGAAGCACTTACCAATACATCGTCGATTATTTGAGTTCTTGTCAGTCCTTGAATTGTTGCTGCAGGTACTGAAGATGTAAAGTTATTCATTCCTAAGAATGATAATACATCAAAAATATTTAATAATTCAGCTTTTTGAATTTGTTCATAAACGACTGTATCTACGCTGATATTCTCTCTTCTCGTTGTTGGAACTAATAAAGCATTTGTTCCTACTGCTGCTGTTTGATCATCTGCATTGTCTAAAATGTACTTAGACGCCGTTGCTTGCATAATGAATGAATCAAAGAATGTTGCAGAAACACCAAATATATCTGATGCATCAAAACCAAACGTATCAAAATTAGTAATTCCTAGCTCATTAACAGAGGTAAAGAATCTTGTTAATTCAGCTTTTGAAATATATGTTACATCAGTTTTAGCAATTCTAATATCAATCGCTCCTGGAATTTCTTCGTCAGGAATGATTAATGTAGGTGTCGCTGTATCAACAGTATCCGAATTAAGAATAATATCAGAAATAGTTGCTTGTAAACTTGCGGATTCTAAGACCACAGCAGAGTTAGACAAGAATACTGAAGCATCAATAGCTCCTGTGAAGCTATTAATATCTAAGAATCCCATAGCTGTTAATGCTGTCAACATATCTTTTACTTCTTGTTTTGCGATAAATGTTGTTTCATTTCCTAAAGGACCTACTTCAATTTGAACTGGAGTATCATCTTCTTCCACCACAGGAATAATCAATATACCAGATCCATAACTCATAAGTGTATCTGAAACGGTCGCGTGCATAATTGCAGAAGTTAATAAGATGTCTTGATTTGTCCCTGTAGAGAAAGTTGCTAAAGATACAGTTGCATTGACTTGAGTAGGGTCAGCGACTCCCATTAAATCTATAACTGCAAATACAGCTTCTAACTCATCCGCATCTATGTATGTCGTTGTTCCTTGATGGATTAAAATATCCCCACCTAGTACATCTTGTTCAGGAATAACCAAAACAGATCCACCTAAATCAGTCATTTGTTTAGAAATCGTTGCTTGTATAATTGAAGATACTAACAAGTCATCTAAATTATCCATAATTAATGATGTATCTTCTAAATCCATCGTGTCAAAATTAGTTACATCTATTGCATATAAAGCTTTTAAAATATGACTGATTTCAGTCTTTGAAATATAATCTAATCCTCCTACAACAGTATGTAAGTCATTTCCAGTAACATCTAAATCAGGAATAACAATTAAATCGCTCGTTCCTGTACCTAAATCTACAATCATCTTTGATACTGTTGCATGAATGATTTGTGAATCTAATAATGTATCCAATTTAACTTGTTCTAAATCATCTTGAGCTGTATTTTCTAGATTTTCAATAATACCAGCATCAAAAGCCATATTATCAAAATCATCGATACTTAATATCGCTAAAGCTTCAAAAATATCTGTAACTTCTGCTTTTGATATAACCGGTTGATTTAATCCATTAACTTGTATTTGTTCAACAACCGTACCAGGTATCGTTAACATGTCAGTTCCATAGTCATAGATCATATCACCAATAGTCGCATAAATGATATCAGAAGCCAATAAGGTTTGGATTTCAGCTTCAGTCAAATTAAGCGCTCTAACAACTTCGAAGTTTCCTGTTGTGTCATCCACAATCAATGTCACAGCTTCAACAACTGCAGTTAATTCGGATTCTGTAAAATAGTTTTGAGCATCATAGATTGAATCAGGGAATACGAGTGGCATACCTGTTAAATCCATTCCTTTAATAAATTCAGAAATTGTCGCTCTAATAACATATGAATCAAAGAATGTATCAATCTCTGCAGGAGTCAAATCACTCACTGCTGCTAAATCAAAGTCAGCAAAATCAATATCATCCACAACACTTGTAATAACATTAAGTGACGTTAATATTTTTGTTAATTCACCTGGAACTAAACCATCGTCTTCCCAAACAATGCCTGTAGGTGTTTCAATAATGTCTAGTCCTTCTATCCCTGAATTACCACTAAAGATATTAATTAAGGCACTTGAAACTAAATCTGAATTTTTTAGTATTGTTAAATCAATATTACTGATTGATGTTAATAAAATTGTTGGGTCTCCTTGACCTAAATCAGCGAAGCTAACTCCTGAATCAATAATTTCTCCAGCAATAGACCCTAATGCTAAATATTCGGCTTCCATATCTATATCAGCTGGTACTGTAATAATATTTGAAAAATTTCCTTCTGGATCTTCTAACATTGGAATCAAAATTGAATCAGTTAATAATAAAATGACATCTGATTCAGAAACATCAGTAAAGACATCTCTTACAGTATCACCTGTAATTGTGACCTGACTTAAATCACCTTCACCGCCAATGAATCCAGCACCATTTAATATATCAAACAAAGCTCCGGCAATAGAGCCTATGCTTCCAAGTTCAGCATCATAATCGATCGCGTATAAATCTTCTTGTGAAATATTTAATGTTATATCATTCATTTCAGCTGCGACTTCAATAGCCACAGGAACTAAACTTGTAATTAATTGAGATTTTGATAAAGCAGAAAACATATCTCTGATTTCATCACCTGTAATATCCGTTAATTCTTGAGTCGTTGCATACTCACTCTCCAAGAACACCGCTCCAGCAGTCGCAAATACGTTTAATTCGTATCTTAATGCAATCGCTGACTCGTTATAGTCAAATGAAAAAACTCTATCAAACAAGTTGATATGCGCTTCTACTTTTGTTTCTTCATCAATGTATGAATTAACTTTGATCCCTGATGCTAATTTAACGAATAAGTTATTCGAGTAACTTGTGTTAAAATCTTCTAAATATTGAATAAACTCATCACTTACTAAAGGTTCTGTTTCACCTTCAGCTAGTGGAATAACTGTTTGTGTTGAATCAAAGAAGATATCATTGTTTAACTCAGTAATTTCAGCGACTGGTGTAGGACTACTATCGTCTAACAAAACAGCGGCTGAGGTTGTGATAGAATGAAGACCTCCAACCATAACGATTAAAATATAAACAGCGACTAATCCATTAACTCCACCGACAATCGCTCCAATACCTCTATGTTTAGATTGACCTTTTTTATTTCTAACAAAGAATAACCCGACTATCCAAACAATTATTCTATATGCAATAAATATGACTGTAAAATATGCGATTGTCCAAACTATCTTAAGTATAAATTTAACAATTTGACTTGCTAAATCTAAAACTTCAGCTGAGGTACCGCCTAAATCAAGGTTTTCACCTAATCCCAGTTCTAAGAAAGTATTCATACTTCCTTCAATGGTTGTAAAATTAGATAATGATGGATCAATGCCTGATAAAGGTTCAGCTAACCATGGCATTTCATAAGTAAATAAAAAATTGGCAACTGAATCTATGGTTATGAAGAATATCGCAAAGAACACAATCATCATGATTAATATATAGATTGATTTCTTTCCACCTCTTAAAAATCCAAATAGGATTGTTACTATTAAAATGAGGTAGATTAAATAATTAAGTGCATTAAGCACACTTAAATCTAATGCTAAAAACATATTATTTCCTCCTTATGTAATTATATTTCTTAATATAATTATACAATATATATTTATATAATAAAACTAATACACTAAAAAAGCGGAGATTTTACAATCTCCACTTTTAAATATGTCTATATATTACATTAATAGTAATGCAGCTTGTGCTGCGGCTTCTGTCAAGCAATCTTCTCCAACTGTATCTAAGATTTCGTAATCTGATGGTCCGTATGGCGTTCCATTAAGAATCATCATATTTTCAAAGTCTTCAGTCAATCGACATCTAGCAATTGAAGATTCAATCACTGTTTGTCTTTGTGCAGCTGTTAATAAAGTTAATGAAGAACTATCAAAATCTCCAGTAATAGAGCCACCAAGTGCATCAATTGCTAATACGAAATTAACTGTTTCTTGAACAGAAATAATATCTGTTAAACTATATAAAGAATCAACAATAACAACTTGTCCTGTAATATCTGGGATATATGTGTTGACATTCGCATTTAATTTAATCATCTTTTCAACAGTTAAATGCATTGAAGCTGAATTAAATACAGTGTTAATTTGTGTTGGTGTCATACCATTAAAGATATTACCAGAGAATGAAACACTGAATGTAGTGATGTTTAGATTATCACCATTCATCGCTGTCATAATTGCTTTCAATTCATTAATTTCTATCCACTCACTTGCGACTGAGTTCACTGAAATAGCTTCTCTCTTAGCTTGAGGGACAATAAATTCACCACTGATAGCTACTGCGTATAATTTTGCAGTATCTAAGAAGTTATCTGAAATTGTTGCTTGAATAATTGCAGATGCTAGGACAGTATTTTGATCTTGAGCTAAAGCTGTACCTAAATTAACATTCATACTGCTATAATCAGTTAATCCTAATGCATCTAAAGATGTTAATAACGCTTTTAATTCAATATTTTCGATGAACTCTACACTTGCTTGAGTTAATCTAATATCTACTACTCTATTTAAATCATGGTCAGGAACGACTAATGTTGTTCCAATAATTTTGTCAGATATTGTTGCGTGCATAATTGCAGATAATAACAATTTATCTTGTGAAGCTGAACTACTTAAAGCACTTAAGTTTATGTTTCCATCAAATCCACTTAGATTACCAGTAAATCCAATTTCATTCATTGCATTTAATAAATGCTTGATTTGTAAATTAGTAATATAATAATTCGTTGATTGAGTTAAGCCAATAGCTGATCCACTAACATCTAATGTTGGAACCACTAATTGAGTTCCATCTAAATCAGTAATTTGCTTCGTAAATGTCCTATGCATAATCGCAGATGATAACACCGTATTTTGATTAGTATCAAATAAAGGGTCACTCAATTCAAATAATGCACTTAAGCCAATCGTACCTGTAAATCCTGTAATATCAGTAAATCCTAAAACATCTAGTGCGTTGAATAATAATTTCAATTCTGAAACTGTAATATAATCTGTTCCTGATATAAGTTGTGTATGTACAGCTTGATTTAAAACATCATGTGTAGGCACTTCAATTAACGCCCCTAAATCAACAACTTGAGATGACATTGTTGCTTGAATACAAGCTGACGCTAACAATATGTTTTGATTTGTATCATAATTAACATTTTGTGAAGGCATGAACATTGTGAACGATAATGATGATGCATTAAATCCAGAAACATCATTTAATCCTAATAATTCTAAAGCTTCAAATAAATCATGAAGTTCATCATCTGTAATATAACTTGTCTCTTCAAGACCAGATCCAGCAACTAACTTAACTGGTGTAATTGTATCTTGTTCATAATCTGGAACTTCAATCGCTGTAGCACCTAAATTGATAATTTGTTTTGAAACTGTTGCTTGCATGATGTAACTATCTAATAAAGTTGTTCGTGGTGTTATATCATAGAATAATGATAAGTCAACTGTTCCACCTGAGAAGTAATCGACTCCTTGATCAATAGGGATTAAGACGTTTAGAGCTTCCATTAAATTTATTAATTCAGATTTTTTTATATATTCTGTCTCTAAAACTAGTGGATCACCACTTGTCATTCTTAATTGTTCTGGAGTGACTAAATTATCTGACCAATAAGGAACTACTACAGTGGCTGATTCTATATTAATCACTTGTTTTGAAACAGTTGCTTGTATAATATATGATTCAAATATTGTAGCTGCGTTGGTTGCTAATGTGTTAATTGTAATAGCATTTCCTACACTATTAATATCTCCCAAACCTAAACCAACAAATGCATTTAATAAGTTTTCTATTTCAGATTTGATAATGAGTTCAGTTTGAACAGTAGTTCCAACTGTTACTCTTAAGTCAGTTAATCCATCAGGTGTTTCGTAAGGTACAATAACCTCTGTAGATGTACCAATTGCATCTACCATATCTAAAACTTGTTTTGTAACAGTTGCTTGTATAATTGTTGAAGATGCTAATGTAGCTGTTGCACCTGGAGCTGATAATAATGTTAAATCAAGAGCCCCTGTGAAATTATTTATATCTAATAAATTCAATACAACTAATGAATCTAATAAAGCTTCTAACTCAAGTCTCTCAACATATGTTGTTTCTTGACCAGCTAATCCTCTTGTACGTAAGACTTCAGTTATTCCATCTTCTTGAACTTCAGGAATGATGACTAATCCACCAGGTATTTCTCTAATTTGTTTAGACACTGATGCATGTAAAATTGCTGAGTTTAAAATAACTGTTTTGTTATCGACAATCGTTGTTATTGTTAATGTTTCTGCTGAATCAAAACTTGCTAAATCAAGCTTTAATACAGCTTTTAAAATGTTGGTTAATTCGTTTTGAGTAATGACTTCAGTTAAGTCAGTATTAATATATCTAACTGTTGTGTTATCTTGATCCACATAAGGCACAATTAAGAATGGATCTGGAGTATCCGTAAAGTCTATAATGTATTTTGACAATGTTGCATTAATCACTGCTGAAGAGAATAATGTTGATGCTTTTACAGGATCTAATTCTGTTGAATCTCCTGCTAAAGCTAAATTGTCTAAGATGGTCATATCAAATGCTATATTACTAATATCATTAATTCCTAGAACTTGGATTGCATTAAAAGCATTCTCTAGTTCTGTACTTAGTATAAATGTCGTTTCTTTTGTGACATCTGGTCCTTGTGTGATAATAACTGGATTACCAAGTTCATTTTCAGAAGGAACAACAACAGCTGTTACATCCATCATTTGTTTTGAAATCGTTGCTTGTAGTATTGCTGAATCTAATAGTTCATCAATATTAAGTAGAATTGTATCTACACTAAATGTATCCATTGATTCAAAATCTGTAATATCAAGTTTTAAAACTGCTTCTAATATTTCAGTTAATTCACCTTGTACAATATATTGAGTCCCATCAACAGCATCTTCTATTCTTACTGTGTTCCCTGACTCATCTTCCCAAGGAACAACAACCATACCACCTTCTGTAAAATCAATCAGATATTTCGATAGAGTTGCATTAATAATTGAACTTGAAAATAATCTTGTTGATTTTGCAGGATCAAGTTCTGTAGGATCTGATTCTAAAGCTAAATTATTTAAAATCGTTGTATCAAAAGCAACATTATTAATATCTGTAATTCCTAAAGCAGATATTGCATCTATGGCATTTTCTAATTCAGAGCTTGCAATGTATATGGTTTCATCAGGAGCTGTTCCCACTGATATTCTTAAAGGATTTCCTAATTGATCATTTTGTGGGACTACAACGATAGTGTCCATATCAATCAATTGTTTAGAAATTGTTGCTTGTAAGATGGATGATGCTAATAAGTCATCAACGTTAGATAACAATGTATCTATTGTAATTGAATCTATTGAGTTAAAGTCTTGAATATCTAAAGATAAAACAGCTTGCAAGATGTTTGTCAATTCAGTTTCACTAATATAAACAACTTCTGTATCAACTGAGTCTGTGACTTTAACAGGCGTCGTTCCATCTTCTTCAAATGCAGGAACAACAATGATCGCTCCTTCTTGTTCTGCAAAATCAAGTAAATACTTAGATAAAGTTGCATTCAATATTTTTGAACCAAATAACGTATCCGCTTTTGTTTGGTCTAATAGCGTTGGATCAGTATCATCTGCTAAATTATTTAAAATTGAAGGATCTATATCTAAACTTGTTATATCATCAATACCTAGTGTAGCAATAGCTAAGAAGGCATTTTTAATTTCTAATTTTGTGACTATTTCTGTAGCAACTGAATCAACGTTCACAGACTCTTTAGCTGACCCTGGCACAACGATTGTCGTTCCACCCATTGTTAATAACATATGGCCAACAGAAGCGTGTAAGACGTCAGATGCTAGCAATGTATCCATATTATTTCCATCTAATGTAAAGATTTTATTAATATCAATACCTAGTGCTTCACATTCAGTATCACCTAAATCACATGTTAAGTTATCCACTAACATAAATGCTGCATCGACGACATATTGTAATTCTGTCTTAACAATATAACCGTCAGAATCAAAAACAGTATCAGGCATTATGATTGCGAACTCTTCACCAAATGGATTATCTTTAATATAATCGGTAATGGTCGCTCTTAAGATTGTTGATTCAAATAATGCATTTATATCATTTGCAGTAAATTGTGATAGGGTACTAACATTTAAATTTTCAAATGAAGAAAAATCAATACTTGAAGCTGAATCTGCTAATGCATTTACAGCTTGTAAAATATTATAAATTTCACCATAAACAACAGTATCTCCGTCCATTGTATTTAACCAAACTAAGTCAGTAGGTACTGTAATATAATCACCAATAGGGATGTCAGGCACATTACCACTTAAAATATTAATCATGGCATTTGTTATGATTCTTGAATCCATAATTATCGTAAAATCAATATCACCAAGAACCGTTAAGATAGCTCCTACATCAGCATCTGAGACTGAACTAACAGTTAATCCAGCATTTAATACAGAACTTGCTAATGCACCTATCGCATTGAATTCATCGGCCCAAACAATATCGGTTGGGACTGTAATTAAGGCTTGGAATGTTGAGCCTGCTTGTTCTAATAAAGGATCAATAGCTACATATGCAGCCAATGTCACAAGTTGACTTTCTCCTAAACTTGTAAACAAGGCTCCAACATCATCTCCATCTAAGACAACTGTAGCGATATCCGTTTCTTCATTTAAAATACCTGATGCGTTAACGATATCTAAACCAACTGCAGCGACTTCACCTATTTGAGATAATTCAGTTTCCCAGTCGATATCATATAAATCCTCTACAGGGATATCTAAAGTGACGCCCATGACTTCAGACCCAACTTCTATAACAACTGGTAATAATGATTGGAATAAACTTGATCTAGATAACGTGTTAAAAGCAGTTCTTACTTCGTCCGCTTGAAGATCATTTAAAATTTGTGTATTCATAAATTCAGAATTCATTGCACCTGCAGCAACCTCTGATAAAACTTCTATCTCGGCACGAATAGCAATAACTTCTTCTTTATATGTAATCGATAAAACAGAATCAAACAGATATAAATTTAAAGGCATCTGTTCTTCTGGATTATTTGGGTTTGCCATTGTAATTTGATTTGTCGTTGTAACAACGGCATTTCCATTATATGCAATAGATAAGTTCTCTAAGAACTCAATTGATTCTTCATAATCTTCAATTCCTGGCATTGCAAATGCAGAGTCATAAGATACAATTGGATCTGTCGCATGACTGAATCCTTGTTGCATTGATGTTTGATTCGCTAAAACAGGTGTTTCTTCAGGGACTAAATTAGTTATACTGTCAGTAATACTAATTAACCCTCCAAAAATAACCAATGTAATGGCTAAACTTAACCCACCTCTTAATAAACCAACAATGGCTCCTAAGCCACGATTTTTAGCTCTATATTTATCTGATTTTTTCTTACTTGGTGTAAATAATGATTTGACAATCCAAAGAATTAATCTGTAAAACAACTGAATCACAGTAAAATATAAGATTGTGTAAACAATCTTTACAACAAATAATGATATAGCAACTGCTAATTCTAATAAATTAGCATTCGTAGCTATACCACTAAATTCAGCTGGTAAATAAATCTCTAAAGCTTTTGGTAATGCTTCTGAAAGTGATGTCACTCCAGAAAAACCAGAATCTAAAGCGCTTAGCTGATCTCCTAGCTGTGGTATAGAAAACAACCAGATTTGGTTAACAACCACATCTATTGTATAAAAGAAAAACACAATGAAAATTAAAGAAACTAAGAATCCCCATAGTGCTTTTCTAAATCCTCTTAAAAATCCAATTAGTAAACCCATCCCTAAGACAGCGAAAAAGGCAATGTTAAAATATAATTGTAAATCTGACAAACTTGGCATAATACTTCTCCCCTTTATATTATGTCTATAAATTATAATTATTAAATTATTAATACTATTATACCTAATTAATAACGATATTCATAATTTTATGTGAAATTATTGTGTTTTTTACATTTTTTAACTTAAACTTCACAGAAATAATGTATAATAAAATCGTTAAGAAGGTGACAAACTATAAGAAGTCAAGAGTAAAAGATAGTAAGATTTTAGAGCATAGAAAAAGGGCTCTTGAAAAAGAGA
>NPIG01000382.1_pt1 | contig 38706 bp, 65 predicted proteins | sample 8637441 | NCBI WGS metagenome assembly NPIG01 (sample SAMN07420675, study PRJNA396082) | bioreactor metagenome | isolation source: sample BR6 brine-fed electro-methanogenic bioreactor BR | place: Japan: Kochi | collected 2016-06-14
TCCCGTTGCGCTGAAGGTTATGCAGGGTGTGCAAAAATTGATTGATTGGTTTGGGCAGTTATCACCAACTGTAAAGAATGTCATTCTAGTTATTGGTGGAATATTGATCGTTTTGGGTCCTGTTTTGATGATAATGGGGTCTTTGATATCCGCAGTTGGAACGATTATCACTTTCTTAACCGGTCCGGCAATAGGGGCGATTGGTGGATTTATTGCATCTTTGGGTCCTGTGCTTCTGATCATTGGGGCGGTGGTTGGTGCAGTCCTTCTTTTGAAGAATGCTTGGGAGAATAATTTTGCTGGAATTCAGGATAAGACGGCCATAGCTGTGGAATGGATAAAAGAGAAGATTACTACTTTTTTGGAAGCTGTACGTGCGTTTTGGGATGAGCATGGGGCAGCAATCATTGGAGTGGTTACGGGCATTTGGGATGGGATCAAAGCTGTATTTGATATCTTTGTGGGAGTTGTAGAGGGTATTGTTGAAACATTTTGGCTAATTCTACAGGGAGATTTTGAGGGGGCAGGTGCGAAGTTGAGAGAAACAATCCTCAATACATGGTCACGAATAAAAGAGGTCTTTGGAGAATGGATAAATAAGATTGTAGAGTTCGTGAAAAATGTAGACTGGGCTCAGCTTGGGCGAGATATGATAGAGGGTATAAAGAATGGCGTTGTTGGGTTTGCTCATAAGCTGAAAGAGGGTATAGGCAATGCAGTCAACGGGGCTATCAGTTTTGCGAAGGGTTTGCTGGGTATTCATTCACCATCGAAGGTCTTTTCTCAGATGGGAGAGTATCTTGTTGCTGGGTTGAATGATGGGCTGCAGGACATATCGCAAATAGAAGATATGTTGAAATCTCTTTCGGATGTTTTTACAATAACTTTGGGAAGTGCGATAGATAACACTTTGGAAAGATTTGTATTTATGGTCGCTTATTTCCGAAGTCAGTTGAAAGCTGGTGTGGATTTTGCAGTAGGTGTATTTGATAATCTTCATGAAGCATTGAAAGATATCAAAGGGGAGATCAACGAAGTAATCGGTGCGATTATGAGATTGATCTATTGGTTAGAAAATGTGCGTGTGCCTGACCAGTTCTTGGGACATTCTCCACCACCATTTGCGAACTCTTTGAACTATATTTCAGAAGGATACGATCTGCTTGCAAACAGTATTCGGAATACATACAGGCAAGCTAATTCCGATCTTTCAGGATTTACTTATAAGATGGATGGTGATTGGAAAGATGTTGTAACATTTGAAAGTAAGCACCATGATCCAAGCGCAAGTTACGAACAGCAGATGAATATATATGATTCTGTGCGTGGTTTGAAGAATGACATTGTTACGGGTGTTCGAGATGGGATAATCGCAAGTGGAGTGCTTGACTAATGCGCCATTTCCTGACTGATATTAAGATAGAAATGGAACTATCTTCTGGTGTATGGACTGATGTATCAGAGGATGTCGTACAGCGTTTCAATATTCCAGTAGATCAGGGGTGGAAATCAAATAGTCCTGTTAGCAGAATGGCAGATACAGGGATAATGCGGTTTACGCTCAGATCTGATTCTGGTTGTACGGGGGGCGTGGATGGTTATTATATTCCCGGTCATGTAAATTGCAGATCGGGTTTTCAAACTGGTATCAATGTTCGATTGCGAGTAAAGCCTTATTACTTGGATTATCGGACAGAATTTTATGGAAAAATACCACCACTTGGAATCACTGTTCAGACTGGGAAGGTTACTACTTATGTAACGGTTGAAGTTCGGGATTATATGGAACAATTGATGATCCATGATATGTATTTGCCCGAATTCACGACCAGCAAAGATATGTCGGCTGTTCTTCCTTTGATTATTGCTAATCTTCCAGTTGCTCCTTTATCTACTGAATACAATACTTCCGAGATAACCTTTTCAACTGTATTTGATACTGTGAAATCAAAAACGAAAGCAAGTACAGAAATCTACAAATTGTGTATTTCTGAAATGGGCTATGCTTATATCAAGGTTACTTCTGATTCTGACGAGGTTTTTGTTGGAGAAGGGCGCATGACCCGAATGGATCGGGCTATTGCACAAGTTCCGGATATTGACCCTTCGGAAGATCCTATACTTGCTGAGGATGGAACAGAATTGTTGGCCGAGGATGGAACGGAGATTTTGGGTGATCTTTTGGCTGTAATGGGGGATGCTGTATTTGATAATAATATGCGTTCTCTTGCTACCAGTTCGGGAAGAAATTACTATAATCGAGTTGAAAGAAAAGTTTACCCGAGAAAGATTGATGCATCGCCTGTAATCCTCGCTCAGAACGATAAAGCTATCAAAATTGAAGCCGGGCAAACTGTGCCTTTGAAGTTTGATTATAAAGACCCTGATCAGTTAGCTGTTCATGTTGCAGGTAAAGATATGATTGCACCTGTAATGTCCCCGACTGCAAGTTATGATGTAAAGTTTACTGAGAATGAAGATGGAACAGGGGCAGATTGGACTTCTGATCTTGATGTGGATTATGATTATGGAGTTGAGGGTGTTGAATATGAAGTAACAAATAATCATGCTACGGATGGTTGGCTATATCTCATTCAAGCAAGGGGTTATGGGATTTATACTTATAATCCGATCACTTCTTCAAAGCAAGATGATGATTTGGTGGATGCAGAGGGTAGAATTACTTTCGTGATGGATGCTAAGTATGATGATGATGTTAGCAACTCCCCCGGAATCATTGATCAAACTTTATCCATTTATAAGAATAAAGATACTATTGTAGATGAGATATCATTTTGCCCGAATTACAGCGAATTTTTGATGTTGGCATTTGTTTATCTAACTATCGGTGATCGAATAACGATTATTAATGATAAGGCAGGAATTAATACGGATTACTTTATTATTGGGCGCAGTTTTGCGATTATGAAGGGAGGAGTGATCAATTTGACCTATTATGTATCACCTGCATTTTATGATTCGCATGAGTTTTGGTATCTTGGTGAAACTAATTATGGTGAACTTGGACAAAATACCTTCTTGGGATCGGAGGATTAAATGGGAAAGAATGAACGTTATGGTTATGGGGTTGGGATTGATTCTGCAGTAGATATGGCAAAAGAAAAGGGCTTGGGTAATGGCGGTAGAAACGCACTTGTAAAAGCCACTTTGCGAAAAACAAACAAACAACATTTGGAAGAACGGGCTTTGGGGTCCGAAACTAGGGGAGAGCCTATTTATGCTGAAGTCAATCATTCACGCTGGATTGCAGAATGTCCTTATTGCCATGGGGCGGGTGCAATCAATCTAACAGATAAGACGTTTTTCTGTCAAACTTGCTTCAATGCAGATATTCAAAACTATCCTCGCCCTCTCATTGTTCCTTCTGTGAATGAACGGAAAACAATAGAGAAAGAATTGAAAAAGCGCAAATTGAGAGGGCGTAACTGGAAACATGGCGAAAGTGTTGATTTCATGCAAATGGAAACAAAGATTTATGAAGGGAGGAAATAATGGGATACACAGCCCCGAGAACATGGGTGCATGGAGAATTGGTTACTGATGCGATGCTGAATGAGCAGTTGCGGGACAATATGATTTATATGTATCAATCAGCAGGTAAGCGAGTGATGATATGGAGGATTGTTTCGATCAAGGATGATCTTTCAACGGGAAATGGGAAAGATGAGTTGACTATTCCTGCTGATCTTGATGGCTGGGATTTGGTGGATTTTGATATTTCCATTGATATTGTTTCTTCTTCTGGCGATGTGTCTGCTCAGCTTCGTAATAAAACAGATTCCGTTGATATGTTGAGTACAAATGCTACCATTGATGTGGGAGAGCTATCAAGTTATACTGCGTCAGTTCCCCCGGTTATTGATACTGCGCACGATGATGTATCAGAAGGCGATGTATTAGCAGCTGATGTAGATGCGGATGGTACAGGTGTGAAGGGATTGACCTTTATAATGGCTTTCCAGAAACCATAGGAGTGAATGATGGGCGAAAGAATATCCGAAAAAACCGAATTGACTGCCCCTGCAGATGGCGATTTGCTTGCTATTGTTGACGTTTCTGATCCAGTAACAGGGACAACGAAAAAGATTCAATATGTAAATCTTGTGCCTAAGACTGCTACGCCTACGGCTGATAAAATTCCAGTTGCTGATGGAAGCGGGAAACTGGATGGGTGGATAAGCGATGCTGACGAATCTACAAAAGGAATCGTTGAGTTAGCCAATCAGACTGAGGTAGATGGTGGATCAGATGCTGGAAAAGCGATATCCCCTGACAAGTTGGCCGGGTCTGTTTTTGGATTGAAAGAATCTGAACATATATTATTCGATTTCACGACAGATGTAGAAACGGGTGAAGGAAAAGCTTATCTTCATATTACGCCCGCTTTGGCTGGGATGGATTTGGTTTATGTTCATGCAAGAGTTATCACCGCTGGTACTACTGGGACATTGGATATACAAATTTACAATGTTACAGATTCGCAGGACATGCTTTCTACTAAACTAACAGTCGATTCGGGAGAAACAGGATCGGATACAGCGGCAGCCCCGGCGGTGATTGATACAGGGCACGATGATGTTGCTGAGAATGATCTATTACGAATAGATGTAGATGCTGTTCCTACTACTGCCCCAAAGGGGCTTATCGTAACCTTGGGCTTCCAGCTACCATAGGAGAGTTATGGCTATTGCTAGTATTTATATGCTCAACGACACGTGGCTAAATTCCAGGTATGCAACTACGAACTATGATACTCGAACTGGTGGCTTGATTGGACGCGAGTATTATAATGATGAGATTGCAAGATATTTATGCAAAGGTGACTTTAGTTCTATAAGCATTGATTCTATTAACTCTATCAGCTTGAAACTATATTTGTATAACAATGGTTTAACCGGATGGAATGAATTGCACGTACATCGGGTATTGAGAAATTGGGTAACTGACGAAGCAACGTGGAACATCTATTCAACAGGGAATAATTGGACTTCCGGTGGATGCGGAAGTTCAGGAAATGACTTTGCTGCTACTGCATTGGGCACAAAGCGGATCGAAACGACTGATGAAAATACATGGATAACCATTAGCCTGGATGCATCGGAATTTTTGAAGATGCTTGATGGCACTTATAATGATTATGGTATTAGGGTAAAACAGTCTTATGAAGGGCAAGGAGAGGATGCTGATTATTATTTCAAAGGCGGTACTTATCCACCATATTTTTATATAGATTATGTGGAAGCGGTAACTTTTAAACACAAAACTGTAAGTATTATGTAGGAGTGATATGAGTGATCATGTAGTGCTTCACGATTCGGATTCATTGGGGCTTGCAACGGGAACTATTAACCTGACGGCTACTAATGGTGTTAATTTGCTGGCTGTTCTTATTTCTTATCTTCCTCAATGGCAAAAAGTTCTGAATTATGCAAAGGTAAATGGGGCTGATATGACTGAACTTTATCATCCAGCCACTAACGAACCTCGTTATTATGAGCATTACTACAAGATTGGGAATTATGATGGGAATGTTGCGATCACCTATGAAGCAACTGTTGCGGGCGATTTTACTGCCCTCCTATTTGAATATGTGGACCAAGATAATCCTATTTTGGATGAAGATACGCAAATTGGTGTCAATCAGTCATATACTTGCCAAGTTACTTGTGGTGCAGATGATGGGGGCTATGCATGGGGGCATAGTGGCAATACTGGCTATGTTGTTGATCCTACTGGTGATGGATTCACGAAGGTTGTTGATAAGAGCTGGTATCGATCGTTTTATAAAGCGCCTTTTGGGGCGAATCAGGATGCATATTTCAGGGATGGAACACCCGGAGATTGGCATACACGATTGGTTGCTCTTAAGTTCGCTAGCGGAGAGTTCAAACCATCCATAATATTATGTTGAGGTGAGAAATGAGATTCGGAATTGATATTAGTCATTGGCAAACAAATGATGCGGGAAATCCGCATTACTTCTTCGATCCTGCTGTTGCAAAAAACAGGGGTGTGGAATTTGCCTATCTACGAAAAAGCAACGGGCTGATTTTGGATAAAGCAGTAATAACTTTTGCGAAATCTTTTGGGGAAGCTGGGATACCGTTTGGGTTTTATCACTATGCTTTGAAAAGTTGTAGTGCCATATCTCAGGCTGAATTCTTTGCAAAGGATTACTTGAAGTTGGGGGCTACCCTTCCTCCTGTATTGGATTTGGAACAGGAGGGGGTTGGTTTGTCTTTCGCAAGGGTATGGCTGGAAGAAGTTGAAGAAATGACGGGGATGATTCCGATCATTTATACAAGTCCTTCATTCTGGAAGGGCTTGCGGGATTCAGCCAATGCAGTATGGGCAAAACGATATCCTTTGTGGATTGCGAATTATTTTTCTTCTTTGAAATATCCGGTTTATGGAATACCTGATAATGTACTTCAGTCGACTACTTTGCCGGATGTTCCCGCACCTTTTGAAAAATGGATGATCTGGCAGTATTGCGATACTGGTGATGGTGAATACTATGGCGGGGATTATGCGAAACATACAGACAAGACTTCTCTCGATCTGGATGCTTTTGGGGGAACGGATGAGGAATTCAAATTGTTCATTGGTGGCGAAGTGGAGTCCCCGCCAGTACCAGAACAGAAGCGAGTAAAGATAATCTGTCCTTTCTTGCGGGGTCGTTCTCAGCCAAAGTATATGCCGGGAACTTCGCAGGTGATATTTGAAAAAGGGCAGATATTGTATAGGACCGAAATTGATCCTGTTGTAGAAAATGGAAAAGATTATGTGATTGTCTGGATACAGGTAGAAGTTCCGAATTGTCCTTGTTGCCATGTTTGGGTTAGCTCTAATGCTAAATATGTTCGGGAAGTGTAAATGGGCGAGAATAAAACATCGGGAAGAAAAACAGTTGCTACGGTGGATGCTGAACTGCATGATCACCTAAAGTGCCATGAGTTGAAGGTTGATCCAAAGCTACATGACCTGCATGTTGTTGTTATGGGGCAACGTGCAGAGCCGGGATTACTTCAGCGAGTAATAAATATAGAAAATGAGATAGCAAAAATCAAAGCGAGCATTAAGGAAATCAAAGATGAATTAAATGACGAACTAGAAAGGAGAGCAGATAATGATAAATGGTTGATGCGCCTTGTCGCTGGAACCCTTGTTGCTGCTTTGCTGAATTTGGTTATAAAGATTCCATAATTTTGGAACGAAACTGGTTTTAGTTGACAAAACCTATTATCAGATGTTACAATTAAGATAGGTTGATAAGGAGGTCGCTATGAACTGGTTTCAAGGTTGCAGTACATCCGAACAGGTCCGGGAAAGATACCGTGATCTCGCCAAGAAATATCATCCTGATCTTGGTGGTGATACTGCGAAAATGCAAGCCATAAATGCACAATATTCAGAAGCTTGTAAGAGATTTGTCCGTAAAGAAAATCCTAACCGAACAGAAAAAGAATATGCCAATATGGATTCAGTCAATGAAGCTTTGCGCTATGTGATATTGAAGCTTCTAAATCTTCGGGATATTACGATTGAGGTTTGCGGGATGTGGATTTGGGTAGGTGGGCAAACTCGGCAACATAAAGAAATATTGAAAGCATTGGGTTTGAAATGGGCATATAAAAAGAAATTGTGGTTTTATGCTGGTGTACCAATGCGGGGCTACCATCGTGGCAGTTATAAAATGGATGATATTCGTGCGAAGTTTGGTAGCAAGATAGTGCGTGATGAGGAAGATGTAAGAGAATACGTATAAGGAGAATGAAATGGATGCTAAACAAATGTTGGATGGGTTAACAGAGTTGCAAGCGAAACGCGATTTTATTCGTTTGCAGAAAGAAAAGGTCATCAAAGAGAATGTACCAGAGGAAGCATTGAAATTGATATCTGATATCGAAGCGGAGTTTGACGGTTATTTTGAAGCGATTGATAGGGATATTGCAGACCTCAAAAAACAGATCAAAGAGGTAGTGATAGAAACGGGCGAAACGATTTCAGGAGAGGGGTTTCGTGCGAATTATTGTTCTGGTCGTGTTTCTTGGGATACTAAGGGGCTAGAGGGATGGGCAGTTGAACATCCTGAAGTGTATGTCTTTCAGAAAGTAGGAAAACCTTACGTAAGTATTGTGAAGAAAGGATAATATGAGTGTCCCTTATGAATTGAGGGATTTTCGCTATGTGAAACGAGTAAGCCGGGATGAATTATCCTCCGCATGTCCGAAGTGCGGAGGATCCCCCCATCCTTCTGGTGAATGGCCAGACAGGTTTCGTATTTGGGAGAAATCAAGGACAACAGGAGGTTTGCTTGGATGGTGTCGGCAATGTGGTTATGTATGGACGCCAGAAGGAGAGCGATTAAATCCCCAAAGACAACAAGAGTGGATTAATGAACGAAGGGAGTATGAGGAACGTCAAAAGGCAAAGGTTGAGCGAGCAATACACCTTCTTCGAAAAGAACAGTTGTGGTTACAGTATCATCAAAATTTGACTGGCGAACTTCGCCAGTATTATTATGACAGGATGATAGGCGATTATTGGATTGAGTATTGGATGCTTGGTTTCAACCCGAGTAAGAAGGTTTATACCCCTTCGGGTGAATTGACTACGCAGAGTTTGACTATTCCTGTATTTGATGTGGGGGGACAGGTTGTGAATATTAGGAATAGGTTATTAAATCCAATCAATCCGCATGATAAGTATCGACCAGAGTTTGCAGGATTGCCGACTTCCCTTTATTATACGGATTATGATAAAAAGCCACAGGGTAGAGTATTGATTGTTGAAGGTGAGTTCAAAGCAATGACTACGTATTTGGCGTTAGAAGACCCGGATTTTTTTGTGGTTGGTATCCCCGGGAAAACTCCAAAGCTTGAAATGTTTGATGCTTTGAAGGATTGCGATTTGGTTTATTTGTGCCTTGACCCGGATGCTTTTGCGAAAAATAGACCTGGCGGGAAATCACCGGTGCGAAGATTGATAGATTATTTCAAGGATAGATCGAGGATAATTTCACTTCCATACAAGATAGATGATATGATCGCTGAGGGCGTGTTAGATCAGAAAGCCTTACGATCATTGATCAAAGATGCTAGGAAGATAAATTATCATGGCTGATCGATGGTTTATTGAACTAAAAGAAACCATCATCCGAAAAAGAAGGGGGCGTTGCGAAATATGTGGTGGAAAAGGTACACAGCTTCATCATTGCTTAGAGCATGATATGAAGCGGTATCATCGTATTTTGACATGCGAAGAAAATTGCATGTTGGTTTGTGAGATCTGTCATACTTCTTTGAAACAAAAAGCGAATAATCAGGAGGTCAAGAAGAAATTTGCAATAAAACAGATTCTCAGGGGGTACAATATAGTTGGTTGGTATAAACAGCTTCCCTTGAGGACTAAACAGTTCTGGTTGCTGAACTTAGACAAAACACTAAATATAAGGAGTGGTTATGAGCATAAAGCTGATGAGCTTGGTATTCGATTATCCGATGAAGGGTTTAAGTACTGATAATGGAAAGCCCGTTTCAAGTAGTTCTTGCGCCTTTGTGTTATTGGCACTTGCGGATCATGCGAATGATGAAGGGCGATCCTGTTACCCGGGAATAAGTCGAATAGCGAGGAAAACAAAACTTTCAGAGCGAACAGTTTATAATGTGATTTCTGCATTGGAATCAGCAGGTTTTATCAGTCAAGATGGAACGAGTTATCGGGGTACGAACACTTATATTATCCATTTGGATAAATTGGAAGAAGGGGTGAACATAGTTCAGGGTGAACACAGTTCAGGGGTAGGGGTGAACTCTGTTCAGGGGGGGGGTGAACACAGTTCAGGGGAACCATCAGTTAACCATCATAAACCATCAGGGGGAATCACCTATGAACCTTGCAATGAGGATGGAGAACCTATTGTAGAAAAACCCAAGAAGAAAAAGAAAAAGGTTGATAAAACTCCACCAGATATTTTTGTTGTTGCTGAAGCATTGGCTGAAGTTACTGGAATGAGTTTACCAATGAATAAGGGTCGGATATTCGCTGAAGCTAAATTATTGTTGAAAGATGAGCGTGTTTCGGGTGCATTGATCCGGTCTGTTTATTCGGCTGGGGGAAAGTGGTATACCGAAGATTGGCGTGGAAAGAAGGGGCAGAAGCCGAGATTGCATGAGGTGAGGGAAACTCTATTTACTTTTGGTGCTCCGAAAGATGGCGGTACTATCAAGGGCGGGGTGTTGGACAGATGATTAAAAAGGTAGTATTTCCACCTGCCGAAGCCGCGAAGTTGGCTATTGATGCTTTGGAAGAATTGAAGCAATATAAGGGACAAGGTGTGAAGGTTGGTGTTCCTGACATTGATAAAGTGTTGCTTCCATTGCGCCCGGCTGAACTGATTACTGTTTTGGGATATACCTCATGGTTTAAATCGGGGTTTATGAATTTTGTTGCGAGATCTGCGATCAAACAATGTGCTGATGATGAGATTGTGATAAAGGTTACTTGGGAGGATTCTATTGAAGAAGAAACGCTGAAATGGGTAGCGGCAGATGCTAGTATTTCTATAACAAAGATGATTATGGGTGAAATAAAAGAATGGCCGGCTGTGATGCAGTCGTATCGCAGAAGAATATTATCTCCATTGTGGTTGATAGGGCATTCAAGTAGGACAAGTAGTCAGGAACGCAGAGAACGTCCTCGGTTGACTATGGGTGATGTTGGTAAAGCCATGGAGTATATATTGAATGATGCTACTGATCATCAGAAGAAGCCGAAATTGATAGTTCTTGATTATTTGCAGAGAATTAGACCGGATAGAGGGGATGGAGAATCGAAGCGTTTGCAGATGATGGAAGCTGTGAATAGGGCGAAGGATCTTGGGGTGTCGTTTGGTTGTCCTGTGATGTTGGGTGTTCAGGCTCAACGTGGGGTCCTGAATCGAGAATATAAATTACCTCGTATTGATGACGGGTTGGAAACTTCAAATATTGAACAATCTTCGGATAAGACAGTTAGCTTATGGTATCCAATTAAGACCGAGAAAAAGGGAACATTCATAGAATCGGAAGGAGTTGAGGTCAATGAAAATCTATTGATAATGGGAATATTGAAACAGAAGCTTGGTCGTGCGCCTGTGACTATGCCTTTGTTTGTTGATCCTGCTCGAATGTTGATAGGCGGTCTGGTAAGGAGTGAGAAATGAGAACAGCAGAGCAAATAAAAAAGTTCGTGAATGCTAATAATGGTGTTTGTAGTATGTCAGATGGTCGGAAAGGAGCATTGATTGGATTGATGAATAAGTACGGGGATGATGCGAGATATAGGGTGCTTGGTTTTTTGTTCAATGATAATAAGCCCATGTCGAGTAAAAAACTGACGAAGGAACAATGGTTGAATATTTCTCTTTGGGCTGATCAAACAGAGATAGATGGTACATGGTTGCCACAATCTGAATTCTATCGGGAGTTTCTTGCTTGTTTGCTGGCATCGAAAGGGAAAAGGATGTATGTATTTGACTAAATTTTTTGTGGATGGGAAACCGGCTGCGAAACAGTCTTTTCGTTATACGAGAAGTGGAAAAAAATATCAGCGTGCAAATGTGAAGGCTTGGCAGGATATAGTTGCAATCCGCAGTAAACAGAACTGGGGAAAGGAATTGACTAATAAAAAGCTGGAAGTTTATTTGCGTTTTTATTTGAAAAAAGATTTAGCTGATGTTGATAATTTGTCGAAAGCTGTTTTGGATGGTATGCAGGGGATTATTTATGAGAATGACAAGCAGGTAAAGATACTGCATGCACAAAAAGTAAAGGCTGGTAATCATGAAGCTGGAGTTTATGTAGAAATAAAGGAGATCAAAAATGAGTGAAATAAGGTATGCTGATATTGTTCCAGATCAGTATCAAAATGAGTTGATCAGTTTGCGAGATTCAAGCACAATTACTTCTTTCCGAGTAGGGGATATTGCAGAAGATTGTATATCTTTCAATGCGGATATTGAAAAGGAGATTGTTTATCGTGCTGTTGGGTCTTTCTTTGGTAAGTCTGGTCGCACGATCCGGGAATATAACATGGTTAGTACGTTTTATTCATATCCGGTGCGTCAGGAATTTGAAATGCTTGCTTTTGATCATTTTCGGGTTGCGATGCGATATCCGAATTGGCGGGAGATATTGGAATGGTGTGTTGCTCAGGTAGAAGATTATAATCGCCCGGCTACTGTAGATGCTATGCTTGAAAAGTTTGCCAAGCAGGAAGATTCTGAATTGTTGGAAGGAGAGGATGTTGATCATATAGCGGAGAATCAAGCAGAGCATGAATATGATCAATTGAAAAACTATTTCCAAAAAATTAGGGATATTGTGGCGGTTGCTGATATCTCTTTGGATGAACAGGAGGAATTAATGGAAGATTTGTTCGAATTGGAAGAAAAGGTGAAAAATATATTTGACAAAACACCTCTTTTTGCTATATAATGGAATTGATTTATGGGGTCTATCAAAGCCCCGCCTCCTTATATAGACGCAGTATGGGATTCCCGGCCTGACCATCCGGGAATTTCCGCTTAACAGGAGTCAAATTTAGTTGACAAACTTGTGATAATATGTTATGATTAAGATAGGTCAGTGTATAAGGAGAGAAAAATGAAGTTTATAAATTTATTCAAGGTCAATTTCGGTAAGCGATATTTCATGTTGCAAATAGTCCATGGAGATCGTAAGCGAAATCAGCAACCAAAACAGCCGATCGGTTCTCTTATACCAAAGGAGGGTGCAGTGGTAGAGGATGATGGGCAACGGTGGTCTGTTTGTCGAGATTCTTATGATGGCAAGGAGTTTTGGGTGCATGATAATTGCGATAGTCCTGCAATTGACGGCAAGTGTATTATGTGTGGTTTGCCAGAGCCAACAGTAGTCCCAACGTCTATAGGAGGTAGTGATGAAGAATTACGTGGTTGTTTATAAAGTTGTAAAGATGGTTTTTAGTGCTTATGATACAAAGTATTTCTCGGTTGCTGCAGATTCAAGGGATCCCCGTATTCTAAGAACTAAACGGTATGCTTTGGAGTACAAGCTGGGTGAGGAAGTAATACCGAAGGATAAGCGATCTTTGATATTTTGCTTTGGCACTTTGATGGATGCCATTGAATTTCGTAGAAAGAACTTTTCTGCAAGGTGGCAATCTTGTATTCTTGCATGTAGGGGTGAGATCGTAAATGGTCCAACGTTTGCTAGCCGGGCATGGTCGCAAGATGATTTGGAACTGTTTTGGCGCTGGTTTGATGATCCGGATGAGTTGATGCGTGGAAAGAATGCTGCTTGGGTGAAAGATTATTATCGCGAGGACAATTATCAGGTTTCATTTGCTTTACCTCGTGGAACTGTATTTTGTTCTAGGTTAAGACCAGAGCGGGTTATTGTTCATGGTGATGAATAAAAGGAGGAAATGATGTCTATGTATGATGAGAAGTTGATTGAACGTTTGGAAAAAATAGGGGTGAATGTTCCTGAAACGCAGGTGCTCATCGAGGATACTCGTAGAGATATTACCGAATCGGAATTTGCTTATAAGTTGGTTGCTGATCCGTATGGGTTGAAGGGTACATATTATGCTCAGTTGTTTTGGAACGAGGTATCAAGGATGCAAGCTCGTCGTGGGCGGCTTTATCACACTCATTTTTATGTTTTCTTTGATGCGGTTTTGATGGCTGTTAACGCTTATAGTCGTCCTGGTCCAGAACCGGATAAGTGGTATAGCTATTCTTCTGGTAACATTCGTGATTCTCAGCTTGCAAAGATGAATGATTATTTTGTTCGTTATTTTGTCTTGGGGTGTGTTCATGAAATGGAACTAATAGAAGATGATGGTTTTTGCTATTTCTATGAATGTACGAAATGCGGATATAAAAATTCTGTAGCCTATAAATGAAAGGAGATAGAGTCATGGTTGAGATCAAGAAATCCCTGAAAGAATTGAAGTCGAACATTGCGGAGGTTGATAAACAATTGGAGAGGGAAGGATGAGTAGTTATTGTTCAATGTGTGGAGCACCCATTCCAGACGGACAGAGTGTTTGCTCGATGTGTTATGGCGACATTGGTTATGGCTATGATGGATATTATGAGGAATGGGCTAGGCAGCAAGAGCAAGCCCAATTAGAACAAGAACAGGCAGAGCAAGAACAGGCAGAGCAAGAATGACCCGCCCCTTCGACCCCGACAACCGCGAGGTGCGCCCCGTGATGACGCCCGACGGCAGGGGTGACGTGGTCGCGGAGAGCGTGGAGAAGCCCGGCGAGTTCGGGGTCAAGATGGGGCAGCAGGACAAACGGAAGCAGACAGTCCGCCCGATGCGGTGGTACAGGGCGGAGGAGATGGAGGAGGTGGAGGAGTGAGAGGATTAGGAATTTTGAGAGCTAAAACACTAGAGGGTGAATGGCAAGAGTATGAACTGAGCGAAGTTGGCAGTGTGTTTAAAGATGATGACGTAATTTATTTTGCTGACACTCCTTGTTATTTATCGTCCGTTGTGAGCGTCACACAAGAAACACTTCAATCTGACATAGATGAGTGGAAACAAAACGCGGAGCAGTTGCATCAGTGCTTATGTGCGTTTATGGATTACGCACCCAAGAACATCTGGGGGCAGTGCTACGACCCAATAAGTGCTATTATCGCCCACAAGGAACTGGAGGAGAGGGAGGACACCGATGCCTAGCGACCTGACCACCTTGCGCATACGGTGCGCGGAGAGGATGGGGTGGAAAGCGAAACAAACCGACGATAATGTTGCTTGGTGGATAGTGTCGCCGGGCATTAGATTTCATTATAGTGGTTGTGGAAGAACACTCGAAGAAGCATGGTGTGAGTATATCCCCCACTACGACACCGACCGCAACGCCCTGCACGAGCTTGTCCTGGCTGTGCCGGAGGAGAAGAGGGTGAATTTTGTGGATGAATTAGGGAAAGAATTGCTCTGTAATTGTTGGGAACGGACATATGGCGCTATCTGGCTCCTGCTCACCGCCCCGCCGGAAGCGATTATGAAAGCATTTTTGGAGGTGATGGATGATAAAATCAAAAAGCAGAAGGAGGAAAAGTAATGGCTCTGAAATCAAAGATTGAATGGACTGATAGCTCTTGGAATCCGGTGGATGGGTGCTGTCATGTAAGTAGAGGTTGTGAGCATTGCTACGCAGAAAGTATCGCAAGGCGATTTTGGAAGTCCCGTAAGTTCAATGATGTTCGATGTTGGGCGAATAGGCTTGATGAGCCTTTGAACTGGAAAAAGCCCCGAAAGATATTTCTTTGTAGTATGGGTGATATATTTCATCATTCGGTTGATGTTGAATTTCGGGATTTGGTGTTTGAAATGATGGCAATTCAGGCTAAGCATCATATTTATTTTGTGTTGACTAAAAGGACTGGGCATATGATGGAGTACTTGAAGCATCATCAGGAATATGCGATGGCTGATAACATTTGGTATGGCGTTTCGATTGAAGATCAGTATCATGCGGATAGGCGATTGCCGATATTTCTTGATGGCGAAGTTCGCCATAGGTTTGTAAGTGTTGAGCCGATGTTGGAGAAGGTTGATCTGGTAAAGCAGTATAGGCAAGATCAGCCCTTTGCAATAACGATGATTGATTGGGTAATATGTGGTTGCGAATCTGGTTTCCATGCACGACCTTTTGATGTGGCGTGGGCGAGATTTTTGAAAAACCAATGTTATTCTTTTGATAAGATGTTTTTTTATAAACAAGGAAGATCTTTTGGCAAGTTGATCAAAATGCCTATGTTGGATGGTCAGCAATGGAATCAGGGTCCAGACTTTCCAAAAAATTCGTAAGAAATTCGTATAGAATTTAGTTGACAAACTTGTGATAATACGTTATTATTAAGGTAGGTCAGTAACAAATATAAGGAGAGCAGAAATGAGTAACGAATCACAAGTAGTAAATGCAGTAGGGGTTGCTAGGATGAATCGAGAGCGTATACAAGAGATTGCTGATGAAGTTCGTGATATTGTTGATAACATGGCTGTAGAAATAGAGCAGTTGGCCAGCATTTGCGATGAGCTTAATGATAATCAGGTACGAAGTTATTTGATAGCACCTCTCCAGATTATGGTCGAACAGGGGTCTTGGTTGTCTAATGATATGACCCTCTATCAATGGTTGCGAGAAATTGAAAATAAGGAGGAAGAAGATGAGTTCGAGAACTGAGTTGTTGGAATTGTTGGTAGGTGAAGAAATTTGGTCGCCTTCGTTTGAAACGCTGGTTACGGTACGGGAGGATGGATCGATTACTACCTTTGGCGGTGAGGTTGTTTGCCAACGTCCTTCGGTTCGCCAATTGAGGGAACTATTTTCAGAATTATTTCAGTCAGAATTTGGGACTATGTCATTGGAGGAAATCTTGTAGTCAGATCCGGCAGGTGAAGTATTTCACCTGCTCAATCTGATAATAAGGTCAGAAGATAAGGAGTGTCATGGTCAAAAGTCGTGTCGTGTTCGAAAAGAAATCTAAAGTTCCGAGGGCTAGATATCAGAAGATAACCGAGCAGGAAGCAAGAGATTTTCTGAATGGTGCTTATCGGGATAGTACGGTAGATGAAGTGGTTGAAGATTTATTGACAACGGATCATAAAGAATTGGTATTTCCATTGCCTTTTGTTTACATTCGAATCAGGAAGGTGGAAGATGCGAGTACTACGGTATCGTAACGGACACTATGTTGCTGATCGTGTGAGCAAGACTGATCCTGCCCCTGATGTTGCGCTTGCTGTAAGCCAGGGCATTGTAAAGATAAAGGTCTTAGATTCTTGTATTGAAGTGATTGATAAATGGTCAGGTGAGGTTACTTTTGTTCTTCGTAAGCCAGAGGATATTGCAAAGCTACAAGGGCTATTATGGAAAGGAGTATTGAATGGATGTTGATGCTCGGTTGAATGAGATTATTGAAGGCTTGGATAGGTTGTCGAATTATGACATGAAGAAAGATTGTATTTTGTTGATGCAGAATACTCGGTATGGTTATTTGGAGTTTTTCTCTAAAAAGATTCCATATCTCATCGATCGATATGAGCGGGCTCGTGTAGGTAGTCAGCTTTTGGTTTGGTGGAACAATGAAATTCGTTCATATCCGATTGAAGGGGAGAAGCCGAATTTGTTGGATTTCATGGATATGTTTGAATCATTTTTGAAGGGCTATGTTCAGAAGCTGATTTCTTTGGGCGTCGGGTCAAATCCCATGGAGTTTGCCTTGTATTCTGCTAAAAGAATGGTGATGTCAGAAGTGATCATTGAATTGGTTGGTTTTACTGATAAAAAGGGTGTGCTTGCCGGGTTAGGCAGATTGCGTTGGGAATTGTATCGAAAGAAAGGAGTGTAGTATAAGCTTATAGTCAGATCCGTGCAGGAGAACAATTAGCGGTTTCTTCTGCACCAATATGGTTATAAGTACATCAGATTCAATTCTGCTCAGCAGGGGCAATAACCTGCGAAGGTGGGGTTTGACCTGCCCCACCTGTATCGGTGTAAAGCCGATGTGAAAGGAGGAAAGTGTGGGTAGGAGAAATGGTATTGAGTACGGTACGTGGAACGACATGGTTTATATGGAGGATGGGACTGGTTATCAAATTATATGTTTAGCTACTCTAATTGCAGGTGGAGAGTTGCCAGTCTATGCGACTTTAGAGGATGGGAAAAAATATTTTCGCAAAATGCATCGTGGTTGTCTGGAATGTCCGTTATGTGAGAAGTGCTTGGTATTCAGAATGGAGGAATGAAATGGATCAGAAAAATTATTCAAAAGAGGTTGTGAGGGGTGCTGTTGATGGGTTACGTTTTGCTTTGAAAGACTTTATTGGCGTGGTCAAAATTTATCCGGTATTGAGAAAGCTTGTTCGTAGGCTTCCTTTACGGGATAAGGTTACTGCTGTTCGGGTTTATTCAAATATTATTTATTTGAATTATCCATTGGACAAAGAGGTCGTTGCGGAAGCATTGAAAGAAATGCGAAGACGGGGTTACACCCATCCATCTTGGGCGAAAGAGCCGAAAAAGTATCATAGCTCTTTGGTTTATCATTATTGTTATCGGGGTGCATCTATTTATTTGAAGTTTTCCGAAAAAGTTGAGGGGGCTAGTTGTAGGATGGTAAAGATTGGAACTGAAAAAAAGATTGTTGATGAGCCAGTTTATGATGTGGTGTGTGGCTGATGAAGAATTGCGAAAGATGTGCGCAGGGGTGCGAAAACACCCCTGCAATGTATGAGTGTGATGGATGCGGGGTCCAGAGTTGCGGGACTTGTGCATTGAAAGAAGGCTGGCTAATTACAAAGAAGAAAATATTGTGTGATCAATGTAAGGAGTTAGAAATGGCTGAATATGAAGAAATTAAGCGTAGGGCTACGAAGATATTGGAGTTGGCTAGAGTTCGTTTGACTAACATGGCTCTTTTGGATGAGGTGGGCGAAAAGAAGATACGCTTGGAAAAGGCAAAGAATAGCCTGTTAGAATGCGTTTTGGAAAGTGCTTTGGATGGCGTTGTATATATTAATCGATTAAAAAAGTATGATGAAATGATATTGTTGTGCGAGAGAACCATTGGCGCTTACAGGGATGAAATGAAACGTTTGGATGATGAATTGAAACAGTTGGTCGTTCCTGATTTCCTGAATACGAGGTTTCTTCTCAACGAGAATACTTATTATGTCTTGGAGTTTGAGGAAACTGATAATTATTCCATTGGTCCGAATCATCGGTATATAGTTGCCCAGCCTTCATGGCTTCGTCATCTTCGTGAGCACACATCAGATTATACCGATGTTGTTTTGCGTGGATTGAGTGTGTGAGGAAATCATTATGAAACAAAAAGTTTATAAGGTTGTTGTTGATTGCGGAACTCGATCAGGGGTTTATCGGTCTTTGGGTGAATTGTTTTCCAATCGAAGTTATCCGAGATCGGACAAATGGTTGCTAGATTATCATATAGGGAGAACTACATATCCTGAAATTGAAGGGTCTTTGCTTTTTGCGTTTGCATTGAGAGTGAACGTTTTGCAGTATGATCATTTGTCCAACAGGGATGTTCGAGTGTTGTTGTGCGAAGCTGATGTTGTTTGTCCCATTCATCGAACTGTGGTTGATTTCAACTATGATTATCTTATCAAGTATTGGAACAGGTTTGATCCTTATGATGCTGAAACGCATGGGTATTCAGGCTCTTATGCACCAGTTGGAACAGTATTATGTAAGAGTATAACCCCGGTTGCTATGATTGGTGAGATTACGGAGGATAATATTTTTCCGCAAAAACGTGATAATATGTTATAATTAGTTTAGGTTTAGAGAAAGGAGGTTTATATGGGTCGAAGGGGTCCAGAACCAAAGTATACTGCGAAAATCGGTATATTGGTGGAGCCAGAGAAGAAAAAACAATTCTATGAACTTTGCAATCGCCTTGGGCATAATCCCTCAACTGTTCTTCGAGCAATGATTGACCAGATGATTATTGAAGACTTGATGGGTATATTGGAATTTGATATTTCGATAAGTGAGAAAGGATAGATGATATGACAGATAGCGAAAATAAGGAGAAGGTCACACCAAAATCAGCGGTTGATTCATCTCCCCCTGAACGGTATCCGAAGGGAACGAATCATTTGGTTATTGATGATACAGTTCTGTTGGATGCTGGTGGAGTGGCGTTTATGACGTTGCATGGGGAAAAAACTGATCCTGATGGGAAAAAGCATGCAGTTGAGGTCAATTTGACTTCACGTGCGAAAACCCCTGTGGATGCTTTGGTGAATTTGATTGATGCCGTTTCTTTTGCGGAGGAAACATATAAACTGTATTCGTATCCGCAGGTAAAATTTAGTAATGGCAATCCAACGAAGGACCCACCGCCCCCATTTGAACCGAAGTACGGTACGCCACCACAGCAGAATGCAAACCAGCCTCCACCACCGCAGGGCGCTACACAAGCTTCGCCACCGCAGGGGGCGTCTAATGAGCCATATTATGCTGATGTGGATGATGGGAAGGCGATTGATGGAATATTTACTATTGATCGTTTGTCGGTAGAGCCCCGCCCCGATGGCAAGTCTAAGCTATCCTTTTTTGCCCCGGGTCATAAATGGCCAGATATTTATGCGATTATGACTCCCCCTCAATTAGCTGCTTTGATGGCTGAGGTTGGGCAATGGATGGATACCCATTTCACCAGTGCGGTAAATTATGATCTTCAGCAAGTGATCAAAGTTGAATGGAAGAATTCTCGCAATGTGAATTCTAAAGGTAATCCTTATAAGGATGTTGTTAGGATTCACTACTAAATAGGTTCTCCGGGGTCTAGGGTTTTGTATGGATGGAGAACGCAACGGCACAGACAAACAAACAAAACCACAATTATGAAAGGAGATTTGATCTTGTCTCTCGGTGCCCTAGACCCTATATATAGAAAGGTATAATATGGCAACAAGCGTTGTTGGCGAGAATGTAAAAATATTTTTGGAAAAGGATGGTGTAAGTTATCAGTTGCAGGGATTGGTTATTTCGATGAATATAAATTGTAGTATGGATGGTCGTATGACTACTGATTTTGAAGTGTTGAATATCCCTGAAGTTGTTGTTACGGAAGCAAGAGTTTCACCAGATTGCGATATCTCTGTTTATGATATGGATGTCCTTTCGGATAATTGGTCTTGTCCGTTTTGTGGAACTCTGCACAAAGGAAGTCAGTTAAATTGTAATTGTTGCGGTGTAAGTCGAAATTTTTAAGGAGGAAATAATGAAGTTAATTGATATAGAATTCAAGCCAACGAAGCAAAGATTGCGTTTTATGGATATGATTACATTCATATCGAATAATCCTGATAATTCTGCAGGCTGGACATCAGGATTTTTGTCTATGGTGCGGTTGATGGCTTCGTGTGCCTGGAATCCTGAAAAACAGGAGTATTTTTCGTATGATTCTATTGTTGGAAAGATTACGAATGCCACTTTGCATGAAATGAGTGTTCTTTCTTCCAGATTTATGGATTCTATGGAGGTTTTGTTTGACGGTGGTGTTCGAACTTGTGATGCGAAGGATATCAAAGAATTTTTTGGTATAAAAGATAAGGAGTAAATTGGCGAACTTCGCCAGTCTGTCAGATCTGTTTGTGCTAAAATAGGTCTATGAGAAGATATGGTGATAATAAATTTCAAGTAGTTCCAAATTCAGTATTTCGATTCGAGCAGGGCGTTTTGGTTTGTGGTTCTAACCAAAACGCCTCTTTGCATAAGTACATTCCTGTTGTGGATGGGGTTTATACGGATCCACCATGGAATCAAGGGAACATGAAAATGTTTTATGGCTTTGCTCATCGCCGGATTGAGAAGGATTTTTTGTCTTTGATGGATGGTGTGTTCGCTTTGATTCGCACTAAGGTAAAGAAAGGGGGGCTGATTGTTTCAGATATGGGGATAGATGAGTATCCTCATGTAATGGAGTTATTGAAAAGAAGGGGCTTTTATTTGGAAACTTGTAGTACTACGTATTATGGAAGTTCCAAGCGCCCATGTCATACCTTCTTTGGTTCTTTTGGGCATGCTACGCATTGGCTTCCTCAGGTAGAAGGGAAGCACGGCACTCAGGTAACTAAAGCTGTTGTAGATGGGCTTATACGGAACGGCGCAAAGAGTATGTTTGACCCTTGTTGCGGAAAGCTCATGTTTCTTCGAGAGGGACTAAAGCGAGGGATGAAAATCTATGGTATGGAATTGATACCGGAAAAATTGTCTTTGGGTTTGGAATATATTGAGCGAAAGGGATATAAGATAGAGAGAGTTCAATGAGAGAAATATTAGGGGCAATGAAGCGATTTCGTACATTCGTAAAGAAGTCGGATTGGGTTTTTGCGAAGACCTATGCCCATAAAGCACCCCATGAGTATGTAACAATCTATAAGTCAGACAAAATGGAATTTTATTTTGTTGTAAAACTGATCCGTGAGATCGGGTTTACCGCTTTGTATGGAAACTATGAAAACACATATTTCATTTTGGATAATTATTATTATTGGACTATGGGTGATGAAATATCGAGGACTATTGTTCTCAATCGGGCAAAGGTTGAAAACTATGATTTGATTGATCGGGAATGGAAGGTAAAACGTGAAGCTTTATACGACAATTAATGTATTCGATGCAACGCTTCAACGGATGCGGTATATTTATGAGAATGAAAAGAATGTAATGGTTTCGTGTTCGGGGGGGAAGGATAGTACGGTTGTAGTGGAAATGGCTATCAGGGTGGCTAGAGAGTTTGATAGATTACCGGTGGTGGTGTCTTTTCTTGATCAGGAGAGTGAATATCAAGGAACAATCGACTACATGCGATATCTCAAAAGCAGGAAAGACGAGATAAAGCTTTATTGGTGGCAAATTCCTTTCACTTTGACGAATAGTACTTCTTCTGCTAAAGATAATTATTTGCGATGTTGGGACCCTGATTCCGAAGATAAATGGCTTCATCCGAAAGAGCCGGATTCAATTCATATAAACCCAACCGATGAAACACGATTCCACCAGTTGTTTCCTAAATTGCATGGTCATATTTGGGGCGGTGAGCCTTATTTTGATTTTCTTGGGATACGTTCAGATGAAAGCATGGGGCGGTTGATTCTGATGTATAAGCGGAATGCCATGTATAAGAATGTTCGTTGGTGTTCCTGTGAGGGTGCAGGATTTAAGATGTATCCAATTTATGATTGGCAAACGAAGGATGTTTGGAAGTCCATTTACGATAATGGCTGGGAGTACAATCATATTTATGATAAGTTTTATGGTATAGGGATTAAGGGTGAACGGATGCGGGTTTCATCGCTTATTCATGAAACTGGGCATTGGGGTTTGAAGGATTTGCAACGGGTAGAGCCGGAAACCTATCAAAAGATATCTACCCGTTTGGATGGGGCAGCAACGTATAATACAGGTGGGCTTGGTCTTTATGTGCCGAAATCTCTTCCTGTTGCATTTGGTACATGGTCGGAGTATCGAGATTATTTGATAGAGCATTTGATAGCAGATGAACATAAGGAAGCTTTTCATAAGCGGTATTCTCGTCAGCCGGGTGAAGCATGGGCTAAACAGCATGTAACGGAGGTTGTATTGAATGATTATGAGGGTGTGAAAAATAAGAATGCGAGGTTGAGCAGATATGTCGAGCGAGCTAAATCTGAATCACAATCCAGTAAGTAATGTGCGTTGGGTATCAATAGATCAGGTTGAAGCGAATGACTATAATCCTAATATGGTTCCAACGATTGAGTTCGGATTGTTGTATAAATCCATAAAAGAGGATGGGTATACCCAGCCGATTGTTACTTATTATGATGCAGAGAATGATAAGTATATTATTGTGGATGGTTTTCATCGCTATCTTGTATCTTTGCGAAATAAGGATATATTAGAAGGCAACCATGGGCTTGTTCCAGTTGTGGTAATCGAGAAGGAATTACAAGATCGCATGGCATCAACGATCCGGCATAACAGAGCGAGAGGTAAGCACTCGATTGATGGGATGGTGCAAGTGGTTTATGGTATGCTGGAAGAAGGGATGTCTGATGAAGAAGTTTGTAATGAGCTTGGGATGGAAGCTGAAGAACTGGTGCGGATCAAGTATATCTCTGGTTACGCAAAGCTTTACGAAAATGCTGAATACTCTAAATCATGGGTTCCAGCTGTTCGTTGTAAAGATGAGGATTTGGATAAGAAAGGGGGAGTTTAGCGTGGAACTGCAGAAGATCGCCCTGGATGCAATAAAGCCGTATGAGGGCAATGCCAGACAAAACGAGAAAACTGTTGAAGCTTTGATGGTATCTATTCCGAAGGTTGGATTCAATGTGCCTTTGCTGGTTGATAAAGACTATGTAATCGTAAAGGGGCATGCACGCTATGAAGCCGCTCGAAGATTGGGGATGAAAGAAGTGCCTTGTATCATATCTGAAAACAGCGATGAGGTAAATGACCGAGATCGTATTTTGGATAACAGGATTGCAGAATTGTCGGAGTGGGACAATAAGCTTTTGTTCTATGAGTTGGCAGGGATGGAATCAGATCTTCGGGAAATGGGATTGGATTTTCATATTAGGGAATATAAATTGCGGGAAGTGACCAAAGAGGATATCGCTCAGGCTGAATCGGAAGGCGAAGTGCATGAGAGAGATATTGGGGCTGTATTGTCGATAAATTGTCCGCATTGTGGAGGTTATTTTGAGTATAAAGACCGTTCATGAAGTAGTTAATCTTCCAATCGATGTAATCAAGCCTTATTGGAAGAATCCTCGAAAGAATGAAAAAACGGTGGATGCTTTGGTGAGTGCAATTCAGGTGATTGGCTTCAATGTACCTCTTGTTGTAGATAAGAAGTATGTTGTGGTGAAGGGACATGCTCGGTTGCAGGCAGCTAGAAAGCTGGGAATGCAGGAGGTTCCTTGTATCATTACTGATAATGATGATCATATGAATCGGTTGGACCGGATAGCTGACAATAAGATATTCGAGTTAACTCAATGGGAAGACCCGGCAGAGATTATGAAGGATGAGTTGTTTTCCATTGGTGAAGAAGATATGTTTTTTACGGATGATCCGGTTGAAGAAGCCAGTCAGGTAGATGGCGAATTTGAGGGCGAAAAGCAGGAACAACAATTATTTACTGTGGTTTGCCCATATTGCAATAAAAAGGTTGTGGTGGAACTATGAATGCTTATCATACGTATCGCAAGGATGAAGTTGAGGAAGCTGTTGCAAGAAAAAGAACGTTCAATAAGAAGGGACATTGGGGAACAGTATGGAATGTGGAGAATGCCATTTCTCGTGTGAGTATACCTCCGAAGTTCTATGAAGCTGATGTTCTTTATTCTGAACCTGCATGGCCATATGGCTATGAGGAATTTATGAAACGGGCTGTAACCTTTGGTTTGTATTCAGCATATAAACAGGGGTGGTTGCATTTGATTCATGCTTTGAATAAACCTACTTTCCTTGTGTGTGATTTGAATATGTTGAAGTATTTGGGGGCAGAGCATATTCAGCAAGTAGAGTTTCGGGTAGGGGGTAGTGACTATGCTCATTTAGGGATATTCAACCATGAAGCATTGGAAGGGATTGAATCTCATAGGGATGTGTTGAATTATATTGCGCAGAATCCCAAGTATGATAAGGTGTTGGATCCATGTTGTGGGTATGGTAGTATTCTGGAAAAGATGCTGGAATATGGCAAGAAAATGATCATCAGCGATGTCAATGCGAAATGCGTTGGTTATTGCTATGAGTTACTAGAAAGGCAGGGATTGAATGGCTAAAGTAGGCAGATCAACAAAGCTGACGGAAGAACTGATTGAGCAGATATCCATAGCGGTGGAGAATGGATCATCGAACAAGGATGCTTGTATTCTGACAGGAATATCGGAGAGCACCTTTTATAACTGGATGAATGAAGCGAAAGCGTTGCAGGATAAGAAGAAAATTCCGAGTGATAAGCGGATTTACTTGGAATTTATGGAGTCATTAAAAAAAGCTGAAGCTATGTTCAAGCAGTTTCATTTGGGGCAGATCAATAAAGCATCAAGAGAAGGGTCATGGCAAGCGTCTGCGTGGATGTTGGAGAGAAAGTATCCTAATGAGTATTCTCGCAAGCTGGAATTGCGCGGGCAAGATGGCAATGCACCTGAATTGGTAAAGATTTATATTCCAGACAATGGCAGAGAATGAGATCAGGTTACAACCCAAGCAGGAAGAATTTTTATCCAGCCCAGCAGATATTGTTGTGGGTGGTGGTTCGGCTGGTGGAGGAAAAACATTTGCTTTGACGATAGAGCCATTGCGTCATTATGAGATACAAGGGTTTACGTCTGTCATTCTTCGTAGAACATGGCCGGAGATAACTAAACCGGGTGGGCTATGGGAAGAAGCCAGTAATATTTATCCGAATTTCAATGCAATTCCGAATATGCAGAAAGGTGTGTGGAGGTTTCCGAAATGCACCTTTTCTTATGGCCATTTGTTGAACGAAAAGGCTTTGGGTAACTGGAAGTCTGCACAGATTGCTTTGATTATGTTTGATCAGCTGGAAACATTTACTCAAAGAATGTTCTTCTATATGTCCTCCCGTAATCGCACTGGTTGCGGGATTCATTCTTATATGCGTTGTACTGCTAATCCTGAACCGAATTGGCTTGCAGATTTCTTGGATTGGTGGATTGCGGATGATGGCTATGCAGATTTGGATAGAGTAGGGAAACTAAGATACTTTGCAAGAAATCAAGATGAAATCATTTGGGCTGATGAAAAGGAAGAGATCATAGAGGAATTTCCTGATAGTGACCCGAAGTCGGTAACATTCATTCCCTTTACTATCTTTGATAATCCTATTCTTCTCGAGAAAGATCCTGGCTATTTGGCTAACTTGAAGTCTTTGGGCTATGTGGACCAAGAGCGCTTGTTGGGAGATAAGGAACGTGGGGGGAACTGGCACTTGAAAGAGGGTGCAGGAACAGTATTCAATCAGGAATGGTTTAAGATTATCGAGCCATCAATGCTACCGAGGGGCGGGGTGGAGTGTAGGTTCTTTGACACCGCCGGGACAATCAAAAAGTATTCAAGCGATGATCCTGACTTTACTGCTGGTGTATCTATGCGATGGTATGAAGGGAAGGTGTATATAACAGATGTGATAGAGAGAAGAATACACCCGGCTGAGTTCTATGATTTCGTAAAGCAAACGTTTCTAAGTGATCAGGTGAACTGTCAAAGGCAGAATGTTCGCTATATGGCAAGATGGGAGCAAGAGCCGGGTAGCGCAAGTATCAGGGAGAGTTATCAGCTTGCTACTTCATTGCATGGTGTAGATGCGAGAGGAATATCTAAAAGAGGGGATAAGTTATCAGAGTGGAAGCCTTTGGCTTCACTTGCGTATTATGGTGATGTATACTTGGTGAAAGGGTCATGGAATCGCAACTTTCTAAATCACATGCATGGCCAGCCAGATATGCCCCATGACGATATTGCGGATGCTTCGGCAGGTGCGTATAATGAGTTAGTCAAAGAAAGCAAGGTGCGAAAAGCACAAAGCAAGGATGGATAAAATGGCTGAGCAGAATTATGACAAGATTACGAAGATGTGTGTTTCAGCGTTGATTGCGAAGAAAGATTACTATGATACGCTGGAAAAGTATTATGATGGTGATCACGTATTGCGATTCTCAACAGAGCGATTGAAAAAGGTGTTCAAGAAAACACAAGTTAAGTTTGTTGAGAACTGGATGGGCGTTGTTGTGGATGCTGTAATGGATAAGTTGTCCTTTGGGGGTTATGATAGTGAAAGCAAGACGGAGAATGAAAAGCTGGATAGTATATTTCAGGAACAGGGGCTTGCAATCGAGGAAGAAGATATCCATAGGTATGCATTGATCACAGGGGAAAGCTTTGTGATTGTTGGTGAGGATGAAGGTAAGGTGGAGATTTATTACAATGACCCTCGTATGTGTCATATGTTCTATGATCCTGCTCATCCTAAACGAAAGATGATGGCGTGCAAAGTGTGGGTTGATGGCACTATTCGTATGAATGTATACATGACTAATCGTGTATTGCATTTCAAGACTGATGCGAAAGAGCTCAAAGATGATATGACCTTCGATCTTATAGACGAGGAAGCCTATCAGGATGATCGAGGGATGCCCGTATTCCATTTCAAGACAGGCAGAACGCCGGAATCAGCTTTATCATTCAGCGCAATAACGATTCAGGATGCTGTGAATAAGTTGTTTTCAGATATGATGGTTGCTGCTGAATTTGGTGCGTTCAAACAGCGTTGGATCATTGGTAATGCGGATATAACTGATTTAGAGAATGCCCCATGGAAGATTTGGGGCGTTCCTGCTGGGCAAGCGGGTGAGGGTGCTACGCAGGTGGGCGAGTTTCAAGAAACAGATTTGGAAAATTATATGAGCCCAATGGAAATGCTTTCACAATCTATCGCTATCATAACCCGAACTCCTAAGCATTATTTCCTACAAACTGGTGCGAATGTGTCAGGCGAATCTCTTTTGGCAATGGAAGGACCATTGAACAAAAAGGTAGAGAGATACAGGAAATCGTTTGAATCCACATGGTTAGAGTTGGCGAGGTATCTCATAGGACAAGATGATCTTGAACTAACTGCTGTGTGGAAACCGATCGAGAGTGTTCAGCCATTGACTGAAATGGAAATTGTAAAAACTGCTACTACTGCAGGAATACCTTTGGTAACCGCATTGCGTTGGGCTGGGAAGTCAGAGAGTGAAATTCAGTTGATGCTAAAAGAGAAGGAAGAAGAACAAGCTCGTAATTCTACCTTGATGCAGGATATGCTTGATTTGAAAAGGAATCAGGGGTTATGAATCAGATCATTCGGGGCGTAAATACATTCAAGAATCGAATTAAGAGCAATGAAACAAAGGCGATTGCTACCTTGTTGGATAGCTGGTATGACGTTGAGAAAGCTATTAGACGAGAATTGGAGAACGTTGTACTTTATGCTCAGGAGTTAGCCAGACAGGGGATTACTGTAGATGAATATACCTTGAATAGCATTGATCGTTGGAAGGAATTGTTGGCTCAGGTGCAGAAGGAGATCAAGAATAAAAAAGAGTTTGCCCGGGTAATTGAGGACATGCGGGATAAGGGTATAAAGACGGGTCTTGGTACTGCTGATTATGTTCTTGATAAGCTGGGTGTAGGGTTTGATCTTCTTCCTGCTAGAGAGATCGATATGTATATCTCAATGCTCGATGGTAAAACGCCAATAGGAAAATTGTTGGACAAGGCGTATGGTGAAGCATCCAACGGTTTGAAGCGTGGTCTTGTGGATGGTATGGCGAAGGGCTTGAATCCATTGCAGATAGCTAAAGATATGGCTAATCAAATGGGATTAGGGTTGGAGAGATTAGTACTCATTGCTCGAACTGAACAGGCAAGGGCGTGGAGGATGAGTACATTGGATAGGTATAGGCAGACGGGTGTTGTTCGGGGTTTCAAGCGTGTATCTGCTAGAGCGAAGAATACCTGCTTAGCTTGTTTATTGGATGATGGAAAGATTTATGATGTTGCAAGTGATTTCTCTGATCATCCTGCAGGATTGTGTACGCTTGTGCCTATATTGAACACAGGTAGAACGGTGAACTGGGAAACAGGAGAGGAGTGGTTATCGAAACAATCTGATGAAACGCAAAGGAAGATAATGGGTAATAGTCGCTATGAGCTGTATAAAGCTGGTACGCCCCTGGCTGACTTTTATCAGATAAAGGAGAGTGAGATTTGGGGTCCTGCCCCTGCGGTAGTACCATTGAAGGATTTGAACAGCTTGACAGTAGTAGAATAAAACTATAAAATAGGAGTACCGATGCCAGAAAAAGACGAAAATAACAAAGAGGGCGGGAAGCCCAAAGACGATGGGACATCGTTTGAATCATTTGGTAAATGGTTGGAATCATTATCAGATGAACAAAAGTCTGTAGGCATGCCTTTGTATGAATCTGATGTGCAAGGGTTGAAGAATACAGTTCAAGCTCTCAGGGATGAAAAGAAAGAACTGTCTGACAGTTTGCGGGAAGCAATCAAGAATGCCGGACAGGATACAGACCTGAAGGAAAAATTGACTGATCTTCAAGAGAAGGTGGAGAATGCGAATAAACGTGCTGGATTTTATGAGCAATCTCTACAGGCAGGATGCCGTAACCCAAAGCTTGCTTTTGTGCTTGCGAAAACGGATGATCTGTTCAAACGGGATGGATCACCTGATTGGGGTGCGATCAAGGAAAGTGCGCCTGAACTGTTTGGGAAGCCATCTTCAACTAAGAACAATGCCGGAGAAGGAACAGATGATGATGTACCCGGAAGCAAGCCGAAAACAATGAATGACTGGATTCGGAAAGAAGCTGGGGTAAAGAGTTAGTCTGTCTGATCCGGACTAAAACCGGAGGACAAAATGGCTACATATAACGAACAAATTTCTCGTAGTGAAATGGAGGCTCTTGTTCCAGAGGATGCCGCGAATGAAATCCTGAAAGGGATTGATGAAGGTTCAAGCGTGCTGAAACTGGCAAAACGACTTCCTAACATGAGCACTCGTCAGCGCCGAGTTCCTGTGCTTGATCTACTCCCCACTGCATATTTTGTGCAGGAAAAAGGCAAGTCCTATGATACGGACAATTTCGGAACTAAAAAGCAGACTACGCAGTTGCAATGGGCGAATAAATACATCAACGCTGAGGAAATCGCCTGCATTATCGCAATTCATGAATCTGCTTTGGAAGATGCTGATTTCGATATTTGGGGTGAATCTCGAGAACCTATTATTAATGCAATCGGGAAGGTGATTGACACCGCTATGCTTTATGGTGATAACACCTCTGATGTTCCCGCAACATGGCCGGATGGCGTGATCAACGGTATGCCCTCTGCTCATCTCATTACTGAAAACTCGGTTGATACCGATCTCTATGATGATATTCTTTCTGAGGGTGGTTTATTCAACCTTGTGGAAGAAGATGGGTTTTTCGTGAATGGCGCACTCGCTTCGATTTCATTGCGTGCTAAACTGCGTGGTTTACGAGATTCCAATGGTATCCCCATTTTCCAGAAGTCGATGCAGGACCCGACCCAATGGGAACTGGATGGCGCACCCCTGATCTTCCCTCGTAATGGTGCGTATGATGCTACGCAATCTCTGTTGATTGTTGGAGATTGGACTCAGATGGTTTATGCCATCCGCAAGGATATTACCTTCAAGGTATTCACCGAAGGCGTGATCACTGATAATTCAAGTCCACCGCAAATTCAACACAACTTGCTTCAAGAGGATATGGTTGCTCTTCGAGTAACCTTTCGCATGGGTTGGCAGTTGCCAAATCCCACCAATGCCGTGAATAGCAGTTCTGCTACTCGGTATCCATTCTCTGCATTAGCACCGTCTGCTAGTGCCTAAGAGAAACTAAGAGATAATAGAGGGCAGTAGACTACTGCCCTCTTTCTGAAAAGAGGTAAACGATGATTGAGGTATTTCCCTTCTTGATGTTTTTTATTCTGATCGAGGCTGTTATTCAGACCTTGAAGATGGTCTATGATCCAGAAGCACATAAATTCAGCTTTGACGTAGCCATATCGCTTGTGCTATCTGTTGCGCTGTGTTTTGTGTTTGAGATTGATTTATTCACTTATTTCGGTTTTGCTGGGATCTGGCAACCAGCCGGGTACATTGCAACCGGAATTGTGGCTTCACGTGGCGCGAACTTTGTGCATGACTTATACAAACTCGGCACAGGTTTGACCGAAAAAGCGGAGAGTGAGATTATTAAAGGATAAAAGCAATCTATGGAATTCGCGTTCGGCAATCATCAACGAAAAGGATTCGCATACTCGAAGGCTTTGCTGAATGCCGGGCATAGAAGGTCAGCAAGAGTTTCAACAGCAGATTGTTTGTTGATCGATATCACGCTGAATCATCATGGTTACAGCTCCAAAGTACGTCAAGCGAGCAGGATGGGGATACCCATATTTACGTATCCTCATTCCGCTAGACCAATGGTACAGTTTGACGGAATGTATAAACAGCACGATTCTCTCTCTTGCGAGTTTGTTATAGCCGAAGGACATGCGGAAGTAATGCGCAGATTTGGCTATCCCCATGAATTGTTTGTTACGGGGTGGGCTATGTGTGAAAAAAAAGAATATCAGTCGAGAGAACTAAAGAAAGTCCTCTTTGCGCCCATCCATCCCAATCATTTGGGAAATATTGCGCCTTGCGATTACGAAGCGAATCGTAGGGCGTTTGAGATTCTATTGGGGTTGCCCATTGACCTAACTGTTCGGCATATCGGACCGCTTGACAAGGGCGGTTTGTGGTATGCAGATGGGGTGAAATATATCGGGGGTAATACCTGTGTATCCACCCATGATATTGATAAGGTTGATCTTGTTGTTTCCACTCAAACATTTCTATGGCTTTCGGTAGCTAGGGGTGTTCCTGCTTTATCTATGGGTGAGAACATTCAGCCACATAGCATAATTACGCAAGATGAAGTACGTTGGGTTGAACATTGGGATAAGTATAGGGAGTACATGGCTTATCCTTTAGATCTGCTACAAACAGATGATCCGCTTGGTTTGATGCAAAGGGCATGCAGGACTGATCGGGATATTCGAGATTGGAAAAAGCGGTTTATTGGGGATGCGTTCAATCCAAGTAAATTTGTGCAGAAAGTAGAAAGTTATCTATGAAATGCTTTGTGTATGACCACAATGGTAAAGCAAGGGCTTATATTCAAGCATTGAGGAATGCCGGGCATGAGATAGTGGTTGATTCAGGAAAAGCAGATTTGGCTTTATTTGACCATGACCAGCGATCACCGATAGAAGAATTTATCAAGAATGATATGCCTGTATTCTTGTATCCACATTCTGCAAAAGCTCAAGCTTTTATTATGTACCCACAAGCCCGCCCGGAGATAGTGGCGAACTTCGCCAGTTCACCGGTGCAGAAGGAAGTTGCAAAGTTGCTGGGCTATCCATGGAAAACCCATGTGGTGGGGTGGTCATACACACCTATTTGTGATTTTCAACCAGTAAGCAAAACTAAAGAGATCAAGGTATTGTTTGCACCACTACATCCTATCGAGGAAGGATATATCATCAAGGCGTTCAAGGAACTTAATACTAAGGTGTATGAGTGTTTGATCAGACAGCCAGAATTGAATATTACTGTTCGCTATATCAAAGACCTTTATGAGTGTGGTTTGTTTGAAGTAGATGGTGTGCAATTCATAAAAGGAGAAATGAATAATGAGTATAGCGATATCCCTAATTATGACGTTATTATCGCTTCTGACACTTTTGCTACTATGTCTGTTGCGTTAGGTGTTCCTTTGCTGATGATGAACTCGGAAGCCGATCGTTTACGAAGGAATGAGCGAGATCGTTTTAGGGCTTATAAAGCGAGAGAGAGATATCGTAGGCTAACAGCATATCCGTTCAATATTGAAGAAGTGATAAGTTCTGATTTTCGATTCATGCACATGCTTCATCGTGCAATGAAGTGTCCTGTATCTGGATGGAAGCGTGCTTTTGTAGGTCACTCATTTGATGCAGGTAAATTTGTTGGATTGTTGGAGAATTACTATCGAGAGAAAAAATCTTGTAGAGCCTTTGAAAGAGGATTAGATAGGGGAACAGTGGGGGAACGCATTTACGTTGAACCTGGACAATCCTAGAGCTTTACAGGGGTATTGTGGTAGGGAATGGGTACAGAGATGATGAATGAATTGGTAAAGAAAGCCCATGAAATAGACTCTTATATAGAGAAGAAGCTTGGAATTTCCATGTCAGAGGGGATAGCTCTTATGGCATTGGTAAGGGGAATGGGGGGGGGATCGGTTTACGTTGAACTGGGGGCTTTCAGGGGGCGCTCAGGGGCATTCCTATCAGCTTTTGCAAAAGAAGGGGATAAGGTTTATTCGATAGACCATTGGGAGAGTAGACATGACCGTGCTACCTATGTTCATAATCTGCAGAAGCTAGGTTACTTCGATCGTGTTGAACCAATACATAGTACTTCAGAGGAAGCGTGCAAAAATTGGAATAAGGAAATTGATCTACTGTTAATTGATGGGAATCACCATTACGATTCGGTTTCTATAGATTATTTCCGTTGGTATCCGCATGTGAAAGTAGGTGGCATAATTGCATTTCACGATTATGGATCCGCCAGATGGCCGGGCGTGGAGAGGTTTGTTGATAATTATGCTATGAAAGAGTTGCGATTGGGTATTTTGGTAGGATCACTATGGATAGGAGTAAAATGATCAGCTTTATAATTCCGACTAATAATAATTGGGGCGATTACGTGAATCCATATATAGATTCAGTCATTGAACATACGAAGAAGGACCAGCGTATTCGTATTGAGTTCATTGTTGTGGATACTGGCTCAGATGTCCCTTATGAACCTTCTTCGAAATATCGTTTGATCAAAATGCCAAAAGAAAAGCATTACAACTACATGAAAGCGTTGAACTTGGGTGCTTCGATGGCACGTGGAGATTGGCTAATCTTTTCAAATGATGATGTTCTTTGCGAAGGTGAATTCTATGATGATATCAAGCGTTTGCCACGAATTGGTATTTATGGGAATGCCATAAGAGAAAAGACTCTTGATACCTTTGGTGCTAATGTTCGCTATGTATATGGCTGGCAGATTATCATGCATAAGAGCGTATTCGCAACGGTAGGAGAGTTTGATGAATATTATTTACATGCTGGATTTGATGATATTGATTACTGTTGGCGTGCTAGCCGAAGGGGAATGCCTATCGTCAAAGCTAATTTACCCTTTGTGCATTTGGCTGATTTGCAGAAAAAGCATAGGCGGGTTACCGTAAAGGGATTTCGTGAGATAATGGCTAGGTCGAAAGAGCATTTTATAAAGAAGGTGCAGAATGACGATTACTCATGATGTAACGGATGTGATGATTGCTCGGTTACGTAGGATGATAGCTGAGCCAACGGAAGCGACCTATACCAATGAAGATTTGGAAACTCTGATCGAAGAAACTGCTTGTGTCGATTCGGATGGATACCCGCCGGATAATGATAACTGGACTGCAACCTATGATTTGAACAAAGTTGCATCCGAGATATGGGGAGAAAAGGCATCAGCATTGGCCGATGAGTTTGATTACAATGCGGATGGTGGGAACTATCGGAAGAATCAAAAGTATCAGAATGCTTTGAATCTATCTGCTTATTATGCGAGCAGGGCGAAAATTGTTACTCATTCTCAACATCAGACCCCTGTTGAAGATGAGTACGATGAGGATTTTACAGATATTTATGGGAGTATTAACTAATGTCTGGACTGAACACAGAGGATTTGGCATATTTGCGGGCTACTCATGAGGAAATGCTACCCGATAAGTGTATTATTTGTCCTTATACACTTGGAGAGCAATCGGATCGGGGCAAATTGATTGAATCATGGCCAGAAACTGCGGATGAGATCGCTTGTGGATTGGATACGCAAAGGGCTACTGAGGTGATGCTTTCCGATAAGACAGTTATAAAAGCGCATGGACGGATTCGGTTGCCTTATGGTACTTCTGTGGATGCACGAGATCGTATCAAAATCACAGAGCGATATGGTACTGATGATTCGGTATTGTATGAAGTAGTTGGACCAGCCATGAAAGGCGTTTCAGGGGTGCTGGTGAATGTTGTAAAGGTGCAAGTATGAACAAGTTAGAGGGAACGGATCAATTCAAAAAGAATATGGATAAGTTGAGCAAAGAAATGAAAGCGAACATGCTACGAGATGCTTTGAATTCTGGTGCTGAACTTTTTGCTGCATTCGTGAAGATGAATATTCGTTCTCAGGGGCTTATTCTTACGAGCAACTTGATCAACTCGGTAGGGGTAAAGGAAACTGTTGTACGTGGGAATATAGCCTATTCCCTTGTTGGTGTGCAAGGAGTAATATATGGAAGGATACATGAATATGGTGGAGTGATCAAGCCAAAGACCGCCAAAGTACTAAGTTGGGTAGATCGCCGGACAGGAGAGAGAGTATTTGCGAATCGGGTTACGATTCCCGCAAGACCATATATGCGCCCTGCCATTGATTTACATAGTGAAGATGTATTTGGTGCTATGGCTGATTCTCTTCGTTATTCGATTGCGAGGATGCATTTTGACACGTAATATAGATGCTGGAATAAGAAAGATAATAAAAGATGGGAAATTGGTAGGAAGTCGGATTTACCCGTTAGCGTTGCCACAACGCCCTACATTCCCTGCTGTTGTCTACCAAAGAATAACTGAGCCGGGCGATTATACACTTTCGGGGGACACTAATTGGCGTTTTATTCGGCTACAGTTAACGTGGTATGATGATGATTATGATGATCTTCGGGATCTGGTTGATTCTGCAAACGCCTTGCTTTCGGGCTACACCGGGACGGTGGGATCATTCGCAAAGATTCAATCTTGTATGTTAGATACAGAGCGTGATGATGCTGATTTGGAAATCGGGCTTTGGTCTACTATTCAAGATTGGAAAATAACATACTCGGAGGTATAGATGGATAAAATATCGGCGTTTGGGACTGAGTTATATATGAATTCATCTCTGGTTGCAGGGGTGAAAAGTATATCCGGTCCTGGCTTATCTGCGGATACCGAGGACGTGACTACCCACGATCAAGCTCATTTTTGGGAAGAGCAGATTGTAACTATTCTTCGCTCGGGGGAAGCTACTATTGACCTTGTGTACGACCCCGCAGATGCCAGCCAAGTTGATGTACTTGCTGAACTGGTTGGTAGGGATGAAGCCCCATTTGAAGTTCGTTTCCCGGATACTGCACAAACAATGTGGAGTTTCAACGCTTTCGTTACCGGGTTCGAGCCAAGCGCACCAGTTGATGGGTCGTTGACCGCCTCAATGACTATCAAGCTTTCTGGTGATCTAACACTTGATGATAATTGGAGTGCATAATGAATAAGATTTCAGCATTTGGAACAGCCTTGAAGCGTGGTGCGGTAGAAATCGCTGGCGTAAAAAGCATTTCGGGACCGGGAATCTCGGTTGATACCGAAGATGTAACCACGCATGGGCAATCTCACTATTGGGAAGAAGTAATTGCAACTATCATCCGTTCAGGTGAAATTACTTTGGACATTGTTTATGATCCCGCAGATTCGACGCAGAAATACGCTGCTGGCGGTTTGCTTCATGACCTTGTTAGTCGTGAAGCAGTTACCTATTCCCTTGTATTTCCTGATACAGGAACTACAACTTGGACTTTCGATGCGTTTGTAACGGGGTTTGAACCATCCGCTCCTGTTGATGGATCGTTGGCGGGATCTGTCACTTTGAAGCCAACTGGGGAAATGACCCTTGCATAACGAAAATGCCCCGGCCAAAAGTCGGGGCAAATAACTAATTGGAGGAATGAAATGGCACTTAATAAGAAAGCAATTTTGGAAGCGAACGATATTCCTATTCAAGAGTTGCAAGTTCCAGAATGGGGCGGGTCTGTTTTCGTAAAGGGAATGACAGGCTTTGAACGAGATCGTTTTGAATCTTCGATCGTAGAAATGCGAGGGAAGAAACAGAATGTGAATATGGAGAATATTCGCGCAAAATTGGCTTGCTATACTATCTGTGATGAGGATGGAAAACGTCTTTTCAATGATACGGATATTTCTACATTGGCGAAGAAATCAGCTTCAGCACTTCAACGAGTTTTTGAACTCGCTCAGAAGTTATCAGGCATTGCGGATGATGATATTGATAGTATGCTAAAAAACTCAGAGAGCGACCAACAAGAAGATTCTGTTTCCGACTAGCGTTGGCGCTCGGAATGACGGTAAATGAACTCTTGCACAGGGTGTCAGCGCAAGAGTTAACCGAATGGATGGCTTTTTATAGATTAGAACCATTTGGGTCGGAAGCAAATTATTTAGGGCATGCCATAACGTCTGCTACGGTTATGAACTCGCAGAGAACTAAGAAATCAAAAGTGTTCAAACCGGAAACGTTTATGCCAGATTTTGAAAGGGTTACGGAGGAACAAACCACCGATGAAATGATAGCATTTGCTGAAATGATGACAGCTGCTTTCGGTGGAAAAGATAAGAGGAAGCATGAGTAATACTGTCGGCGATTTGCTTGCACGAATTGGGTTGGATACAACCGATTTTGATAGGGATTCAGAGAAGGTAAAAAAGTCTGCTGACAATCTTGGAAAAGAGATAGGATCAAAGCTTTCTAAGGTTGGCTCTAAAATGGCGGGTGCTGGGCTGAAGATTACCGCCTTTACTGCGCCTATTACTCTTGCTTACCGTTCTATGTTGGATAGTGCTACTGACTTTGGAGAACAGAGCGCAAAGGTAGATCAGGTATTTGGGGGTGCTTCCGGGCAGGTGAAAGATTGGGCTGATCAAATGTCAAGTTCATTTGGCATTGCCCGATTGGAAGCTATGGAATATGCAGGTACTTATGGAAATATTTTTACTAATATGGGATTGGCGCAGGGAAAAGCAGCTGATCTATCGCAATCATTAATCGAATTATCGGCAGATCAAGCCGCTTTCAATAACATGGATACCCCGGAAGTGTTGGAGAAGGTTGAATCTGCTTTGGTGGGAAATTATCGGGGTGTACGTTCTTTGGGTATTGTGCTGAATGAAGCTATGGTTGCTTCAAAGGCTGTGGATATGGGCTTGGTTGATATGCAAGTGGATACCCTGGCTGTTACGGAAGCTTCATTGGATTTGGAACGTGCTCAAAAGAAATTGACTGAAACTACAGCGAAATATGGGGAAGATTCCTATCAAGCACGGGATGCAGCTATTGATTTTGAAAAAGCCCAAAGAAATTTGGAAGAAGCAACTGCTGGTATTGCCGAAGAAATGACTGAGGCTGAAAAGGTACAGGCTCGGTATGCGTTGATTCAAGACCAATCAGCGAATGCTTTGGGACAGTTTCAGCGGGAATCAGGGGGGTTGGCCGCTCAAACCAAAATTACGAAAGCAAAGATTTCCGATCTCGCTCAGGAGTTGGGCGCAAAGCTTCTTCCCGTTGCGCTGAAGGTTATG
>NPIG01000378.1_pt1 | contig 38625 bp, 36 predicted proteins | sample 8637441 | NCBI WGS metagenome assembly NPIG01 (sample SAMN07420675, study PRJNA396082) | bioreactor metagenome | isolation source: sample BR6 brine-fed electro-methanogenic bioreactor BR | place: Japan: Kochi | collected 2016-06-14
GCGACAGCGCGACCGCCTGCCACTCCTCGGGGCCGAGCCAGCCGGTCATTCCCGCGGCTCTCCCGCCAGGCCGAAACCGTTCTGCAGGAAGATCGCGCGCGCGGCGGGGCCGGTCAGATAGGCCAGCGCGGAGCGCGCCTCGGGGCTGTCGCCCTCGGCCAGCACCGCGGCGGGATAGCGGATCGCCGGGTGGCTGTCGGCCGGGAACACGTCCAGCACGCGCACGCGCGGTTCCGCCACGGCGTCGGTGGCATAGACGATGCCCAGCGGCGCCTCGCCCGAGGCCACCAGCCGCAACGCGGCACGCACGTTGTCGGCCTGGGCCACGCGCGGCGCGACGCCCTCCCACAGCCCCAGCGTGCTCAGCGCGGCCTTGCCGTAGATGCCGGCAGGCACCGCATCGACCAACGCCATCGCCAGCCGCCCGTCCCCCAGCACGCCGCCAAGGTCCAGCGCGGGGCCGATCGACAGCGCGAGGTCCGCCGGCGCCCCAGGACCCGCGATCAGCACGATCCGGTTGACCAGAAGATCGGCGCGGGTCGCCTCGGCAAGCAGCCCGTCGGCCTCCAGCCTGTCCATCCAGGCGGAATTGGCCGAAACGAAGATCTGCGCCGGTGCGCCCTGCTGCAGCTGGCGGGCCAGCTTGGAACTGCCGGCGAAGGAGACCAGCATCTCGTTGCCGGTCTCGTCCTGATAGCGCGCGGCAATCTCATCCAGCGCGTTTTTCAGGCTGGCGGCGGCAAAGACGGTGACGCTGCCGGCCTGCAGGGCGGTTGCCCAGCCGAATATGGTCAGCGAAACGGACAGCAGGGCGGCGCGGAACAGGCGGTGCATCGGGATATCTCCGGAACATTTTCGATATGTATGCCTGGATATATCGATGGGCGTTCCCCTGGTTGCAAGCGATATCTTCATTCGGACATATCGCAGATCAATGCCTCGAGCGCGGCGACATCGGCGCGCGCGCCCGCTGCGGCGGCCTGTTCCAGGGCGCGGTAGCGGGCCAGCACCTCGGCCCCGGTTTCGGTCAACTGCGCGCCGCCGCCGCGCGCGCCGCCGCGCATGCTGTGCACCAGCGGCGCCCGGAACATGCCGTTGAGTTCCTCGATCAGGCTCCAGGCGCGTTTGTAGCTCATGCCCATCCTGCGCCCGGCCGCCGAGATCGAGCCGGTTTCCCGGACCAGTTCCAGCAGATCGGCCTTGCCGGGGCCCAGCATCCGACCCGGGCCGAATACCACGCGCAGCCGAAGGATCGTGGAAGGGCTCTGTTGCGGGTCGGTCATCTGGTCGTCCCCCGGCCCGCCCGCTCAGGGCAGGATCATCCGAACGCCGGGAATATCGGCGATATGGTCGATATCGGCCTCGTAGATCTCGGTCATCTGCTCGACCAATTCGTCGCTCCAGCCGGGCAGGTCCAGCTCTTCGACGATCTCGTCCTCGATGGCGTATTTGTCCAGGAAGGCTCCGATCACCCGGCGCCGTTGTCCTTCGGTCATCGCGGGGTTCTGGTGCAGGTAGACGCGGAAACGCTGCATGCCTTCCTTGTTCATGATCTCGGTCAGCAGGTCGAAGCCGCCGGCGATCCTCTCCTCCAGCCCCAGGCCGGCCAGGCGGCGCACCACCTCGCCCCAGATCAGCGGCAGATCCTCGTTGCACCAGACGGTGATCTTCACATCCGGCACGGCGGCGCGGATGCGCTGGAACAGGTCCGACCACAGCAGGCTGCGCGGATCGATCTGTCCCAGGGTCTCGGAAAGGCGCTGGGCGGTCGCCTTCTGCAGCACCGCGGGCAGGAAACTGGCCGGGTTGCGCACCGCCATGAACAGTTCGATCTGATCCGCGTCGAACAGCGCGCGCATCTTGGCGACCCGGTCGGGTCCGTCCGGATAGAGCTGCCCGTGGTCCAGCGCAAAGCGTTGCGAGCCGAAGAAATGCTCGTTCGACAGGATCAGGCGTTCGGCCACCTCATCGTCGAGGATCGCGTCGATCAGCACATCGCGTGCGCCGGGCGCGGGCGGACCGGCATCCAGCGCCTGAAAGGTTTCCTTGAGCAGCGGCCGGTATTTCCCGGGCCCCGGCACCGCGATGCCGCGCTGCGAAAACTCCTCTTTGTTTCGCAGCAGACATTTCAGGAGGCGGTCTTCGTCCGTGCAATGGGCCCCGGTATGGAAAATGATCTTCATCCTGTCCGAACCTGCCCCGACCTGCGTGATCCACAGCTTTTGGGTTACCGTCTTGGCCCGATCCAGTCAAACGCCTTTGCCCGCCGCGGCCGCGCCGACGCCGCTGGATTGGTGCTTGATGCGCTGCACGATTGCGGCTAATCGGGGCATCAGGCCCCTATAGCTCAGCTGGTAGAGCAACTGATTTGTAATCAGTAGGTCCGCGGTTCGAGTCCGTGTGGGGGCACCAGAAATATCCTTAAAAATCTGAGGCTTGAGACTTCTCCTGCATGGGGGATGCGAAAAAATGGGCCTCTGGGCGCAATTTGGGCACAACTGCTGCCAACACGTCACAAGACTCATTCGGGCCTTTGGGTGGGGAATTGTGCCCAGGCACACGGCACCATGAGGCTTGTGTGAACCGCCGGTTCGGGTAGGCGATTTCGCGAGGGGCAGGTCACGCCCGCTTCAACCACCTCTATTTGACCGGATCGCAAATTGGCTGCACACGCGCCTGCAACAACGTCGAAAAGTGTTCGGCCGCTGGAACGATATGCAGGCATGTTTCGCGCCCGATCGCCTCACGAAGCGCCTTCGACATTGAAAGGGGAGACCAAGTGTCATTTTCGCCATGCCAGATTTCAACCGCGCAGACCAATTTGGCCAAATCCAATGACCAATCCTCCACGTAGGCACGCAGATATTGGATATAGGCTCCAGGGTGGCTTATGTAACTGTTCGAAAAGCCGCGGTGGAGAACGTCGAGAAAGTCATTGTCCTTGATAAGCCGCCTCTCCGCCTCTCCGCATTTCGCGAAAAGCTGGTTGATCAGGAAGTGCGGCGCCAACCGAAACAGCAGGCCCTGAGCAAAGGTTATTACTTTCAGTGTATTGGGTCGCGATCTTGCCGCCCGAAACACCGGCGCACCTGCCATGTCCGGCAGGAAATTTCCCAGGCTCAACGGCGCCGCCGGCGAAATGAGGGTCAACTTCCCCACTCGGTTTGGGCGGGCCGCGGCGATTTTTATGGCCACCATGGCTCCGATCGAAAATCCGACAACACCAATATGCCGATCTTCAAAGTCCGCGGTCAGTTCATCGAATTTCTCGACTAGGCTTTTCAGCGAATCCCCTGAGCTGCCGCTGAGCAAGTTTGGCGAAATAATCGGAGTGTCGTCATCAAGCTCCTGCAGGAGGCGGACATCATGCTCACTTCCCGGAAATCCATGGCAGAAAAATATTGCTTGAGATTGAAGTGCCTGCATTGGGAATACCTCTTTGTTCCGGGTACGCGCAGATTTTGGCTGAAAAATTCCATCGCACGAAGCGTTGAGTGGCACCTCCCACGAGTTTGGTAGTCTCATTCGCGAAATGTCAGGCCGCCAGCGCTAGGAACGCAGACCAAGCAAGGTGTCGGTCGTCAGATGATTTGGGACACGAGCGCGCTGCGTCAGAAGACTTTCTTGAGAAGGTTCAGAACCGAGCCAAAGCGCCACATGAGCAGACCGGTGAGCCCAAGGAGGGGAGTCGCCCCATATAGGATCGCGCGCGAGAACAGCGCATTCGCTCCCCAAGGGGAATACAAATAGATGCCAAGAGCGAGGGCGCAAATTATATGTACCCAGCGGAAAGTCTTTCTCACGTCCATGGGGGTCATTAAAGTCTCCATTTCTTGCGTTTTGGCGTATCCGCCGACTTTGGAAAACGACGTGCCAAGTGATGTGCACGGAGCGATTTCTTGAGGCTCCGACACGGGAACGAGCGGGTGAGGCAATCCACCCATCGTCCGCATCGCTGAATTTGATACGCCGATTGTCTCTTCGTACCTGCTCAACTCGTGGGCCGAGCCATCCGTTTCGAAATCACAGCGGCAACTCGCCGAGACACGATACGATTGCTGAACGCGAGCAGTTGGTTTGCGAAGCCAGGAATGAATGACAGTCGGCCCTGGTCCAACTTCCGGATCGCGAAACGCGCGACACGACGCGCGTTCATTCGACCAGCCTTGGCAAAAAGACCTCGCTCCGGCGCGCCAATCCCCGCGGCATTGAAAAATTCGGTGTCCGTGTGTCCGGGCGAGAGACAGCTTACCCTCACGCCATAGTCCTCGAGCTCCTTGGCGAGAGCCTCGCTGAAATTCAGCACATAGCTTTTCGAGGCGGCGTAGGCGGCGAAATAGGGTACAGGTTGGTAGGCGGCGGTTGAGGCCACATTGAGGATACACCCCGAGCGCCGGGCGCGCATCTCGTCGCCGACCAGAGCGCAAAGCCGGGTTGGCGTATGAATGTTAAGAGTCAACATACGCTCTATCCGCTCGGGATCGAGACGCCAGTGTTCCCCGAAAACGCCTCCACCAGCGTTGTTCACCAGAACGTCAACCCGATGCCCGTCAAGTGCGCGATGGAGGCGTTCGGCGGCATCGCGTTCGGACAGGTCGAGAGCGATAGTGGTGATTGTGTTGGTGTCGCCAAACGCGTTGCGCGTGACTCTTTCCAGCCGCGCTTGATCCCGGGCGACAAGGATCAGATTCAACCCACGAGCATGAAGCTCGCGCGCGATTTCGAGTCCGATACCGGAGGAGGCCCCCGTAACCAGAGCGGTTCTTTGATCGATCATAACGATCTCCTTCGATGTTCCGAAGGAGCTATCGCGCCCGACTCAACAGGTCATTCACGTTTGGTAATCGCCGCCCCGCTTAATGCGGCTCAGAGACTGAGGGGTGATTCCAACATACGCCGCAACCTGAAATTCGGGAAGCAGCGCGATGAGGCGAGGATTTTCGGAAACGAACTCTTGATACCTCTCGGTCGCGGATTTGGTAAGCAAGGAAAGCGCGCGCCGATGAGTGAGAACGTAGGCCTCCTCCGCGATTCGTCGCCCAACGTTCTGCCAAGCTGGCGAATGACCGAAGAGACGGCGAATCTCCGAAACGGGTATCGCGATCGTGGTCATGGCGGTCAGAGTCTCGACGTTGAAGTCCTGACGCGATCGAGAGATTACGCCCGCATAATCGGTGACGAACAGGTTCTTGAGGTTCGCATCCGGCGCGTTGAAGTGAAAGGCCCAAGTGAATTCGCGGCCCTTTTCGGTGACGGTGTAGGATCGAGCGAGCCCGTCGATCACAAACTCCACTTCGTGGCAATGATCCCCTTGCTTCAGGACGCTCGCGCCTTTGGGAAAATAACGGATTTTCAGCTCACGGCGCAATGCGGACCAGTGCCGGGGGTCCATGGGGGCGAGCTGGGCCAGGTAGGCTTCTAGGATCCCCGCTGCCTCCGTGTGTTCGGCTGTTCCAACCATCCCGATGTCAGTCACGGCCACTCGCAAGGTGTGCGGGGCGCTTGTGAGCATGGTCGCGCAACGTGGAGACGTGGGGGTGTAGGGTCAGGTTCGGCGTCAAAATCCAATGAAACTCCCAGACTTCGTCAACGTCTCCATGGGCGGACATGTAGAGAGTGCTCGTGGCGGAGGCAATGAGCTCGCCTTGGACAAGCTCCCTGTGCCGACGCTAGTCCCGCCACGTTGACCAATAACGGGATAGCTGATCGCAATGACCGGATAGGGTGTGACGTGCTCGGCATTTCGAGTGAAGAGCAGTTTCACACGCATATTCCATTTTCTATCAGGGCCACTTTAGACATCATTCTTACTGTTAAAATATGGCGTCCTGCCCTTCGCGGCAAGAAAGGAGTGAAGCCATGCATCTCAAATCCAGCGCTATCTTGAGGGTCCAAATCATTGGTTTCGTTCTAGAATATTTTCACTACTATGTAGTCGACCACGGTGCGGGTAGGTTTTCTTGACCTTTTCAGCCTGCAGTTCCTTTATGGCCGATACGGTTCCTCTTGAACTGCATGGCCGAGGACGAGTTTGAGAAACAGGCAGGGAATGAACCACTCCAATCCGATCGGGAGGGGGAAGATCGTCTGGTTCAAAATAAGCGCGAAAAGGCAAAACGCGACAGCCGTTGGCCGACGAATGTAGAGCGGTGTTCTCGTTACCAGCAGTACAGACAGCCAGACCGCAGCATACCATGCCAATCCGGTTTCGAGCGGAAACCCGAAGGCGATGGCCATCACGATCGGATGCACGTGAGCGGTCGTGAACAGGACCGGTTTTCGCATCACCCGCAACATGATGGAGCCGGCCGGGAGTTCCGCCACGTGATAGAACCGCTTGCACGAATTTAGGTGGTTGGCGACGACGCCTCCGGCCACGTCATAGGCGACCAGCGCAAGCAGCGCCGCTTGCCAGAGAGCGGGCGTTTCCGTTGCAGCCCACCAATACCCCAGCACAAAGGCGGTCAGCGCGACCGCGGTGCCATGGGCGAGCGCGGCCTCCGCCCAAGTGTATCCGTTGCCCAGAAACGGACGGTTCGGGCTGTTGACGCTCCAGTCGACGCGCCCGTTTTCCTTCGGACCTGATTGCATGGCTCGCCTTATTTCGTCCAGGTGGTCGAAAACTACTCGACAAGGGTCCGGGTTGTCAATAATATCGACCAGGTGGACGAAATAAGGGGGAAGGCGTGCCGAAGATCGTTGATCACGAGAAATGCCGCGAAGATCTGGCCCGGGGGGCCGCGGAGCTTTTTTCGCGTTTCGGTTATTCCGGTCTCGGCATGCGTCAGATTGCAGCCGACCTCGGGGTCTCGAAAAGCGCGCTTTATCACTATTTCCCGACGAAAAAGGATCTCTTTGCGGCCTGCACCGAGGTGGTGACGCAGGGCGCCGAGGATCAGGTGCACCTGCTGGCCGGTCATCGTGAGGATATGACGGATGAAGACCGGATTTCCGCCGTGCGAGCCTTATTCGAAGAGCTGCTGCCGACGTTCGCCAGCGAGCTGTCGCTTCTCATGGACTACCTGAGAAACCGCGCGCCGGAAGATGTTGCCGCGGACAGGTCGATGCAACTCGCCAACCGGCGGTATCGCGAGCTTTTCGTTGCCCTCGCCGGCGAGGAAGAGGCGGATGCCGTCTACTGCCTCGTCATCGGCGCCATGCTGAAACACCACCTTGACGGGGGCGCGACCTGTTTCGCGGATATCGAGAATGGATTGTGGGCAATCCTGAAAACGAGGAGTGAACAGTGAAATGATGTCGGAACACGAAACCGGATGCGGTCCCGAGGATGCCGAAGATCGCCGCGCGGCCTTCACACGCGGCGGCTCAGCCCTTCTGCTCGCGGCATCTGCCATCAACCTGGGGCTCATGATACCTGGCGGCTTTGTCGAGACGCGGGATTTCAGCGCCTATTCCGCCACAAAACTCATCGCATTCAATTCATTCCTCACGGTCCTCGGACTGGGGAGCCTTGTCCTCACCTACACGGTCGGCTGGCGTCGCACCGGCTATCGTCTGTCCTTCTTCGCGGGCCTCGCGTTTGTCTTGGTCTATCTGTCGGATCTTTTGGTTGTCTTTCCGGTATCTCCAATTCCGATGTCAGCGCTCTTGACCGCGCTGGAATGGATCGGGGTCGGATTGGGGATATCGCTGATGTTCACCACGATCGGCGGAATGAGGTCGGGGGCGTCGACCCGCAAGGCGTCCAAGCCAATGTACATTTCCGGGCGGATTCTGTTCGGTCTGACCATCCTTGCGGTTCTCGTGATCGCCTTCGCGACATGGTCGGCGATCAGGCCGTGATCAGCATGTCCGCGGCTCCGGTTGATGGGGAACGCCGTTTGGGCAAACCGAAAACGGCATCTTGCGCAGACCGTGACGAGGCGGGGCGGCCGGCGCAGGCCTTCGGTTGCCGTCATGGGTGCGTCTGCGTCAGTGCGATCAGCGCCTTGGCGGCCTTCGTCTGGTATCGGGTCGGATGGAAGAGCACGGCAAAGGGGCGTTCGGGGCGCGGTGCCCAGGTCACCGGGCGGATACGAAGCGCCCCCGCGGCCTTGTCGAAGTTGACGGCGCGGCGTGACAGCATGGTGGCGTAGGGGCCGGCGCTGACCGCTGCAAGGATTGCCTCATTCGACGGAAGCTCGAGCGCGACGGAAAGAGAGTCGATCGTCACGCCGAGGGTCGCCAGATGCGCCTGGAATTCGGAACGTGTACCGGATCCCGGTTCGCGCAAGATCCAGCGTAGCGAGAGATAGTCGGCCTCTGTAAACTGCTCCAGGTCCGCCTGGGGGTGATCCGCCGAAAGCACCAGAACCAGTTCATCCTGCGCCACCACCTGGCGCTTAAGGTCCAGCGTGGAAACCGCGCCTTCGACAAATCCCAGATCCGCCGCCCCTTCGCTGACGACGCGCGCAACGTGTTCTGTGTTGTCGACCGTCAGGGCGAGGTCGACCCTCGGGTACAATTCGCGCAGTGCGATGAGGTGGCGTGGAAGCCAGTAGCTCGCGATGGTCTGGCTGGCCCAGATGCGCAGCAGCCCCCGCGTTTCGGTCGACAGGTCATCCAGCATCGTCGCCGCGGCGTCAGCCTGGGCGACCAGCGCCTGCGCGGTATCGACGAAATCGCGCCCGGCCTGTGTCAACACGATACCGCGGCCCACATGGTCGAACAACCGGACCCCGTGGTTGGTCTGAAGTGCCGACAACGCGGCAGAGACCGCCGATTGCGTGCGGTTCAGGTCCCGCGCCGCGCGTGTGACATGGCTGTGCCGTGCCACAGCCAGAAAGATTCTGAGTTGATCCAGGGTCATCCGTAATTAATCAAAATTATCGAATGATATTACAAGTTCAATTTGATTTTCTGGTTGATCGAGATGTGAAAGACAGCGGCGGACACAGTTGAAAGGACGCTCAGGTGCACAATGTCAGTTTGCCGCTATCCGCCAATCTCTTCGCCGAAAGACTCCGGCGTGGAGTCACTCCTCTGTTGCCCGGACTGGCGCGCACGCTGGGTCTCGCGGTGATTGCCACCGCTCTGACGCGCATCATTGGTGTCCAATCCCTCAGCCCGCTGGTTCTGGCCATGGTACTGGGTATCCTGGTTCGCAATACCATCGGCGCCGGTGCGGCCAGCGCGCCGGGCATCACCTTTTCGCTGCGCCGCGTTCTGCGCCTGGCTATCGTGCTGCTGGGGTTCCAACTCACGGTGATGCAACTGGTGCAGGTCGGTGGTTCGGGACTGTTGGTGATCACGCTGTCGCTGGTCGGTACCTTCCTTTTCACCAAGGTGATGGCACGCCTTCTGGGGGTTGAACGCGACCTGGGAGAGCTGATCGCCGCCGGAACGTCGATCTGCGGTGCATCGGCGGTGATTGCCTGCAACTCGGTGACCCGGGGGTCGGATGAGAACGTCGCCTATGCGATCGCCTGCGTCACCGTTTTCGGCACGCTTTCGATGCTGATTTTTCCTCTGCTGGCGTCCCCGCTGGTTCTGGCGCCGCAGGAATACGGCATCTGGGTGGGGGCAAGTGTTCACGAAGTGGCGCAGGTCGTCGCCGGCGCCTTTGCGCTTGGAGACGAGGCCGGGCAGGTCGGGACGGTTGCCAAGTTGAGCAGGGTGATCCTGCTGGCTCCGGTGATCGTGACACTGGGCCTGTTTGCCCGGCGCCGTGCCGGCGGTAAGGCCGCGCAGGCGCCGTTGCCGTGGTTCGTCTTCGGTTTCATTTTTGTGGTGGTGCTGAACTCCGTCGCCCCGCTGCCGCAAGAAGTGTATCCCTATGTCGCAACGGCAACCACCTTCATGCTGACCGTCGCCTTGGCGGGAATGGGATTGGAAACCGATATCCGCAAACTCTGCCTAAAAGGGCTGCGTCCCCTTGTTCTGGGCGCGCTGGCGTGGTTGTTCATTTCGCTTCTGGCTCTGGCCCTGGTGATGCTGACGCGCGGTTGATATGTCGGCTCCAGGCCACACCCTTGCAGACAAGATCAAGGCCGCCCCGATTGGGGCGCCTTGACGCCGATAATGTGACCGGTCGCCATAGGGCGCGGTCTGCGACGGTGGCCTTCACCATTTCACCGAAAGGAGACCTGGGGGATCTTCCATACCTCTCTTCGCATCACATTGGGATCCGCCCGCACCGGGAATGCCGCCTTCTTCCTTGCGCAACGTTGTTTCCGGACGGTCATGGAACGCCAGTTGCCTGGGGGAGGGCAGTTGTCTCCGCCGCCCGAAGCGACCATCCTGTTCCCAAGGAAGCGCATTTCCGCTATCGCGAAAGTTAGGAGGAGGACGTGACCGGGCGTCGCGATAAGCAAGCCGATCTGAAGCTGAAGATTTCGCCGCCACGGTTCGCGCGCGAACCGTTGTCGCGTGGCAGATTGTCTTTGATGTCGCCGAGCCTGGCCGGCATTCCCGCCATTCTGGTCAACGCGCCCGCCGGATATGGCAAGACATCGCTGTTGACGCAGTGGCGCCGTGAAGGCCTGGCGCAGGGAACGGTCGTGGCCTGGTATGCCACGAGCCCGCAGGACAGCCCGGCGACCCTGCTTCAAGGTTTGGCGATGTCCTACCGTGAGGCGGCGCTGCGCCCGACCTTCGGCCACACGATTGTGCAGAATCGGGGAAGCGGCGAGTTGGAGGATTTCGCCGCCCTGCTCGGGGAAATTGCCAATGTTGCGACGGTTTCGATCCTGATCGTCGACGACGCCGAGACCTTGCCCGCGGACTCGAAGCAGGCCCTGTCCTACATTCTGCACAACCTCCCGGGCAATCTGCGGGTCTTTGTCGGGATGAGATCCCTTGACGGCTTCGATTTCGAGGATCTTGTCGCGTATGGGCAATGCGAGGTCATCGAAGCGTCGTCTCTCGCCTTCAAGCTGGACGAGACGTTCGAGTTGTTCCGGCAAAGGCTGGACGGGAATTTCGACGCCGACAGCGTGGCCCAACTTCACCATGTGGCCTTGGGCTGGCCGCTGGGGATTCAATTGGCGTTGTCGGCGCAGATGCGCAACAAGAGCCCCTTGCCATTGTCCCACCTGCTGCCCGAACCCGGCGGCAAATCGCATGAACACCTTGTCTCCCTGCTGTTTGCCAACCTGCAGGAAGAGGATGTCGAGTTGCTGGTCAGCATTTCCATCCTCGACGACTTCACAGCCGAGCTTTGCGCCGAGATTACCGGCGATCCGGGAATTGCAGCCAAGCTGGATCACATCAGCCGCACCACCCCGGTAATTCAACTGACCGAACAAAGCGACTGGATGAGGCTCCACACGCTGGCCCGCACTGAGTTGCAGCGGCGGTACGACGCGCGGCCTGAGGCGCAGCGTAAGCAGGCCCATGAAAAGGCGGCGATCTGGCTGGAAAACCACGGGATGACCTACAAGGCGGTCCGCCACGCAATTGCGGCCGGAGATGTGGACTGGGCGCTCGATCTGGCAGAACGCAGCCTCTACCAAAAAATGATGACCCAGGGGGGCGGCGGCAGCCAGCTGTTCGGCTGGGCCGGTGTGATTCCCGATGCGGAACTGGACAAGCGGCCTGGTCTTCTGCTGGTGGAGGCCTGGTCGCTTGCGCTCAGCGATCGGCACACCGAAGCCGGCAGGGTGGTCGCGCGCATCCTCGCCCGGAATGAGGTGGACGACGCCCTGCGCTGCGAATGTGATCTGATCCTTGGGGGGGCGGCGGTCTTCGCCGACGATCCGGACCGTTTCGCGCAATTGCACGATCCCTGGGCGATGGACCCGCCTCTGGCCAACCCGCTGCTGCTGCAAATCCACGCCAACCGGTTCGCGTACAAGGCGCTTCTGGACGGAGAGCCGGCGCTGGCCCGGATGCGCCAGCAACGCGCACCGGTGTCGGCGGCCGGCCAACAGTACAGCTACCTGTCGCGATGGAGCGATTTCATCATCGGCCTGAGCTACCTTTGGGAGGGGCAGGCCAAGCTGACCGAAAAGATCATCCGCCCCGCTTTGCTGCAATCCGAGGCCGATCTGGGGCGGCGGGATTCGTTTTCGGCGATGCTCGCCGCTGTATTGGCGACCGCGGTGTGGGAAAGCGACAAGCCGGACGAGGCGCAGTTGCTCATGGCCGACCGGCTGGACGTCCTGGAACGCAAGGGCCTGCCCGAGGTGTTGATGCTTGGCTATCTCACACTCAGCCGGGTCGCCAGAGCAAAGCAAGACGAGCCCCGGGCCCTTGAATTGCTGGGGGCGCTGGACGCGATCGGGACGTTGCGGGGCCTGCCGCGCCTGAACATCGTCAGCCTGTGCGAGCAGATACGGATACACGCGCAGGGTTACCGTGCCCAGACCTGCCAGGATCTGCTGATCCGGCTGGAAAGCAGACTGGAAGGCGACGAAATCCCGAAGGGGCCTTTGTGGCGCCGCTCGATCGCGGTTCAGGTGGAACTGGCGCGCGGCCTCGCCGCGATTGCCGCGCAGGACTGGCCGGCGGCCCGCGCCCCGCTCGAGCGGGCGAATGTCCAGGCCCGCGCGATGAAGCAGGGGCGCCTGGTCGTCGAAACGACCGGTTTGTTGGCCCTGGCGGTCCGGGAATGCGGCGAGAATGCTCAGGCGCTTATCCATGAGGCGATCGAGTTGGCCAAGGTCTATGGCCTCAGCCGTGTCTTCGCCGATGCGCATCCGGAACTGGGCAACTGGGTGAACAGCCTCAAGCGCGACGGTGAGACCCCCCCGGTGACCAACTCCGGACCGGCACCGGACACCGCCGGTTCCCCCGCGGCCGGCTCCGGTTCCGCCAACCGGTCGACGGCGCTCACCCCCCGCGAATGGGATGTGCTGGAACATCTGTCGCGCGGGCTGTCGAACAAGGAAATCGCGCGATCCCTGGACGTCCACGACGAGACGGTCAAATGGCACGTAAAGAACCTTTTCGCGAAACTTGAAGCGGGGTCGCGCAAACAGGTCGTGTCGCGGGCGCGCCTGATGGGGCTCCTCGACTGACCCACCCCCCACGCCCCCACCTCCCCCCCCATCAAGTGGGGGGACGACGCCAGAAAAGTGACGTAGCTTGAGACCATCCTTTCGTTCTTGACGCGCGAGAGGATGCGCCGAGGAGGGAAGGCGCAGAGGAGGGAAACATGGAGGAGTATTATGGTCACCACCAGCGGAGCCGTGAACACGCTCGGCAGCCCGGCGAAGGTTTCGCCGACGGCGCTGGCCTCGGCGATCAAGGTCGAGCAGCTGACCTGCACGATCGGCGCAGAGATCACAAATGTGAACGTCGCTGTGGCGGCGCAGGATGCCGACATGATGCGGGAAATCTATGCCCTGCTGTTGAAGCATCGCGTGCTCTTCTTCCGTGATCAGGACATCGACCGCGCCGATCACGTGAAATTCGCCAGCCACTTTGGCGATCTCGAGGATCACCCGGTCGCGGGCAGCGACCCCGATCACCCCGGCCTGGTGCGGATCTACAAATCGCCCGACCAGCCCAACGACCGCTACGAGAATTCGTGGCACACCGACGCCACCTGGCGCGAGAAGCCGCCGATGGGCTGCGTGCTGCGCTGCGTGGAATGCCCCCCGGTGGGTGGCGACACGATGTGGGTCAACATGGTCGAGGCCTATGCCCGGCTGCCCGAGGACATCAAGGCGAAGATCGACGGCCTCAAGGCGCGCCACAGCATCGAGGCGAGCTTTGGCGCGGCGATGCCGGAAGAGAAACGGCTGGCGCTTCATGCCCAGTTCCCGGATGCCGAGCATCCGGTCGTGCGCACCCATCCCGACACGGGCGAGAAGACGTTGTTTGTCAATGCCTTCACCACGCATTTCACCAATTACCACAGCGCGGAAAACGTCCGCTTCGGCCAGGATTACTCGCCGGGGGCGAGCCAATTGCTGAACTACCTGATCAGCCAGGCCTACATCCCTGAATATCAGGTGCGCTGGCGCTGGACGCCGAACAGCATCGCCTTCTGGGACAACCGGTCGACCCAGCACTATGCGGTCATGGATTACCCGCCCTGCCACAGGAAGATGGAACGCGCGGGCATCATGGGTGACGCGCCCTACTAAAGACCTGCCGCTTCGCGGCCCTCACAATTCGAAAACTCAAACAGGAAGGATTCGACATGAATTTCCTTGATGGTTCCCTGCATCCTGAAAACCAGGAAAAACTGGTCATCACCGCGGCCCCCTATGGCCCCGAATGGATGCCCGAGGATCTGCCCGCCGGCGAAATTCCGGTGACGATGGACGAGCAGGTCCAGATGGCGGTGGATTGCTACAACGCCGGTGCGACGGTGCTGCACGTCCATGCCCGCGAGGACGACGGCCACGGCTCGAAGCGGCTGTCGCGGTTCAATGAACTGCTGGATCGTCTGCGCGCCGCGGTGCCGGACATGATCCTGCAGGTCGGCGGCTCGATCTCCTTCGCGCCGGAAAACGACGGCGAGGCGGCCAAATGGCTGTCGGACGACACCCGCCACATGCTGGCCGAACTGACCCCGACCCCGGATCAGGTGACGATCGCCATCAACACCAACCAGATGAACATCGTCGAGCAGATGACCGCGGCCGACATCGCCGGCACGTCGGTCGAAGATCCGGCGCTCTATCACGCCTACCGCGAGATGACGATCCCGGCCGGGCCCGAATGGGTCGAAGAGCATATCCGCCGCCTGTCGGCAAATGGCATCCAGACGCACTTCCAGCTGGCCAGCATCAACCAGCTTGAAACCGTCGAACGGATGATGCGCCGCGGCGTTTCCAACGTTCCGCTGATCCTGACCTGGGTGGCCATCGGCGGCGGGTTCGATGCGCCCAACATCTACAACCTGGCGAACTTTGTCCGCGCGGTGCCGGACGGGGCGGTCCTGACGCTGGAAACCTCGATGCTGAACGTGCTGCCGCTCAACACGATGGCCATCGCCATGGGCCTGCACGTGCGCTGCGGCACCGAGGACAACATCTGGACCCAGGACCGTGGCACCAAGATGGGCTCGGTCGCGCAGATCGAACAATTGGTCCGCATTTCGGAAGAGCTGAGCCGGCCGGTCGCCAACGGCCAGGAGGCACGTCGCATCTACCGGATCGGCGAGTTCTATTCCTCGGCGGACGAAACCCTGGCCCGCAACGGGTTTGCCCCGAACCGCAATCCCGGCCAACGCGGTTTCATGCAGCACGCAGCCGAGTGAGACCAGGCATGACCGAGGCAACAATTCTTATCGTTCCCGGTCTGCGCGACCATGTCGACGAGCATTGGCAAACCTTGCTCGCCGACAGGTTGCCCAAGGTCAGAACGGTCCGGCCGATGGGGCGGACGGACCTCGATTGCGGCGCGCGATGCGCCGCGATCGAAACCGAGGCCCAGGCCATCGACGGCGAGATCATTCTGGTCGCCCATAGCGGCGGCGTGATCTCGGTGGCCCATTGGGCCAGAAAGACCCGCCGCCCGGTGCGCGGTGCCCTGCTGGCGACGCCGCCGGATTTCGAAACGCCGATGCCCGAGGGGTTTCCGACGATGGCCGAGCTGGAACTTGCCGGGTGGCTGCCGGTGCCCTGGGATCCGCTGCCGTTCCCCAGCATCGTCGCCGCCAGCCGCAACGATCCTCTTGCCGGCTACGACCGGGTCGCCGAAATGGCGGCGGATTGGGGCAGCAAGCTTGTCGACCTCGGTGAGGTCGGCCACCTGAATCCCGCGTCGGGATATGGGGAATGGCCCCAGGCCGAGCACTTTATCGGCGAGCTTCAGGGCTGGGCCCAAGCATCGCGAAACATCGCCTAACTGACAGGAACCCGACATGACCCGCGCAATTCGATTTTATGAAACCGGAGGACCCGAGGTCCTGAAGCTCGAAACCGTCGAACTGGGCGAACCCGGCCCGGGCGAGGCGCGGGTCCGGCACAGCCATATCGCGGTGAACTTCATCGACATCTATTTCCGCACCGGCTTCTACCCGGCGCAGCTGCCCAGCGGCCTGGGATCGGATGCGGTCGGCGTGGTCGAGGCGGTCGGACCCGGTGTCGAGGGCATCCGGCCCGGCGACCGGGTCGGCTATCTGCTGGGGCCGCAGGGCGCCTATTCCGAGGCCCGCGTGATGCCCGCCGACGTTCTGATCCCGATCCCCGACGGGGTGTCCGACAGCACCGCCGCCACGGTCATCATGAAGGGCATGACCGCGCAATACCTGTTCCGGCAGGTCTATCCGCTGAACGCCGGCGACACCTTCCTGTATCACGCCGCCGCCGGCGGGGTGGGGCTGATCGCCTGCCAATGGGCGCGGGCGCTGGGCGCCCACATGATCGGCACCGTCTCGACCGACGAGAAGGCCGAGATCGCCAGGGCGAACGGCTGCGAACACGTCATCGTCACCTCGCGCGAGAACATCGCCGAACGCGTGCGCGAGATCACCGACGGCAAGGGGGTTCCGGTGGTCTACGACTCGGTCGGCAAGGACACGCTGATGGCCTCGCTCGACAGCTTGCAGGTGCGCGGCGTGCTGGTCAGCAACGGCACCTCGTCCGGCCCGGTGAACATCGACAGCATGCTGCTGGCGGTGAAAGGGTCGCTCTGGGTCACCCGCCCGGCGATGGTTCACTATGCGACGCCGCGCGCCAAGATGCTCGAGATGGCCGACGAGGTCTTCGACATGGTGCTGTCCGGCAAGATCGTCAGCGAACCCAGCCAGGTCTTCGCGCTGGACCAGGCCGCCGAGGCCCATGCCGCGCTTGAAAGCCGAAAGACCGTCGGCGCCACCGTCCTGATCCCCTGATGACCGGGATACCGGCCAGCGCACCGACCGGGCGCGCGCCGGACACCGGAGCTGAATTGAAATGAGGCCCCAATGCTTGGCAACATGATGAACCGCCCCCTGCTGATCTCTTCGCTGCTGACCCACGCAGAGAAGCATCACGGCGAACAGCAGGTGGTGTCGCGCCGCGTCGAGGGCGACATCCACCGCTATACCTACCGCGATATGGCGGCCCGCACCCGGCGCCTGGCCAATGCCTTGGCCGCGCAGGGGATGCAGCCGGGCGACCGGATCGTCACGCTGGCCTGGAACGGCTACCGGCATCTGGAGCTTTACTATGCGGTATCCGGATCCGGCGCGGTGGTGCACACGATCAACCCGCGGCTTCACCCCGACCAGATCACCTGGATCGCCAATCATGCCGAAGACAAGATCCTGTTTTTCGACCTGACCTTCCTTCCCATCGTCGAACAGATCGCGCAGCACACGGACAGCGTTCGCGCCTTCGTTGCGATGACGGACCGGGACAACATGCCGTTGGCGGCAAGCGTGCCCAATCTGCTGTGCTACGAGGATCTGGTCGACGCGGGCAGCGCGCACTTCGACTGGCCGGACATCGATGAAAACACCGCCTCGTCCCTGTGCTACACCTCGGGGACAACGGGCAATCCCAAGGGGGTTTTGTACAGTCACAGGTCAACCGTGCTGCACGGCTATGCAGCCGCGTTGCCGGACGCGATGAACTGCTCGTCCAACGACAGCATTCTGCCGGTCGTGCCGATGTTCCATGTGAACGCCTGGGGTCTTCCCTATATCGGCTGCATGGTGGGGGCCAAGCTGGTCTTTCCCGGCCCGCAGCTGGACGGCAAGTCGCTGCACGAACTGATCGAGGGCGAAGGGGTGACCTTCTCGGCGGGCGTGCCGACGATCTGGCAGGGGCTTCTGGCCTATCTGGAAAGCACGGGCGGCACGTTCGGCTCGATGCGGCGCACGATCATCGGCGGCTCCGCCTGCCCCCCCGCGATCATAAAGGCCTATCAGGACCATTATGATGTCGAGGTGCTGCACGCCTGGGGCATGACCGAGATGAGCCCGCTGGGGACGGTGGCCAGCCTGAAGCCCGCGCATCGGAACATGACCGCCGACGATCGCCTTGCGCTCCAGTCCAAGCAGGGGCGCGTGGTGTTCGGCGTCGACATGAAGATCGTGGACGAAGACGGGCAGGCGCTGCCGCAGGATGGCACCACATCGGGCGATCTCCTGGTGCGCGGGCCGTGGATCGCCGCCGGCTACTATAAGGCCGACGGCGGCGACGTTCTGGTCGATGGCTGGTTCCCGACCGGAGACATCGCCACGATCGACGAGGACGGCTTTATGCAGATCACTGATCGCAGCAAGGATGTCATTAAGTCGGGCGGGGAATGGATCGGCTCGATCGACCTGGAAAATATCGCCATGAGCCATCCGGGTATCGCACTGGCGGCCTGCATTGCCGCGAAACACGAAAAATGGGACGAAAGACCGCTTCTGATCGCTGCGCGCAAGCCTGGAGCGACGGTTTCCGGCAACGAGCTGCTGACGCTTTTCAAGGGCAAGGTGGCCAACTGGTGGATTCCCGACGACGTCGTTTTCGTCGATGACCTCCCGCTGGGAGCGACCGGCAAGGTGCTGAAAAACCGTTTGCGCGATCAATACGAAGATCACTTGCTGCGCCGCGGGCGAATGTCCGAACGCGCCGGCCAGGTGGGGACGACTAAGGCAGGACCGACAGGTCCGTGAAAACTCAAGGGAGGAAAAAATGAAGAAACTTGCGTTTGCCGCCGTGGCGGCACTGACACTCGGATCGGTTTCAATGGCGCATGCCACCGAGCTGCGGTTGGGGATGTCCGCCCCGGAACCCACCCCCTGGGGCGCCGCGGCGAAGCAGATGGCCGCGACCGTCGCCGACCTGTCCGGCGGCGAGTTGACGATCAACGTGTACTTCGGCAACGAGTTGGGGGACGGGCAGACCATGGCGCGGCAGATCGCGCGCGGCCGTCTGGACATGGGCCTGCTGTCGAACGTCGAGGCCTCGCTGGTGCTGCCCGAATACGGTCTGCTGAACTCGCCCTACCTGTTCGAGAGCCTTGCTCAGGCAGATTGTGTCATGGACGACCACATCGGAAACACCTTCAATGCCCCGTTCGAGCAGGCCGGCGCCGTTTTCCTGGCTCCGATCGAGGTGGGCGGGATGCAGATCCTGACCAAGACCCCGATCAGCGTTCCGGCGGACATCGCAAACCAGAAGATCCGCACTTCGCCGTCGCCGACGGATACCTATTTCGTTGAGGCCAGCGGCGCGGCGGCCGTACCGTTGAGCGTGCCGGACACCATGCCGGCGCTGAAGACCGGCGCCGTGGCCGGCATCACCACGCCGATCATCATGGCGGTCGCCGGAGGCTATTCCTCCGAGGCGACGGAAATCACCCTGACTGACCACAGCCACCAGATCGGCGCCATGCTGATGTCCAAGAAAACCTGGGACCGGCTGAACGACAATCAGCGCGCGGCCCTTGCCGAAGGGGCAAAGGCCATGGTTGGGCTGCGTCAATCCGTGCGTGCGGCCGAGGCCGCCCTGCTGAAAAAGGCGACGGCGGCCGGGGCCCATGTCCATGAACTGAGCGCCGAGGAAAAGGCTGAATGGCAGCGCCTGTCCCCCGCGGCCCAGGAAAAGATCCTGGCCAGCATCGGCGGCAGTGCCGGCGACATCTGGACCAAGCTGGAAGCGGCCAGCGCGGAATGCGCGAAATGAAACGCTCGCCCCTCGGTGCCGTCCTGTCGGGACTGGAAAAGCTGGAGGGTTACGTTGCCATGCTGGCCTATATCGGCGTGGCGGCCCTCCTGATCGCTGACGTCCTGATGCGGGAGGTGTTCAGCTTTCCGATCCTCGGGGCACAGTCCCTGGCGGTGCTGGCGGCGATCGTCGCCGGGTTCCTCGGGCTCTCCCTGGCCACGGCCAGGGGGATGCACCTGCGGCCGGCGCTGTTCGACAACCTCCTGCCGTCCCGCCTCGACCGGTATGTCGAGAGGGGCTCGGATCTCATCGCTGCCGCCTTCTACGTCTTGATCGCCGTTTTTGCATGGCGCTTCGTCGGCGAAAGCCAGGCCGCGGGGGACAGGGCGGCGGTGCTGTATTTCCCGTTGTGGCCGATCCAGTTGGTCATGCCCTATGCCTTCCTGTCTTGTGCGATCCGTCATGCGGCCTACGCCCTGGATCCCGAGGTCAAGGCGGATCGCAGCCTGCAAGGCTGACTGGCGCTTCACTGCAAAGGATCGATAGAAACATGGCGACTGTCTTCTTGGTCATTCTCGTTCTGGGGTTGCTGGTCTTTCGCCAGAACATCGTCGTGCTGCTGCTGGCGGTGACGGCCTATATCCACTTGGTGTGGGGCGACGGGCAAATCGAATACCTGGTCGAGGACATGTGGATCAGCCTGAGCAGCGAGGCGCTGCTGTCGATCCCGATGTTCCTGATCGCCGGGAATATCATGACCCAGGGCGCCATCGCCCAGCGGCTGATCCGCATCATGGTGCTGATCTCCGGTCCGCTGCCCGGCGGGATGGGCGTTGCAACCATCCTGTCCTGTGCGATTTTCGCCGCGATCAGCGGGTCGTCGCCGGTGACGCTGCTGGCGGTGGGGACCATTCTTTACCCCGCGCTTTTGGAACAGGGGTATGACAAGCGGTTTGCACTGGGGGCGATCACGGCGGGCGGCACGCTGGGTATCGTTATTCCGCCTTCGATTCCGCTGATCATCTATGGCCTTGCGACCGAGCAGTCCATTTCGGACCTGTTCGTTGCCGGTGTCGTTCCGGGGCTGGTGCTGACCGCGGCCCTTGCGGCGTATTCGCTGTGGACCAATCGGCATCTGCCATCCAAACGCTTTGACCTGCGCGCCTTCGCCGCTGCGTTGCGCGAGGGAATCTGGTCGCTTCTGCTTCCGTTTATCTTGTTGGGGGGCATTTATTCGGGCTACTTTTCCGCGACCGAGGCCGCGGCGGTCGCCTTGCTTTATGCGTTGTTCGTCGAGGTCGTGATCCACCGCGAACTCGGGCTGGCGGATTTCCGGGATACGACCATCTCCACCGCGCGGATGCTGGGCATGCTGTTTCCAATCATCGCCGTGGCGCTGAGCCTGAAATCGCTTCTGACCATCATGAGGGTGCCCCACGAGTTGACCGAGTGGGTTACGGAGTTCACCACGAACAAGGTGATGTTCCTGGTGTTGGTCAACCTCCTGCTTCTGTTGGTGGGTTGCTTCTTCGACGTGATCTCGGCCATCCTGATCTTGGCGCCATTGCTGCTGATGCCGGCCATGGCCCTTGGCATCAATCCGGTCCATTTCGGGATCATGATGGTCATCAACCTGGAGATCGGCTTCTTGACACCACCGATCGGGATGAACCTTTTCGTCGCGATGACCGCGTTCAGGGAAAATTTCCGAACCGTCTGCCTGTCGGTGCTGCCGTTCGTCGTGCTGATCATCAGCGTGCTGATGCTGGTCACGTTTTTCCCTCAGTTGTCACTGTATTTGTTGCGTTGATCCGACTAAGGGGGGCACGGCCAAGGACGCGTCACTTGCCGAACAGGTGTTTTCGGATGCGCGCATATCCATATCCGATATGGATGCGCTGAACATATCCGACCGCCTCGATGTCCCGCTCGGCCAAAGCCGTTTCCAGATCTTCAAGCTCGGCAACAAGGGCGGTCGCGGCCTCGGATCCCGCGCGGTCCACCACCCGGTGCCAGGTGCTGGCCGCCTGGTAGTAGGCCTGCGCCCAGAAGGAACGCAGCACCGAGTTGCCGATCAGGTCGCTGATCAGCCGGTTCAGTTGGTCATTGACCCGGACATAGACCCGGCTGTCCACCGCGCCGCTCAACTGGTTTGCGCGCTCCAGCAGGTCCCGGGCGCGCCGCAGGTGGTCGTCTTCGATCCGCTTCGGTGCGCTGACCCCGATCAATGTCGCCAGGTGAAGCCGCATGTCATAGACGTGCGCGATCTGCTCCTCGGTCAGCTCGACGACGACGCTGCCCACCCCGTTGCGGGTTTCGACCAGGCCGAGGTGGTTGATGCGGCTGATCGCGTCGCGGACCGGGGTGCGGCTGACCCCGAATTCCCGCGCCAGGTCGGCCTCTTTCAACGTCTCGCCGGGGATGTAGTCGAGAAAACGGATCCGCTGCAGGATCAGGTCCTGGATCTCCTCCACACCGGGCTTCCGATCGTCCCGCAGGGGCGGCGTCTGGGGCGGGGTGGCGGCGGTCAAAAGGGGTCTCCAATACTGGTCGGTCCCGGACGCTTTTCGCACAAGGGCCTTCTGTTCCGGGGCATTTGATCCTTCATCCCGGCCAAAGGCAAGCCATGCCGCGAGAGGGGGCGCCCGGCAAAAAAGGGCGCGTGGCGGGGGAGGGCGGACTGGTCCCGGCTGCACCGCCGCTCTGGCGGCGTCGTCACCTGATCTGCCGTTTCTCCAGCTTTCGGGCAAGCGTCCGGCGATGCATCCCAAGGCGGCGCGCGGCCTCGGAGATGTTGAAGTCCACCTCGATCAGCACCGCATGGATCAGCTCCCATTCAACGGTCTTGAGCGAGGACGGGCGCGACACCACCGGCACATCCGTCTGGCCGGATTGCCGGTCGAACGCCGCGATGATCTCTTTTGCCGTGGCCGGTTTGGCGAGATAGTGGGCGGCGCCCAGCTTGATCGCCTCGATCGCCGTGGCGATCGCGGCGAAGCCGGTCAGGACAACCGTGGACGGGGCCGGATCGAGCTGCGCCAGCCGCTGCACCACCTCAAGGCCGGATTGACCCGGAAGCTTCAGATCCACCACCGCGTAGCCGGGATGAAACCGGCAGAGCGTCTGTTCGACCTGCTCGGCGGCCGGACACGAGCGCACCTCCCAATCCCTGCGGACAAAGGAGTCCACCAGGCTCTCGCGCAGCGCCGAGTCGTCCTCGACGACAAGCAATCGTTTGGCTTCAGCCATCGCTGGTCCCTTTCGTCGGTAGCGTCAGGGTGACCTGCGCCCCGCCGCCGTCCTGCGCATTGGCCAGGCTCATGCGCCCGCCCAGGCGCCGCATCGCATTGCGGGCCAGCAGCAGGCCAAGCCCCGACCCCTGGGCAACCTCCCGGACCGACTCCAGCCCCGCGGTCCGCGCGACGAGTTCCCCGGGAAAGCCCGGCCCGTCGTCGGTGATTTCCAGCGCGAGTTCGTCCCGGTCCGGCCGAACCGTGCAGCGCACCTCGCCGGCACCGGCCTGCGCCGCATTGTCCAGCAGGTTGGTCACGGCGGTTTCCAGCAGGTCGGGCTGGGTCACGATCTCCACTTGCGGCCCGAGGATGACGATCCGGGGGCGCTCGGGGCCGTGGTCGTCGCCCCATTTCCCGGCCAGTCGGGTCAGGAACGCGCCGATATCGATACACCTGGCGCTTTCCAACCTCATGCGCCCGCTGGTCATCAGCATGTGCGACAGGATGGTCCGGCTTTTCGTCAGTTCCTCCAGCAGGCGCCGCGACTGCCGCTGCGCCTCATCGCCCTGCGGCGTGCCAAGTTCGGCCCAGTCGCCCAATGTCACCGCCAGCGTGGCCAGCGGCGTGCCCAGCCTGTGCGCGGCATCGCTGGCCTGCATTCCCAGGCGAAACAGGTAATCCTCTTCATCCAGCCGCCTTTGCAGGGCGGAAAGCTGCGTTTCCCGTTCAATCAAGTGCTGTCGAAACTTGAAGATGAACCAGAACGCCAGAGCCGCGGCCAGGACGAAGCTGAGGAACATGCCCTGCAAGTGCAGGTTCAACATGTCGGGTTTGCCCGAATGATCCATCGGCAGGTACAGCGGCAGGCCGTTGTTGAGAAGCCAGAACTGCGCCAGCACGGTTGTCAGGAAAATCACGAAGGCATGCGACGGCTTCAGAAGCGAAACCGCCGCCAGGACCTGAAGCATGAACAGGGTGGTGAACGGGTTGGTCGCGCCGCCGGACAGGAACAGCTGTATCGTCAGGGCGACGACATCCAGGAAAATGCCGGCCAGCAGCATTTCCGCCCGGACCGGAAGCGCGCGCCGAAGCAGCCAGAGCGAAAAGACATTGAGCCCCAGCAGGAACAGGATCACCGCCGTCATCTCAAGCCGCGGCAGCGGCACGCCAAGCCCGTAATAGGTGACCTGAATGGCCAGCAACTGCCCCGCGATCGCGATCCAGCGCATCAGGATCAGCACCCGAAGATTGTTGCGGGTGTTGTCGTTGTTGATCCGGTCGAGGCTGCTTTGTCTCATGTCAGATCCGCCAGAACGCGAGGAGCGGCAGCCAGATCACTGCTACGATGAGGCTGCCCATGGCGGCCTGATAGAGGAGCCGAAGCCAAATGTAACGGTGTGCGAAGGCCGAAAAGCGCCGCCAGCTTTCGCTGACGGCGCTCGGCTCCAGGTCAAGACCGTCCAGACAGCCGGGGATCATTGGGAGGCGTCCCCGGCCGCCGCGACACGCGCCCGCGCCGCGGCAGATCTTGCCTGAAATTCCTGTGTCTTGGCGGCCACGGCGGCGCGGTGCTCGTCGACCGCGGCCTCGCGGTACATGTGACGGCCGGCCCCCATCATCAGCATGATGATCAGCATCGGCCCCCAGACGAAAGCGAAGCCGCTGCCGATCGCCGCATCCGGACGGCGGATTTCGCCCCAGAGCATCAGGCACATCAGCACCGACATCAGAAGCGAACCCAGGAACACCATTGTGACCTGGCCGGTCGGCCCCGGCACCTCGGGCAGGCTGACCAGGGCAATCGGTCCGACGAAGAATTGCGCCAGGGTGGGCCACAGCACCCAATGGTATCCCAGCCGGATCATCGGCCCGCGCTTCAGGCCCTTCGCGGCCAGATCCTCGGCGCTGCGGCGGCGATAGCTCCAGACCATGAACAGGCCCATCATCGCCGGGCAGGACAGAAGGAAGTGGGCATAGCGCGGCCAGACATTGGGCAGCATCAGCGCCTCCCAGAAGCCGCCGACCTCGGGCCACAGATGCGGGTAGAGCATCAGGTTCACATTGGCCAAAAAGATCAGCGGCAAGAAGGCAAAGATCGCGACCACCACCGCGATCAGCGCGATATGCAGCCCCTTGGGCATGCGGTCCCACAGGTACTTATGCGCATAGGTCAGCAGGAACGCCCCCGCCACCAGCGGGATGATCAGAACCCAGAAATCCCCGGTCAGCGCGTTGGCCGAATAGAAATAGGTGGTGTAAAGCGTGTTGATGGCCAGAAGCGGCCCGACGCCCAGCACCACGGCAATGGATTTGTTGACCGTGATCGAGGCGGCCAGGTCATGCGCGACCGCCTCCCATTTCGGATCCTTGCGGCCCTTCCATTCGTAGACCAGGGTCAGGAAACTCCCCCCCACCATCATCGAGACGAACAGGATGTGCAGCAGGAAGATGCCGACCAAAACGGCGACAAGGATCCATTCCGGCGCCGGCAGCGGCAGCGGCAGATCGTTGGGGATCGGGGTGTCAGGCGTCATTGGTCGGTCTCCGATTGAGCGGCGATTTGGGTGCTGTCGGGTTGCGGGTGCGCCAGGGCGATGCCCCCGGCCTGGGCGCCGGGAATGCGCAGCGGGGCATGCTGCAGGATGGACAGGTACTCGGCCAGTTTCTCCAGCTCCTCCGTGGTGCCGGGGAAGGGCGGCATGTAGGGGCGGGCTTCATGCATGAACTCCATGTAGCTCATGGTCAGCTCGGGCACCCAGGGGCTGTCGCCGTACATGCGCTGGAAATGGGCGGTGATGGCGTTGACGCCGTTGCCCGTGTGACACCGGGAGCAGGCGATCATGAACACATCCTTGCCGTCCTGCACGCGGTCGCGATCCAGTGTCGCGGGGATCGCGGCCAGTTCCCCGGCGCTCAACGGGTGCGAATAGGTGGCAAATGGCAGGACGCCCTCGGATTGATACAGCGGATAATCCTCAACCCGCAGCCCGTTGGCATACATGTATTGACCGATCACAAAGGGCTTGCGGATGAACTCGCGCACGCGCTCGAAATGCCCGGTCAGCCAGACCACCCCCAATAGCGGCACCATCAGCAACAGCCGCGGCAGGTAGTTCGGGCGCAGGATGCCCAGTTGCGCGATGAGCATGATCAGTGCGGTCATGGCGATCATCCCCCAGATCAGCCGGTCCTGCCATTGCTCGAACTGCAGCGTCATCAACGAGGTCGCCAGATTGTCCAGCATCGTCGAGGGAACGACCGAATAATACCAGTATCCCCCCAGCAGCAGGAACGGCGCGGCCACCAGCGCAAACAGGCTGACCGCGCGGATCGCCTGAAACCGGAACGGATCGTCGCGTTTGGTGAAGAACAGGATCAGGGTCATCGAGATCAGTGCGGCGAACACCAGCGCCAGCGGCGTGCGGAAGGCCAGCTGCGGCAGGTAGATCGGGTTTACGACCCCGTCCAACAGGCTGTGATTGCTCAGCCAGTTGCCCGGATCCATCATGAAGCCCAGGATCGACACGATGATCGCCATCGTCACCCAGGAGAAGAACCCCAGCGCGAAACCCAGCCGGATATGNNAATGTCTTCCAGGTCAGGAAATAGACCAGGATCAGCACCACTTCGGTGATGAAGACCAGCCATTCGACAACCCACGCCCAGAAGAACACCCGGATCAGGCTTCCGATCGAATAGGGGTTCACCAGCGAGGTGGACAGCCAGATGCCGACCCCGGTCAGCGCACCCACGGTGGTGGTGATCAGAAAGGCGAAGAACAGCAGCTTGTAGGCCAGTTGGTCCCAGCGCGGATCCTTTTTCTTCTCGCCGTACCACTCCATCGCCGCGACCAGGGGCATCATGCCCACCGCCAGGCCGTGGTTGACAAGCACATGCAGGATGGCAATCACCGCGATCAACCCACGGTTGCCGATCCAGTCCAGGTGGAAAATCGGGAAATCCATCAGCGTGCCTCCGCCACGTCACGTGACCGCGCCGACAGCGCGATTGCGCCGGTCGCCACGTCATGCGTGCGCCAGGCCGCCAGCGACAGGTGAACCGCATAGATCACAAGCCCCGCCACCGGCCGGGCCCCCTCGACCGAGATCCAGAGCCCGGCCGCCGCAATGGTCAGCGCGATGCCCGCGGGCACAAAGGCCAGAGCGACATCATAGGGATGAAGTTCGCCCTGACGCTCCAGCGCCGCGCCACCGGCGAGGCTGGCGTGGACCAGGGCGGCCATCAGCCCGATCAGCCCGACGAAAACGGTCAACTCGGGCGTGCCGATCAGCGCTAGAATGGCCGTGAGTTGCAGGATATTGGCGATATGCCAGCGAAGCGGATTGGCCTCGAGCCAATCAAAGAACCCGGTGAGCAAGGGAACCTCCTTCCGTTACGGTGTGAGGAGGTATCCGGTCCGGCGCAGCGGCGTGGTATTGGACAGAATGTCCAAGCCAACCGACACCTGCGCCACCGCATCATGAACGGGGGCAAGGCCGAAACGGCCTTGTCCCGCGGATCATGGCGCGGGGCGCGCGCGGTGCGCTCAGTGCATCGTGGTCTTGGGGGTTGCCGCCGGCGCGACGGCGGCGACATGCATCACCGCGGCCTGCGTCTTGTCGCCGTCGATCACCAGCTTCGGCCCCAGCGGCAAGGCGCCCATGCCCAGCCGCGCCATCCATCGTTTGAAGACCGCAGGTACGATCCCGATGACATGGGTGGCACCCTCGGCCACCGCGGCGCGGGCCATCTCGGTCAACAGAAGGCTCTGCACGAGAACCCGGCGTTCGGCCTCGACCTCGGGCGACACGAACAGCCGGGTCGCCTCCCATATGTGGTCGGCGACCGGGGCCTTTTCGTAAAGGACGTGGGGCGGAATGCCCTCGAGCAGGCCGCGCTGGGCGTCGCGCAACATGTAGCTGTAGCAGCCGCACTGCGCCGTGGTCGGCAGAATGCGGATCCCGGCGAGCACCTGCCCGAACTCGTGAATCACGATCGAGCGGCTTTGCGGCGTGTCGTACTGGTCGAATTCCATGCCATCGACATTTGGCAGGTCCCAGTGCTTGGTGTCGATGAACACGCGTTTGCGGGCCTTCAGGAATTCCACATACAGCTCGCCATAGTGCTGCTGGGTGTAAACAGACAGCACCGCAGAGCGCATTCGGTTGGGGAGTTTGGCCTTGATCGCGGCTTGGCCGGCACGCTCTGCGGTTTGCTTGGGCGTGTCCTCAACCCGGGGTGGTCGCGCTGTGAGTCGCTTCGGTTCTACCGGAACCAGCTCGGGAAGGATGTCGCGCCCGGCCCCCCGCCTAGCCCTCGAATGAAATCCCATCGTAACCTGCCGATTTTTGGTGTTTTTATTGCAATGAGTGAGTGCTCGGTGCTAAGTTTTGCCACAATTGCGCCAAACTTCCATCAAATTTGATGGATACAATCTATACGTGTTGCATTTTTGCACGCGGGGTCGAGCAGAGGCGAAAATATGCCCCTAAAAGAAGCTTTTAAGCAACCGAAGGGCGAGCAGGACTGCCAGAGCGACGGCCAGAGCAACGCAAAAGCGCAGCTCTGGGCGAATCGTCGTCGGCTGCGCGACTATGCCAAGGTCGGGCAAAAACTCCTGCTGCAACGCGTTGCGATCTATTCGGCCGCCATCTTCCTGGCCGGGGTCTACTACGACTGGAAGATCGCGATTATCTTCTACGCTCTGGTCTGGACCGCCGAGGTCTACGACAGCGCGGTGTTCCGCAAGATCCTGACGATCCGGAAATGGGACGATGCCGTCGTGCGGCGCTGCGTGCGCGCGGTCTATGTCGGAACAGTGATCAGCGCGGTTGTGATCTCGGCCTTCTGCATATCGGTCGCGATCCAGCAGGGCCCGGAGAACGGGCATTTCATGCCGCTGTTCATGCTGTTTTCGGCGGCAATATTCGCCGCCATCAACAATCACCATTTCCTTGGCGTTCTGGCGCTGCGCGTCGCGATCTACGTCGCCGCCATTCTCTATATCCCGGTCCGGGACATTTGGATCATGTCGCCGCCGCTCTCGTCCGAGCTGTGGCTGCATTTCTTCACCGTTCTCTTTGTGCTGAGTTTCATCGTCGAGCTATCGCGCAGTTTCCTGGCCGGATACACCGACCATCTGCGCAGCCGCCGGGCGCTTGAGGAAGAGCACGAGCGCACCAAGGCCGCCTATCACGCCAAGACGCAGTTCCTCTCGACGGTCAGCCATGAGTTGCGCACGCCGCTCACCTCGATCAAGGGCTCTTTGGAGATCATCAACTCCGGCGTCCTGGGCCAGCCGCCCGAAAAAATGGTCAAGCCGCTGGATATCGCCACCCGAAACGCCACCCGGCTTGCCGATCTGGTCAATGACCTGCTGCTGCTGCAAAAGGCCGAGGCGGGAAAGATCGACTATTTCTTCGAGGTTCGGGACGTCGGCGAGCTCGTCCACCAAACCATCGAACGGTTCCGCCCCTTCGCGGACAGAAAGAACATCACGATTTCCGCCGATGTTCCGTTGGGCGAATACTGGGCACGGTTCGACAGCATGCGCCTGGATCAGGTGATCACGAACCTTTTGTCCAATGCGACCAAGTTCTCCAAGGACCTGGGCGAGGTGCGGGTGTCGCTCAAGCGTCAGGACGGCTTCGTGCGCCTGTCGGTCGAAGATGACGGGATCGGTATCGCCGACAGCGCCCGCAACCGCGTGTTCGAGGAATTCCGGCAAGTGGACTCGTCGAACGCCCGCAAGTTCGAGGGAACCGGCCTGGGCCTGAATATCGCCAAGCGCATCATCGAGGCGCATGAGGGCAAGCTCGACTTCGTCAGCAAGCTGGGCGTCGGCTCGACCTTCTTCATCGACCTGCATGAAGAAGCGGCCCCGATCGAGGATGAGAACGCGGCGGACGACGCCGAACCTGAAATCCGCGCGATCGCATAGGCTCCGCACCGGGACGGCGGGTGTGAGGCTCCCCTGCGGATCCGCTTGACGCGCGGCCCGTCCTTCTTCGGCCCCGGCCCAATGGGTCATTTTTGACCATTGCGGACCGCACAGTCCTCGGTCAGAACGCGGGCCATGAAGATCCAGGCGACATTCCGGGCAAGACTGGGCGGCATCCTGTCCGCCTGCCTGGCGTTGTTGCTCGCGCTCCAGTTCGCGGTGCCGCATGCGGCGATGACCGCCGCGCCGGGCGCCGAGGGGCTCCAGGTCGTGATCTGCTCCGACGAGGGGCTGCAGACGATCACCCTGGACCTGAGCGACGGCACACCGCAGGAGCGGCCCGTCGAACAGCCTTCGGCGAAATGTCCGTTCTGCATCGTCGGCTTTGCCGCCCTCCTCGATCCGCCGCCACATGCCGCCGGCCCGGCCGAGTTCCATCCGGTCCGGTTCCCGCTGACGGCCCGGGCTCCGGCGCACCCGGCCCGGCTCTGCCGCTCCCGCGCCATTCGCGCGCCCCCTTTGACAGCCTGACCCACGGTCCCGGCACCGCCTCCGGCGCCGGATCTGCACGCGCGGGCCACCGGCCCGCCGCGACCGCGTGCGTTCAACGATAATCAAAGGGAAATGAAATGACTGTCACCCATACGGTTCGCCTCGGTGCGACCGCTCTCCTCCTGTCGTCGCTGTCCAGCATCGCTGTGGCTCAGGCGACCCGGACCACCCCCGACGGCGAGGTGATCGAACTCGCCCCCATCACCGTGCGCGGCGCGACCGAGCAGGCCGGCGCCTCGTCCTATGAATTCACCCCGCAGGGCATGAGCCTTGCCCCGGCGGCCGATGGCGGCGAGTTGCTGCAATCGGTGCCCGGCGTCACCGCCGGCCGGATGGGCGGCCACGGGCTCGAGGTGATCATCCGCGGCCAGCAGCAGAACCAGCTGAACATCATCGACGCGGGCTCCTTCACCTATGGCGGCTGCCCCAACCGGATGGACCCGCCCGCCGCCACCGCCGCCTTTGCCCGCGCCGACCGCGTGGTGGTCGAACGCGGCTATCACACCGTCACCAACGGCCCCGGCGGCTCGGGCGGCGCTGTGATCCTGGAACGCGAGGCCCCCGACCTGGCCGAGGACAAGCGTTGGGAGGGCACCTTCCACACCGGCGCCGCCAGCAATTCCGACAGCACCGAGATCGGCGGCACCGTCACCTTCGACCTGGGCCAGGGCTTCTACCTCAAGGGATCGGCCGAACGCCGTTCGGCGGAAAACTACTCCGACGGCTCCGGCAATACGATCCGCAGCGCCTTCGACCAGCAAAGTACCGGGGTGACGCTGGGCTATGACGCCAACGGCCTCGACCTGGCCTTCGACATCGAACGCGACCTGGCCGAGGATGTGCTCTATGCCGGGGCCGGCATGGACAGCCCAAGCTCGGAAACCATGGTCTACCGCTTCCGTGGCGGCGTCGACCTGGACATGGGCGCGCTGCGCCGGATCGAGGGCAACCTCTACCGGAGCGAGGTTGACCACGTGATGGACAACTACTCGCTGCGGCCCGTGGGCATGATGGCGATGCGCACGCCCACCACCTCGGACACCACCGGCGGCAAGATCGAGGCGCAGCTGGATTTCGGCGCCACCACCGCCAGGATCGGCGTCGACTACCAATCCAACACCCGCAACGCCACCGCCTACGGCGGCATGCCGGCGATGATCCCGATGATCGATGCATCGAACCCGGCCACGGCCCGGTTCAACATGTGGCCCGACATCGAGATCGCGCAAACCGGCCTTTACGCCGAAACCGAAACCGAGCTCACGCCGAAGACGACGCTGCAGCTCGGCCTGCGCTATGACTACGTCAAGGCAACCTCCGGCACGGCGGCGGTGGTGCCGGGCGGATCGCTGATGGCGCCCAACGCCTATTACACGGCGCAATACGGCACCACCTTCAACGCCCCGCGGGAAGAGCACAATATCGGCGGCCTGGTGCGGCTGGAATACGCGCTGGACGCGGGCACAACCCTGTTCGCCGGCCTGTCGCGGTCGGTCCGCACCGCCGATGCCACCGAACGCGGCATGGCGCGCAGCAATTGGGTCGGCAACCCCGACATCGCCCCGGAAAAGCACTATCAGCTCGATCTCGGGGTCGAGACCCGGCGCGACAACTGGGCCCTGAACGCCGCGGTCTATGCCGATCGGGTCGATGACTTCATCCTGCGCGATGCCTTCTCGGTGCCCGGCGTGACCACCTATCGCAACATCGACGCGACGCTGGCCGGGCTGGAACTCTCCGGCAGCTGGGAGCGTAACGGCTTCATGGTCGCGGGCGACGCGACCTATACCTATGGGCAGAACACTACCGATGGCCGCGCGCTGGCGCAGATCCCGCCGTTCAACGGGCAGATCGCGGTGTCCTACGGCCAGGACGCCTGGCGCGCGGGCGCCCGGGTGAACTGGGCGGCGACGCAAACCCGGATCGACCCGGCACGCGACCCGGGTCAGACGCCGGGCTACACCACGCTGGACCTGTTCGGCAGCTATGAGCTCAGCGACAACGCGGTGCTGCTGGCGGGCGTCAACAACGTCACCGACCGGACCTATGCCAATCACCTGAGCCGGGCGAATGTCTTCGACCCGACCCTGACCCAGGTGAACGAACCGGGCCGCAGCCTCTATCTCAAGCTCGAAGCGCGGTTCTAGACATCGCCTTCCCTCGGGGGGCGGCGCCTGTCGCCCTCCGATCCGGCCCGGCCTATTGCCCGGCCAGACCCATCTGCCGCGCCGCCAGGTCGCGCAGGATTTCCTCCGAGCCGCCGCCGATCGCCATCACCTTGATCTCGCGCCAGACCCGCTCCACCGGGTTGCCGCGCAGATAGCCGGCGCCGCCAAACACCTGCATCGCCTCCGAGGCCACGAATTCCAGCGCCTTGGTCGCCTGTGCCTTGGCCTTGCTCAACTCCGCCACCGGCTTGTCACCCTGGTTCATCGCCCAGCAGATCCGCTCAAGATAGGCCTCGATCATGTCGATCCGCCCCGACATCTCGACGAACTTGTGGGCGATCACCTGGTGCGCCACCAGCCGTTCGCCAAAGGTCCGACGCTCCCGCGCCCAATCCAGCGCGCTGCGGTAACACAGCCGCATCATCCCCAGGCATCCGGCGATCATCGCCAGCCGCTCGTGGTTGAAATTGTCCATGATCGCCAGGAACCCCTTGTTCTCGGGCCCGATCAGCGCCGCCTCCGGCAGCGCGCAATCGTCGAAATAGAGCGTCGCCTGATCCGAACAATGCCAGCCCATCTTTTCGCCCAGCGGGCTGCGGCTGAACCCGGTGCTGTCGGCCTCGACCAGGAACAGCGAGATACCGGCCAGCCCCGGCCCCCCGGTTCGCGCACCCACCACGAACCAATCGGCCTCCATCCCGCCGGTGATGAAGGTCTTGGTGCCGTTCAGCACCCAGCCCGCGCCGCGGCGTTCCGCCCGCGTGGTCAGGTTCGCCACGTCCGATCCGCCGCCCGGCTCGGTGATCGCCAGGGCCGAGCCCACGCGCCCGGCGACGATCTCGGGCAGAACCGTGCGCTTGAACGCCTCCGGCGCGAACCGGGCCATCGGCCCGATCGAGATCGACCGCCCGCCCACCGCCGCCGCGAAGCCAGAAGCGCCGCAGCCGAAGGCCAGCTCGCCGTAATCGGCGCGCAGAAACGCGTCGTCAAAACCCAGCCCGCCGTACTCCTCCGGCACAGCGAAGCCGAACACGCCCAGCGCCGCGACCTTTTCGTGCATCTCCCAGGGCACGCGCCGGGCGGCCTCCCACGCCTCCACATGCGGCGTGACCTCGGTGTTGAAGAACCGTTGCAGGTTGGCGCGGAACGCCGCGCGCTCCGGCGTCATGAAGGGCGAGGGGACGCTCATCGGGCGGGCTCCTTTGCGGGTGGCGCGGCCGTTTCGCGCGGGATCAACTGGGTCTCCATCATCGCCGCGAACCGCTCGACCATGCGCGACAGATAGGCCGGGTCGGACAGGAACCGCTCATGCAGGATCAACCCGCGCAGGAAATTGCGTACCATGCTCCACAGCAGCTCCGCGTCATCCGCCTCGGGGTCCGCGCCGCGATAGCTCTGCGCGACCACAGCGCGGCTGCGCCGATCCCAGTCCGCCAGCTCGTCGCGCAGCAGAGCATGCAACGCGGGATCGGTGCGGCAGGCGACCAGGATTTCCACCATCGCCCGCCCGCCGGATGAATTCACCACCTGTGCCCAGGCCGCCCGGATCACCGCGCGCACCGGCGGCACCCCGTCCGGCCCGGCCCGCACCGGCTCCAGCGCGTTGGACAACAGCGCTTGCGCGGTTGCCGCCACCAATGCTTGCTTGTTGGGGAAATGATGGGTGATCGCCCCGCGCGACAGCCCCGCCTGCGCCTGTACCCGCGCGAAGGTGGTCTCGGCATAGCCGTAGCGGTCGAGACAGGCGGCCGCGGCCCGGCACACCCGTGCCCGCGTCGCCTGCGAACGCTGGTCCTGCCGGTTTGGTTTGGGGGCGCTGTCCTCGGTCATCGTTCCGTCGCGTCGCATATCGCAATCCCCGTTGACCGGGGCTTCGCTGCGACCCTAGAAACAGAACAGGCGGTCTGTAAAGCCCGCCGATGGGAGGAACGGAAAGGACGTCGCGTGACCGAAATCCTTCGGATCGGGGGCGCCAGCGGGTTCTGGGGGGAAACGCCGCTTGCCACGGGCCAGCTTCTGGCGGTGCCGGGGCTCGACGTGCTGGTTTACGACTACCTGGCCGAGATCACCATGTCGCTGCTGGCCCGCGCGCGGATGAAGGACGCCAACCAGGGCTATGCCACCGATTTCGTGACCGAGGCGATGGCGCCCAACCTGGCCCGCATCGCTGAGGCCGGGGTCAAGGTGCTGTCGAACGCCGGCGGGGTGAATCCGGCGGCCTGCGCCGCGGCCCTGGGCGCGCGGATCGCAGCGGCGGGACTGTCGCTGAAGGTCGCGGTGGTCGCCGGCGACGACCTGCTGCCGCGCGTTGCCGATTATGCCGACCGGCGCGAGATGTTTTCCGGCGCGCCACTGCCGCCCGCCGCCCGCCTCGCCTCGATGAACGCCTATATTGGCGCCTGGCCCATCGCCGCCGCACTCACCGCCGGGGCCGATATCGTCATCACCGGCCGCTGCGCCGACAGCGCCCTGACGCTCGCCGCCTGCATGGCGCATTTCGGCTGGGACGCGGAGGATTGGAACCGCCTCGCCGCGGGCTCCCTCGCGGGCCACCTGATCGAATGCGGCCCGCAGGCGACGGGGGGCAATTTCACCGATTGGCGTGAGGCCGGCGACATCGCGCAAATCGGCTACCCGGTGGTCGAGGTCACAGCCGACGGCAGTTTCGCCCTGACCAAGCCCGAGGGCACCACCGGCACCGTCGCCCCCGCCGCGGTGGGCGAACAGATGCTTTACGAGATCGGCGATCCGCGCGCCTACCTGCTGCCCGACGTCACCTGCGATTTCAGCGCCGTCCAGATCGAACAGGACGGCCCCGACCGCGTCACCGTCACCGGCGCGCAAGGCCGGGCGCCCAACGGACAGCTCAAGGTCTCCGCCACCTACCAGAACGGCTTTCGCGGCGGCCACGTGTTGTTCTTCAACGGCACCGACGCCGAGGCCAAGGCCCGCACCTATGCCACCGCCACCTTCGACCGCGCCCGCACCCGCCTCGCCGCGCTGGGTGCGCCGGACTATGCCGAAACCTGCATCGAGACCTTCGGCGGCCGCCCCGGCGCGGACGATTACCAGGAGATCGCCGTCAAGCTGGCGGTGCGCCACGACGATGCCCGCGCCGTCGGCCTGTTCCTAAAGGAGGTGATCGGCGCCGCGCTGGCGACACCGCCGGGGCTGCATTTCTTCACCGGGGCAGGGCGGCCCAAACCCTCGCCGGTGGTGGCCCTGTTCTCCTTCCTGATCGACGCCGCCGACCTCGACCTGCGCGTCACGCTGGAGGGCGCGCCGGTGCCCTATGCGCCCGCACCGCCGCCGGAGCCGGCGGCCTACCTGCCCCCCGCGCCGGAGCCGCCCGCGCCCGACCCCAAGGGGCGCGCGATGACCACCCGCCCGCTGCAGGCGCTGGCCTGGGCGCGCGCGGGCGACAAGGGCGACGCGGCCAATATCGGCGTCATCGCCCGCCACCCCGCCTACCTGCCGTGGATCTGGGCCGCGCTGACGCCCGAGGCGGTGGCGCAGGTCTTCGCCAATGAAAACCAGGGCGCGATCGACCGCTTCTTCCTGCCCGGCACCGATGCCATGAACCTCCTGCTGCACAACGCGCTGGGCGGCGGCGGCATCGCCAGCCTGCGCACCGACGCGCAGGGCAAGGGCTTTGCCCAGAAACTGCTGTCCCACCCGGTGCCGATCCCCGCCGATCTGATCGTCCATTCCGAAACAGGAGGCGCCGAATGACCTTCGCCAGCCGCATCACCCCCGGCTCCGAAAGCTACGACAAGAACCGCGCCGACATGCTCGCCCTTGTCGATGAGCTTCGCGCGCTCGAGGCCCGGCCCGCCGCGCTGTCGGAAAAGCGCCGCGATAGGTTCGAGGCGCGCGGACAGCTCACCCCGCGCGAACGGCTGGCCCGCCTGCTCGACCCCGGACTGCCCTTCCTGCAACTGCACACGCTGGCGGGCTACCTCGTCGATACCGACGATCCCGAAACATCCGTCCCCGGCTCCTCGCTGATCGCCGGGATCGGCTTCGTCGCCGGCACCCGCTGCGCGATCCTGGTGGACGATTCCGGCATCAAGGCCGGCGCGATGGGCGCGAAATCCCTGCCCGCGATGCTCAGCCTTCAGGATCTTGCGCTGCGCCACAAGCTGCCCTTCATCCACATGGTCGAAAGCGCGGGCGCCAACCTGATGGACTATACCGTCGGGCTCTGGGCCGAGGGCGGCAAGATGTTCCGCAACTTCGCCTGGATGAGCGCGGCGGGCATCCCCAACATTGCCGTGTTGCACGGCCCCTCGACCGCCGGCGGCGCCTATATGCCCGGCATGGCCGATTACGTGGTCGGGGTGAAGAAAAACGGCATGGCGGCGCTCGCCGGTGCCGCCCTGGTGCACGCGGCGACCGGCGAAAAGGCCAACGACCGCGACCTCGGCGGCTCCGAGATGCACGCCACCACATCCGGCCTCGTCGAATACCTGGCCGAGGATGACGCCCACGGCGCCGAACTGGCCCGCGACGTGGTGGCAAGGCTCGACTGGAACCGCAACCAACCCGCCCGCGTGGCGCCCGCCTACGCCCCGCCCGCGCACGACCCCGACGAGATCGCCGGCGTGGTTCCCACCGATTACCGCATCCCCTACGACATGCGCGAGGTGGCCGCGCGCGTGGTCGACGGATCGCAGTTCGAAGAGTTCAAGCCCGGTTACGGTCCCGCCACGCTCTGCCTTCAGGCGGCGATCACCGGCCTGCCCGTCGGCATCATCGGCAACAACGGACCGATCGACCCGGCAGGCGCCACCAAGGCGGCGCAATTCATTCTCGCCTGCGGGCAGTCCGATACGCCGCTGATCTTTCTCAACAACACCACCGGCTTCATGGTCGGGACCGCGTATGAGCAGGCCGGGATGATCAAGCACGGCGCCAAGATGATCCAGGCGGTCAGCAACGTCGATGTGCCGCGCATCGCGCTTTACATCGGGGCGAGCTTCGGCGCGGGGAACTACGGGATGAGCGGCTATGCCTATCGCCCCGATTTCCTGTTTGCCTGGCCCAATGCCACCACCGGCGTGATGGGCGGTGACCAGGCCGCCGGCACCATGGAGATGGTCGCCCGCGCCGGCGCCAGGCGCCAGGGCGTCGCGATCGACGAGGACAAGCTCGCCAGGCAAAGCGCGATGATCGCGGCCCATTTCGACCGGCAATCGGGGGCCTTCTACACCTCGGGCCAGGTGCTCGATCACGGGGTGATCGACCCGCGCGACACCCGCCGCGTGCTGGGCTTTTGCCTGCAAACCTGCCTCGAGGGGCGGGCGCGCAAACTGAAACCCAGCAGCTACGGCGTGCACAGGTTCTGAAGGGGACGGCGATGCATTTCGACACCATCCTGATCGCCAACCGGGGCGAGATCGCCTGCCGGATCATCCGTACCCTGCGCGCGATGGGCCTGCGCAGCGTGGCGGTTCACTCGTCTGCGGACGCGGGCGCCCCGCATATGCGCATGGCCGACGAGGCGGTCGAGATCGGCCCCGGCCCGGTCGGCGACAGCTATCTCGACGCGGAAAAGATCCTGCGCGCGGCGCAAGAGACCGGCGCGCAGGCGATCCATCCCGGCTACGGCTTTCTGTCCGAGAACGCCGAATTCGCCCGCGCGGTGGGGCAGGCGGGCCTCACCTTCATCGGCCCCGCGCCCGAGGCGATCGCGGCGATGGGCAACAAGGCCGGGGCCAAGCGGCTGATGGCCGCGGCGGGGGTGCCCTGCGTTCCCGGCTACACGGGAGAGGACCAGTCCGACACCGCCCTGATCGCGGCGGCCGAAACGGTCGGCTTCCCCCTCATGGTCAAGGCGGCCGCCGGCGGCGGCGGGCGCGGCATGCGCCTTGTCCGCGACGCCGCCCAACTGCCCGAGGCGCTGACCCGCGCCCGGTCCGAGGCGGAAAACGCCTTCGGCTCCGGCGAGTTGATCCTCGAACGCGCGCTGCTGCGCCCGCGCCACGTTGAGATCCAGGTCTTCGCCGACGCCCACGGCAATGTCATCCATCTGGGCGAGCGCGACTGCTCGGTCCAGCGCCGCCACCAGAAGGTGGTCGAAGAGGCCCCCAGCCCCGCCGTCGGCGCCGAGCAGCGCGCCGCGATGGGCGCGGCGGCGGTCAGGGCGGCGCGTGCCGTGGAGTATCGCGGCGCCGGGACCGTCGAATTCCTGCTGGACGAGGACGGCGCCTTCTACTTCCTTGAAATGAACACCCGCCTTCAGGTCG
>NPIG01000203.1_pt4 | contig 38453 bp, 34 predicted proteins | sample 8637441 | NCBI WGS metagenome assembly NPIG01 (sample SAMN07420675, study PRJNA396082) | bioreactor metagenome | isolation source: sample BR6 brine-fed electro-methanogenic bioreactor BR | place: Japan: Kochi | collected 2016-06-14
TTGCCCACTTCCCAGCCCGCCGGTCCGCTCCGTTTGTTGACCGTTGCCGCCCCATCACGCTATAGTACCGCCTCCCGCGCGTCTGCACGTATAGGGCCACGGCGGGGCAGGAAACGGCGCATAAGCTGGCGTTTGGGTACGGCGTGGGTACGAGGGGCGTTCGGTGCGATGCCGGCGCAGCATGGCGAGGCAATCACAGTGACTCTGGCAAACCGCATTACATTCTTCCGCCTCTTCACGGTGCCGGTCTTCTGCCTGCTCATTTTCTTCTACACGCCTGAACTCGAATGGTTGCGCTGGGCCGCCATCGGGCTCTATGCGCTCGCGGGCTTCTCCGATGCGCTGGACGGGTTTGTGGCGCGGCGTTTTCAGCAACGCTCGGAACTGGGCGCCCGGCTCGACCCGCTCGCCGACAAGCTGATCATCAATCTGGGCCTCGTGTTTGTCGCGTCCAATACGCATTTTGTGCCTGCTATTCCCCTGTGGTTCCCCGTGGTGGTGCTTGTGCGCGATGTCATCATTGTGTTGGGCGCGTTGCTGATCAATGAATACTATGGGCCTGTGCACGTGAAACCGCGCATCTCCGGCAAGGCTACCACCGTGCTCCAGATAGCCACCTTGATCGCTTTTCTGATCGGCGTCGATTTCGCGCCCGAAGTGATGACCCTGGCCTTGATTGCCACGATGGTGAGTTTCGCGGATTACATCTATGCGGGCACACGCCAGGTCAGCGATTTGGATACCGCATAATGCCGAAAAAGGACACTCTCCCACTGGTCGCCATCTGCGGGCGGCCCAACGTTGGCAAGTCCACGTTGTTCAACCGCATTCTGGGCAAGCAACGCGCCATTGTGCACGGTCTCGAAGGCATCACCCGCGACCGTTTTATTACCGAGGCGGAATACAAGGGCCGCCGCTTCCGCATGGTGGACACGGGCGGCATCGTGGAAGCGCCGGTGGACCCGGTCACCCAGAAGATGCAGCGGCAGGTGCGCGCCGCGCTCGGCGAGGCCGACGTCATTGTGTTTGTCGTCGATGGCCAGCAGGAGATCACGCGCATCGACCAGCAGGTGCGCGACGAGTTGTTCCGCTATGGAAAGCCCGTGGTGCTCGCGGCCAACAAGCTCGACAACGAGAAGTTGGCCATGCAGCGCTTCGACTTCTACGAAATGGGACTGGGGGAGCCGATTGCCGTGTCCTCCACGCACAATCTGGGCATTGAGGCTTTGATGGACACCGTGCTGGAGCATCTGCCCGAGCATGGCCAGGCCGCTTCGGAAGAGACCGGGCGGCCGGTGACGCGGGTGGCGGTTATCGGCAAGCCCAATGTGGGCAAGTCCTCCTTCGTCAACGCCATTCTGAATGAGGAGCGGACCATCGTCGATGAGCAGCCGGGCACCACCCGCGACGCCATCGATATCGAGTTCAGGTGGCAGGACCGGGATTACGTGCTGATTGACACGGCGGGCATGCGGCGCAAGGCCGGCATCAGGGAAGCGGTGGAGCACTACAGCGTGAGCCGCTCGCTGCGCGCCGTGCGCCGCGCCGATGTCTGCCTGGTGCTCATCGACGCGACCGAGGGCATCACGGACCAGGACAAGCGCATCCTCGGCTACGCCCGCGAGCAGGGCAGCGCCATGGTGATGGTGTGGACCAAGTGGGACCTCATCGAGGAGCGCGAGGGGGAATACAAGGGAATCGCCGAGCAGATTGACCTGAAGATGCCGTACATGCGCTTTGTGCCGTACCTCACCGTGTCGAACGTGAGCCGGCAGCGCCTGTTCAAGGTCTTCGAGCATGTCGACCGGGTGGCCGCTGAGGCGGAGAAACGCATCGGCACCGGAGAACTGAACAAGGTGCTTGAAGAGGTGCGCCTGAAGCACAAGCCGCCCACACAGAAGGGCAAACAGGCCAAAATCTACTATGGCACCCAGGCCAGCGTGAAGCCGACCACCTTCGTGTTTTTTGTCAACCAGAAGAAACTGTTTCATTTCAGCTACATGCGCTATATTGAGAACCAGATTCGGGAGCGGTACGGTTTCGAAGGCGTGCCCATCAGGATGGAGCTTCGCGAAGGAAAGCCCAGGGAATGAATCTGGACCCCGCCATTCCAGTGTGCGTCGCAGCTTCCTATCTGCTCGGTTCGGTCCCCACGGGGCTCTGGTTGGGGTTGTGGCTGCGCGGGGTCGATATCCGGCAGCATGGCAGCAGGAACATCGGCGCCACAAACACCCTGCGCGTGCTGGGGAAAGGGCTGGGCGGCGCCGCGCTCGCCGCGGACATGGCCAAGGGGCTCATCCCGGTGCTTGTGGCGGGGCAGCTGTCTTCCTGGCCCCACCTCCCGCTGCTTTGCGGGGTGGCGGCCATATTGGGGCATGTGTTTTCCATCTTTCTGAAATTCAGTGGGGGAAAGGGCGTGGCCACCAGCACGGGGGTGTTTCTCGGTCTGGCGCCCGTGCCTACGCTTTTGGCCGCATGCGTGTTTGCCGCGGTGGCGTTCCCCACACGGATGGTCAGTGCCGGTTCGCTCTCGGCGGCGCTGGCGCTCGCTGTCGCGGTATTCCTCATTGACGCCACCCTGCCGGTCCGCATCGCCACGGTGCTTCTGGCGCTGCTGGTGTTCTGGAAGCATCGCTCGAACATCGGGCGCATCCTCCGGGGTGAAGAGAATCGGTTTGGCAAAAAGGGGAAAGCCGACGAGTAGCCTGCAGGGCGGAAAGGAGCAGGGCCATGCGCATCGCCGTGACCGGTTCGACGGGATTGATTGGCTCAGCGCTGGTGGAAGCGCTGCAGGACGGGGGCGAGTCGGTAGTCCGCCTTGTGCGTGACAAGGACGCCACCGGCCGCGACGAGGTCTACTGGAGTCCTTCCACGGCCGAAATCGATGCGGCGCGCCTGGAGGGCATTGACGCCGCGGTCCATCTGGCGGGCGAGAACATCATGGGCCGGTGGACAGAAGAGAAGAAGCGGCGCCTCTACGACAGCCGGGTGACGGGCACCAGGCTGCTCTGTGAAGCCCTTGCCGCGTTGGAGCATCCGCCGCGGGTTCTCGTTTCGGCGTCGGCCATAGGCTTCTACGGCGACCGGGGCGATGAGGAACTGACCGAGCAGAGCGCGCCGGGCCATTCCTTTCTGGCCGAGGTATGCCGGGCCTGGGAGGCGGCGACGGAGCCTGCGGAAGCCGCGGGCATTCGCGTGGTGCACCTGCGCATTGGGCTGGTGCTCGCCAGGCGCGGGGGCGCCCTGGCCCGGATGCTGCCGGTATTCAGCAAGGGGTTTGGAGGTCCGATTGGCAACGGCAAGATGTATGTCAGTTGGATTGTGCTGAATGACCTGGTGCGCGCGATAGGCCACTGCATCGCCATGGAACATCTCGCGGGACCTGTCAATGGCGTTGCCCCCGAACCCGTCACCAACAAGCGCTTCACCCGCGGCCTCGCCCGCGCCGTGGGCCGGCCGGCGGTCCTGCCCGCCCCCGCGTGGGCATTGAAACTGGTCCTGGGGCAGATGGCGAAGGAGTTGCTTCTGGCCAGCGCGCGCGTGCACCCGGTAAGTCTGCTCGATTCCGGTTTTGTCTTCGGATATCCCGAAGTGGAACCGGCGCTGGAGCGTCTGGTTTCCCCATAGCCCGCTTGTTTCGCCGGCGGCAGGTTGAAGTGACTTGTTACACAACCTCATCGGCACTTAAGGTGACGAAGGATATTTCACAATCGGTCATGGAAGAAGTCTCGGGTTGCCTGGTTTGACCGCATAGGCTGAGTCAGTTTTCGCGTGCCGCCCCGGACAGGTCGTGGGACACCCGGCACCGCCCCTTGGGGTCCTTTTCGCCGATCTGACCAAAAATCAGCAGCTTCTCTGCATCGGAGCGGCCTTGCCATAATGGTTAAGCCATTTCTTGGAAAGAGCTTACGCAATAAACGCCAGTTGGGTATGATTTTTGCACCACTGTTACCTGGCCGAAAAGGACCCCGGCACATGGCCGGCTCGGAAGTGAATGTTGTTTGTGTATACCCTCCAGCTTCTGACCGGCGATGCCGGGCGGCTTCGACGCCCGGTCCTCCGCTTCCGGGCCGGTGTGAGCGGTGCTTTTCGGCCGCGACGGCGCAGCGCCCGGTTGCGTCGCGCGGCAGTCCGGGCCTCGTGAGACGCGTGTTGTACGTAGGGTCTTACGGGGAGGGCCGCCGGCGGCGCAACGGGGCTGCGCTTCGCGACAGGCACACAGCGGCGGAACAGCTTGACGGAAGCGTGCAACGGGCAAGGACATCACGAGTATTTCGCAAATCCCGTGCGGGCTCCGGGCTTCCCGCAGAAATGATACCCGTTACTATGGAAATCTGGGGACTTGTCATTGAGAACAGGTCCGCTTATAATTTCAACGGGTTCAAAATTCAGGAGATACGCCGATGCCGACTTTCAGCTACACGGCGCGGACGCGCACCGGAACGAAGCAGCAGGGTACGTTAACGGCTGAAAATCGCCAGCTAGCCGCACAGCAACTGCAGGAACGCGGATTGCAGGCAGACCGGCTCGTGGAGAAGAAGTCGGGTCTGGCCATGCTGGCCGGCGGCAAACTGAACAAGCGCGTCAAGACCTCTGAACTGCTGGTGTTCACGCGGCAGCTGTCCACCATCGTCAGTGCCGGTCTCCCGCTGATGCAGGGGCTGGATATTCTCGCGGACCAGACCGAGGACCCCAACTTCTCCGCCATTATTGACCAGGTGGCGCAGGAGGTCGAGGCTGGCGAGACCTTTTCAGATGCGCTGCGGAAGTTTCCGCGCGCCTTTCCCGACCTCTACGTGAGCATGGTGCGCGCCGGTGAGGCCGGTGGTGACCTGGACGGCGTGCTCATGCAGTTGGCGGATTACCTCGAGGCCACGGAAGACCTGAAGCGGCGTATCAAGTCCGCCATGACCTATCCCGTGGTGGCGTTCAGCATGATAGTCCTTATCGCGGCCGGCCTGATCATCTGGGTCGTGCCTCAGTTCGCCGAGATTTTCGCCAGCTTCGGGCGCGCCCTGCCGGCGCCCACCCAGATTCTGATCAATATCAGCAACTTCCTGCGCACCTGGTATGCGTGGGTGGTGATCATCGGTGTAATCATCGGCATCGTTGCGTTCCTGCGCATCTACGGGAGCACCCAGAGCGGACGGTACAACATTGATGCGTTCAAGTTGCGGCTGCCCGTCTTCGGAAATCTGATGCGGAAGGTAGCCATCAGCCGGTTCACGCGCACGCTCAGCACGCTGACCCGCAGCGGCGTGGCCATCCTGCAGGCGCTGGAGATTGTGGAGCGCACGGCGGGCAACGAAGTCTATGCCCGCGCCATTCGCGAATCGGCGAACAGTGTGCGCAATGGTGAAACGCTCGCGGAGCCGCTGGCCCGTTCCGAGGTCTTTCCCGCCATGGTGACCCGCATGATTGCGGTCGGTGAGAAGACCGGCGCGCTCGAAACCATGCTGATGAAGATCTCCGACTTCTACGATTCGGAAGTGCGCGCGACAGTGGACGGCTTGACCAGCCTTATTGAACCCATTCTCATTGCATTGATGGGTGTTGTGGTGGGCAGCATTGTTGTAGCGCTGTTCCTGCCGATCCTCCAGCTTTCGAGCCTGGTCGGCAACTGACCGGCCCGCGCTTGCGCAGGGAACCGTGCTGCCGCGCTAACGCGGACACTACGGGCAGTGTTCGGAAAACATGACAGCCTGTGCAGTCTTTCCACACAGTCCCAGAGTCTTCCATAACAGCCTGTGAAATATGCTTCTCCACTTGGAATGCCGATGTCGCTTTGTCGTAGCATATACTTGGATTTCTGGCATGGGTTCGGGACAAGGCTCTTTCAGCCGGGAGCGAGTGGGCATGGCGAAGCAAGCGTTGCTGTGTGGTGTGGTTCTGTGCGTGCTGGCGGCGGGTGTCGCCTTTGCCGAGTTGCAGGGCTCTTACTTTACGAGTGCAACCGCGGGCGAGTTCACCACGCTTGTCACCACGCGGCTCGACGCCAGCGTCGATTTCGACTACGGCACGGGCGGTCCCGCGGTGCCGGGCATCGGAGAAAACCTTTTCGCCATACGCTGGGAAGGCGTTATCCGCGTTGATGCCGCGGGCATCTGGCGGTTCTCCACCGTGAGCGACGACGGGGTCCGCCTCAGCATCGGCGGGGTGTCCGTTATCGATGCCTGGGTCGACCAGGCGGCCACGGAACGTTCCGGCGAGATAACGCTGGCCGGCGGCGAGCACGACTTTACACTCGACTACTATGAGAACGGGGGCGGGGCCACGGTGCAATGGTGGTGGGAGGGGCCCGGCCAGCCGAAGGCCGTTATTCCGCCGGGCGCGTTTCCAGCGCCGGCGCATGGTTTCATTGCGCGGTATGACGCCGATGAAGACCCAATGAACGGTCCGGCCACGTTTATCCACCACGACGCGCAGGTCGACCTCGACTGGAGCGCGGGCGCGCCGCATCCGGGTTTCGCGGCGGACCACTTCAGTGTGCGCTGGCGCGGTCTGGTTGAGGCGCCCGGCACCGGCGATTTCACCTTCACGGTCGCCAGTGATGACGGCAATGAGTTGTGGGTGGACGGAGTGCAGTTGACCGACGATTTTGCAGGGAACCATCCGCTGCAGGAATTCTCCGGGTTCATCGCGCTGGTGCAGGGGGAGGAGTATCTGGTGGACTTGCGCTACCGCGAGAACGCCGGGCAGGCGGCATGCTTCCTGTACTGGGAAGGCCCGGGCACGAACGGCCGGGAACTGGTGCCGCAATCCGCCGTCACGCCAATAGATATCCTGCGTGTGGAGGCGGTTTCCGGCGCCGACGGCGTAACATGGAGGCGGCTGGGCGCGGGCGATTCCACCACGCTCGCTGTCGTGGCGGAAGGCGGTGCGGGTCCGCTCACGTATCAATGGTATTTCGACCCGGAGGGACCCGAGCCGCGCGGTCTGTATACCGGGTTCGACGCCAATATGCCGTCCCTGGACTTCACAGCGGTCAGCTTCGGTGACGCGGGCGTGTACCAGTGCGAAGTCAGCGATGGTGAAGACATCGTGGACTCACCGGAGTTCCTTGTCGAGGTGGTGGCGTCGCTTCCGGTCGCCGGCGGATTCGGACTGTGCGCTTTGTCGGTGGCCGGGGCGCTTGGCGGCGCGGCGTTGTTTCGCCGGCGGCGTGCGGGCAGCCCCGCATGTTTCACCGGCGGTCGAGCCGCCAGGTGACCGCGCATCGGGGTTAGCGGCCCTTGCCGGTTTCGCGCGCGATGACGAGGCGCTGGATTTCCTGCGTTCCCTCGTAGATCTGCATGAGCTTCGCGTCGCGCATCAGCTTCTCCACCGGGTACTCGCGCGAGTAGCCCTTGCCGCCTAGAATCTGAACGGCCTCGGTGGTGACATTCATCGCGGCGTCGCCCGCGAAGCACTTGGCCATGGCCGAGTGCTTCGAGACGCGCAGGCCCTGGTCGGCCATCCACGCGGCCTGCCAGGTGAGCAGGCGCGCGGCCTCCAGTTGCATCGCCATGTCGGCGAGCTTCATCTGGATGGCCTGGTTCTGGATGATGGCCTGTCCGAACTGGACACGTTTGCGCGCATAGGCGACCGCCTCTTCGAGAGCGCGCCGCGCAATGCCCACGGCACCCGCGGCCGTGCCCGCGCGCGTGTGGTCAAGCGTGCCCATGGCCACCTTGAAGCCGTGTCCCTCCTTGCCGAGCCGGTTTGCCGCGGGCACGCGCACATCGCGGAAATGCAATTCGACCTGGTTTGAAGCGCGCTGGCCCATCTTGTCCTCGGCTTTGCCCACTTCGACGCCCATGTCGCGCTCGACGATAAACGCGCTCATGCCGAGCGGGCCGCGCGCCGGGTCGGTGACCGCGAAGACCGTGTACACATCGGCGTAGCCGCCGTTTGTCGAGAAGCACTTGTCCCCGTTGATGACGTATTCATCACCCTGCCGCTCGGCCGTTGTTTTCGCGGAACTGGCGTCGGAACCCGCATCGCGCTCGGTCAAACAGAAGGCGGCGATGCGGAACTCGCTCGCATGCCGGCACAGGTACTTTTCTTTCTGTTCGTCGTTGCCGAAAAGAATGATGGGCGTCAGCGCGAGGGAATTCGCCATCAGGCTGGTACCGATACCCATGCACCCCCAGCCGAATTCCTCGGTGACAATAGCGGCGTCAAGATTGCTCATCTCCCGGCCGCCATACTCGCGCGGTATGCCTTCGCTGTAGAGGCCTTCGTCGAAGGCGCACTCCATCACGTCGCGCGGGAATGTGCCGTTGATGTCATATTCACGCGCGCGCGGCACGATTTCGCGTTCGGTAAACTCATGCGCCTTTTCGCGCAGGGCTTCCTGTTCAGGCGAAAGAGTGAATCCAATCATGGGAAGTGTTCCTTCGTTGGGGGCAGGGTTGCTGCAGGCCGATACTGTAGCACAAGCCACCGGTTTCCGCGCAAAGCCGGGACAGGTGCGGCGTGCTGTGTCGGCGTGTTATCCTGCGCCGGAAGTTCCGTGAACAGAGGAGGCAGCATCTATGGAGCGTCCCGCACGGCTCGTGCTGGTAATCGCCGTGGTGTTGGGTTTTGTCGCGCTGGACCAGGCCACCAAGGTGATCGCCATCCGCACGCTGGCCCCGGAGAACCGCGTTATCGCCTTTCCGGACTCCTGGTATCCGAACGACCTGTTTCGTTTTCAGTACGCGGAGAACAAGGGTGCGTTCCTGAGCCTCGGGAGCCGCCTGTCGGACAGCGCGCGATTCTGGGTGCTCACGGGGCTCAACAGCGTCATTCTTGTGCTGGTAGCGCTTTACCTGTTGGGGAAGCAGCGGCTTCACGCCGGGGTGACCCTGGCGCTGGCGCTCATTCTCGCGGGGGGCGTCGGCAACCTGATAGACCGTGTCTTCCGGGACGGGGTGGTAATCGATTTCATGAACCTGGGGATAGCGGCGGGGCCGTGGTCGGTCCGTACCGGCATTTTCAATATCGCCGACCTCGCCATTGTCGGCGGGCTTGTCCTGCTTGTTGGGCTCGAGATTCTGCTGCCGCGAACGGACCGCGAAGCAGCTGCGGAACAGGATACACAGGAGGGGTAGTTCATGCGGGGAAAGCGCATCCTGGTGACCGCCGTCGCGGTCTTTGCTGTTCTCTTTGCCGGCGCCGCCGTCTTTCCGTTTGTGCGCGGGGATATGGAGACCCGCGTGCTCGACGAAAGCTCGCGCGAAACACTCCCCGGCGAGTTTGTCGCGCTGTCCGATGGGGTGACACACTACGAATGGACCGGGCCGTGGGCGGGGCCGAAGGTGGTGCTGGTGCATGGTTTCACGTCGCCCATGTTTGTCTGGGACCATCAGGTGGAGGCGTTGGCCGAAGCCGGCTTCCGGGTTCTACGCTATGACCTCTACGGGCGCGGTTTCTCCGACCGGCCCGATGAGCGCTATACGGCGGATTTCTTCGACCGCCAACTGCTCGAACTGCTGGAAGCGCAGGAGGTCGAAGGGGCCGTGGACCTTGTGGGCCTGTCCATGGGTGGGGCCATTGTGGCGCATTTCATCGCCAATCATCCCGAACGGGTGCGCCGTTTCGTGCTGTTTGCGCCCGCGGGGTTCCCAGTGGATGTGCCGCTCAAGTACAAGCTTATCAGGCTTCCGGGCGTGGGGGAGTGGCTGATGAAAGCCATCGGGGACAAGGTGCTGCTGGCCGGGGTCACCAGCCGTATTACGGAGGACCCGGAGGCGCTGGCCGAGTTCCGGCGCCGGTACGCCGAGCAGATGAGCTATCGGGGTTACAAGCGCGCGCTGCTCAGCACATTGCGCCACAACCCGCTGCTCAATCTTGCGCCCACCTATGAAGAAGTGGGCAAGACCGGGAAGCAGGGCCTGCTGTTCTGGGGCACGGCCGACCACGTGGTGCCCTTTGACCATCATGAACGGTTGCAGCAGGTCGTTCCGGGTTTTCGTTTTCACCCGGTTGAAGGCGCGGGCCACACCGCGAACTACGAAATGCCCGGCGAAGTGAACCCTGTGCTGGTCGGCTTCCTCAAAGCGGAGTGACAGTCCGGGAGGGGACCGGCCTTACGGGACGTTCAACGCACGATCTGTTTGCGCACGTGGGCTGCGGCGCGCTCGAAGCCCTTCTGGAATTCCCGGTCGCTTCGGTGCGCCGCCACGAAATCGATGCGCGTAGTGCGCCGGGTGGGCGGGCGCCAGTCCTTGCCGTTGAACTTGCCGAGCAAGTGCAGGCCGGCCTCGGCGACCGCGTCTTCAAACAGCTCCGTGGGGAAGATGCGCTCGCGAATCAAGGACGGCGCACCGTAGTTGATACGGAGTTCGGTGTCGGCGATGGCGGACTTCCTGTCGTACGTGCTCGACCAGGTGGTCTTGAACGCACCGCTGTCCTCGACCCAGGTCTGGTTCTCGAAGTGTTCGGTAACCATGCGCTCAGTGACGATGTCGAAGTAGAGCAGGCCGTCCCCGGTGAGCATGCCCGCGAGTTGGCGTATGCAGGCGCGCACGGCGGCCTCGTCAAGCAGGAAGTTGATGCTGTCGAACAGGCAGGTCACGAGCCCGGCGCTCCCTCGGAAGGGCGGTGCGCACAAGTCGCCGACGGCCGCGTGCAGTTCCGGCCAGTTTCGCTTGGCGACGGACAGCATGGCGGGTGAGAGGTCGAAACCGAAGCTGTTCCAGCCGTGTTTGCGCAGGCGCCGCACGAGCACGCCCGTGCCGCAGGCCGCGTCGACATGCACCGAATTTGGGGGCAGCATCGCGCCGAGCGTGCGGCAGACCATGACCCAGCGCTCATAATCGACGTGCTCCATGATGGTGTCGTAGTAGCGCGCGATATCCTCGAAGGGGTCTAGCCGCGGCATCGTAGCTGCTCCTTCTCCAGCCACGCCAGGAATTGCTCCGAGGCGGGGGAGACCACGTCTTTGTCTCGCAGGAAACCGATTTTTTCGCGCGCCACGTAACGCAGCGCGGCTTCAAAGCCCTCCTTTTCGAGCAAATCCCGGGCGCGCGCGGCCTCCGGATAGCTGCGCAGCGGTTCCGCGAAATCGGCGAAATAGAGTGCCTGGCCCAGCCGGCACAAGCCCGCGCAGGCCGTGGTGTGCCGGTAGATGGCCTCATACACTTCCGGGTCCGTCATGCCGAGTTCGCGTTTGCAGCGCTCGGCAGCCACGGGGCCGTGCAGCAGTTTCGGCCGGGCCTCTTCTATGGGGGAGACAGGTATGCCGTATTGCCGCGCGGACATCAGCAACTCGTCGGGCGGGTCTTTGCGCGCGATGTCGTGCAACAGCGCGGCGGCCAGCACGCTGCCGTCATCCAGCCCAATCACCGGGGCGAACGAAAGCATCAATTCAGCTACGGAAACGCAGTGGCGCACTTTTTTCTCGGACACCGCCGCTTCGAGCGCCGCGAGATACTCCCTGGCCTTAGCGCTGTTCGATATTGACGCCATAGAGTCCCCGCCGCCTGATGATTTCCCGCACTGCTTCGGGCACAAGCTCATCCACAGGCTCGCCGCGCGCAAGGCGCTCGCGGATCTCCGTGCTGGACACTTGGACTTCTTCATAGGGGACGAGTTCGAAGTGGCCCTCGAGCATGGGNNATTCGTTCGCCCGGCCGGGGTATGGCCAGCACCCGCGACTGGGCGAGAATCGCGCCGGGACTTCGCCATTTGGGCAGATCGAGTAGGGAATCGTAGCCCATGATCAGGAAGAAGACCGCGTTGCTGTAGCGGCGACCCATTTCTTCCAGTGTGTCGACGGTATACGACGGTCCCGGCCGGTCAATTTCCATGCGGGACGCTTCGAGGCGCGGGTTGTTCCCTATGGCCGCCCGGACCATCTCGAGGCGGTCCTCTGCATCCGTGATCTCTTCCTGCGACTTGTGCGGGGGGCTGGCGGAGACCATGAATACCACCCGGTCGAGCCTGGCATGCTCCAGCGCGGCGCGTGCGATATCGAGGTGCGCGCTGTGCGGCGGGTCGAAGGTCCCGCCGAAAATGCCGATGCGTTGCTCGTCGCTATCCACGGATTTGGCCCGTCCCCCGGATAATGTACTTCATGGTGGTCAGGCCTTCGAGCGCCATCGGGCCGCGCCAGTGAAGCTTGTTTGTGCTGATGCCGATTTCCGCGCCCAGGCCGAACTCGAAGCCATCGGTGAAACGCGTCGAGGCGTTCACGTAGACGGTGGCGCTGTCGACTTCGTCGAGGAAACGCTCCGCCGCCGCATATCCGCTCGTCACGACCGCGTCGGAATGGTGCGACCCGTACTCATTGATATGTTCGACCGCTTCTGCCAGCGAGGAGACAACACGGATCGCGAGAATCTTGTCCAGATACTCGGTGGTCCAGTCCTCTTCGGTAGCGGCCGCGCAGTCGATGAGCGCCTGCGTCTTTTCGCAGCCGCGCAGCGCACAGCCTCCCTCGCGCAGGGCGTCGGCCAGTTTCGGCAGAACCTGCGGGGCGATACGCTCATGCACCAGCAGCGTTTCCATGGCGTTGCACACGCCGGGGCGCTGCAGTTTCGCGTTGAGCGCAATCGCCTGCGCCATTTCTGGGTCGGCGTCTTCGTGTATGTAGGTGTGGCACACGCCGTCGAGATGCGCGATTACCGGAATGCGCGACTCGTCGTAAATGCGTGAAATCAGGCCTTTACCGCCGCGCGGCACGATGACATCGATATACCGGTCGAGCTTGAGCATCTCACCCACCGCGGCCCGGTCCGTTGTGTCGAGAATCTGTACCGCGTGTTCGGGCGCGCCCGCTTCGCGAATGCCGTCGATGAAAATCCGGGCGATGGCGAGGTTCGAGTGGATGGCTTCGGAACCCCCGCGCAACACGCAGGCATTGCCCGATTTCAGGCACAATGCGGCGGCGTCGGCGGTCACGTTCGGCCGGCTTTCATAGATAATGCCCACCACCCCGATGGGCTGGCGGATACGCGCGATGCGCAGCCCGTTCGGATGAATGCGCTGCTCGAGGATGTCGCCCACCGGGTCGGGCAGCGCCGCCACCACTTCGAGCCCCTCGGCCATGGCGTCAATGCGCTTGTCCGTCAGTTCGAGCCGGTCGAGCATGGCGGCCGACAGCCCCTTGTCCCGGCCCGCTTCGAGGTCGCGCGCATTCTCCTGTTTCAGGGTGTCCCGCGCACCGCGCAGCCGCGATGCGACGAGCAGCAACGCCTCGTCCTTTACTGAGCGCGTGAGACCGCGCATCGCGTTGGACGCCGCGCGCGCCTGTTTGCCAATCTGTGCCAGCTGTTCCTGCAACGACATGATGAATTCCCGTTGTTAGCGTGTTCTTCCGGTACACTGCGGCCGCACCAGGGTCGGGTTCCCGCACCCGGAGAAGTGTCGTGTGCCCCATGCCCTCCCAGTGGCGCGGGGCGACGCCTTGCACGCATTATGCCACACGCTGCGGCCCGGGATCAGCCGTTTTGGCGTGCAGTTCAGCGGCGGGCCGCGCGCCTGGACTTCGCTCCGGTTCCCGTCCCGGTTTTTGCGATGTCGCGTTCAGACAAGCGCGAGATTGTCGCGGTGCACCACTTCGTCGAAGTCTTTTCTTCCGAGCAGCGCGGTAATCTCTCCGCTCTTCTTTCCCTTGATGCGCTCGATGTCGCTGCTGGAATAGTTCGTCAGCGCGCGCGCGATTACTTCACCATCCGGACCGTGAATGGTCACCGTGGCGCCCATCTGGAAGCTGCCCGTCACTTCGACAACCCCGGCCGCAAGCAGGCTGCGGCCCTGTTGCGCGAGCGCGCGGACGGCGCCGGCGTCCACGTGCAACGCGCCCTCGATGCGGCGGCCAAAGGCGATCCAGCGTTTGCGTTGCGACAGTTGCTTGGCGTTGGGCGCGAAGGCCGTGCAGGGGGCGGCGCCTTCCAGGATATCATGCAGGATGTTCGGGCGCTGACCGTTGGCGATAACGACAGGCACCCCGGCGCGCGTGGCGATGCGCGCGGCCTCGAGCTTGGCGCGCATGCCGCCCGTGCCCAGGATAGTACCGGCCTCGCCCGCCGACGCGATGAGCGCGTCCGTGATGGTGCTTACGTGTTCGACAAGCCGGGCCCCGTCGTCTTCCTCGGGGTTGCGATCGTAGAGGCCGTCGACGTCGGTGAGGATGATTAGCAGGCTCGCGTCAATCTTCGCGGCGACGCGCGCGGCCAGGTTGTCGTTGTCGCTGAAGCGCAATTCATCCGTCGCGGTCGAGTCGTTCTCGTTGACGACCGGTATGACCCGCTTCATGTCGAACAGCGTATGAATGGTGTTTCGCGCGTTGAGGTAGTTCTGGCGTTCGTTGAGGTCGTGCGTGGTCAGGAGCACCTGCGCGGTGTGCAGGTCGCCGCCGTAGGTGGCGAAGAGGGTCTGGTAGTAGTGCATCAGGTACGACTGGCCGACGGCGGCGACCGCCTGCTTTTCGGGCAGCGAGGCGGGGCGCTTTTCGAGGTGTAGCGCGCGCATGCCGCAGCCGATGGCGCCCGAACTGACAAGCAGCACATTGAGCGGGTATTTCCGCTTGAGGTCGCAGAGTTCCTTCACGACATTTTCGATCACCAGGCCTTCGAAGGCCTGTTTGCCGCTAATGAGGTTGGTGCCGACCTTGATGACGACGGTGCCGATACGCTCTGGTTCGTACTTCATACCGCTTCGATTCTGTGTTGAGACTGTGCCGGGGTTCTCTGAATGCCCGTGATTCTATCGCACGCGCTTCCCGCCCGCAATGCGCCGGGCTCAGTCCGGCTGATACTCCATCTCCGCATCGCCGATGAAGATGGTGTCGCCCGCTTTGGCGCCCACCCGTTTCAGCGCCTTGAACACGCCCATGCGCTCCAGCGTTTCCTGGAGGTGGCGCACCCCCTCGCGGTTCTCGAAGTCGGTCATGCGCACCGCGCGCACCACGCGCTGCCCGGCGATGTCATACCCGCCCGCCACCTTGTGAATCTGGAACGGCGGTTCATACGCGTATTCACGTTCCGGCTCGATAACGACTTCGGCGTCCTCTTCCTTTCGGGCGCGTTCCACGAGTTCCCACAGCGTTTCCGTCAGTTCCGGGACGCCTTCGCCCGTTGCCGCCGAGATGCAGTGCGCTGCGCCGATTTCCGCCGCCACCGCTGCAGCGCGTTCCCGGTTCTCGGTAACGTCGAGCTTGTTCAGGACACAGACACTCGGTCGCTGCGCGAAGGCCTCGCTGTGGGCCGCCAATTCCTTCTCCAGGATGGCGCGGGTTTCGGCCGGGTCGGGGTCGCCGGCGTCGATGAGGAACAACAGCACGCGCGTGCGCTCGATGTGCCGCAGAAAATCGTGGCCCAGTCCCTTGCCTGCGGCGGCGCCTTCGATGATGCCCGGGATATCCGCCATGCTGAGCGAGCGGTGGTCGGGCAGCATCACTATCCCGAGATTGGGGCTGAGCGTGGTGAAAGGGTAGTCGGCAATCTTGGGATGCGCGGCGCTGACTGCCGAGAGGAGGGTGGACTTGCCGGCATTCGGCAGCCCCACCAGCCCGACCTCCGCAATGAGCTTGAGTTCGAGCAGATACTCGCGGTTTTCGCCGGGTTCGCCGTTTTCCGCGAACCGGGGCGCCCGGTTGGTTGACGTTGCGAAGCGGGCGTTGCCCTTGCCGCCTTGGCCGCCGTGCGCGGCCAGAAACCGTTCTCCGGCTTCCGTGAGGTCGGCCAGGGGCGCACCGCTTTCGTAGTCGCACACCACGGTGCCGCAGGGCACCGGCACCACCACATCCTCACCGGTCCGGCCGTGCCGGTCGCTGCCCTGCCCGTGCGCGCCGCGCCTGCCCTTCCAATGCGCGTGATAGCGCAGGTCCAGCAGCGAGTGCAGGTCGGTGGTGGCCTCGAAATAGACATCACCGCCGTTGCCGCCGTCGCCGCCGTTCGGCCCGCCCCGGGGCACATATTTCTCCCGCCGGAAACTGCAGCAGCCGTTTCCGCCATTGCCGCCTGTGACGCGGATTCTGACGCGATCGACAAACATGTTGGGTCCAGAACAAAGAGGAACCGCCCCGAGGCAAAGGGCCCGAGACGGTTCGCGTCTAAGCAGGTCTGTGTGGCGCGGCGCCTATTCGGCTTCGGCCGGCACCACGTCGACGGCTTTCCGGTTCTTCTTCACATAACGAAAGGCCACCTTGCCGTCCTTGAGCGCAAAAATCGTATAGTCGTTGCCCAAGCCGACATTGTCCCCCGGCAGCCACTTGGTGCCGCGCTGGCGCAGAATGATGTTCCCGGCCCTGACCGTTTCGCCGCCGTACTTCTTGATGCCAAGCCGTTTCGAATGGCTGTCGCGACCGTTACGGGAGCTTCCGCCCGCTTTCTTGTGTGCCATCGTGCCGTCTCCTCAGGATTGGATTTCGCGTATGGTGATTTCGGTGAAGGCCTGCCGGTGCCCGTAGGTGCGCATGTAGTTCTTGCGCCGCTTCTTCTTGAACACGCGAATCTTTTTGTGCCGGCCCTGGCCGGTCACTTCGGCCACAACCTTCGCCGAGGCAAGCGCGTCCGGGGTCACGACGATGCCATCGTCCCCGGCGATCATGTGCACCGGGCCGAGTTCCACCGTTTCGCCCACGGGCGTGTCCAGCCGCTCCACACGCAGCCGGTCGCCTTGCGCGACCTTGTATTGCTTGCCACCCGTTGAAACCACTGCATACATGGTTCTGTCTCCACGTTATCACCGCCGCCGTGCCGGCCTCGGGCCGGAGCGGCTCACGCTGTTTGTTTCTCCGCCGAATGTGTCACGAACGCCGTGGCGGCGGCGCGCAGTTCCGCGATCGCCGACAACGACGCCAAATAGCTCGATTTCGGGTTGCGCGGCGACGGCAGGTTCATCGTCGTCGTCTGCAACCGTCCAAACGCGCCCTCCGCCACCACCTCATGACTGTTTTCCGTGGCGTTCGGGTCGGCAATGACCCGCACCATGGTCTCTTTCGGGCCGATGCCCGCAATGCTCAACGCCACCGCCACATTGACGTTGGCGGGAAAAGCCTTTGCCGCCTCCAGCGCGTTTCCTTCGAACACCACCTTCGCTTCCGTCAGATGCTCCACGTCGATATTGTTCGCCTCGAGGTAGGGCGCGCCGGTAAGCCCTTTCGGCGGCTTGCGCGTGGTCAGCGTGACCGTGTGCAGCCCCGCCTCGATGGCCGAGCGAATGCCGTCGAGCCCGCAAAGGGCGCCCGACGGAATGCGCAACTGCACCTTGTTGGCCTTGGCCCGCTCGAGAATCTCGGGGTGCGTCATCAGCCCGCTCAGGCTCATGATCAGACAGTCTTTGCGATGCCTGATGGCGGCTTCGACCACCTCCGGGACCACGCCGGCCACCGCGCACTCGACCAGGAAATCCGCCTTGGCCGCGGCAGTGTCCAAGTCGCAGATATCCGCATTCAACTGGAACGTGCGCTTGAGCACGTTCGCGCGTTCAACTTCGATGTCGTTCAGCGCGACTATCTCCGCAGGAATGTCGCCTTTCTGAATCGCGATGCACAGGTCGGCGCCGATATTGCCGCACCCGACCAAGCCGACTTTCATTTTGGTCATGGTGCATCTCCCGTGACTGGGGCCGCAATGGCGCGCACGCGCCGCCCACAAAAATAACCGGCTTCCCGAATGCGCAGAAGCCGACAGGTTAGGTCCAGCATGAATGACCAGACACACTGCACGTGCCTGAACAGCAACAAGATAACACACGAAAACCCCGTAAGTCAACTTGTGGCCGCGGCCTCCGCCATATGCCAGCAAGGGGCTTGCTTCCTCGCGCGCGCTAGGTTACCCTGTGCGCCTATGACTGCGAAGCGACTCGATTTTCACGCCTGGCTGGTGCTCGCGTTGAACGCCCTGTATACCATTGCAGACGCGCTATGCTCCATCTTTGTGGGCGTCTATTTCTGGAAGAACAGCCTCGATTTTCAGTTGGTCTGCTTCCATTATCTTGCGCTGTATCTCGTTACCCCGGTTGTGTTTCTGTTTGCCGGATGGTATTCGCAGGCGCGGGACCGGGTGCATGTGTTCCGCCTCGGGCTTGCCTTGCATGCCGTGTTCTACGCGAGCTTGCTCTATCTGCAGGAGGATTCGGCGCGTTACGCGCCGCATCTGGGCGCGCTGCTTGGGGTTACGTGGGGCTTTTTCTGGGCGGGCAACAACACTTTCAACTTCGATGTGGCGAAACCCGAGAACCGCGAATACTACTTCGGTTGGCTCGGTGTCATCAACGGCGCGGCGCGCCTCGTTGCGCCCATGATGGGGGGTGTCCTGATCGGGTTCGCGCCGAACACGGAGAGCGGCTATCAACTGGTGTTCTTCCTGGCGGTCGTGCTCTATGGCGGCGCCATCGTGCTCAGCGCCTGGGTGCCGCCCGACAGCACGCGGCGGCCGTTCCGGATCCGGCGCGCCCTTTTCCCCGGGAGAGACCAGCGGGACTGGCAATGGGTGATGCTGGCCGCGATGACGCTCGCGGGCTCATTCAACATTTTTCACTTTCTGCTGGCGCTGGTGATGTACATGCAGACCAGCGACGAGGTCTCGGTGGGTGGATTCGCGGCGGTGCAGGCGCTGGCCGCCATTGTCACTTCCTACCTGCTGGGGCGCCTCATTGTGCCGCGGCAACGGCGCACCGCCATGCTCTGGGGCGTGATACTGCTGTTCGCCGCGGGCGTTCTCATCGGCTTCGACCTGACCGTGTTCACGCTTGTTGTGTTCGGGTTGCTGCGGTCCGTGGCGCAGCCGCTGTTCAGCATTCCGCACTGGGGTGTGCGTTTCGAGGTGATCGACCGCTGCGCGGAAAATCCCGCCCAGCGCATCGAATACCTGAGCGCATGGGAGGTGCCGCTCGCCGTCGGGCGCATCCTGATGATGGGTGCGCTGGTGCTTCTGTTTCAGGCCCTGGGAGAAACCGGCCTGCGCGTCGCCCTGTTCTTCCTGTGCGCGAACCGCATTCTCACGTACCTGTGCCTGACGCGGATTTCAAGCCTGCGCAAGGGGCCGTGACAGTTGTTTCACGCGCCGGCTGCGGGAGGATTCATGTCCGCATGGACCGGTCAAGAAACCATGCGCGCTTGCGTGTTCCGGACCCCCGCTTCGCGCCGGGGGGCGCTTTGTGGTGGAATCAAACGTGATGCCGGCCGGGCGCGTGGAGGCCGCGCTTGCGCATTTCGATGACCTCTTCGTAGAGCGCTTCGTACTGGCTCACGATGCGTTCGCGGCCGAATTCACTGAGGGCGCGCTTGCGCCCTGCCTCCCCCATGCGCCGGCGTTTGTCTTCATCCTGGAGCAGGTCGATGGCATGGGCCGCCATGGTCTCGGTGTCGCCCACCTCGCACAGGAACCCGGACGCGCCGTGCTCCACCACCTCGGTGATGCCGCCGCTCGCCGTGCCGAGCACGGGCACGCTGCAGGCCATGGCCTCGAGCGGGACCAGGCCGAAGCTCTCGTGCTCGCTCGGCTGGAAGACCAGTTCCGCGCAGGGCAGGATGTCTTCGATATTCTCCACGTTGCCCTGGAAGGTGATTTTGTCGGCGATGCCGAGCTGCTTCGCCACGCCGACCGCGCTCATGCGCTCGGGGCCCTCGCCAATCATGACCAGCCGCGCATCCACCTGTTCGAGCACCCGTTTGAAGGTGCGGATGACGTCTGTCACGCGTTTCACCGGCCGGAAGTTTGAGATGTGCATGATAATCTTTTCATTGTCCCGGCAGAAGGGGCAGGCCTGCCGGGGGACGGGGGAGAACTTCCGCTCATCCAGGAAGTTGTAGATGGTTCGAATCGGTTGGTCCAGATGGAACTCGCGCAGGGTTTCCTGGCTGAGCCAGTGCGACACGGCGGTCACCGCGCAACTGTTTTCCATGGCGAATTTGGTGATGCGGAAAAAGGACGGGTCGCTGCCCACCAGCGTGATGTCGGTTCCGTGCAAGGTGGTGACCAGGCAGAAGCGCTCTCCCCTGGGCAGCATTTCCCGCGCGAAGATGGCCGCCGCGGCGTTCGGAATGGCGTAGTGCGCGTGCCAGAGCTCGATCTGGTTCTCCTCGGCAATGTCGCAGATGCGCGCCGCCAGCGCGAGGGAGTACGGGGGAGAGTGAAACAGCGGGTAGGAGGCGGCTTCGACATAATGAAAGTAGACGTTCTCGTGGAAGCCGTGAAGCCGGAACGGGGGCTCGTGCGTGACGAAATGCACCTCATGCCCACGTTCGGCGAGGGCGAGTCCCAGTTCCGTGGCGAGCACGCCGCTGCCTCCCGCGCTCGGGTGGCATGTGATTCCAATTTTCATCGTAAGTGTTCCTTCCCGGTCCGCCTAAAGGCCCGGCGGCAGGTCCAGCGCCACCGGCCCTTCGGAGAAGAGGAGTTCGACGTATTGCACGCCCTCGCCGCGCGCCCAGTGGGCGGCGCGGTGGGCGATATCGGCCCAGAACCCTTCAGACGCCACGAGCGTGTCGGGCCCGCTGTAGTCCGGATTGTGAAACTGGGACCGGTGCGCGCGCAAGGCCTCGAGTTTCGTCTCGAAGCAGTCCGTGATGTCGATGACCACGTCGGGACCGCGCGGCACGTTGTAGGGACAGTAGTAGAGGACCGACGGGGCGCGGTAGGGGGAATGTCCCGCTTCGACGCGCGTCACCCCGGCGAAGAAGTTGGCGTCACGCACGAGCGCGTGCGCATTGGCGTGGTCCGGGTGGCGGTCCGGCGAATAGGGCGCCAGCAAGAGCCGCGGGCGCAGCCGACGCAGGAACGGGATGAGGCGCATGCGCTGTTCGGCCGTGTTGAAGACGCCGCCGTCGGGAAGGTCGGCATTTTCGCGCAACGCCAGGCCCAGGATCTCCGCGGCCTTTCGGGCTTCGGCGTCGCGCTCGGCCTGGCTGCCGCGCGAGGCGAGTTCCCCGCGCGTCAGGTCGAGGATGCCGACCCGGTATCCGCGCCGGGAGAGCTTGTGCAACATGCCGCCCACGCCGAGTTCCGCGTCGTCGGGGTGGGCGCCCACGGCTAGCACATCCAGCGGGTGTCCCTCGTCTTTCGCGCTCATATGCACACCTCATTCAGTTCAAACGACTGGATGTCGAGTTGGGCGAGCAGCTTTGCGATGAACTGGTCGCCTTCCGCGAAGACCCACGAATAGGCACAGTATACCCGTTCCTGGGGCTTGCGGTCCGGCGCCAGCGCGGTGCACAGCCGCTCGACCTGTCGCGCCGCGGCCTCGAAGTGCTCCTTTTCGCCGCGGCGCAGCTGGCGCTCCAGCCGGTCGAAGCCGCGCGCCAGGTGCGCCTCGATACGGGAGGCCATCTTCTGCGCGTTCCGGTTGTCCGGCGCCAGTTCCGTGAGCTCCTGCGTGAGTTGCGCCAGGTCTGCTTCAATCCGGTTCCGCTCTTGGGCGAGCCGGGTGACGGCGGGACTCGATACGGTCCGTTCCGCGGCATACTCAACCAACGCATCGCGCGGACCCAGAAGCGCCGCCGGTGTGAGGTCAAAGCGCTCCAGCAGCTGTTTCAGCTTTTCCGTGAGAATCACGGCCCGCGCGCGCGGGTAGACCACGGGCATGGGCTGGCCGAAATGCGCAAACAGCGGCTTCAGTTGCGCCCAGTAAGCCAGTTCCCCGGGACCGGCCACATACGCCGCCGTCGCGGGGAACAACGCCTGCTGAACCACGCAGCGCAACGCCACATTCGCGCTGAAGCGCCCGGGCGCCGTGTCGAGCAGGGCCAGCATCTCGTCGCTGGAGAAGCGGGCGCGCGCCTCCGGCAGGTGAAAATGCCCGTCGTGAAAGAGCACGCGCCGGCGACAGCCGTCCACTTCAAGAAAGAAGTTGCACTGTTTCTCGCCTTTGACGACCTGCGCCGCATACCCCAGGGCCTCGAGTTCGCGGCCGGTTTCATTGAGCAAGTGCGTGCTGGCGAGGGGGCGCGAGATTTCCGTGTGGAGCACCTGCACGGCCGCGCGGCGCGCCTCGGGCAACTCGGGCGTGAATACGCGGAGCGCGGTTCCCCTGAAAAGTTGCGCCAGCAGGCGCGCGAACCAATCGCTGAGTGAAGTTGCCTCGTCTGCGCTGGCGTGGAGTTGCTCACAAACCCGGTCAGTGAGTTCCGAACAGGGGCAGCACTTCGCGGCGCGGTCGATAAACTGGTGGACTTGCGGTGTCAGCGGGACATGCATCATGGCTGTTTCGCCGGGAGGCCCCGCGGCGTGCTCTCCGGGTGTGTAGCGGAGGGTGACCCGCTCATGGGTGCGCGCAAGAAAATGCGCGTCGCGCACCTCCTCGAAGTCATGGTCGTCGGCCGCGACCCAGAACAGGGGCACGCATCGGCGGCCCGTCGCGCGCTCCAGCTTCTCGGCCAGCAGAATTGCCGTGGCGGCCTTGCACACCGTGTAGAGCGGCCCGGTGAAGAGGCCCGGCTGCTGGCCGGTAACCACGACGAGTTCGTCGCCGCGCAGGTCCCCGCGGCCCCCGAGTCGTTCCTGATAGGTGTTGACCGCCGCGACCAGCGCCGCATCCATTTCGCCGCAGGGGTGGTGGGGGGAGAGCACCGCCCGGGCCGGCCGCGCATAGAAAGGCATGAGCCGTTCCGACCCGTTGACGTAATCGGAAAAGAGGTCAGGCATGGCTGCGCACCTTGCGCCCGGTGAGAATCATGCGCGGTTGCCCCGCGTCCAAGGACGCGCCGTCATAATTGCCGCAGACGGCGGCGACCTCCAGACCGCTCTCGCGGAGAATGGCCTGTATCTCGTCACTGCTGTACAGCCGCACGGATTCACCGTAGGTTGCGTCTGGCCCCGCCGGGCTTTTCACGACGGTCTTCTTGTTGACGCGCCTCTGCTCCGCGTCAATCCACCGGGTTTCGATGATGTGAAAACCGTCGATTTCCCGGGTGGATTCGGGTTGCAGGTTGGCCGCCACATGTTCCGGATTCAGGTAGTCGATAAAGAACCGGCCGTCCTTCTTCAACGCCGCGGCCAGGCCCCGCGCCACAAGCAGGTCTTCCTCGCGGGTCGTGAAATAGCCGAAGCTGGTGAAGAAATTGAACACCACGTCAAAGGCGTTGACGAAGGGGATTGCGCGCATGTCCGCCCGCACCAGCGCGGTGTCGCCGTTGAGCGCAACGCGCGCGATGCGCAGCAGGTCCGCCGAGAAGTCCAGCCCCACCGCACAGCGCGTCATGGGCGCGAGCGCAGCCAGGTGCCGCCCGTTGCCGCAGGCGAGGTCCAGGATGGCGTCGGACGGTTGCAGCGCGACACCTTCCGCGGCGAAGCGCGCCTCACGGCGCGCGGAAGCCTCGTCCCGATGGGCGTACACCAGCGGATACAGCGCGCCGAACGAGACCGCGTACCAGTCCGCAGGTATGCCCGGGGGCGCCCCGTCGCCACGCATCAGTTCCTCCTCATGTCATTCCCACTGGTCGAAGGCGTGATAGATGGCGGTCACGGCGGGCTCGAGGTCGGCTTCTTCGACGCCGACAATGATGTTCATCTCGCTCGAGCCCTGGTCGATCACGCGGAGGTTCACCTTGGCCTCGGCAAGGGCGGTGAAGAGGCGCGCCGCGACACCGATGTGGTGATTCATGCCCACGCCCACAGTGGCGATAATGGCCAGGCCGGGCGTGATGCTGACATTGTCCGGCGTGACGGCGTTTTCAATCGCCTTGACGATTTCCGGGCCCTTCTTGCCCAGTTCCTCGTCGCGCACGATAAGCGAGATGGTGTCGATGCCCGTGGGCATGTGTTCCCAGGAGACATCGAAATCGTCGAGCACGCGCAGGACCTTGAGCCCGAAACCGTGCTCCTTGTTCATGAAGGTCTTTTCAACATTGACCATGGTGAAGCCGCGCTTGCCGGCGATGCCGCAGACGGGATGCTCGCTCGCGCGGGAGGGCACAATCAGCGTGCCCGGGTTCTCCGGGTCTTTCGTGTTGCGGATGTGGATGGGGATGCCTGGCTCGCGCACGGGGAAGATGGCTTCGTCGTGGAGCACGTTGGCGCCCATGTAGGAAAGCTCGCGCAGTTCCTGGTAGGTCACTTCGTCGATGCGGCGCGCATCCGCCACGATGCGCGGGTCGGCCATGCGGAACCCCGACACGTCGGTCCAGTTCTCGTACAGGTCGCTGCCGGTGGCGCGCGCCACAATGGAACCGGTGATGTCACTGCCGCCGCGGGAGAAGGTCTTGATCTCACCGTTGGGCATGGAGCCATAGAAGCCCGGCACCACGAAGATGCCGTCCCCGGCCAGGCGTTCACCCAGCAGGTCGTAGGAGGCGGGGTCAAAGCGGCCGACGTCATTGAACTTGATGCATTCCGCCGGGTCAACGAAGGTCGCCCCGAGTACCTCCGCGATGAGCCTCCCGTTCAGATACTCGCCACGCGACGCCAGGAAGTCGGCGGTCTCGTACTGGCGCACCTGGCCGGCGATCTCCTCGAGGTGTCCCTGGACGTCGAATTGCGTGCCCAGTTCGCGGGCCAGCCCCGCGAATCGTTCCGCGATAATCTGGCGCGGTTCCGCCGGGTCGAGGTCCTCTTTGGTGATGGTGTACCACGCGTAAAGCAGGTCGGTGATCTTCTTGTCCTGCGCATTTCGCTTCCCCGGCGCGGAGGGCACCACGTAAAGGCGCCGCGAATCCGCGCGGATGATGTCGATTGCGGTGCGGATACAGGCGGCATCCGCCAGCGACGACCCACCGAACTTGCACGTAATCTTGTTCACTGCCTCATCTCCCCATTGCCGGTTGGATTGCCTGGAAAACGTCAGGGCGTGATGTCCGTTATCAGCCGCCCAATGTCATTCCATGTGACGAATAGCATCAGCGCGATGATGAGCAGCAGCCCCACTTGCTGGAAGCGCTCCTGGAACTTCGCGCTGAGCGGCTTGCGCCGAATGGCCTCGATGCCGTGGATCACCAGCAGCCCGCCGTCAAGCACCGGCAGGGGCAGCAGATTGAACACCGCCAGGTTGATGCTGATGAAGGCCACGATGCGGACCAGCCAGGTGAACCCCACTTCCGCGGCTTTGGTCGTGATGTCGAAAATCATCACGGGACCGCCGATGTGGCGCGGGCTGACCGTGCGTGAAACCAACGCCTTGATGGTGAGGAGGGTCTTCTCGAGCGCCATGTAGCTCTGGCGGAAGGCCTCCGGGATGACTTGCGCCGCGGGGGTGCGATGGAAGAGCTGGCGTATCTCGAGGCTGACGCCGATGGCGCGCACGGGCGTGACCGGCAACTCCAGCGCCAGCTCCCGGGCGTCCTGAATGAGGCCGAAGGCCACGGCGGGACGTTGCACCTTGACCTCCAGCACTTCCCCGGGACGGGTGCGCTCGAGTTCGGCGAGCCTGGCGGCAGTGGCGGGTTCGCCATCTATCTCCACGATGACATCCTTGCGCTGCAGCCCGGTTTCCTCTTCAAATTCCTCGGTCACGTACAGCACGCGCGGCGGCTCATCGGCCTCTTCCGTTTCCTCGCCCGGGGCGATGTACGGGGCCCAGGTCATGCCGGTGAACCGGCCGATGGTGGCGGGTGTCAGCGTGACCTCGCGGCGGCCGCCCTCCTCTGTTTCCAGCGTGAGCTGCATGGATTCGCCTTCCGGCAGCTTCTCGACTTTTCGAATGAATGTGTCGCGGTCCACGACCTTGCCGTCCGCCCCGATGATGGCGTCACCTTCCTGCAGGCCGGCCGCCTTGCCGGGGGTGCCGGCGAAGACATCGCCGATGACGGCGGTGTCGAAGGTGCCCACACCGAAGCGGGGGTGTTCCTCCCCTTCGAGCACCTGCGGCGCTGCGCGAGAGAAATAGCGTGTCGTCGTGCCGTCCAGGGCGGTGCGCTCGAGCACGAGATTGTGCGGCGTGCCGGGCCCGTCCAGGATGGCGGTTACCGCGAGTTCGCCGATGTTGTCGATGGGCCGGCCGTCCAGAGCCACAATGAGGTCGCCGGTCTGCCAGCCCCGCAAGACAGGTTCGCCGGTATAGTCTTCGGGCTGGGCGTCTGGTTCGTGAATCCACAGCGGCGCTTCGGAGGCCGGGGAATCGGGGGTCACTTCGCCGATGCGGGGAATAATCTCCGATTCGGGCACTTCAGAGCCCACCGCGGCCAGCGCCCCGTAGAGCACGACCGCGAGCACCAGATTCATGAAGGGCCCGGCAATGGTCACAATGTAGCGCTGCCACACCGGCTTGCGGTTGAACCACCGCTCGGGCGGCACATGGCCGTACTGCTCCTCGCGTTCCTCTTCGGAAAGGGGGGCGTCTTCCTGGCCGGCCATCTTCACGAAGCCGCCGATGGGGAGCAAGCCGACACAGTAGTCGGTTTCGCCGACCCGTATGCCGAAGATGCGCGGCGGCATGCCGATGCTGAAGCGGTCGACGTAGATGTTGCACGCTTTCGCGCCCAGGAAATGGCCCAGCTCATGCACAAAGATCAGCAGACTCAGGACCAGTATGAATATGACGGCACTTTCGAGCATCTATCCGTTTCCAAATTCCCGTATCAGTTCTTCGGCTTTTCTGCGCGCCATGGCGTCGGCGGCCATGATCTCCGCCAGGCCGCCGGCCGGGGCTGCGCCACAGGCGGCGCGCGCACCCGCGACCACTTCGCTTATGCGCAAAAACGGCAGCCTGCCCGCGCAGAACGCAGCCACGGCCACCTCATTCGAGGCGTTGAGAATGGCGGGTGCGGTCCCGCCTTCGGCCGCTGCTTCACGCGCCAGGGCCAGACAAGGGAACTCACTGAAATCCGGCGCCGCGAAACTCAGGTTCGGCAACACGGTCAAGTCCAGCCGGTTCATGGGACATTCTACCCGCTCGGGATAGGTTAATGCGAATAGAATAGGGAATCGCATATCGGTGACCCCCATGTGCGCGAGAATGTGCCCGTCGGAGAACTCGACCATACTGTGAATCACGCTCTGGGGGTGGATGATGACGTCAATCCGGTTTTCCGGCATGCCGAAGAGCCACACGGCCTCGATGACCTCAAGCCCTTTGTTCATCAGGGTGGCCGAATCCACGCTGATTTTCACGCCCATGTCCCAGGTGGGATGCCGGGTGGCCTCCGCGGGTGTGACCTTCTCCAGCGCTTCCCGCGGGCGCCCGTAGAACGGCCCGCCCGAAGCGGTGAGGTGGATTCGGCTGACCGTGCTGGCGTCATGCCCGTGCATGCACTGAAAGATGGCGTTGTGCTCGCTGTCTACCGGCAGCACCTCCGCGCCCCGCGCCGCGGCCCGCCTCATGACCAGGTCCCCGGCCATGACCAGCGGCTCCTTGTTCGCAAGCGCGACCCGCGTGCCTTTGTCGATGGCGGCCAGGAGCGGGGACAAACCGGCCGCGCCGACCATGGCGCAGAGCACCACGTCCGCGTCCAGGGCGGCCGCCTCCTCGAGGCTCTCCGGCCCCGAGCCGATGGCCGCGCCGGGAACAGCGGCTTGCAGACGCCTGGCCGCGCCCGGGTCGGCCACCGCCACGTAGCCCGGGTTAAACTCCCGCATCTGTTCGGCGAGCAGTTCCACGTTGGAGTGCGCGGCCAGGGCGACCACGTCGAAGAGGCCTGGATAGTGGCGAATGACGTCGAGCGTGCTGCGCCCGATGGAACCCGTCGAGCCGAGCAACACGATTCTCTTGCGGGGGCCTGCGTCGGTCACGATTCGGGGGTGGTTCCTTGTGTCTCAGTCTGCAGTTTCGCGAGATACGCTTCTATGGCGCCCTTGCGCTTGTAGCGCTTGGCGAGCATGGCCTTCACTTCGCTGGCGGTGGCGAGGCGCAGGATTTTCTGCGCGAAGGTGCGCGCTTGGCGCAGCGAGGTGTGGGCGATTTCGGCTCGAATCACAGGGATCGAGATCGCGGACATGCTAAGCGACGTGACCCCCAGCCCAAGCAGCGCTTCCGTATACAGCGGGTCGCCGGCCATTTCACCGCAGATGCCGCAGGGAATGCCCGCGCGTTTCGCCGCGGTGGCTATCCAGCCGATCATGCGCAACACAGCGGGGTGCGCCGGGTCATAGAGGTGCGCAATCTTCTCGTTGACCCGGTCAACCGCCAGCGAGTATTGAATGAGGTCATTGGTGCCGATGCTGAAGAAGTCGCATTCCTTCGCGAGCAGGTCTGTGATGGCGACGGCCGACGGCACCTCAATCATCGAGCCTATCTGCAAGTCGGGGTCGAAGGGCACACCGGCCTCGCTGAGCTCCTTTCGCACTTCTTCCACTACCGCCTTCACGTTCCGCAGTTCCTCGATACCGCTGATCATGGGAAACATAATGCGCACATTCCCGTGAACGGAGGCGCGAAGCATGGCGCGAAGCTGGGCCTTGAAAATGTCGGGCCGCTCGAGACAGAAGCGGACCGCCCGCCATCCGAGTTGCGGGTTCTCTTCTCTCGAAATGTTGAGGTGAGAGACGAGCTTGTCGCCGCCGATGTCCATCGTCCGCAACGTGACCGGCTTGGGCGCCAGGGTCTTCGCCACGCGCACGTACGCTTCGAACTGCTCTTCTTCGGAAGGCAGAGTGTCCCGATTGAGAAACAGATATTCGGTCCGGTAGAGGCCGACGCCGTGCGCCTCGACCTTCACGCTGTGTTCCACTTCCAGCGGCAGTTCGATATTCGCCTGCACGGGAATCTCGACGCCGTCCAGCGAGTGCACCGGCCCTGGTTCGAGCGCGCGCTGCAACCGGCGCCACTTGCGCCGCAACCGTTCACGCGCATCGGTGTATTTCTCCAGCGTAGCCTTTGTGGGCGCGGCAATCACCAGGCCCTCGGCCCCGTCCACGATCAACTGCGTCTCCGGCGCAAGGTGGCTGCTGGCATCGTGCACGGCCATGACCGCGGGCACTTCGAGCGCGCGCGCGAGTATGGCTGAGTGTGAGGTCACGCTTCCCGCGTCGATAACCAGCGCAAGCACGTTATCGAGATTCATGGTGGCCGTGTCGGAAGGCGAGAGATTGTGGGCCACAACGATGTGCGGCGAGTCGAGTTCCTTCAGGTCCGGCCGGGCGGCGAACGTGAGATGCCGTTGAATGCGGTCAACGACGTCGAGCAGGTCCGCTGTGCGCTCGCGGAACCGGGGGTCGTCCACGGTCATCATCGTTGCCGAGAAACGTTGCGCCATGTCCTGCAGAATGCTTTCGGCGTTGACGCGCTCTTTGGGCAGCCGGGCGCGCAATTCGTCGCGAAGCATGACGTCATCGAGCAGCATGAGATGGGTGTGGAAGATGGCGGCGTGGGCCTCTCCCAGCGCCTGGCTCGTCTTTTTGTGCAGGTCTTCGAGGTCTTTCCGGGTGGATTCGATGGCGACTTCGAGGCGTGCCTCTTCCCCTTCCAGGTCGGTTACGGTGTAGGTTGGCACTTCGCACGTGTCCGCGTTGAACAACAGCACGCGGCCGATGGCGATGCCGGGGGAAACACCTATGCCTCGCAGGATTTTCTGCACTATGATTCTCCAAACCCCGCCGCGAAGATCTCCTTGATGGCCGCCATCGCCTCCTCCGCGTCGTCGCCTCTGCAAATCACCTTCAGTTGCGAGCCGCGGGTCGCCGCCAGCGTCAGCAGGCCCATAATGCTCTTGGCATTGACGGGCGCGCCGTCATTGGCGATCAGCACCTCGCACTCAAAGGCCAGCATGCGCTGCACCAGCGCGGCCGCCGGCCGCGCGTGAATACCCAGCGAATTGACCACAACCACCCGATCCTCAACTACTGGCATGCCCTGCACTTCCTCCACGGGGCCGGCAACACCGTCCCCATTCCGCATCCGCCCGCTGTCATTTATCCGGAGTCTCCACAATCTCTGCGGCCAATTCAATCGCGGCGCTTTCGCCCGGGGCGAGCGCCAGCGGCCACACCGGCACGGCCACACTGCCCTGGTAGCTTCGCTCCTGCCCGCCCTCGGAGTTGTTTATCGTCTCGACCGGGAAGAAAAACACCGTGGCCGGTGCGGCGAAGCGCAGGCCGAATTCGTACTGCTTCCAGTCATCGCGAAACGCAAAGTGCCGTATGCCTTCACGCAGGCCAAACGTGCCGAGACGGGCGTGTTCCATGTCGGCGTCTTCGGAGCGGTAGTACTTGTCCGGCGCATCACCGGAGAGCAGGTTGATGGCGAATTCCACCCCGAACAGCGCATCGATGGGGGCATCGCCCCGGTGCGCGATATCATAGCGTATATCGAAACGGGAAGCATCCGGCGCGACCCTCACGCATTTGCGCACGAGTATCGGCTGGCCCGGGTCGAAACCAACGCGGCCCTCCCGCCACATGCTCAGGCTGTCGGCGCCGACTTCGTAGTCGTACGCGCCACCCTGAAAATCGCCCATTTCCGGCGCGGTGTTCTGCCAGAGATCCTGCGGGGTCACGGTCTTGTCCAGGAAGCGGTCCCGGAGTGACGCGCGCCGGAGCGAGTCGTATACAAGGTATTTCTCCAGTCCCTGCTCCTTCGCGCGCACAATGTCGTGGATGCTCTTGTCGCCGCCCACATCGTCGCCGACCTGCACCGCGCCCGAGCGCAACGCGGCGTGATACGCCTCTTCCCGGCGGGTGAGCGTGTTGCAGAAGTTAAAGGGTTTCGGCTTGTAGTCGGCTTCAAAGAGGGAACCGCCGTCACCGGGATCGAAGAAGAGGCTCATCCTGGAATTCGCAAGCAGCACCTCCGGGTAGCTGTCCGCGTCGAAGTCCTCTTCCGAGATATCAATCCAGCCACGGCCGTCTTTGAGTATGGCGTCGAGCACGCGGTCGGCTTCGATAGCCTTCTCGTATATCGCCGTTCGCAGGTGGCCGAGGTAAAGCCCGCCAAAGACGCCGTGCCAGTAGGCGCAGTTACACTGGCTCTGGTGCAGCAGCTTTTCGGCCTCGGGAAGCAGGGGGTGGCCGGCATGGGCGGCCTTCGCCTGCTCGAGTCGCCCGCTCACCCGCAGCATGCGCTTCTGCATGTTGTTCGATTCGTCATATATGGCGAGGAATATGCGCCAGAAGCCGCCGCGGATGAAATTGCCATAGTGTTCCGCCTTGCCGGGGTCGGCGTCGAGCTCGTGCATGATGCCTTCGAGTTTGCTTTGCACCGGCGTGGGCAGCGTCCAGGTCGTCATCTCCCGGTACGACGCGCAGGGGATGTAGGTGCGCCCGCGCGCGCGGGCTTTCTGCATGTATTGCTGGTACGTGATGGCGTGAATCCAGTCGCGGTTCTCGGCCAGCGCGTCGAAAAATTCCTCGAGCCAGCCCTCCCCGTACACGCTGCCGTGGGTGCCGGGCCACACGCCGAACTTCTCGCCGTCGTCGTGAATCACCGCGCAACGCAGGCCGTCGGCGCTCGCATTTTCGCGCAGGTACTCAATGGTCTCGGCAACGGGCCGGAAGGGGATGGTGTAGCGCAGCTTCTCGAGAATAGGAAAGACCTTGACGGCGTAGCCCTCGTCTTCGGTCATGTAGTAGCCGAAGAGTTTCTGGCGCTCCAGCCCCGAATAGAGGAAGTGGGTGTCATCGAGCGAGGCGTACTCCAGGCCCGCCTTGGCCAGAAACCGCGCCATTTGCGGTTCCCAGACCCGCTCGGTGAGCCACATGCCCCTGGGGCGCCCGCCCAGGTGGGTCTCGCAGAAAACGTTCATGCGCTCGATCTGGGCGAGGGCGTCGCGCTCGGGAATGGCGCAGAGCAGGGGCTCGTAGTAGGCCCCGCCCATGATCTCGACCCGGCCCTCGGCCACAAGCCGCGCCAGCCGCTTGATGAAAGCGGGCTCATGCTCCAGAAACCAGTCATAGAGCGGACCGGTGTAGTGGAGCGTCACGTTCAAGTCGGGGTATTGCTCGAAGATATCGAGGAAAGGCCGGTAGGCCATCTCGTAGGCGTCTCGGAAAACGTGGCCGAAATTGCCGACTGGCTGGTGGGAATGGCAGCCGAACAGCAGGTTTATGGTCCTCATGTCGTTTCTCCGCGTAGGTTCAGTGCGCGTTTTCGCCGGTTCCCCCGCGTCTGTTCGCGGGGGGAAGCTGTGGTGCGGCGCGGGCGGCGCAAGTTTGCTGGCATTAGAGGGCGCGTTCCCGGCAGAGGTTGAGAATTCGGGCGTTCAACTGCTGCGCTGTGTTGACGCCGAGTTCCTTGAGCCGCTGGTTCAATGCGGCCACCTCGATAATGATGGCGATGTTGCGGCCCGGTTGCACCGGAATGCGCAAATAGGGGATCTTCACACCCAGGATGTCCACGAACTCCTCAACAAGCCCCGTGCGGTCATAGGTTTCGTCCTGCTTCCAGTCTTCCAGCCGGATCACGAGGCCAATCTGCTTGATGTTGCGGACGCGGCCCACGCCGAAGACCGCTTTGACGTCGACAAAACCCACGCCGCGAATTTCCATGTGGTGTTCGATGACGGGGTTGGTCTCGGCGTAGAGGTTGCCTTCGCGGTGCCGTTTGAGCGCGACCACGTCGTCCACAACCAGGCGGTGGCCCCGTTCGACCAGTTCGAGCGCGGTTTCGCTCTTGCCGATGCCCGGCTGGCCCACGATGAGGCAACCCACGCCGTAACAGTCCACGGCCGTGCCGTGCACCACGGTCTCGGGGGAAAACTCCTCGGCCAGAAACAGGATTATGCGGCTGATGACTTCGTCGGTGCTCAGTTTGGAGCGAAGCATGGGAATGCCGCGGCGATTGCACTGGTCGAGGAAGATGTTCTGCGGCATCAGGTTTCTTGACAGGACAAAGACCGGAATTTCGAAGGAGAACATGGACGAGAGCACGGACGACAATGCGGCGGGGCTCAGGCGTTCCATGTAGTGTATTTCGGTATTGCCCAGGATCTGCACACGGTCGTTGGCGAAATACTCGAGATAACCGCTGAGCGCGAGACCGGGGCGGTTCACATCGGAAGTCATGACCTGCCGCCCGAGCCCCTGAAACCCCGCGATGGTTTCCAACTCGAGGTCCTGGCCCATGTACTCGAGCAAACGCGCCACCGCGATGCTCTGCTTGCGGTTGACCGGTAGGTCCCGGAAATCCATGCGGGATACACTCCGCTATCGTGTTAAGCGCCCGTCCGCAGGGACAGGGCGTGCGCGTTAGAATTGCGGCTCGATCAGACCGTACTTGTTGTCATCACGCGCGTAAAGCACGTTGACCTGAGAAGTCTCGGCATTTGAAAAGACGATAAACGGGTCGTCCACGAGTTCCAACTGCATCACCGCTTCTTCCACGCTCATCGGCTTCATCGCCACCTTTTCACGCAGTACCACGTGATGCCGGAATTCCTGCTCTTCCTGCTCCTGGTCCCGGCCGTTGTCCTGGTCAAGCGAGATGATGGCGTGCAGATAGTCTCGCGCCTCACGGGCCGTGCGCGGCTGGTGGCGGTTGATGCGGTCCTTGAATTTGCGCACCTGCTTCTCCAGCTTCGAGATCACCGCATCCACGGAAGCGTACATGTCCGCCGACGCCTCCCGGCTGTGGATGCGCACCCCGTTGGCGTGCAGGTTTACTTCCGCGATATGACGGTGCTTCTCCACGTCAAGCACCACATCCGCGTCAATGACCTTGTCAAAATGCGTCTCCACCTTGCGCAATGCGTTCTCAATATACGCTTTCAACGCTTCCGTCATTTCCATGTGACGGCCCGTAATGGTGATGTTCATATGCGGTCCTCCAGTACTTCCTGCACATGTGGCCGGCCGCCTGGCAGGCCCAATGCCCGCCCATTGCGGAGTGCCGTTCGCCGGTGCCGGACGTGGCGCGGCCAAGCCGGACGCGGCGAGCGCGGATGCCCCTGCCGCCTCATGGGCGAGCGCCATGATAATACCACCGGACTGAGCAGACTGTCAAAGCGCGCAGGCCGGGGCCGGGCTGCCCACAATAGACGCTAAAATACTGGCATATAATGGTTTGTGGTGCGAGCCAGGGCAATCGCCAATCGTCGGTGGGCATCTGGTTCGTGCCGGGTGAAGAAAGGCCCGGTGCACGCTGTGGGCCCCGGCCAGCGTTGCCGGAGGCCGCCTCGGAGGGGAGTGCCGCGGGGCGTGGCGCGGGCCGGGTTGCGGTTGGCGCCATGATTTCCTACACTGCGCACAATGGACCGAAAGCAGGGCATCTGCAACGGGAGGCGGACCGATGCCGAGTCAGACGAGGGCCAAGCAGGAACGGGTTGTGGAGACGGTGCGGCGCAACATAGGGGAGGACGCCGCCGTCGAATTCCTCCACCAGAGCGGATTCGCCATGACCAGCGGCGGTCTCGAGCGTCATGTCCGGGCCCTTGGCGGCCGNNGGCCGCGAGCACATCAGCGCGCGTGTTCGTGAAGGCATGACGAACGTGGAAATTCTCCAGGAAGCCTTTCCCGAGGAAGATTTGTCCTATCTCTATAGCGAGCCGCCGAGCCAGCCGGAGCTCTTTGAGGCGGAGGAGTTCCGCGTGGTGCCCGCCGTGCATGCCGGCCCGGCCGATTCGCAATTCGAAACCACGAAGCTGACGCTCAAGGTGCCCACCGACCTGTATGAGGCGATTCGTCTGGCCGCTCGCGCCGAGGGCAAGAAGCGAAACGACCTGGTTGTCGAGATTCTTACCTCCGCGTTGTCGAAAATGCCACAGCCCGCGCCGCAAGGGGAGGAGGACTGACACGCGGCGAGGGGCGCCGGCTCAGGCCTCGGGTGTCTTTCCCCGCTGGAGATTGCGCTCCACAATCGCGGCGTTCCTGCGCAGCCCCCCGTGTTTGGCGCGGAGGAGCGGGCTGCCCTCAAAGGCCCCCCGAAACTCGTTTTCGTCCATTTCCCGTAGACGTGCGAGGGAAACATGGGCCTGGCCGGGACGGGGCGCGAAATCCTCGTCGCCTGTTTGGCCCGCCTGCCGGTTCCAGGGGCAGACTTCCTGGCAGATGTCGCAGCCGAACAGCCAGTCGCCCATGCGGTTCGCGATTTCTTCCGGGATGGGGCCCCGGTTTTCGATGGTGTGATAGGAAATGCACAAGCTGCTGTCGACAACCTTCGGGGCGACAATCGCGTTTGTCGGGCATGCGTCCAGGCATGCGCGACAGGAGCCGCAGTGCGGGGCCGCGGGCGAATCGGCCTCCGCCTCGAGTGTCGTGAGGATGGCGCCGAGGAAGAACCAGGAGCCGAGGTCGCGGCGGAGCAGCAGGCTGTTCTTGCCAATCCAGCCGAGTCCCGCGCGCGCGCCCCATGCGCGCTCCAGCACGGGCCCCGTGTCGATTTCGGCGTAGCTGCGCGTGTTCGGGGCCAGGCGCTCAATGTACTGCGCGAGCCGCAGCAGGGGTTTCCTCAGCGCCTTGTGGTAGTCGCGGCCCCACGCATACCGCGCCACCCGTCCCGTATCCGGCGGAGTGGGGGGGCGCGGGTGCGCGTAGGCCTTTGCCACCACGACGACCGATTTGGCGTTCGGCACCTTAAGTAGGGGATTCTGCCGTTCGGCGCGTGTCCGGGCGAGCCAGTCCATGTCCGCGTGGAACCCCTGGGCGAGCCAGTGGCCGAGCCGGTCCTCCGGGTCGGCCGGGCCCGCGACCGCGATGCCGCAGTCGTCAAAGCCGAGTTCGCCTGCGCGTGACTTGATCGCCAGCGCATGCTGCTTCGATGTCATTGCTTCAGTCATCGTGGGGGAAAGCAAGCGGGCCGGACACAAGGTTCTGTGTCCGGCCCGCGGTTCAGCCGTTATGCGCCATTAGCGCTTTCTGCGCCGGAGCGCCGCGGCGCCCGCAAGCGCGGTCAGCCCGGCCAGGGCAAGCAGGCCGCCCGTGCCCGCCACCGGAATGACCGGGTTCACCTGCACTTCCACGGTCGCCGACTGCTTGGTGTCGGTGCCGCTGTCGGCCACTTCGATCCAATAGAGGCCGCTGTCTTCCACTTCCATCGGGTCGATGGTCAGTATCGGAGAGTCGCCGCCCACCTCCACGATGGCCTTGCTTCCGGTATTGTCGAACAGCCAGGTGTGCGTCAACGGCGGGATGCCGCCTTCGACGAAGGCCTGGAGTTCCATCATCCCTCCGGCGTCGAGCTCGATGTAGTTCTCGCCCAGGATGACCGGCGTGCTCAGGTGCGGATACACCGTCACGACCATCGCTTCAATGCCCGCGAAGTCGTCGAAGGTGTAGGTGCCGCGGTCGTCCGTGATAACGCACGTGTACGAACCGGCGTCGCTCAGGCGCACGTTCCGCAATGTGTACGGGATCACGGCCGGGTCGTTCGTGCTCTCGATGGGAGCGCCGATATCGACGCCGTTCTTCTGCCACTGGTACGACCGCGTGCCCTTGCCGCCGCTTGTCGTCACCTCAAGACGCACGGTGGCCGTGTTCAGGTACACCGCTCCGCCGCCGCTGACCGACTCGATGCTGAGCAACTGGCCCACAGTCAGGTAGGCCGAGTCGGAGACGGTCTNNCCGGCGATGTTGCTGACCACGCAGTCGTAGCTGTCTTCGTCACCCGCCTCCGCATTGACTATCTGCAGACGGTTGGTGTTGAAGCCAAGGATACGGCCGCCATCGGTATCGACGATATCGACACCGTTCTTCCGCCACTGATAGGTCAGCGGGTCTTCGCTCGTCGCGTCGACGCGGAAGGTCGCGGCCTGGCCGGGATTGACCTGGAGGTCGGTCGGCTGCCGCGTGATGAGCGGCGGGTCCTTCACGGTGAGCGTGGCCGGGTTCGAGTCAATCTGCCCGAGCTCGCCGGTGACACGCACCCAGTACTGGCCCTCATCGGATTGCTGCGCGCCAATGCCGCCCAAACCGGGCAACTGGCTCTGCAGCGTCGGCGAGTTGATTGACGGCCCGTAGAAGCGCGGGTCGCCCGCTTCTATCAACACGCCGTTGTGATACCACGCATACGTCAGCGTGCCCGTGCCGCCGGCCACCACCGCGAAGCTGAAGGGTTCACCCGGCCGCCTCACGATACNNTGCGTGATGATACCCGGGTCGTTGATGTCGAGCTGCGCGGCCCGCGTGTGTATGCGATCGCCCGGCGCCGCGGTGGCGGTGTTCCAGATCTGGCACTGATAGTAGCCCTGGTCGCCGCCGTCCACGTTCGGGATGCTGAGAATGATCTCATACTGCGCGTCCGGAATGGGCGTCGCGGTGCCGCTCGGCCCGTAATTCACCCAGGGACCGCCCGGAAGCGAACTCTGCCGCCACTGGTAGAAGATGGTCGGCGTGCCGCGCACGACGACGCGGAAGGAGGCGTTGTAGCCGGCGGGCAGGGCCACGTCGTCCGGCTCGTCCAGCACTTCCACACCGTCTTTCACGTTGTAGTGGGCCGAGTTCGAGATTGCCTGATCCGTCGGATTCGTGACCACGCAGCGGTAGTCGCCTTCGTGAATCTCAGACGGGTCTGGAATGATGAACTCGGGCGCTTGCGCGTTCAGCCCGAACCACTGGGGGAAGGTCACATTGTCGTTTGTGACGATGTCCGCGAAGGGTATGAGGGGCGCGCCGCCGTCATCCGTCGCGCGGTACTGCCACTGGTACGTTTCACCGATGGTGAAGTCAACCGGGTCAACACTGGCGTCGAGCACCTCGACGGCGAAGGTCACCAGGAATCCAGGCCAGTCATCGACATCGTCGGGATGCTCGGTGATGGTCGGGCCCTCATAGACATTGAGGAACGCCCAGTTCGACTCCGTCTCACCGGCGCGATTGCTGATCAGCACGCGGTAGTTGCCCTGGTCCTCTTCGCGCGGGCGAATGGGCGGGCCGACGGGATCCCACAGCGTGTAGGTGTCCGAGGTCTCGCCGGAAAGGTCGAGAATCGGGCCGGTGCGGTCCGTCTGCCACTGGTATTCCACCGCATCGGGGCCGCTGCCCGGGTTCGCCACAACCACGTCGAAGGTGGCTTCTTCACCCGGGAACACCCCGATGCTATCCGGCTGCTCCGAAACCACCGGCAGCTGCAGCAACTCGACAGGCATCTGCGTGCTGGTGCCGCGAATGAACGTGGGAATCGTGGTCGCCCACACTTCACCGACCTCGAGTTCGCCCAGGGCGGTGTTGATGGGCACCGGGTCCTCATCACCCACCTTGAGGTGCAGGCCGACGTAGCGGTCGCTGGACACGTTCGTCACGTAGATTTCGTCGTACCCTTCAAAGACCGTCGTGTTCAGGCTGAAGCTCGGGTCGAGACGGGTGAGCGTGACCGTGAACGGGTCGTTGTTGAGGTACTGGATCGGCACTTCCAACTGCACATCCAGTTCACGCCAGTAACCGGGCTCACACAGTCCGCTGGTCTCCGGGCCGGTCAGCAGGTCCGGCAGCAGCGGGTGGTCCGGGTAGAGGGTGTTGCTGGTGAACGGGGTTGTGCCCGTGATCTGCGAGTCGACTGCATAGCCGCGCACAAGCGCCGCCGTGGTGCCGGGGCCGGCCGGCTCGTTGGCGGTAATCTCGGCGCTGTTCATGTTCGAGATAAACGTCATCTTGCCGTTGCGCTGGTCGATGGTATTCAGCGCGTTGTCGGCCAGCACAATGAGGCTGTTCGAGCGCACGATCGAGCCGTGGAGCTTGAGCATGCCCGGCGTGCCGTAACCGCCGGCGCCGCCGTTGCCGCCGTCGCCGCCGCGCGCACCCGCGCCGCCT
>NPIG01000323.1_pt1 | contig 38448 bp, 40 predicted proteins | sample 8637441 | NCBI WGS metagenome assembly NPIG01 (sample SAMN07420675, study PRJNA396082) | bioreactor metagenome | isolation source: sample BR6 brine-fed electro-methanogenic bioreactor BR | place: Japan: Kochi | collected 2016-06-14
CCACTAAACCGAAGGAACTATCGCGTCCGAACGAGCGCCTTGTTAGGTCTTGCGTTTTTCATCGCCAAAGAGGTCGCTTTGCGACTCACGCTGTTTCTTAACGTGCTTGTAGGCGCGTCCCTGGGGAGTCTCAATTGCCTGCCTGTCATCGTACTTACGGATCACTGTGGTCACGACATAGCCGGTAATTTCTACCTCCCCAACCTCGTCGAGCTTTCTTTGAATGTTCAGGACACACTCCAGGAATGTGCCGTGCTGGAACGTAATTTCTTCCCTAAGGACGAGGTACTGGAAGGCGCTATCTTGCATAGTGAAGCCGATAGTCTGGCCGTCGTAGATGCCTTTCCATCGGTAATTGCCCTCGCGTAACACTGGGCTGACAATCTCTATTTTCGCGTCTTCAATAGTGATTGGTTTTATTGAATGTGAAGCAAGAACGAAGCGCTTGAAATCAGAATGTGGAATACGCTTTTCCGGCTCGGCCGGCCGCAAGTTTGAATCTAACGGGGTAAAGCCAATAGACTCGACACTACTCCTATCCAGAAGATACTTGTAAAAGTTTGATCTCCGAACCACGATCTTTGGCTCACGACGAAGAAGCTCAACGGCCTTTTCCCGAACCACGCCTCCCGAATTTGGCCCTGGTTCCAGGAGCTCTTTCTTGAGTTTCTCTATCTGAAGCCTTTTTTCCTCAATACTGAGCTCGGTTAGCTCCTTGCTTAGTGACTCCTCTTCGGATTCGTATAGCTGGGGAGCAAGAGCGACCAGAATAGCAACGACCGGCAACACGACATTGAGTTGTGTCGCGTTCTCCCCAATCCACTTCCAGACCTCCCTTAGCCCCCCCTCTGTAAGCGCTTGCGCTTCTATTTCACACGGGACGCCAAGGGCAAGTGCCACTTCTTGGAAAATGGCTAGCAATTCTGCTTCGCAACGGTTCCGCAGGACGGCATCCATCGAATGGGCGCCGCCTGCGAGATAGTAGTGAAGCTCAATCCCCCCACTTGCCCTCATAGAAATCTCCCTACAGACCTAACGTATAGCTAAGGGGCGCGCCGAAGGCGCGTCCCAGCGACCGGAGGGAGCGAACTTGAGCGTAGGGTTAGGTTGCATTTTGTTCCTCACGATACCTCCTGTTTGCGTTTCTTATGAGGCTAACCAAACAGTAAACAAACAACGCAAAAAACATGAGTGCAAGTATTGCGGCACCACCTGCCCATAAGCCTGCTCTCTCAGGCGGCCAGCGCTCAGGCTCGGCTGCACTTAGCCAAGCGTAAAAAATGAAACTTACGCCAGCATAGCCCGCAGCAGGCAAAGAAAAGATTAGCCCAAGCCAAGTGAGAAACTTTCTACGCTTTGTCATGAGCAACCTAACGTCATGGGTAAGTTGCGCCGCCTTTTGGCGTCAACTTGACCCTTTTGTTAGGGCTCTTAAGTGCCCAACGTTTTTTAGTTTTGATGTGTCTTTTACTACTGGTGTGAATATATTTTTTCCATCTTCATAGGAATGCTTTCCTGCTATACACACCAACCAATTATTTAATGATTCAGAGTTTTCAATTGGCATGGCATATGGAGTGTCTTCCCAAGAACCTGTTAAAAATAAGCTAGCCTCTCCATTTTTTCCCATAAATGTATGGGAAATCTCATAAGTAATTTGTTTGTCTTTTTTAACGTGGCCTTTCAACGACCATGGGCCTCGAATCATCATATGGTCGCCGGGGTTTATTTGTACTTTTGTATCTTCATCGTTCGCTAAATTAATTGTGAAATCTTTTGTGATTGTTTCAGGGCCGCCTTTAACACTATAGCCAAGAAAGAATAATGCTCTCACAGCATAACTTTGAATAATTGCAAATGTATCGCGAACATCTGAGTGGCATTCTTGAGATGTTTTTATACCCGTTACTCCAATTCCTTGCCACAAAGTGGCTATTCCAGGAACTGAAAATATTTGCGCTGTACCATTTTTTGTTTCAAATTTCATGAGTGATTGTTTATCAGCCACAATATATTCAAAAGTAGAGCCTTTTTCACCCTTAGAGTTTGAGTAGGTTGCAGTAAATTTAGAAAAATCACTCCACATTGACGAGTAATTGCAGCTATTGATTTTTCCACAATCTTCCTCAGCCAATACATGAACTGGAAGTAATAGTATTGCTATTAGCATTGCTCTCATTTTGTGTAGCCCTAACAGTTCAAATCAATGGAAGCTTTCCACCTATCACCAATAAATGGAAAGTTGCCGTATAGTTCCACAGTTGGTGACATGCATTCCTTTTTCATTACTTAAGTATTCTATTGCACTCAACGCGTTAGACAGACCGCGGCAACCCCGCCTGCTGATTTCATACACGTTGATATACGGCAATCGGCCGTATATCAACGACCGTGACTTGACCGCCTGTTGTGGGTTGCCTATGCTTCTCCCGCAAGCAAGAACAAATGGAGAACGCGACATGGAACGTCGAAAGCCCTCCCCTTTTCTCGTGCGTGTGCGCGGCGTGCTTCGCGTCAGACACTGCAGCTACAGGACCGAGCAGACCTACATACACTGGGTCAAGCGCTTCATTCTGTTTCACGACAAAACCCATCCGGAACGGATGGGAGAAGCACATGTTGCCGCGTTCCTCACCCATCTCGCCGTCGACCGGGGCGTCTCGCCGAGCACGCAGAACCAGGCGCTGAATGCACTGGTCTTCCTCTACCGGCATGTACTCAATCGGCCCCTTGGCGACATCGGCACTGTGGTCAGGGCCAGGCGAAAATCCCGTATCCCCATGGTGCTCTCGTGCGAGGAGGTTTCGCGGACGCTCCGTTTTCTCGACGGGGTCCATTGGCTGATCGCCTGCCTGCAGTACGGCTCGGGGCTGCGCCTCATGGAGAGCCTGAGGCTGCGGGTGAAGGATCTGGACTTCGCCCACCGTGCAATCATCGTCCGCAGCGGTAAGGGCGACAAGGATCGGGTGGTGACCTTGCCCGACGAGATGGTGGAGCCGTTGCAGCGGCATCTTGCGAACCGGCGCACCCTGTTCGAGCGTGACGTGAAGGCAGGCGTCGGGAGCGTGGAGATGCCTTACGCCCTGGCGCGGAAGTACCCAAACGCAGCACGGGACTGGAGTTGGCAGTATGTGTTCCCGGCCGGTCGGGTGGGCACCGACCCGCGCTCGGGCATCCGCCGGCGCCACCACCTCGACGAAAGCGCGGTACAGAAAGCCGTCAAGGCCGCGGTGCGCAGGGCCGGCATCCCGAAACCCGCCACCTGCCACACGCTCAGGCATTCCTTCGCCACCCATCTCCTGGAGCGAGGGGCCGATATCCGCACAGTGCAGGAGCAGCTTGGCCACACGGACGTGCGCACCACCCAGATCTACACCCACGTCCTGCAACGGGGTGGACGCGGGGTGCTGAGCCCGCTGGGGGCTGCATTGAACCAGGCGCCGGGAGTGACGGCATCCACCGGGGCCGCCTCCCTGCGCTAGGGGCACATGCTCCGGGTGCCTCCGGCATGGCAAATGGAGCCCCCCTTGCCGAGCCATTTCCCCATGCCGAGCCGTGGCGGGTACAGCGTACCTGCACCGCTCGCTGCGGAAATACGGGTATTCTGGCTCCCTGGCCGATTCGGTCATGAGGGGTCTTCTCCCTGGCCCAATTGTCCGAAAATAGCCCCGTTCCAACGATCATGCAAAGGCCGCGGGCCGGCTCCCGTGCCTGCACGGAGTCAGGATGCGTGGAACGCCCTTGTCTTGCACCTGCCAACCTGCGGCACTGTTTGCGCCGCAAGGTGTCTGTGCAGACAAGTCTGTACCTACGGGTCCGGGGTCTTTGATGGCCCTATATGCAGATGAATCCGCACCTGTATGACCGTGAGGCGTGAAGCGTGAGGGGTGAGGTGAGAGTCCTCGGGTGTCCCATCCCGTCTCTCCATCCGGCGCCCCCTTGCCGGCATCGACCGCCAGTGCAGGCGTCCATTTGAAACCTCACCGGTGGAAAACCCCCTCACCCCTCACCCCTCACCCAACTGGCATTTTCACCGCCCTTCCCCCATACTGTTCTCCAAACGTTCTCTGCCCATGGAGATACCGGCCATGCCCGACAACTCGTCACTCACCCGCCGCCAACAGGCCATCCACGACTACCTCCTGGACCGGGCGCGGGAGACCGACCAGCCGCCCACGCTGGACGAGATCTGCGCCGACCTGGGGCTGAAGTCGCGGGGGTCGCTGCACAAGCACATCCAGGCGCTGGTGGACGCGGGGCTGGTGGAGCCCATGGAGCGGCGCCACCGGGGGGTGCGGCTGGCGCCGGTGGCGGAGGTCTCGACCGCCCGCAGCCTGCCCCTGTTCGGGACCATCGCGGCGGGCCGGCCCATCGAGGCGCTGGAGACGCCGGAGTCGGTGCCGGTGCCAGACGCCCTCTGCCCGCGGGGGGCGGCCTACGTGCTCAACGTGCGCGGCGACTCGATGATCGAGGACGGCATCCTGGACGGGGACCGGATCGTGGTGGAGCAGCGGGAGACGGCCCGCAACGGTGAGGTGGTGGTGGCGCTGGTGGACGGCAGCGAGGCCACCCTGAAGCGCATCGAGCAGCGCCCCGGCGAGGTGGTGCTCCACCCCGCCAACGCCGCCATGGAGCCCCTGCGCTACGCCCCGGACCGGGTCGCGATCCAGGGGGTGCTGGTGGGCCTGCTGCGCGACTACCGCCACTGAACCGTACAGCCCCGTTCCCGCCATGGCCGACGACAGGAAACCGGATCGCTTCTGGGAGGACCGCCCCCTCGGGGAGCTGAGCGAGGCGGAGTGGGAGTCGCTGTGCGACGGCTGCGGGCGCTGCTGCCTGATGAAGCTGGAGGACGAGGACAGCGGCGAGATCTACTACACCAACATCGCCTGCGAATTGCTGGACACCGACACCTGCCGCTGCCGGGACTACGCTCACCGGCAGGCGCGGATCCCCGGCTGCCTGAAGATCACCCCCGAGTCCCTGCCGAAGCTGGCGGGCTGGCTGCCCGCGACCTGCGCCTACCGCCGCCTGGCGGAGGGCAAGCGCCTGCTCTCCTGGCACCCGCTGGTGAGCGGCAGCCCGGGCAGCGTCCACCGCGCCCGCATCTCGGTGCGCGGCCGGGTGATCTCCGAGACCGAGGCGGACGACCCGGAACACCACCTGGTGAGCTGGGTCTGGTAGCGGCGGGTCAAACCCCGTCGGGATCCGGATGGGCAGCCAACTCCCACCCGGGAGTTTCTCTCTTACTCATTCCCTTGGTGTTCTTCGCGTCTTGGCGTCTTGGCGTTTTGTCTTTGTTACAAGAGAGCGGGAAGCCCCGGCGCCTCAGCCCTCGTCCTCGCGCACCGGCACCAGCAGCACCGGGACCGGGGAGCGCTGGGTCACCTTGTGGGCCACGGAGCCGAGGAGCATCTCGCCGAAGGCGGAGTGGCCGTGGGAGCCCATGACGATCACGTCGGCGTTGACCCGCTTCGCCTCCTTGATGATCGCCTCGGCCGGCTGCCCCGAGCGCACCAGGACTTCGCCGACCCGGGACATGCATACCGCCGCCTCGTCGAACTCCGTGGCGCAGAACTCCTGCAGACGCTCGCGCAGCTCGGCCTTGAGCTTCTCCAGGCCCTCGACGCGCAGCTTGTCCAGGGTGGTCTTGGAGACGTAGCTGTCCACCAGCGACTGGCCGAAAGTGCCCAGCGGCTCGAGGACACTGACCGCCACGATGGTGGCGTCGTGACGCTCCGCCATGGCCATGGCGTAGCGAAAGACATGGGGGCCCACGGGACCCACATCGGTGGCATAGAGGATGGTCTTGATCTGGGGCAGCATGGTCCTGTTCTCCCTCCGGCATCGATTTTATGCAGTATAAGCGGAACTTATCGGCGGACAACAGCCGCACGGTTCCGGAGCCGACATGCAGGCGGTACGCCCGGATCCTGCGCTCGGGAGGGACAAAAAAAAACCCCGCTGGAGAGCGGGGTTAAGACAGGAGATATGACCCTGCGGAAGAATTACCGTGGTCAATCTTCCGGGAATGTTCCCCATCCCACATTGACCTGGATCAATAAAACCCCGGGATTTATTAAGGAAGTATTTCACTCCCCCCTCTTGTGCGCCGGGGCGACCCCCACCCGCTTCGAAAGAGCATGGCATTGGCACGCGGGATTACGCTAGAATGCAGCGTTGCGCCGCAATAGATACCACAAAAACAACCAGTTAGACAACGGAAGCCGCTCGGCAAAGACCCGCCACGGGTGCGGCCGCCGCTTCCCGTCCTGCTCGAGAAGGAGTCCACACATTGAACAGTGCGGTAGTCGCTCCACTGCTGGGGCTCATCCTCAGCCTGTTTGCGCCGGCGGCCGCGTGGGCCGCCACGGGCAACGCCGAGCCCCTCGATCTCACCCGAAGCGAGGTGGGCATATTCGCCCTGGTGATCTTCGTCCTGGCCTATGCGCTGGTGATGGCCGAGGAGTTCACCCACCTGCGCAAGTCCAAGCCGGTCATCCTGGCCGCCGGCCTCATCTGGCTCTCCATCGCCTGGTACTACTCCGTCCACGGCGGCCAGAGCGAGGAGGTCGCCATGGCGGTGCGGCACAACATCCTCGAGTATGCCGAGCTGTTCCTGTTCCTGCTCTCGGCGATGACCTACATCAACGCCATGGAGGAGCGGCTGGTGTTCGACGCCCTGCGGGCCTGGCTGATTCGCAAGGGATTCAACTACCGGCAGCTGTTCTGGATTACCGGCATCCTGGCCTTCTTCATCTCGCCGGTCGCCGACAACCTCACCACCGCCCTGCTCATGTGCGCCGTCCTGCTCGCGGTGGGCGCCGACAGCCCCCGCTTCGTGGCGCTGGGCTGCATCAACATCGTCGTGGCCGCCAACGCCGGCGGCGCCTTCAGCCCCTTCGGCGACATCACGACCCTGATGGTCTGGCAGAAGGGCATCGTGGATTTCTGGGATTTCTTCGCCCTGTTCCTCCCCTCGGTGGTGAACTTCGCGGTGCCCGCGGCACTGATGCACTTCGCCATCCCCGACATCTCCCCCGCTCCCAGCGATGAGCGGATTCCCATGCGCCGCGGCGCCCGGCGCATCGTCGCCCTGTTCGCCGCCACCATCGTCACCGCGGTGAGCTTCCACAACTTCTTCCACCTGCCCCCGGTGCTGGGCATGATGACCGGCCTGTCCTACCTGCAGCTGTTCGGCTTCTACCTGCGCAAGACCCATGGCCGGGTACCGTCGGCGCATCCCTACAACCTCGAAGTGGCGGACAAGATGATCGGCGACGTGGTGCCCTTCGACATCTTCAACAAGATCGCGCGGGCCGAGTGGGACACGCTGCTGTTCTTCTATGGCGTGGTGGTCTGCGTGGGCGGCCTCGGCTTCATCGGCTACCTGGAGCTGGCCTCCCAGGTGATGTACAGCGACTGGGGCGCGACCATCGCCAACGTGAGCGTGGGCATCCTGTCGGCCATCGTGGACAACATCCCGATCATGTTCGCCGTGCTGACCATGAATCCGGACATGAGCCACGGCCAGTGGCTGCTGGTGACGCTCACCGCCGGGGTGGGCGGCAGCCTGCTCTCCATCGGTTCGGCCGCCGGCGTGGCCCTCATGGGCCAGGCCCGGGGACGCTACACCTTCTTCAGCCACCTGAAGTGGACGCCGGCCATCGCCCTCGGCTATGCCGCCAGCATCCTCACCCACATGTGGCTGAACGCGGCCCACTTCTGATCCGGTGCGCCGGGCGCGGGTGAGTCACCCGCGCCCGGCCGGACCCCGCCGCATGTCCACCCGTACCGGGACGGATTCCGGGGTAGCCGCCGTTTCGTTGCGGAATAGTGGCCGTTCAGGGAACAACCCGGAGAGGATCGGCGAAGACGACGCAGAAGACGCGCGGGGACGGTGCCTCCGGCGCTAGTCGCCCTCCAGCTCCCGCCACAGGCACTGGCCGCCGCTGACCTTGTCCACCCGCGCCAGGGTGTCGGCGTGGGCCTGCCGTTCGGCGGGGCTGGCGCGCAGCACCCGCAGGGGCGGCCGGTCGTCGGCGGGCAGGAGGCTGTTGCTGATGACCTGGTAGTTGTTGGCGGCGCTGGAGAGCCCCCCCAGGGACAGGGCGCCCTGGCCGCCGGTCATGGCCAGGTAGACGTCGGCGAGAATCTCCGCGTCGAGCAGCGCCCCGTGCAGGTCGCGGTGGGAGTTGTCCACGTCGTAGCGCCTGCACAGGGCATCCAGGCTGTTCTTCTGCCCCGGGTGCATCTGCCGCGCCATCACCAGCGTGTCCACCACGACGCACAGCTCGCCGACATTGCGCCGCTCGCCGATGAGGCGCAGCTCGTTGTCGATGAAGCCCACGTCGAAGGGGGCGTTGTGGATGATGAGCTCGGCGCCCTCGATGAAGGCCAGGAAGTCCCCGACCACATCGTTGAAGCGCGGCTTGTCGGCGAGGAACTCGTTGGTGATGCCGTGCACCTCCACCGCGCCCTCGTCGATATCCCGATCGGGCTGCAGGTACTGGTGGAAGCGCCGGCCGGTCAGGCGCCGGTTGTCGAGTTCGACGCAGCCGATCTCGATGATGCGGTGACCCTGCTCCGGCTCGAGGCCGGTGGTTTCCGTATCCAGCACCACCTGCCGCATCAGCCGGCCCTCCGCGACTTCAGCTCGTCGATGCCCCGGTTGGCCAGTGCGTCGGCGCGCTCGTTCTCGGGATGCCCGCTGTGGCCCTTGACCCAGTGCCAGCGCAGGTGATGGCGGGCGGCGGCGGCGTCGAGCCGCTGCCACAGCTCGGCGTTCTTGACTGGCGTCTTCGCGCTGGTCTTCCAGCCGCGCAGCTTCCAGTTCTTCAGCCACTCGGTGATGCCCTTGCGCACGTACTCCGAGTCGGTGGTGATATCCACCTCGCAGGGCCGGGTAAGGGTTTCCAGGGCGACGATGGCGGCCATCAGCTCCATGCGGTTGTTGGTGGTCTGCGCCTCGCCGCCCCAGAGCTCGCGCTCGTGGCCGTCATAGCGCAGCAGCGCGCCCCAGCCGCCCGGGCCGGGATTGCCCCGGCAGGCGCCGTCGGTGAAGATTTCAACCGTTTTGGCCACGTCGATGCAGGCTCCTCGCGGTGGGTTCAGCCAGCCCGGCGGGAAGCACGCTGCGGCGCGGGCGCCAGCGTGGCTTGATGGGTGTGAGCGGGATGACCCGCTTGCGCGCCGTCACCAGGTAGACCCCGCCCAGCGCCGGCCACCAGCGCCGGCCGCCCCCCTCCAGGAATCCGAGGCGCGCCATCATACCACGGTGCTGCAGCGGCGGCCGGAAGAAGAAGTGATGGGCGCTCTCGATCTCGAACCCCAGCAGCGTCAGCCAGTCCCGTATCCGGTTCAGGCTGAGGAACTGCCCGCTCCAGGGCACCGTTTCACTGCGGCGGCTCAACAGCCGGCGCAATCCCCAGAAGCTCCAGGGATTGAAGCCGGTGAGCACCAGCCGCCCCTCAGGGATCAGGACCCTCAGGGCCTCGCGGATCACCTCGTGGGGCCGGCGCTCGAACTCGAGGATATGCTGCAAGACCATTACGTCCACGCTGGCCGATGCCAGCGGCAGCGCATCCGGCTCCGCGCACAATCCCGGCACCGTCGCGGGCGGCACCCGGCACAGTAGAATACGGTGCCGGATGGGGCTCGCGGCCAGTGCCGCGGCGGAGTGCTCGCAGCCCACGGCCACCAGGTGATAGCCGAACAGGCCGGGCAGCACGCCCCCCAGCAACTCCCCCTCCGCCTGCAGCAGGGCCCGGCCCAGCGGCGTGGCGTACCAGCCCCTCATGCTGGATAGCGGTGGTGCGAGCGGTGGCGGCGATGAACTCATGCAGCCGATATTACGCACCCGCCCCGCCGAGCGGAACCGGCTCGTACGCAGGGGACGCCCGGGTACCGTAAGTGGTTGACCCCGGACCCGGGCCTTGCGAGCATGGCCCATGCGCCACGGTCGCGCCGGCGTTCTTTTACCGTTTCGAGATATGCCCACTAAGGCATTGAATAGATGAATACAACACACCCTGTCATGGCGGTCCCCGCCTTCGACGACAACTACATCTGGCTGATCCAGTATCCGCCGCGCCGCCGCGTCGCCATCGTCGACCCCGGCGATGCGGAGCCGGTCCTGGAGACGCTCGGGCGCACCGGACTGGAGCCGGCGGCCATCCTCATCACCCATCATCACGGCGATCACACGGGCGGCGTCCGTGATCTCCTGGCCCACTACGACATCCCGGTCTATGCGCCGGAGGACCGTCGCATTCCCGCCGTCACCCACGTGGTCCGGGACGGCGACCGGGTCGAGCTCCCGGATCTGGAGCTGACCCTGGAGGTGATGGAGACGCCCGGCCACACGCTCACCCATGTGGTCTACCACGGCGACGGCATGCTGTTCTGCGGCGACACGCTGTTCACCGGCGGCTGCGGGCGCCTGTTCGAGGGCACCCCGGAGCAGATGCACCGCTCCCTCTCGCGCATCGCCGCCCTGCCCGCCGCAACCCTGGTCTACTGCGCCCACGAATACACCCTGGCCAATCTCGGCTTCGCGCGGGTGGTGGAACCGGACAGCGCCGCGCTGAAGGCGCGCCGCGCGGCCGCCGAGGCCTCGCGCGCCCGCGGCGAGCCCACCGTGCCCTCCACCCTGGCGGAGGAGCTGGACACCAACCCCTTCCTGCGCAGCGAAGATCCCGTCGTCGTGGCGGCGGCATCGAACTTTGCCGGTCAGGCGCTGAAGGATCCCGTCGAGGTTTTCGCCACCGTCCGCCACTGGAAGGACACGCTCGACTGAGGGCGGGGGCACGCCCTCCCCCCATCCGCCCGGATGCAGGCTTCGCGCAGAAACATTTTTTAACATTTGTCATGTAATCATTTTCTTCTGTATTTCATCTTGTTGCATAAGCTATGTAATGCAATGGCTGAGAACATGGTTCGATTTATGTCTTGATCCACCCCGTTTATGTCCGTACCATCGCCGGTGGTTTTTGAGCCTGGGGGGCATGGACTTGACACGCAAGACCACGACCGGCGTCGGGCTCGCCCTCGTCTCTTTTCTGACCCTGAGCGCCTGCGGCGTCCAGCCCCTGAAATCCGGCGCCAGCGCCAATTCTGCCGTCAACAGTCTCTCCGACTCCGGCATCGAGGATCCGGGCAGCTCGTTCGCCGCCCTGCTGCGGGAGCGGCTCCAGGCCCCGGCGTCCAACCTCGACGAAACCCCGGTCTCCGACGATCTGTGGGAGCGCATCCGCGCCAGCTTCCGGCTCGATCACGAGGTCAACCGCCCCCGGGTGGCGGCCGAGCTGGACATGTACACCCGCCACCCGAACTACCTGGCGCGGGTGGGCGAGCGGGCCGAGCCCTACCTGCACTACATCGTGGAGTCGATCGAGCAGCGCGGCGCGCCGCTGGAGCTGGCCCTGCTGCCCGTGGTCGAAAGCGCCTTCCAGCCCAACGCCTACTCGCCCGGACGGGCGGCGGGGCTGTGGCAGTTCATCCCCGACACCGGGCGCCGCTTCGGGCTGGAGCAGAACTGGTGGTATGACGGCCGGCGCGACGTCTACGCCTCCACCCAGGCGGCGCTGGACTACCTGGAGCTCCTGCGGGATCAGTTCGACGGCGACTGGCTGCTGGCGCTGGCGGCGTACAACTCCGGTTCCGGCACGGTAAGCCGCGCCATCGAGAAGAACCGCAATGCCGGACGCCCCACCGACTTCTGGTCCCTGGACCTGCCGCGCGAGACCCGCAGCTACGTCCCCCGGCTGCTGGCCATCTCCGCCATCGTCTCCGATCCCGGCGCCTACGGGGTGGACCTCGTGCCCATCACCAATGAGCCCTACCTGGCGCGGGTCGACCTGGACGGCCAGATCGATCTCGGGCTGGCGGCGGATCTCGCCGGCATCAGCCTGGACGACCTCTACCGCTACAACCCCGGCTTCAACCGCTGGGCCACCGCGCCCCAGGGACCCCACTACCTGATGCTGCCGGTGGAGAAGCTCGACCTGTTCAACGAGAAGCTGGCCCAGGTGCCCGCCGACGAGCGCATGCGCTGGAACCGCTACCGGGTCAGTCGCGGCGACACCCTCGGCACCATCGCCCAGGCCCACGGCACCTCCGTGGCCATGCTGATGGACAGCAACAAGCTGAAGAGCACCCGCATCCGGGTGGGGCAGGAACTGCTGATACCCGTCGGTTCCGGGGCGGGAGTCCGGGTGGCGGCGGCGGGCGGCGGCGGTACGGGAACAGCCGCTTCCGCGCCGAAGGGTGGCCGCAAGGTGGTGCATACGGTGCAGGCCGGGGACACCCTGTGGGACATCGCCCGCCAGCACGGCGTCACCACCCGCCAGATCGCCGACTGGAACCGCATCGCCCTCAACGACACCCTGCGGCGCGGCCAGAAGCTGACCCTGTGGCCCGGCAATGCCCAGGCGGCCGCTCCCGCCGCGCCCGCCTCGACCACCCAGAGCATCCGCTACACGGTGCGTTCGGGAGACTCCCTGTGGGCCATCTCGAAGCGTTTCCGCGTCAGCGTGGCCGACCTGCGTGACTGGAACGACCTCGCCACCGGCCAGCAGCTGCGCCCGGGGCAGCGCCTGCAGGTCTACCTGAACGTGGCCGAGCTGTCCGGCAACATCTGATCCCCCCGCCCCGGGTCGTGCACCACCGGGGAGGCGACTGTCCGGATTCCCCCTGCTCTGGCTGTCGTTGAATTCCGCCATTCCGCCCCCACCCTACTCCCTGTGACCCGCACCGCCGGGACGAGGGAACCACTGCCTGCCACGAGGGGATCAGGATGCCTGAGAAGGAACAGCCGGAAGCCATCGAGATCATCGACAGCGACGGGATGGACGAGGATGGAAACAGCGCAAGGGGGTCGGAGCTGGCCGTCGCCTCCGAACTCCTGCCGGCCGAGATCCACCTGATTCCCGTTCACGACCGCCCCTTCTTTCCGCCCCAGACGGTCCCGGTGCTGCTGAGCGAGGAACCCTGGCTGGAGACCATCGAGGAGGTGGGCGAGGAGCCGCGCCACCTGCTGGGCCTGGTCGCATCCCGCACCGACGCACCGCCGGAGGAGGCGGCACCCGAGGACTTCGCCCGGATGGGCACCGTGGTGCGCATCCATCACCCCATGCGCGCCTCGGGCAAGATCCAGTTCATCGCCGAGGGACTGCAGCGGTTCCGCATCGTCAAGTGGCTGACCCGCACCCCGCCCTACCGGGTGCGGGTGGAGTATCCCCATGAACAGCGCCACGAGGAGAACGCCGACGAGCTGCGCGCCTACGCCATCGCCATCATCAACACCCTCAAGGAGCTGGTTCCCCTCAACCCCCTCTACAGCGAGGAGCTGAAGTTCTTCCTCACCCGCTTCGGCCCCCAGGACCCCTCCCCCCTGACCGACTTCGCCGCCAGCCTGACCACGGCGTCGAAGGAGGAGCTGCAGGAGGTGCTCGAGGCGGTGAACCTGCGCCGGCGCATGGAGAAGGTGCTGGTGCTGATCAAGAAGGAGCTGGAGGTGGCCAGGCTCCAGACCCAGATCCGCCAGCAGGTGGAGGAGCGCATGAGCGAGCAGCAGCGCCAGTTCTTCCTGCGCGAGCAGCTCAAGGCCATCCAGAAGGAGCTCGGCATCGCCAAGGACGACAAGACCGCCGACCTGGAGCGCTTCCGCGAGCGGCTGGAGTCGCTGCGGATTCCCGACCCGGCCCGGGTCAAGGTGGACGAGGAGCTGGAAAAGCTCTCCATCCTCGAGACCGGCTCGCCGGAGTACGGGGTCACGCGCAACTACCTGGAGACCATCACCAGCCTGCCCTGGGGCCGCTACTCGGAGGACAACCTGGACCTGGACCACGGGCGCAGGGTCCTGGACCGCGACCATGACGGCCTCGACGATGTGAAGAAGCGAATCCTCGAGTTCCTCGCCGTGGGGGCCCTGCGCGGGGAGGTCTCCGGCTCCATCATCCTCCTGGTGGGGCCGCCCGGGGTGGGCAAGACCTCCATCGGCCACTCCATCGCTGACGCCCTGGGCCGGCGCTTCTACCGCTTCTCCCTGGGCGGGATGCGCGACGAGGCCGAGATCAAGGGCCACCGCCGCACCTATATCGGCGCCATGCCCGGCAAGTTCATCCAGGCCATCCGCGAGGCGGGCACCGCCAACCCGGTGATCATGCTGGACGAGATCGACAAGATCGGCGCCTCCTACCAGGGCGATCCCGCCTCGGCCCTGCTGGAGGTCCTGGACCCCGAGCAGAACAGCGACTTCCTCGACCACTACCTGGACCTGCGCTTCGATCTCTCCAAGGTGCTGTTCATCTGCACCGCCAATCAGCTCGACACCATCCCCCAGCCGCTGCTGGACCGCATGGAGGTGATCCGGCTCTCGGGCTACATCACCACGGAGAAGGTGGCCATCGCCAGGCATCACCTGTGGCCGCGCCAGGTGGAGCGCGCCGGACTGCGGCGCGGGCAGATCCGCATCACCGAGGCCGCCCTGCGCCAGATCATCGAGGGCTACGCCCGCGAGGCCGGCGTGCGCAACCTGGAGAAGCAGCTCGGGCGCATCGTGCGCAAGTGTGCGGTGGATATCCTCGGCGGCGCCGAGACTCCCGTGCGAATCGGCACCCGCGACATCGAGCGGCTGCTCGGCAAGGCCCACTTCCAGCGTGAAAAGCCGCTCAGCGGCCTGGGCGTGGTCACCGGGCTGGCATGGACGGCGATGGGCGGCGCGACGCTGTCCATCGAGGCCACCCGGGTCCACACCAAGAACCGCGGCTTCAAGCTCACCGGCAAGCTCGGCGACGTGATGCGCGAATCGGCCGAGATCGCCTACAGCTACATCAGCTCCCACCTGAAGACCTACCGCGCCGAGCAGACCTTTTTCGACGAGGCGTTCGTCCACCTGCACGTCCCCGAGGGGGCCACCCCGAAGGACGGCCCCAGCGCCGGCGTCACCATGGCCACCGCGCTGCTGTCGCTGGCGCGCAAGGAGCGCCTGGCCCGGCCCCTGGCCATGACCGGCGAGCTCACCCTCACCGGCCAGGTCCTGCCGGTGGGCGGCATCCGCGAGAAGGTCATCGCCGCGCGGCGCTCGCGCATCCCCGAGCTGATCCTCCCCGAGGCGAACCGCGGCGACTTCGAGGAGCTGCCGGACCACATCCGGGCCGGGCTGACCGTGCATTTCGCCCGCCACTACCGTGACGTCTACCGCATCGTGTTCGCAAACACCCCGGAATGACCACGCCCAATCACCGAAATCATGACAAACGTCATGCTTCCGATCGCCGGAGCGGATCCATAATCAGCCGGACCATCCAGGTGCCCGGGGTCCCTCGATGCCCCCGGAGCCGGCAGAGGAGCGAGCGGACATGAGCAAACTGGTAGAGTGGAGCGAGGAGCTGAGCGTCGGCATCCAGGAGATCGACGAGCAGCACAAGATGCTGGTGGACCTCCTGAACCAGCTGCACGAAGCCATCCACAAGCGTCACGGTTCGGAGGCCACGCGCAAGATCCTCGACGAGCTGGCGGACTACACCCGCATCCATTTCGCCGTGGAGGAGAGCCTCATGCGGGTGCTCGAGTACCCCGACTACGAGGCCCACAAGCGCGAGCACGAGGACCTCATCCAGCAGATGACGGACCTGAAGCAGAAGCTCGACACCGGAACCCACTCCATCAGCTTCGAGCTGCTGCATTTCCTCAAGGTCTGGCTCACCAAGCACATCCTCGAGTCCGACAAGGAGTACAGCCCCTACTTCCTCAGCAAGGGCGTCAAGGCCTCCTGGCAGAAGAAATCCTGGGTGGGCAAGCTCTGGGGCTCCCTCACCCACTGACCCCGGCCGCTGACTGCGGCACACGGCATCCCCGCCACGGTCCGCGCCCGGCCGTGGCGGGGATGCCCGCGCATCCGCCCCCCTTCCCTGCCCGCCAGCACCGGCGCCGCCGCCGCGTTCAGCCGCCGTTCAGGACCCGCGCCCTATCCTGCTCGCAAGTCGGGGCGATTCCGCCCCGCGGCAACAGGAGAGCAGACAGCCATGCGAGTCAACGGAACCACTCTGATCGCGGGCGCGCTGGGCCTGGCCCTGGCCGGCTGCGCCAGCGCCGATACCCGTTTCGATGCCCCCCGCTACGGCAGCTACAGCGAGGGCTCCTACGGCCTCGACAGCAGCTTCAGCGACACCGCCAAGGTCACCCGGGTCGAGCCGCTCTACCAGCGGGTGAGCGTCCCGGAACGCCGGCGCCAGTGCTGGGAGGAGCCGGTCCGGAGCAGCAGCTACCTGGGGGGGGAGAACCTGGCCGGCACCCTCATCGGCGGCGTGGTGGGCGGCGTGGTCGGCAACCGCTTCGGTTCCGGCAGCGGCCGTGACGCCATGACCGTGGCCGGCACCATCGCCGGCGCCGTGGTCGGGGCCGAGCTCAGCCAGCGCCGGGACACCGGTTACGCCTATCCCGCGGTGGAGGAGCGCTGCGAATGGGTCACCGACTACCGGGACGAGGAGCGCATCGACGGCTACCGGGTATACTACCGCTACGAGGGCCGGGAGTTCGTGACCACCCTGCCCTACGACCCGGGGCGCCAGCTGCGCGTGCGCGTGAACGTGGAGCCCGAGGGATAGACCGGAACCCCGCCGAACAGGAGACGGACATGCCGAGACGCCGCCCGGACATCCTCCTGCACCTGCTTCTGCTGGCCGTGCTGCTGACGTCGCCGCTCGCCGCCCTGGCGCAGCCGGGACGCGGCGGGGACGGCCCGCAGAACAGCCGCGATCGGTTCGAACGCCAGGAGACGCGGCGCGGCGGCGTGTCCCTGGGCGAGGCGGTGGCGGCGGTCCAGCGCGCGACCGGCGGCCGCGTGCTGAGCGCCGATACCCGCAACGGCAGCCATCGCATCAAGGTGCTGCTCCCCGGCGGCCGGGTCCGGCTCTACCAGGTGGACCGGGACACCGGCGCGGGCATGCCCTGAACGGCGGCGCCCATGCTCCGGACCCCGCCCGGCGCCGCGAGCGCACCGCAACGATCCCGCCCCGAACCCTGACCCGCGGAGTACATCCATGCGCATCCTCGTGGTGGAAGACGAAGCGCAGCTGCGCGAACAGCTCGCCGCCCGGCTGCGGGCCGAGGGCTACGCGGTGGAGACCGCCGCCGACGGCGACGAGGGGCTGTGGCAGGCCACCGAATTCCCCATCGACCTGGCGGTCATCGATCTCGGCCTGCCGGGGCTTCCCGGCGACGAGATCATCCGTCGCGCCCGGGCGGCCGGGCGAACCTTCCCCGTCCTCATCCTCACCGCCCGCGGCCGCTGGGAGGACAAGGTGGAGGGGCTCGAGGCGGGCGCCGACGACTACCTGGTCAAACCCTTCCACGTGGAGGAGCTGCTGGCCCGCATCCGGGCGCTGCTGCGCCGCGCCGCCGGCGTGGCCTCGCCGCGCCTGGAATGGGGCCCCCTCGCCATCGACACCCGCACCCACAGCGTCACCCTGGGCGAGACGCCGGTGGAGCTGACCGCCTACGAGTACCGGGTGCTGGAGTACCTGGCCCTCAACAGCGGCCGGGTAATCTCCAAGACCGAGCTGACCGAGCACCTCTACGAGGAGGAGTCCGACCGCGACAGCAACGTCATCGAGGTGTTCGTGCGCCGGCTGCGGCGCAAGCTCGACCCGGACGGCCGGCTCCAGCCCATCGAGACCCGCCGCGGCGAGGGCTACCGCTTCAACCTGGCCGGCGACGGTTCATGCGGCTGAGCCTGCACGCCCGCCTGCTGCTCACAGCGACCCTGGTCCTGGCCGCCTTCCTGGGCCTGACCGGCGCCGCGCTGGACCGGGCCTTCCGGGCCAGCACCGAGGAGGCGCTGGTGGAGCGGCTCCGCGCCCAGGTGTTCGGCCTGCTCGCCGCCACCGAGTTCGGCGCCGACGGCCTGGAATTGCCGGCGGAGCTGCCGGAGCCGCGCTTCTCCCAGCCCGGCTCCGGGCTCTACGGCGCCATCCGCGGCGCCAACGGCGCGATTGCCTGGCGTTCCCGCTCACTGCTCGGCCTGCCGGCCGTGTTCCCCGCCGACCTGGAGCCCGGGGAGTGGCGCCGCACCGCCCTGGACCTGGCTCAGGGCCGCACCTTCAACACCCTGAGCTTCGGGGTCAGCTGGGAGGTGGGCGCCACGCCCCACCGCTTCACCGTCAGCGTGGCCGAGGGCAGCGAGGTGGTGGAGCAGCAGCTGCGCGGATTCCGCCGCAGCCTGTGGGGCTGGCTGGGTGCCTCGGCGCTGGTGCTGCTCGCCGTGCAGGGCACCATCCTGCGCTGGGGCCTGGCGCCGCTGCGCCGCGCCGTGCGCGAGCTGGAGGAGATGGAGGCGGGCGAGCGCCCGGCGCTCGGCAGCGACTATCCCCGCGAGCTGCGGGGACTCACCCGCAGCATCAACACCCTGCTCAACAGCGAGCGCCGGCGCCTGGAGCGCCACCGCAAGGCCCTGGCGGACCTGGCCCACAGCCTGAAGACGCCCCTGGCCGTCCTGCGCGGCCTCGCCTCCGGCGGGGTCGACGCGGCGGCGAAGGCCACGCTGGAGGAGCAGGTGCAGCGCATGGACGCCACCGTGCAGCACCAGCTGCAGCGCGCCACCCTGCCCGCCGTCCCCGTGTTCGCGCGTCCGGTCGCGGTCGCCGCCGTCGCCCGCCGGCTGGTGGCGACACTGGAGAAGGTCCACGCCGACAAGGCGCTCCGCTTCGAGCTCGAACTCTCACCCGGGGCGGAGTTCCGCGGCGCCGAGGGCGACCTGATGGAGCTGCTCGGCAACCTGCTCGACAACGCCTGCAAGTGGGGGCGGGAACAGGTCCGGCTCAGCGCGGTCGCGCAGCCCGCGGGCGGCCCGGACACAACGGCCGGGCTGGAGCTGACGGTGGAGGACGACGGCCCGGGCATCGCCGCGGCGGATCATCAGCGGGTGCTCGCCCGGGGCGGCCGCGCCGACACCCGCATCCCCGGCCACGGCATCGGCCTGGCGGTGGTGGCGGACCTGGCCGAGGCCTACGGCGCCACGCTCGCCATCGACCGCAGCCCCCTCGGCGGGGCCCGGGTCAGACTGCGTTTTCCCGCTCCACGCCCGCAACCGGAGTGAGATCGAGGGCTTCCGACGACTCCCGCTGACCGTCGCGAACGAACTCGACGTCCGCCGGGATCCCGTCCATCCGCCCCATCCGCCAGCGATCGAGTTGGTGGCTGACGTGGGTAATCAGCGTCCGGCGGGCGCCCAGCGCAACCCGCAGTGCCGACAGCCGGGACCAGGGCCCGCCGTCCGCCGCGGCCGGGACACCCTCCTCCCAGTCGGCGCCGGTGATGAGCAGATCCGGGACCCAGCGTGACAGCGCCTGCAGGGCCGGGCCGGCCAGGCGCGGCGCCCCGGGAAGCCAGACGATCCGGGACTCCCCGTGCTCCAGGGCGTAGCCGTACTCCGGGCTCCCCGTCAAAGGCAGCGCAAGGATGCCGATCGGGCCCAGGCGCAGGGGCTGGAGGGGTTCGAGGGTCAGGGGCCGCAACAGGCCCGGTTCGCGGACCAGGTCCAGGTCCGCGGGCGGTGCCGGGCCGAACAGGGGTATCGGCGCACCCACGCCCCAGCGCAGGGCATGGAGGCCGGAGAGGCGCCCGGGCCGCCAGTCCGGAAGCAGGATGGCGTCCAGCCGCCCGTCCGGCACCCGGCGCTCGCCCGGCAATCCCGGACAGCCGCCGACAAGCAGGCGGGCCGGCCCCGCCTCCACCTGCAGGCAGCCGCCCGGCCGGCGCCGGGCCGAACGGTCGAAACGGGCGCGGCTACAGGCCGGGCAGTCACAACCGTAGACCGGGACGCCGGCCTCCGTGCCGGTGGACAGGAAACTCAGTCGCACGCGCCTTCCTCCCCGAGCAGCAGGGCCACCAGCCGCTCGCCGGCCTCCTCCAGAGGCCCCTCGTTGGCAATCACCCGCACCCGGTCGAGCTGCTGTCCCTGCAGTTCGGCCCCGCGGGCGATGCGGCGGTCCACCGCGACGGCATCCTCCCGCCCCCGGGACCGGAGGCGTTCCCGGCGCACCGCCTCGGTGGCCGTGACCAGGACACCCACCAATTCCGGAAACAGGCGCCGGGCTTCGGGGAGGTAGGCGCGGGAACCGTTCACCACCACGTCGTGGCCGGCCGCCAGCCAGGTCGCTATCTCCCGACCCACGCCATAGCGCAGGCCATGGCTGTCCCAGTGCATGGCGAACAGGCCCTCCTGCAGGCAGCGTTCGAATTCCGCGGCGCTGACCGCCACGTGGTCCTCCCCCCCGGAACCGGCGGGCCGGGTGATATGGCGCCGGGCGAAGTGAATCCGGTCCCGCCCCTCGAGCCGCTGCCGGGCATAGGCCATGAGGCTGTCCTTGCCGGCGCCGGAGGCGCCCATCAGGTAGAAGAGGCGTCCGCCTTGCCTGACCCTGCGTGCGTTGGACATGTCCATGCTCAGTCGAAATACCAGACCCGGGGTTCGTTTCGCAGCGAGTGTGCCGGGGCAAGGTGACAGTGGAATGACCGGCGGGTTACGTGACCCGGGCCGCCGCGGCTGGCTCCGGGGCCAGCGGGAATCGCTCCAGCAGTTGGAAAGGTGAGCCGCGATCCGGCTGCCGGTAGAGCGCCAGGCCGGTGACGGCCAGCGGCGCCCGGCACAGGGGTGTCACCACCGGCGCCAGGGCGAGCCGCAACTGTTCCCGCGAGGCTTCGTCGAGGCGGCCGGTCAGGGTCAGGTGGAAGCGGAACTCCTCCATCACGTAAGGATAGCCCCAGCTCCCCAGCAGCCGATCCTGGCGCGGGGTGAGGCCGGCCCGGCGGCGCCGGGCGAGCTCCGCCTCCGGTGCCGGGGCCCGGAAGGCATCCAGCTCCCGTACGCAGGCGGCGGCGAGCGCATCGAGCGCCGGGCAGGCCGCGGCAGGACGCAGGGCCAGGAACCCGTCCAGCGCCTCGAGGCCGAGGGGGGGCGCGACGACCGTCGGCTTCGCGGCGCTGAAGCGTGCCACGGCGGCAGTGAGTTGCCCTGGGGTCACCCCCTGCCGCAAGGCGAAGGGTGGTTTGAGCGTGGCGTGGAATCCGTACCGGCGCGGGCTGGCGGTGATGGCGGCCAGCCAGGCCGCGTCGAATCCCGGCAGCGGTTCGGGTGGGTAGTCGGCACCGTGCTCCGGGTCGCGGCCGAGCCATCGGCAACCGAAGCGCCACAGGGGCGAATCCGGCTCCGGGGCATAGTAGATCGCGTAGCGCGCCTGGGCGCCGTCCATCAGTAGACGCGCATTCCGGCGCGCCAGACATCGCGCACCAGGGGAAACCGATGGTACTCGTGCACCCGCACCAGGTCTCCGCGCAGGCCCGGCTCGATGCTGCCGCGGTCCTCGAGGCGGGCCGCGCGGGCCGGATTCCGGCTCACCCGGGCCACCGCCCCCGGCAGGGTGATGGACGCCACGCTCTCCTCCAGGGTGAAGGCCGCCTGGAGCAGGCTGCTCGGGAAGTAGTCCGAGGAGACGATGTCCAGCAGGTCCGCCTCGGCCAGGGCCCGGGCCGAGACGTTGCCCGAGTGGGAGCCGCCGCGGACCAGGTTCGGCGCGCCCATGAGCACCTGCAGGCCGTGGCCGCGGGCGGCGCGGGCCGCCTCCAGGGTGGTGGGAAACTCGGCGATGGTCATGCCCAGCGCCCGGGCCTCCTCCACGTGGGCCGGCTCGGCGTCGTCGTGGCTGGCGAGCGGCAGTCCGCGCTCGTGGCAGCGGGCCACGATATGCGCGCGGTTGCTGTCGCTGTGTTCATGGCTGGAGCGGATCTGGCGCTCCATGAAGGCCTCCATCTCGGCATCGCTGAGGCGGTACTTGCCCTGATAGTACTCCCGGTACTTGTCCAGGTTCACGAACTGGCGCTGCCCCGGCGCATGGTCCATCACCGAGACCAGGCGCACCAGCCCGTTGCCGTCGAAATTGTGGAACAGCCGGGTCAGGTCCGGGTGGCCCAGCTCGCAACGCAGGTGCAGGAAGTGCTCGGCGCGGGTGGCGTGTTCCGCCTGGGCGAGGGTGACGGCGGTGGCCATGTCGTCCAGGTTCTCCATGCGGGCGCTGCCGTCCTTCACGTCACCGAGCGCCAGGGCATCGAACACGGTGGTGATACCCGCCGCCACCACCTGGGCGTCGTGGGCCACCACCGCCGGCAGCGAGGGCCAGCGCACGCCCGGACGGGGGGTGAAGTGCTTCTCCAGGTTGTCGGTGTGCAGTTCCACCAGCCCAGGCAGCAGGTAGTCACCCTCCAGGTCGGTGGCCCCGGCGGCGCTGGTGACACCGGTATCCACGGCGCGGATAACGCCGCCGGTCACCTGGACGGTGCCGAGAAAGACCTCCGTGGCGGTCACCACCCGGGCATTGGTCAGCAACAGGTTCTGGCTCATCTGACAGGCTCCATTCCTTCGAATTCCCGGCCGGGCCGTTCGGGGCGGGGATTGCCGTGGGCACCCCGGTCAGGCGGCCGATTCAGTCGCCGCCCCCACCATGTCGAGCACGGTGCCGGCAACGGCGTCGCGGACCTCGGCATCGTGGAAGATGCCCACCACCGCCGCGCCGTTCGCCCTGGCCTCCTCGATGAGCCCGATCACCACGGCGCGGTTGGCCGCGTCGAGAGAGGCGGTGGGCTCGTCGAGCAGCAGCACCGGGTAGCCGGGCAGGAAACCGCGGGCGATGTTCACCCGCTGCTGCTCGCCGCCGGAGAAGGTGCTCGGCGCCAGCTCCATCAGCCGCGGGGAGATGTTCAGCCGCTCCAGCAGCGTCGCGGCCTTGCGCCGCGCGACGGCTGCCGTCTCCCCCTGCAGGCGCAGGGGCTCGGCGACCACGTCCAGGGCCGGCACCCGCGGTACCGCGCGCAGGAACTGGCTCACGTAGCCGATCGTCTCGCGACGCACCTCGATCACCTTGCGCGGCTCGGCGCCGGCCAGGTCGAGCAGCGCCCCGCGGTGCCGGATCCAGACCCGCCCCCGCTGCAGCCGGTAATTGGCGTAGAGGGAGCGCAGCAGAGTGCTCTTGCCGGCGCCGGAGGGACCGTTGAGCACCAGGCACTCCCCCGCGCGGACCTCGAATTCCACGCCGCGGAGCACCTCCATGGAGACCCCGCCCTGGTTGTGCAGCGTGAAGGTCTTGCCCAGGTTCTCCACGCGGATCATCACGTCGTTCATCGACAGGTCCTCAGGGCTGCAGTACGGAGGAGACCAGCAGCTGGGTGTAGGGATGCTGGGGATCGTCCAGCACCTGGTCGGTCAGCCCGCTCTCCACCACCTCGCCCCTGCGCATCACCATCAGCCGGTGGGCGAGCAGGCGCGTCACCGCCAGGTCGTGGGTCACCACCACCGCCGCCAGGCCCAGGTCGGCGACCAGGCCGCGCAGCAGGTCCAGCAGGCGCGCCTGCACCGAGACGTCCAGGCCGCCGGTGGGCTCGTCCATGAAGACCAGCCGCGGCTGGGTGACCAGGTTGCGGGCGATCTGCAGCCGCTGCTGCATGCCGCCGGAGAAGGTGTCGGGGCGATCGTCGATGCGCCCGGCATCGATCTCCACCCGCTCCAGCCAGGCGTGGGCGGTCTCGCGGATGCGTCCGTAGTGGCGGGCGCCGACCGCCATCAGCCGCTCGCCCACGTTGCCCCCGGCGCTCACCGCCAGGCGCAGGCCGTCGCGGGGGTTCTGGTGCACGATCCCCCAGTCGGTGCGCATCAGCAGCCGCCGCTCCGCCTCGGAGAGTCCATAGATGTCCACCATGCCCTGGTGGCGGGTGCGGTAGAGGACCTGCCCCGCCGTGGGTTGCAGTCGCGCCGAGAGGCAGGCGAGCAGGGTCGACTTGCCCGAGCCCGATTCCCCCACGATTCCCAGCACCTCGCCGGGATGGAGCTCGAAGTCCACGTCCCGGCAGCCGAGCGTGCCGCCGTACCAGTGGCTCACCCCCACCGCCCGCAGCAGCGGCTGTTCCGTCTCGTTCGTCATCAGCGTTTCCGCCCTTTCCCTGAGACCCTGTCTATTGAATTTCCTACGCTTGACCCACCGCCTCGGGTTCCGGCCCCCTGTGGCCGGCATCGCGTCGCTCGCGGCAGTGGTCGCTGTCGGAGCAGACGAACAGCCGCCCGCCGCGATCGTCCACCACCACCTCGTCGAGGAAGCTGTCCCCGGCGCCGCACAGTGCGCAGCAGGCCTCCCAGCGCTGCACCTCGAAGGGGTGATCCTCGAAGTCCAGGCTCTTCACCCCGGTGTAGGGCGGCACCGCGTAGATGCGCTTCTCGCGCCCGGCGCCGAAGAGCTGCAGCGCCGGCATGCGATCCATTTTCGGATTGTCGAACTTCGGGATCGGCGAGGGGGCCATCACGTAGCGGCCATTCACCAGCACCGGGTAGTTGTAGGCGGTGCTGATGCGGCCGAAGCGGGCGATGTCCTCGTAGAGCTTCACGTGCATCACCCCGTAGTCGGCCAGGGCGTGCATGCGCCGCGTCTCCAGCTCCCGCGGCTCCATGAAGCGCAGAGGCTCGGGAATGGGCACCTGGTAGACGAGGATCTGGTCTTCCCGCAGCGGCCGCTCGGGAATGCGGTGCCGGGTCTGGATCAGCGTCGCCTCGGCCGTCCGCTCGGTGGTGTCCACCCCGGTGGTGCGGGCGAGGAAGCGGCGGATGTTCACCGCGTTGGTGGTGTCGTCGGACCCCTGGTCGATCACCTTCAGCACGTCATCGGGGCCGATGAGGCTGGCGGTCACCTGGATACCCCCGGTGCCCCAGCCGTAGGGCAGCGGCATCTCCCGCCCGCCGAAGGGCACCTGGTGCCCCGGGATGGCCACCGCCTTGAGGATGGCGCGGCGGATCATGCGCTTGGTCTGCTCGTCCAGGTAGGCGAAGTTGTAGCCTTCCAGCGGCGCTCCGGCGGTCATTCTCTCCACTCCCTCCATTTTCACTCCCCCGCTTCCCGCCGTGTATCCCAGTCCGTCCGCAGGCGACGGATCAGCTCCAGCTCCGATTGGAAGTCCACGTAGTGGGGCAGCTTGAGGTGCTGCACGAAGCCCGATGCCTCCACGTTGTCGCTGTGCATGAGCACGAACTCCTCGTCCTGCGCCGGCGAACTCACCGCCTCGTCCAGCTCGCCGGCGCGCAGGGCCCGGTCCACCAGCGCCATGGACATGGCCTTGCGCTCGTTGTGACCGAAGGCGAGGCCGTAGCCGCGGGTGAACCGGGGCGGTTCGGTGGCGCTGCCCCTGAACTGGTTGATCATCTCGCACTCGGTCACGGTGAGGGTGCCGACGACGACGGGGAAGCCCAGATCCTCTGGCACCAGCTCCAGCTCCAGCTCGCCGACCCGGATCTCCCCGGCGAAGGGGTGGTTGTTGCCGTAACCGCGCTGGGTGGAATAGCCCAGCGCCAGCAGGAAACCTTCGTCGGCACGGGCCAGGTTCTGCAGCCGCGCCGCCCGGGAGGCCGGCAGATCGAGAGGCTCGCGGGTGAGGTCGGGTATCGATTCCTCCCCTGCCGGAGCGTCACCGCGCTCCACGAGGCCCTCCCGGTCGAGCAGGTCGAGCACCCTCGGCATGGGCCCCTGCGGCGGTTCGGCCTCGGGAGCCGCGACCGGCTCGCCCCACTCGGTGGCGGCGAGGGAGAAGTCGAGCAGGCGGTGGGTGTAGTCATAGGTCGGCCCGAGCACCTGCCCGCCCGGCAGGTCCTTGTAGGCGGCGGAGATGCGCCGATCGATGTGCATGGCGGCCGTGTCGAGCGGTTCGCAGGTTCCCAGCCGCGGCAGCGTGGTGCGGTAGGCGCGCAGGAGAAAGGCCGCTTCCACCAGGTCGCCGCGGGCCTGCTTGATGGCCAGTGCGGCGAGCTCCCGGTTGTAGAGCGAGCCCTCGGCCATGACCCGGTCCACCGCCAGCCCGAGCTGGTCGGCGATCTGCGCCAGGCTCAGCTCCGCCTCGCAGCTGTTCCCGCGCCGCTCCTCCGCCAGCCAGCGCTGGGAGTTCTCGATGGCCTGCTCGCCCCCCTTCACTGCGACGTACATGGCTCAGGCCTCCAGTTCCACCGAGCGCGGCAGGGCCGCGATGCGGTTGCCGCAGGTGAGCAGCAGATCGACGCCGCGGGGGTGGAGGGCGTGGTTGGTCCGCCACTGGGCGGGAAACGACTCCGCCAGACCCTGCACGCCGAGGTGCGCCGTGGCCGGGATGCCAGGCCCCCGCAGGCGCCACCCGCCCCCGGATTCCAGTCCGCTCACCTGCACGATGAGCGTGGTTGAGCGTTCCGGGTACTCGTCGCTGCCGCGGGCGAACGCCTCCAGCTCCGGCAGGGCGGAGGAGTCCGTCACCAGCGCGAAGGCGGCGCGGGCCGGCTGCTCCACCAGCGGGCAGCCGCAGTGAAAGCGCAGGTGCTCACGAACACCCCGGCCCGCGCATGCGGCCGGGTCGAGCCACAGCGGCGTGTCGTAGTCGAGCAGCGCCAGGCACACGGCCATGCTGGCCGGGTTCAGCGGCACCGGCGTGGGTACGCTCTCCAGTGCCTGTACCGTCCCCGGGCGCGAGATGGCGGCCAGGACGCTGCGGAAGATGCGCTGGGCGTCCAGGACCGGATCCTGCAGACCCGGGAGTATCGCGGCGGTATCGAGCCGTTCGTTCATGGTTGGCATCCTCGGTCGTCGCCCTCAGTCATCACCGCGCACTAGGGTGAAGAACTCCACCCGGGTCGCCCCGGCGCGGGCAGCGCGGCGCCGGCGCTGCTCGTTCAGCTCCCTGGCCACCGGGGTCACCAGCACCGACTCCAGCCGGTTGCGCCTCCCGGGCTGCTGCAGCAGGGCGTCGAACAGCGCCGCCAGCTCGGCATGACGGGGGTTGCGATCGCTCGTGTAGCCGTAGCCGACAGTGCCGTCGTCGAGGCGGACCACGCAGCGGCTGAGCGTGATCTCGCCCAGGTTGAAGGGACCGCCGCTGCCGCACACCCGGCCCCGGACCATGGCCAGCCCCGCCTCCGGCCGGCGCAGATAGTCATAGGCGGGCTTGTCCCCCAGGCCGTTCCACATCCGCTCCAGCAGCGGCAGCGGCGCCCGGGCGAACAGCCCCATCCAGCGCCGGCGGCGCTGCTGGTCGATGGAGCGGGGTTCATCCTGTGCTGCATGCATCTCCGTCATCCTTCAGTTCCAGGCTCCCTTGCGTGTCGATTTCAGATGAACCGCTTCCGCACCCACTGCGACAGCAGGTCCAGCAGGCTCACGGTGACGACGATGATGATCATCACCGCGGCGGTCTCGGCGAAGTAGAAGCCGCGGATGTACTCCCACAGCACCACCCCGATGCCGCCGGCGCCCACCATGCCCACCACCGTGGCCGAACGGACGTTGGACTCGAACCGGTAGAGGGTGTAGGAGATCCACAGCGGCAGGACCTGGGGAATGACGCCGTAGAGAATGTCCTGCAGGGCGCTGGCGCCCGTGGCGCGCACTCCTTCCACCGGGCCGGGCTCGATGGCCTCCACCGCCTCGGAGAAGAGCTTGGCCAGGATGCCGGTGGTATGGACGAACAGGGCCATCACCCCGGCGAAGGGGCCGAGGCCCACCGCCACCACGAACAGCATGGCGAAAACCATTTCGTTGATGGCCCGGAAGGCGTCCATCAGCCGCCGCACGGGCTGGTAGACCCACCAGGGCACCAGGTTCTCCGAGGAGAGGATCCCGAACGGGATGGCGCACAGGACTGCCAGCACCGTGCCCCAGACGGCGATCTGGATGGTGACCAGCATCTCCTCGAGATAGAGCGGCCAGTCGTGGAAGTTGGGCGGGAAGAAGTCCCGCGTGAACTCCCACATGTTCCCGCTGTCCCGCACCAGGGCCCCGGGATCCATTTCCGCCCCCCGCCAGGACCAGCCCAGCAGGGCCAGGAACGCGCCCCAGCCCAGCAGCGTGATCAGGTTCCGGCGCGGTTCCCCGGCCAACGGCATGGCGCCCGGAGTCGAAGCGGTTTCCTGCATCGTCGGTCACTCCACCTCGGAATGGGGCGCGGCGCCCCGCGTCGACCGCGCGGGGCGCCGCGCAATCCGTCACTGCCCGGACTCGAGCGCCGCCAGCCGCTGCTGCAGACGGGCCAGCTCGGCGTCGATGCTCTTCAGCTTCTCCGCCTTGTCGGACTCGGAGAGACGCTCGTCGTTCTCCACCTTGACCCGGTCCTTGAACAGCGCCAGCTGGCGGATGGGCAGCAGCTGATCGTCGCTGGAGGCCCGGAACGGCGCCCACTGCAGGTCGGCCAGCACCTTCAGCTCCCGCGCCTTGTCCCCGCCCTCGACGCCGTAGTGCATGAAGAAGTCGCGGATCCTGCGCTTGTCGCCGTCGGAGAGGTTCTTGCGCCAGGCGATGGGGTCGGAGGGAATCAGGGGCGACTTCCAGATGACCTTCACGTTCTTGTACTTCTCGGGGAAGTTGAGCTCCATGCGCGCCAGGTTCTCGGTATTGTTGGTGGCCACGTCCACCTGCCCGTTGGCCACCGCCAGGGCGTTGGTTTCGTGGTTGGCGTTGACCACGCGCCTGAAGGCCTTCTTGGCCTCGACGCCATTGACGGCGAAGACGTAGTAGCCGGGCACCAGGTAGCCGGAGGTGGAGTTGGGGTCGCCGTTGCCGAAGCTCAGATCGGCGGCGTTGTTCAGCACATCGTCCACCGAGTTCAGCCTGTCGTTGTCCTTCTGGGTGATGAGCACGGACCAGTAGCCCGGGTTGCCGTTCACGTCCACGGTCTGGGCGAAGATCTCCGCCCCGGCGCGATCGACGGCCTCCATGGCCGACTTGTTGCCGTACCAGGCCACGTCCACCTTGTCGAAGCGCATTCCCTCGATGATGCCGGCGTAGTCCGGGGCGAAGTAGGCCTTGACCGGCATGCCGAGCTTCTTCTCCATGTCGGCGAGGAAGGGATCCCAAACCGACCGGAGGTTCTGGGTGGATTCGGTGGAGATGATGCCGAAGCGCAGTGTCTGCAGCTCCTCGGCAAGGGTGGCGCCGCTGGCGATGAGGCCGGCGGTCAGGGTGGCGGCCATCAGGAAGATTCTGCGTTTCATGGTCTCTTTTCTCCCTCGGTTGAATATGAGTTCGTGGTTTTGTGTATCGGCGGGACGGCAGCGCTCCGCCGCTCCCGCACGGCCCTGTTCACGACGCGGGGGGCCGGACCGGGCGGCGACGCCGGATCCTCCTGCAGGTCACGGAATGGCTGCGGCAGGTCGGGCTTACGCCGTCGCGGCGCACGCGGCCCGCTCGCGTTCACCGCCCGCGCCCGGCCCTCCCACGGGGCTGTCCCGGAGGCTGTCCAGACCCAGTTCCATGGCATCGCGGGCGCCGTAGAGCTCGCGCAGGTAACCGGCGCTGAGCTCCCGGGTCGGTCCGTCGAAGTGGATGCGCCCGTCCTTGAGCGCCACCGTGCGCGGGCAGTAGCGCACCGCGAAGTCCACCTGGTGCAGGGAGACGATGACCGTCCGCCGATCCTCGCGATTGAGGGTGGAGAGCGATTCCATCACCCGGCGCGAGGACTCGGGGTCCAGGGAGGCGATGGGCTCGTCGGCGAGAATCAACTCCGCCTGCTGGGCCATGGCGCGGGCGATGGCGACCCGCTGCTGCTGGCCGCCGGAGAGGGTCGAGGCACGCTGCAGGGCCCGGTCGGCGAGACCGACCCGCCGCAGTGCCGCCAGGGCGAGCTCCCGCTCCTTGCGGGTGAACCGGCCGGTGGATCCGCGCCATTCGGGAATCCGCCCGAGCAGGCCCACCAGCACGTTCTGCAGCACCGTCAGCCGTCCCACCAGGTTGAACTGCTGGAAGATGAATCCGATGCGGGTGCGGCTCTGGCGCACGTCGCGGGCGAGCCGCCCCCCGGACTGGATAAGCCGCCCCTGCACCTCGATGCGGCCGCTGTCGACGTCGCGATCACCCACGGTCAGGCCGGCGATGTGGCGCAGCAGGGTGGACTTGCCGGAACCGGAAGCGCCGATGAGCGCCACCATCTCGCCGCGGTTCACCCTGAGGTGAACACCGTCCAGCGCCTTGCCGGCCCCGAAGGTACGGTTCAGGTCGTAGATATCAACTGTCGAACTCATCCCTTTGCTCCAGCTGCGGATATCGGTAGGTTCGGGCCGCCATCTCATTGGCCTCGGCACACTCCAGGCACAGGCGGCAGCCCGGCAGGGCTGCACGGCGTGGCCGTGGAATCGGTTCGCCACACTGCATGCAGAACCGGGCCGAGGCCCGGGCGGGGTCCGCGGCCTCCCGGCCCCGGATCACCACTGCGCTGATGGCGGCCTCCAGGAACGCGTCCTGCACCTCCGCCGCGTAGTCCGCGATATCCATCGCCTCATCCTCCCGGCCCTGTGTGATAGCCGCAGAGTCTGGCAATGCTCTGTGACAGCGGATTGAAGGCCGGATGAACATTGGATGAAGGGGCGCTCTCAGCGCCCCGCGTACTTGCGCAGGAAATCCCCGGCATCGAGGCGGCGGAAATCGGGCAATGCCCGGCGCAGCCGCTCGTGGTCCCACTCCCACCACGCCAGGGCGAGCAGGCCGTCGATGACCGCCCGGTCGAAGCGCTGCCGCAGCATGGCGCGGGCGTGTGAAGGGCCGATGACAGGCGGGAACTGTGAAGGGGTTCGCGCAGCGGTGTTTGCCCGGGGCGCGGCACCGCGTCTATGATGTGGAGGACGGGAGGGAGTACAGCAAGTGGCTGATGGAAGAGGGATAACCGTTCGGACAGTCCGGGGCGCGGGAGCGCTGTCCCTGGTCCTGCTCGCCCTGCTGCTGCCCGCGGCGGCCAGCGCCGAGGTCTACAAGTTCGTCGACCCCGACGGCCGCGTCACCTATACCGATACGCGCCACCAGCCGTCCTGGATGAAGCTGGTGAAGACCTGGAAGGGCTGGGCCCTGCCCAGGACCAGCACCGCCGCGCTGAAGAGCGGCCGCAAGCAGTTCACTGACACCATCGCCTCGGCGGCCCGCGAGCAGGGGCTGCCGGAAGCCCTGGTCCACGCGGTCGTCAGCGCCGAGTCCGCCTACCGCCCCGATGCCGTCTCCCGTGCCGGCGCGGTGGGGCTGATGCAGCTGATGCCCGAGACCGCGAAGCGCTACGGCGTGACCGATCGCACCGACCCGGAGCAGAACGTGCGCGGCGGCACCCGCTACCTGCGCGACCTGCTGGAGATGTTCGACAACGATACGACCCTGGCCATCGCCGCCTACAATGCCGGTGAGGGCGCGGTGCAGAAGTACGGCAACACGATTCCCCCCTATGCCGAGACCCAGGAGTATGTGCGCCGGGTGAAGGCCTACTACGCCCAGTTCAGCGGCGGGCAGGGCACGGCATCGGCCAAGCCGGCACCGGCCGCCGACACCGCGGCGACCGCCCAGGAACCGCCTGCCGGAAAACGCCGCCCGGTGGCGGTGATCGAGTGGAGCCGGTAACGCCGGTTCCCCACCCGCAACAACAGGAAGGGCGGCCCGGGGGCCGCCCTTCCGTTTTCAGCCGGACGCGTCCATCCGGGCCCACGGGGCCGCGTCAGCCCCAGTAGAACCAGTTCCAGCCCGTGGAGCGGGTCAGATCCACGGTCCGGGTCTGGGACTGATCGCCGTAGGTGACCGTCAACCGGTAGACGCCCGGCTCCAGCGCGGCGAGGAACCAGGGCCCCTCCGCCACCACGTCGAGGATCAGCCCGCCGGCGGCATCCCGCACCTGGACCCTGACATCCGCCACGTAGCTGCCGCGGCCCCGTTCCGCGAACCCGAGCTTGAGCCGGTAGCGATCCTCCACCGCCCGCAGCGCCTCGCGCTCGCCCGTGCCGATGCCCCCGCTGCGGTACTCCACACCGGCCACGGCTGCGGGCTCGGGGGCGGCGGCGCTGGTCACGTAGATGCGCCAGGCCTCCCGCCAGTCGCCGCGCAGGGCCGCCTGCGCCTCGGCCAGAGTCAGATCGCCGCGGCAGACCCGCTCCCGCAGCACTGCCTCCAGGCGGTCCTTGCGGTGCACGCTCCACTCGCCGCCCAGGGGCTGGGGCCACAGGTTGGCGGCGCTGTCCGCACCCCCCAGCCCCAGGCTGACGAGATGATCGAGCTCGCAGCCCCCGGCGGCGGCGCAATAACCGTCCCGGGGTCCCTCCAGGCCATAGGCCACGTAGATATCGAAGATCTCCTGGACATCCCGCGGCGCGGGTTCCGGTACGCCGCCCGGCGCGCACAGCGCCTGTGCGCTGACCGCGCGGGTCTCCCCCGGCGTCAGTGCCGGATCGGGCAGATCCCGCGCCTGCGCCGCCCCCATCCCGGCCGCCATGCAGGCGACCACGCCAATCCATCGTCCTATCCGGTTGTTCATTACACTCCCCTGAATTGAAGATGCCTGGTGCACTTGAAATGGCACCGCCGGGGTCCGCCGCTGGGTTTCGTGTACCGAGCCGCACACGATTTTCTGGTATAGGGGAGGACCCGCTGCCGGAGATGCCATGCGGGCGGACAGGAGGGCGGACGGGATTCCGGCGCCCGCGTCGATTCGGAGTGGCTGTTCGGACTGTCCCTGCACCCGCGTCCCTGTCCTCTGCCCGCTGGTCACGGTGACGCTGGCGGGGAACAGGCCCCACTCACCGACACCAGCCCGTAACATTAATCCCGCAGGTTCTGTAAGGCAAAGGCCCCGGCCCCGGATCAGCCGCCGTAGCCGGTCAGCTCCACGTAGCCCACCCCGCCCAGGGCGCGGCCATCCCGCTCGCCCCCGACGCTTACCGCGCCCTCCCAGTAGCGCACCGAGAGGTCGAGCTCCTGGTCCGGGAGACGGGGTACGATCTCGAGGGTCAGATCCAGGGTCGGCACGGACAGCCTCCAGCCGACCGGGTAGACCGCGCCGGTGGCGGGGCTGGTCCACTCCCTCCCCGCCTCCAGCCTGACCGCGTCGTGCGCCAGGCGGGTGCTGCGCCCCTCGCTGTCCACCAGGACCCCGGCGCTGTGGGGATCGGTGGAACCGTCGGCGCGGCGCAGGCGGTAGTACATCAAGTCGCTGCCATCCTCCAGCTGCAGGGCGAACCAGTCCCAGCCCACCTGGCCCGCCCCGAGGGCGCTGGTGCTCCACTCCCGGTCGAACCAGCTGCTGCCGCTCACGGGATACTCGACGCCGGCGAGGCGGACCACGCCCTGGCTGGCGATGCGGGTTCCGGAGTAGTAGTAGGAGGCATTGCCCGCCGCGGCGCTCTTCCGGCTCAGCCCCCGGTCGCCCTGCAGCACCCAGGGCTTGCCGCCCTCCAGGGTGAGATCCAGGGCGATCCCCGCCTCGGCCACGCTGATGCGCAGGGGGAACAGCTCCGCCCCCTGCCCATCCACCCGCCAGTCCCGCAGCCACACGGCGAAGGGCCGCGACTGGGCGCCGGCCAGTTCCAGGCTGTCCCGGCTCATGCGCTCGAAGGCATGGAAGCCCCCGCCCTCCGTGTCGGTGAGGGTGAAATGGCTCATGTAGACCTGGTTGGTGGCCCAGGCCGTATCCCGGGCCGGGGGATCCGGGCGCAGGGCGAAGCGGAAGAAGGTCAGCTGGTAGCCGAAGTGGCGTCCGTCCGCGGTCTGCAGGTTGCCGGTGAAGTACCACCACTCGCTGCGGTAGTCGGGGTGCGGACCGTGATCGGCGGGAAACCTGAAGGGCCGGGGCTCCAGCGCCCGGGCGAACCCCGCCCCGTCCCCCCCCAGCAGTTCCCCCAGCCGGAAGCCGCCCCCCTCCTGCGCCCGGAGGGCGGGCGCGAACGCCAGCACCGCGGCGAAAAGGAGATGGGTCAGCCGCCGCACAAGACTCAAGGGACCCGTTTCCACTACCGTTCGACCTCTCGACGTTCCACCACTGCGAGGGAACCGTTCCGTTTCCGGATAAACCGCAGATTAACGCTGACTGGCATTGAATCAACGAAAATCAGCGCGAATCCGCGGTTCAACAAGTGTTTTCAAAAATCCGTCACTCACCGCGCAGGGCGAGGGCCGGGGGGGTGCGGGCCATGAGCCAGGCGGGGTAGACGCCGGCGAGGAGGCCCGCGGACAGGGCCAGCAGCACGGCCTGGCCGAGGATGGCCGGATCGGTGGTCCACTGCAGGGTCCAGCCGAAGGCGCGGTAGTTGATGACGTGGGTGAGGACACGGGCCATGAGCAGTCCCGCCGGCACCGCCAGCAGCCCCGCCGTCAGCCCCATCAGGCCGGTCTGGGCCGTGACCAGCAGCCACACCTGGCGCGGGGTCAGGCCGTTGACCCGCAGCACCGCCATCTCCCGGGCCCGCTCCAGGTGCAGCGCCAGCAGCGCGCTCAGCACGCCCACGAAGGCCACCACCACCGCCAGCAGCCGCAGCACGGTGGTGATGGTGAAGGTGCGGTCGAACACCTCCACCGAGGCGTTGAAGAGCTCGCGGTTGGCGCGGACCGCGAGGGCGAGGCCGTCGGCGGGCAGCGCGCGGATGCGGGCCATGAGTTGTTCGATGTCCACGTCGGGCCGGGCGTGGACGCCGAGGGAGGAGACGGCCTCGTCGTTCCACAGGCGGCGGTAGAGGGCGGCATCGAGGTACACCACCCCCTGGTCCGAGCGGTAGTCGTAGAACACGCCCGCCACCGGCAACCGGACCGGGCCCGCCGAACCCCGCAGTTCGAGGGTGTCACCCACCGCGAGTCCGTGGCGAAAGGCGTAGGGCTCGGAGATCAGGACCGCACTGCCGGCGCGGAAGGCCGTCCAGGCGGCGTCCGGCGCGCCGGACCGGAAGCGGAAGCGTTCCCGCTCCGACTCCGGCAGGGCGGCGGCGACGATCTGGGTGGGGCCGGTGGCGGACTCCACGACGACGCGCCGGTAGGAGGCCACCTCCGCCACCCCCTCCAGTCCGGCCACCCGTTCCATGAATCCGCGGCCGAGGTCGGGCCAGGCCCCGCCGCCGGCGGTCCGTGCCGGCGCCACGTAGACATCGGCGCGCAGGGACTCGTCCAGCCAGTGCACCACCGTGTCGCGGAAGCTGGCCACCATCGTGCCCACGCCCACGGTCGCCGCGACGGCCACCATCAGGGCGGCGGCGGCGACGCCCGTACGGCTGAGGTGGGCGGTGATGCCCCGCGCGGCCATGTTGCCGAGCGCACCCAGCAGGAATGCCAGGAGCGGCCTGAAGGCGGCCACCAGCAGCAGGGTCAGCTTCGGGGTGAGCAGCGCGCAGGCCAGCACCAGCGCCACCAGGGCCACGTAGCCGAGCGCCAGGCGGTGGCCGGGCACGAGCACGGCCACCGCCCCGACGAGGGCGAGCCCGGCGCCGGCGGCGGCGGACCAGCGCACCCCGCGGTGCAGGCGGGCCTCCAGCACCACGCGGTTGAGGATGGCGCGCGGCGGTGTCAGCGCCGCCTCCAGCGCGGGGGGCAGTGCCGCCAGCAGCGCGGCCGACACGCCCAGCAGCAGGCCCTTGGCGAGGCCGGAGGCGGTGATCGACAGCTCCCTGACCGTGAGCACGAAGTAGATGTCGTTGATGGTGCGGGTCACCAGCCGCAGCAGCAGCTCCGCCAGCCCGAGCCCGAGCCCGAGCCCCAGCAGCGCCCCCACCAGCCCGGTGACGGCCGCTTCCGCGAGCACCAGGCGGAAGATCTGCCGCCGCGTCACGCCGAGGGTGCGCAGGCTGCCCAGCAGGGGGCGCCGGCGGACCACGGAGAAGGTGGTGGTGTTGTAGATGAGGAAGGTGCCCACGAGCAGGGCGAGCAGGCTCATGGCGGAAAGGTTCAGGTGGAATGCCTCGGTCATCCGCCCCAGCGCGGCGCTGCGCTGCTCGGCCGGCAGGATAGCGGCACCGGCGGGGAGCAGCGCGCGCAGCCGTTCCAGCGCCGCGCCGCCCGCCGCGCCCGTCGGCAGCACCAGGTCAACGTGGCTGATCCGGCCCTGCTCGCCCAGGATCTCCTGGGCCGAGGCGATGTCCGTCAGCACCAGCCCGCGCACCAGGCGCCGCAGCGCTGGATCCGTGGTCTCGAGATACCCGGCCAGGGTCAGGGTCGCGGTCCGGCCCCGGGCCAGCACCTCCAGTTGCTCCCCGGGGGCAATCCCCAGCGAGTCGGCCGTCTCCGCGGCCATCAGCACGGCACCCGGCACCGCGAGCAGGCGCGTCACCGGTGTGCCGCCGCCGCCCACCCGCACGTAGCCGCGCACCCGGGCCTCGGCGAAGGGATCCACCCCGAGCAGCCGCAGGGAGCGTTCCGGATCGGCACTCGGCGCCACGTAGTCGTCGATGACCGGCGCCATGAGGATATCCCCGGGCGCCATTCGCAGCGCCCGGTAGACCGACTCGTCCAGCCCGCGCGGTCCGCCGATAACCTGGTGCGTTGCCCGGCCCGCGGTCTGCTCCGCGGCCAGCGAGAAGCCGCGCCGGGCGCTGTCGTTGGCCAGGTCGATGGCCACCACCACCGCCACCCCCAGCGCGATGCCCAGCACCGTCAGCCCCGTCTGCCAGGGATGACGCCAGAGAAACCGCAGGCTCGCACGCCAGAGAACCGGGATCATTTTTTGTTTAATGGACAGGATTGACAGGATTAACGGGATTTTAAAGAGAGAAGCCTTATCCGCAGATTACACGGATTACGCCGATTGAGTACTGGTCTGGCCGTGCCGATAACCAGCCCATGAGACCGTGTTGAAGCAAGAGCGCGCATCAACGACCAAGAAAACCGATAACCTGAACAGCTTAATCCCGTGAATCCTGTAAATCCTGTCTATTCAGTTAGTTTCGTTCGTTTGCCGGATCAGGCGCCCGTCGTGGAGGGTGTAGACGGCGTCGGCGATGGCGGCGACTTCGGGGCTATGGGTGACCACCAGCAGGGTCTTGCCGCGGCGGCGGGTGAGGCGATCGAGGAGCTCCAGCACGGCCGCGCCGGTCTCCTCGTCCAGGTTGCCGGTGGGTTCGTCGGCCAGCACCAGCTCCGGGTCGTGGACCAGGGCCCGGGCGATGGCCACCCGCTGCTGCTCGCCGCCGGAGAGCCGTTCGGGGAAGCTCCCGGCGCGATCCTTCAGCCCCACCTGCGCCAGCAGATCGAGGGCGATGGCCTCGCCGCGGCCGTCACGCCGCCCCTGCAGCTCCAGCGGCAGCAGCAGGTTCTCCAGCACGGTCAGGGTGGGCACCAGGTTGAAGAACTGGAACACGAAGCCCACGTGGCTGCGGCGGAACAGGGTCCGATCGTGCTCCCCCATGGCGGTGATGTCGGCGCCCAGCACCCGCACCGTCCCGGCATCCGGCGGGTCGATCCCGGCCACGAGGTTCAGCAGCGTGGACTTGCCCGAGCCGCTGCGCCCGAGCAGCGCCACCACCGCCCCCGCCCCCATGCGGAAATCGAGCCCCGCGAACACCACCCGCTCCCGCTCCCCCTCGCGGTAATGCTTCGCCAGCCCGGCGATCTCCACCACGGGAACGGTCACGGCCTGGGGAGACGTCTGAGGGGTTTGCATGGCAGTAATGGCAGTAATAGACAGGATTTACAGGATTGACAGGATTTTCCAAGAAATAAGACAGCGTCAGGTTTCAGCGATCAACGATGCGCGATCCGCTTATCGGACGCAGCGCGACGCAGTACTGGCTTTCACCCGTCTCATCGGCTGGGTATCGCTGCCTCCGAGGAGGGTGGTTAATCTGCGTAATCTGCGGATAAAACTTCTGTATTTAAAATCCCGTTAATCCTGTCAATCCTGTCTATTCAAGAAATCAATCCGGCGCGCCGGCCGCCAGGGCCCGTTCGCGGCTGGCGTCGCACTCGGCGTCGGCCGTGGCGGCGTCCCAGGCGGGCGCGGTTTCGGGCCAGCCGGAGGCGTGGCGCAGAACCAGGCTTTCCAGGAGATCGATGTGGAGGGGATCGTCGTTGAGGGCGCGGATGTAGCTGTACTCCTCCCCCCCGGCGCCGAGGAACAGGTCGCGGTTCTCCACCGCCAGCTCCTCCAGGGTCTCCAGGCAGTCGGCGGCGAAGCCGGGGCTCACCACATCCACCCGCTTCACACCCGCCCGGGCCCACTCCCGCAGGGTGGCGTCGGTGTAGGGCTTGACCCAGGGATCGCGGCCGAACCGGGACTGGAACGCCACGGCCCAGGTGTCGTCCGGCAGCCCCAGGCGCTCGGCCACCAGCCGCGCGCTCTTGCGGCACTGGCAGGGATAGGGATCCCCGCGGCGGTGGTAGCGCTCGGGAATGCCGTGGAAGGAGAACAGCAGCCGTTCGCCCGGGGTGCGCTGCTCCCAGGCGGCGCGGAGGGACGCCGCCAGCGCCTCGATATAGGCCGGGTCGTCATGGTAGTGGGTGATGAAGCGAAGCTCCGGCAGCCAGCGCCAATTCCGCATCACCTCCGCGATCCGATCCACGGTGGTGGCGGTGGTGGTGGCCGAGTACTGGGGATAGAGGGGCAGCACCAGCAGCCGCTCCACCCCCGCCGCGCGCAACTCATCCAGGGCCGCGGGAATGGAGGGATTGCCGTAGCGCATGCAGAAAT
>NPIG01000387.1_pt1 | contig 38196 bp, 33 predicted proteins | sample 8637441 | NCBI WGS metagenome assembly NPIG01 (sample SAMN07420675, study PRJNA396082) | bioreactor metagenome | isolation source: sample BR6 brine-fed electro-methanogenic bioreactor BR | place: Japan: Kochi | collected 2016-06-14
AAAAAGTACGGAAAGACACTGTTTCAGCTCGGCTACCGGGATCTGGCCTGGGGCCGACTCCTTGCTGCCGACGGCGAAGGTCAGGTCCGAGCCGAAAGAGCCCCCGACGATTCTGCTTACGCTGCCAATAGACCCCATGGACATCGTTATCATAGGGATGTAGGGATAATCGCGCCTTACCGCAAGCGTGGCGGACATAAGGGAAAGGACGTCTTCTTCGCTGTTTGGCATGGCCGCAAATTTCGCGACATGGGCTCCGGCGTTTATCTGGGACACAAGAATGGAATAAATTTCGTCGCGCGAGGGCGTTTCCTTGAAATTATGAGATGATACGATGAGATAAGTGGAAGTGTTTTCCAGATTTTTGCGGATTTCTCCGATCTTTTGCTCTCCATAGGCGAGTTCTGCATCGATGAAATCCACCAGGGATCGCTTTACGGCTTCGTCATAAAGCCTGAACTTCGCTTCATCGGAAACTTTCTTGAATCCACCTTCCCAGTCCCCCCGGCAGGTCAATATGATGGGCAATTCGCCTATGGTTTCGTGTACTTCTTCTATCACAGATATAGAGGATTCGGTATCTTCGATGAAGTCCCATGCGTCTACCCTGAGTTCGATTATATCCGGCGCGACAGATGGAATGGCCGAAGCTTCCTGCCTGATTATCCCGGGTGTTTTCCCCACGAGCGGCACGCAGATCAACGGTTTGCTTCCTCCGAGTGTTTTTCCTCGAACGGTGAGAGGCTTTTGGGGCAGTGGTCTCGTCATCGGTCTTCCTCCTTGCGGAGCTGCAAATAATTTGTCTGCATTTTCGTAGAGTGGAAAGTGTTACTGTGTATCGGTTTTTGTATATCTGATTTACCATTTGACTGATCCGATGTCAAGACACGCGGAACATCGATCCTCAGGGTGGAGGCTGCGTATTTTTTTAGAGTGAAGGGGCCTGAGGATCGAGTAAAAGCGGGCGAGTGGCGCAAAGACCTCTCCTGGCGAAAGGACATCTCTGCGGAAACCCGCAGTGGAAATGGGGCGTTGCAACGTGTATTGAGCCGGTCTGCGGAAGGATGAAAGCCATAGGACCCTGCTAAAACGGATAAAAGAAGGATCACGGACTGGCGTCCGCGTGTCCGCAGGAAAAATAAAACGTTGTTCACCTAAAAGTATATGGCCTGCGGACGCGGAACATCGATCCTCAGGGTGGAGGCTGCGTATTTTTTTAGAGTGAAGGGGCCTGAGGATCGAGTAAAAGCGGGCGAGTGGCGCAAAGACCTCTCCTGGCGAAAGGACATCTCTGCGGAAACCCGCAGTGGAAATGGGGCGTTGCAACGTGTATTGAGCCGGTCTGCGGAAGGATGAAAGCCATAGGACCCTGCTAAAACGGATAAAAGAAGGATCACGGACTGGCGTCCGCGTGTCCGCAGAGCACTCGCTGTATCGAATTCAACAACAAAACTTCAACCTGATGATTGAGGTTCGCTGCCTGGTCTTGACTTCGTAGCGTAGGTGTGATACCAATAACGTAAACCCACTTAATGGTAAAAGGTTCCACACAGCGGAAACACATAGATTTATTCATTCTACCATTCCCATTAGAGCGGCACGGCCGATATGGAGAAAATTGCACCAAAAGCTTTTCTATCGAACATTTGAAACCAGGGGGAGAGAAAAATGAAAACCGATTTGGTGGCTTATCAGTTGGTTACTTTGCTCGAAAAACGAGGTGTCGAAAAGATTTTCGGTCTTTGCGGTCACACTGTCATCGCGTTGCTGGACGCGATAAAAGAAAGCAAGCAGATCGAATTTATCTCGGTTCGTCACGAACAGATAGCCGCTCACGCGGCAGACGGCTACGCGAGAGGTAAAAATGACGGAACGCCTGGAGTAGTTATGACCCACCTGGGGCCCGGTCTTACGAATGCGACGACGGGTGTGGCTGAAGCGGCACTTAATTCCATTCCTATGGTCGTCATCGCCGGAGATGTTCCCAGCAGTTATTTCGGGCGCCACCCCCACCAGGAAGTCAATCTCCACGCCGATGCCTCCCAGTTCGAGATCTACAGACCTATCGTAAAAAGAGCCTGGCGCGTAGACAGACCGGAGCTTCTGCCGGAAGTGATAGACAAGGCCTTCCGTCTGGCGGTTACAGGACGTCCAGGACCAGTGTTGGTTTCTATCCCGATGGACATTTTTTCCATGGAAATCGAAACCAAGTTTTTCGAACGACGCTATGACAACATGCCTGAGCTTCCCAAGCCAGGTTTGCATCCTTCTGACGCTGAAAAGGTTGTCCGCATGCTTGCCGAGGCTGAAAATCCTATTCTCTATCCCGGTGGAGGCGTCATCTCCAGCGGTGCCGCAGGTCTTCTGAAGGAACTGGCGGAGCATTTCCAGATCCCCGTGCTTTACACGCTCATGGGAAAAGGTTCCATTCCGGATGACCATCCCCTTGCCGTCGGCATGACCGGCTTCTGGGGCACGGAATTCAACAATGCCATGGCCCTCAAAGCTGATGTGATGCTTGCCATAGGGACACGTCTTTCCGAGGCGGACTGCAGCTCCTGGTACAGGGGCGAGACCTTCGACATTCCACCCACGAAGCTCATTCATATCGATATCAACGAGGAAGAAATCGGACGCAATTTCAAGACTGAAATCGGCCTGATCTGTGACGCCAAAAGAGCCCTGGAAGCCATTCTCGAAGCGGCGAAGCGCCTTTACCCCAAGGGGGTAAAACGGGAGGAAACGGTAAAAGAAATAGCCGCGGCGAAGAAAAAGTACAGAGATTCCCTGCTCGAGGCCCAGACTTCGGACCAGTTTCCCATGCGCCCCGAGCGGATTTTGGCTGATCTACGGCAGGTTCTCCCGAGAGACGGATACGTCGTGGCCGACGTGGGCTGGAACAAAAACGGCGTCGGGCAGCAGTTCCCTATTTTTGAGCCTGGCACGTTCCTGCCGCCTGGCGGATTGGCGACGATGGGTTACGGGCCCTCTGCCGCTCTCGGAGTCAAAGTCGCTCGCCCCGACAAGAAGGTAGTAGCCCTCATAGGTGACGGGGGCATGTCCGCCAACGTATCCCCAATGGCCACGGCCGTGGAAAAAGGGATTGCGGTTGTATGGGTCGTGATGAACAACTCGGCCTTCGGAACCATCGCGGGCCTCGAAAAGGAGCATTACGGACACCAGTTCGGTACGCTCTTCAGAAAAGGCGAAGAACCTTATTCGCCGGATTTCGCGGCTATAGCCCGAGGCTACGGTGTCGAAGGAGTCACTGTAGAAAAAGCCGAGGATTTCAAGCCGGCCCTAGAAAAGGCGTTACAAGCGGAAAAACCTTATCTGATCGACGTAAGAATGGAAAACGCTCCCGTGGAAACCGCCGGATGCTGGAACATAAACGACATTTATGTAAGGCGCGGCGAGAAGAAAGCCAAGAGGATATGGGAGTAGCGTTGCTGGCGCATAGTCGGTAAAAAAACGCCGATCCGGAAATATTGAACAAAAGGAGAGGTTTGCATGGCTAAAAGCAGGGAATGCACCCCGGAACAGAAAGAGATACTTAAACAACACGTAGAGCGGGCCCGTAAGGTTCAGCCGATTATCGAAAAGTACGATCAGGAACGCGTGGATCGCATGTGCCGGGCTGTGGCCTGGGCAGCGGGGAATCCTGCGGATTTTGATAGACTCTGCAAGATGGGCGTTGACGAAAGCGGTGCCGGGGACAGAAACGGCCGTTACGGAAAACGCCACAAGATTTTGGGCGTCCTGCGGGATGCCTTGCGCCAGAAGAGTGTCGGGATCATAGAAATGATTCCGGAAAAAGGGCTTACCCGCTACGCCAAACCGGCGGGGTTAATCGTTTCGCTCATCCCTATGACGAACCCCGAGTTGACCCCGATAGTTACCGCGATCTACGCATTGAAAGCCAGGGACGTGGTGATCTTTTCACCCCACCCCCGCACGAAGAAGACGACCTTTGAGGTCGTGCGCCTCATGCGCGAGGCGTTGAAGGCCATAGGGGAGCCGGAAGATTTCCTCCAGTGCGTGGAAGATCCCGACATGGCTATGGTGCAAAAACTCATGACCATGGGAGACCTGATAATGGCCACGGGCGGACCGGCCATGACCAAAGCCGCCCACAGTTCAGGGAAACCAGCCTATTGTTCGGGAGCCGGCAACGCGACGATGATTTTTGACGAAACCACGGACATAGAGATTGCCGCCCGCAATACGCGAATCAGCAAGACGAGCGACTTCGGTTCGGGATGTTCTGCCGACGGCAATCTGATAATTTACGGCGGTATATACGATCAGATGGTGGAAGCCCTCAAAAAAGAGGGTGGGTATCTTGCCAACGACGAAGAGAAAGCCATGCTGGAAAAGGCGATGTGGGACGAAGAGGGTCATCGACGTGTCGAGACCGTTGCCGTTTCGCCGCAGAGACTCGCGAAGGCAGCGGGCTTCGAGATCCCCGAAGACCGAAAGTTTATCATGGTTGTCGGAGACGGCATCGGCAAGGAATACAAGTTTTCCGGCGAGAAGCTTACCACCCTTCTGACGCTGTTCCGCTACGACGGTGAATTCGAGAACGCCCTCAAGATGATGGAAGAGATCTTCAAGGTCGGTGGACGCGGACATTCCTGTGGCATCTACAGCCACAATGAAGAACACATACATCAACACGCCCTGCGTGCCCCCGTGACAAGGGTCATGGTGCGCCAGCCGCAATCAAAGGCCAACGCGGGAAGCGCCGAAAACGGGATGCCCATGACGTCAAGCATGGGATGCGGCGTATGGGGCGGCAATATTGTTTCCGAGAACATCGCGTTGAAACATTACATGCAGTATACATGGGTGGCACGCCCGATCCTGAGGGACCAGCCTGAAGAAGAGGTGTTGTTCGGCGAGTTTTACGATCCTTCGGTAAAGCGGCCGTCCTGACCAAAAAATAAACGGCGGCGCGAGGTGAAATAACCGGTTTTTGCCTTGCGCCGCGACAAAAAATTCAGTAACTTGCAAAAGTATACAAACTATTTCAAAGCTAATCCGCTTTTTGACTGGTACAGAAACTATCAAGGGCAAACAAAAAGGAGCGTGCCTGTCATGTTGAAAGAAAGAACCTTTTGGGCGGATACTGAATTCTTCGGACTCCTCGGCTATCCAGTAAGAGAATCCCTTTCTCCTGCGATGCACAACGCGAATTTCCGTTCTTTGGGCATGAATGCCGTTTATACCCCTTATGAAGTGAAGCAGGAAACGCTCGGGAGAGTGATTCCCGCACTGGAGATACTTCGCTTCAGGGGACTGAACGTCACCATGCCCCTGAAGCAGAAAGTGATCGAATACCTTGACGAGCTTGACGAAATCGCCACACTCTGCAACGCCGTGAACACGGTCTACTGGCGAGGCGGCAAGCTGTGCGGTTCCAATACCGACGGCGTCGGTTTCGTCCGGGGTTTGAAGGAGCAGGGAAGATACGATCCTACTGGAAAACATTGCGTAATCTTCGGTACCGGAGGCGCCGCGCGAGGGGTGGCCTTCGCCCTTTGCGCAGCAGGCATAAGCTCCATCGCCCTCTGGAAGAGGAAATCCAACGATGAAAAACTCCAGAAACTGGCCTCCGATCTCAATGCCTATCGCCCGGGTGTCTGCAAGGTGCAATCCAACGACGAGAATGACATTCCAAACCTTCTGAAAGAAAACGAGCTTGTTATAAACGCCACGCCACTTGGCATGGAGCCTAATGTGGACGCCGTTCCATTTGATACGTCACTGCTCGACAGCAGCCACATGGTCTGCGACCTGGTCTATGTCCCCCATGATACGCGCCTTCTTAAGGAGGCCGAAGCCAGGGGAGCGAGGATTCTTTATGGTTACTGGATGACCATCTGGCAGGGCGTGGAAGCCTTCAGGAAATGGACCGGGAAAGATCCCGACGTGGAAGTCATGACAAAAACGATTTTGGAACACTTGACGAGGAATGAGGCCAAATGACTCAATTGCCTGAATTACCCCGACAGGTGAGGATATGCGAGGTCGGGCCGCGAGACGGTCTACAGAACGAAAAAACGCTTTTAACCGTCGAGCAGAAGGTTGAGTTGATAGAAGACGTCATTAACGCCGGAGTCAAAAGCATAGAAGTCGGATCTTTTGTTCACCCGAAAGCGGTTCCCAGCATGGCCGACACCGACGAAGTAGTTAGACGGCTCCCGAAAGATAACGGAGTCGAATACCGTGGACTTGCCCTCAATTTCAAAGGGGTTGAAAGAGCCTGCTTGGCTGGGGTTACCAAGGTAAAGCTTTCCGTTTCTGCCAGCCCAACCCATTCAAGGCAAAACAGCAACGCCGCACCGGAGGAAGTAATCGCAAGTTTCAGGCAATCCGCCGAGTACTGCAGGGAAAAGGGCCTTCCCGTCAGCGGGGCGATTTCCACCGCTTTCGGCTATTACGCGGAAGGCGTCATCCCTCTCGACACGATTTACCCCATAATCGACGCTTACATCGACGTAGGGATAACCGAGATATCCATGTCGGATACTACGGGAATGGCGAATCCCGCCCAGGTGTTCTCCTACATGAAGTCGCTCATGGAGCGTTACGGAGACGTAACCTGGACGTTGCACGTTCACAACACCCAGGGCATGGCGCTGGCGAATATATTTGCCGCCCTCCAGGCGGGCGTGACGCACTTTGATGCCTCTTTCGCGGGCCTGGGAGGTTGTCCCTTTGCACCCGGGGCTTCGGGAAACGTCGCGACGGAAGATGTGATTAACATGTTACACGCCATGGGAATACAGACGGGTATTGATTTTGACAAGATGCTAGAGGTGGCGCGAAAGGTAGAAAGGTTTACGGGGCATCCGGGCGACAGCAGCATGCTCCGTCTTTCGTCCTGCCGGAAGCGGGATTAGGGAAAACCGTAAAAGGCAAGCCTGGCAAGAGCCCTGGCCGGAAGCCTGGTCTGAAGTGGAGTGATAAGGGTTGAAAATAATCCGATGGCTGGATGAACATCTTGAAGAGTACATATTAAGCGGACTGCTGGTTGTTATAGCCGGCGTAATGATGCTCCAGGTGATCATGAGGTACGCCTTCAATGCTTCACTATCCTGGGCCGAGGAGGCCTCGCGCTACGCTTTCGTGTGGTCTGCTTTGGTCAGCATCGGCTATAGCATCAAGGAGGGCAGTATTCTCAAGGTCGATACCCTCGTGGAAGCCATGCCCGGGTGGCTCAGAAACCTGTTCACCAATGCCGGCAACTTAATCGTAACGGTGTTTTTTGGGTATCTTTTTATCGTTTCCGTACCTGCGGTGCAGAAAGTCATGCGAACAAGCCAATTGAGCCCGGCTCTGAGGATCCCCATGGGGTGGGTATATCTCGCGGCGATAGCTGGTTTCCTTTTGGCGACCGTGCGCGCTGCCCAGAAAACCGGAGAGGACTTCATCGAGTCCGTAAGGAAGAAGGGTTCGTAAAGATGGTTATGCCGTTATTTCTTATCCTGCTTGGCGGGCTTGCCTTAGGTATACCAATAGTCGTCGCCCTGGGTTTCGCAACTATTTTCCCCGGGCTGACAACTCCGGGTTTTCCCGCATCGGTAGAATATGTCGTTAGAAACGTGGTAAGCGCACTGGACAGCACACCCATGCTTGCCATCCCCCTGTTCATTCTCTCGGGAAACATAATGACGAAAGGTAAGATATCGGACAAGCTTTTCAATTTCTTCGCTTATTTCATAGGGAATTTCCCCGCGGGCATCCCCATGACTGCGATCGTGACCTGCCTGTTTTACGGGGCCATTTCCGGCTCAGGTGTCGCTACCACGGCAGCCGTGGGGGGAATGGCAATCCCGTTTTTAACGAAGCTGGGATACGACAAGGTTTACAGTGCAGCTCTCGTGGCTACCGCGGGAAGCCTCGGTGTCATAATTCCTCCAAGCATCCCCTTTGTCACCTACGGAGTCGTGACGGGCGTTTCGATCGGCAGCCTTTTCATCGCCGGCATCATCCCTGGGATCGTCATAGGGATGAGCCTTATGGGTTATGCCTACATCTACGCAAGGGTACACGGCGAGGATCGTGAAAAGATCGAGCAAAATGTACGGGAACTGCGATCTGGCGGCTTATTCGCCCTTTTCAAGGAGAGTTTCTGGGCGCTCCTTGCCCCGGTCATCATACTCGGAGGCATCTACAGCGGCATAGTGACACCCACAGAAGCGGCCGCCGTCTCGGTGTTCTATGCCCTTTTGGTCTGCCTTTTCGTTTACAAGAGCCTGAGCTTCAAGGAACTGGGGGCGGTGCTGACCGACACCGTAAAGTCCTACGCTCCCATCGTCGTGCTTCTGTCCCTTGCCATTGTCTTTGGTCGAGTCCTGGCCTTGCTGCAGGCTCCGGTGGCTTTGCGGGACTTCGTGCTCCAGAACTTCGCGGGCAACAAATACATATTCCTGTTCGCGCTGAACATAATACTCCTCATCCTGGGCATGTTCATGGATGTCGGACCTGCAATTGCCATACTGGCTCCCATGATGCTGGCTTCCGCCACGGCACTTGGAGTAAGCCCCGTACACCTGGGGGTCATCATGGTAATAACTCTTGCAGTGGGAATGGCCACCCCGCCTTTTGGGGTGGACCTTTTCGTGGCAGCTCCGCTCATAAAGGAGCAGGTGATGAAAGTAGGCATAAAAGCGATTCCCTTCATCATCGCGTTCATAATAGCGCTGTTTTTAATCACCTATATACCGCAGCTGAGCCTTTTGTTCCTGTGAGTTAAATGCGCCAGCCCTCGGGTATGAAGACAGCCTTTACCGTACTCGCAAGGGGGTGGAATGGAGAAGAAGCGGTTCAGATGTTTGATGGAAGTCGTTATCCAGGTATTTTGGTTATGCATGAGGAAACCGGGAAAAACAAAAGGAGGTACAGGAGATGAAACGAGCAAGATTTCTTACACTGTTACTGGCAATTGCGTTTGTGGTTACGGCGCTGCCTGGTTTTGTCGGCATGAGCCAGGCCCAGGAATATACGTTACAGCTGGCAGGCGCATATCCTTCCACTGGCGAAACTCCAAGGGCTCTGGCGACGGAGAAGATCAAGGAGCTTATCGAATCCAAGTCCGATGGCAAAATAAAAGTGCATGTTTACCTCGACAGTCAGCTCGGCGGGGACAGAGAAATCCTTGAAGGTTGTCAGTTGGGCGACATTTCCATGGTTTCCCAGACCACGGCGCCTCAGGTAGGGTTTATCCCGGAACTCGCCATTTTCGATATTCCCATGCTTTTCGAAAACCTGGACGTGGCAAGGAAAGCCCTTTCAGGATCCTTCAGGGCCCAGCTTGATGAATGGTACGAAAAGGCCGGACTCAAGCTGCTTCTTTTCGAACCCATCTATTACCGTGAGACCACCAGCAACAGGAATATTGCAAAGGTAGAGGACTTCAAGGGATTGAAAATCAGGACCATGGAGAATACCTACCACATGGCGTTTTGGAAAGCCCTTGGGGCCAACCCGACTCCGCTTAATTTCGCAGAACTCTACGTCGCTCTGCAGCAGGGGATAGTGGACGCTCAGGAGAACCCTTACGAGATAATCTGGGCGAGCAAGTTCTACGAAGTCCAGAAAAACCTCATCAACACGCACCACATAGCGTTTATTCTGAGCATAGCCATGAACAAGGATCTATATGATGGCATGCCTGACGAATACAAGCAGATCGTCAACGAAAGCATGCAGGAAGCCGCAGACTACCTTTTCGACCTGGCCAAGGCAAAGAACGATGAAATGCTGACCTCACTTGAAGGGGTCGGAATGAATATTATTGATCCGGACCCTGAACTGAAGGCCGAACTTAAGAAAGCAGCCGAAGAAGTCGAGAATATGATCAGAGAAAAGGTAGGAGACGAGGTCGTAGACAGTCTGGTGACAGCCACGGAAGAAGCGTCGAAATAACCGTCCATAAACAACAGGGGCCCGGGCATTAAGCCACGGGCCCTTATCTTATATTCAGGTTTCTTTAATCGTTGTCGGCCGAAGAAGGACTAACCATCTGTCTTTAGGTTATTGAGAAGGCTCAGCCGAGAAGCGGCAGGATTAGTGCGAGAACGGGCATGACCAGGGCCGTGGCGAGGGTGGAAAGAAACCAGCAGCTGTTTGCCATGTCCAGATCAAGTCCGTAGAGTGAAGGCGGCACCGTGGCCGTGTATGCAGGAGGCATGACGGAAAGGATTAAAACGACCTGGAGTATCGCCAGGTTGTCCCGTACGTTCAAACCGAGAAGAAAAGCCGTTGCAAAGACCACGATGGGGGAAAGCAAAAACTTTATTCCCATCGTAGCCAGGGCTTCCCGGACATAGTATTTCATCCTGCCGAAGTGCAGCCCAAGCCCGATGGCAAAAAGCATCAGAAAAGCGTTTAGGGGAATGAGAATGGAGTTTAGCGTGGAATAGAAGGCAGGTCGCGGGATTGATGCCAGGTTCAGGACAAACCCGGCTGCCATGGCCGTCAGCGCCGCGACGATGAAATAATCGGAAAAGATTCGGCGCAGTACCCCGAAAAAAGAAAACGAAAAAGGCTCTGAATGTGGGCTGAAGCTTTTTGCCACGGGAAAGCCGATGCCGTAGAACATGACCTCGATGAAAAGTTTGTACAAGAGGACAAAGGCGTATCTTTTTTCACCAAAAAACAGAAACACGGCAAGGCCGCCCAGGGATCCCAGGTTCGAGAAGAAACCGCAGCAGAACAAAGCTCCTGTTTGAGGCCTGTCGAGTCCCATCATCCTGCCTATCAAAATCGCAAAGGCTCCGCCTGTCAGGGTATGAATTATGCCGATGACAGGCAGGACGCCGAGGCCGCTTCTTCCAAGGTCCAGTATCCATAAAGACCCCAGGCTTACTGCGGGGACGGCGAAAAGAAGTATGGAGCGTTGAATTCCCTGCCTTAACGCGACGATGTCGAGTTTCGCCCCAAAGGGTAGCTCACGGTGAAAGCGCCTGAAGCCGTACCCGGAGAGAAGGCTTGTAAGGATAAACAACAGAAACAAAAGGATTCTAGAAGCCATGAAGCCGTTTGCCTCCCAAAAAACCGGTTATGTCTGGCTACATTACGATAGATACAACAAAAGAGGCTATGCCCATAATCCGGTTGCCGCTTTGTCGCAAAAGTTGTTGCGAAGCTTCGATGACGCTATTATATGTTCGTTCTGCGGGAAAGGGTTTCATAAATCTTCATGGCCAGCGAAAGAAGGTCGATCAGCAATGAAAGAAGGTTCGGTCCGGGCGGTAGAACGCGCCACGCGAATACTTAAAACCTTTACCAGGGACGACCACAAGCTTTCTCTCAGCGAGATCGCGGAAAGAAGCGGATTGCCGGTAACAACCACATTGAGACTGGCTCATACACTCGAAGAACTGGACCTCCTGAAACGAAACGAGGACAAGACCTATTCCCTCGGCAACCAAGTATACCTTTTGGGAAGCATCGCCAGGGCTCACTTCAGACCGCAGCAGGTTATCTACCCCTACATGAAGACCATCAGAGACCAGACCAAGGAGGCCGTTTCCCTTTATGGCATAGAGGGTGAGGAAAGGGTATGCTTCGAACACGTCGAGAGCCTTCTCACCATGCGCTGCGTAATGAGAGTGGGAGATCGGGCGCCCCTTTGGGCCGGAGCAGGCGGGAAGGCACTGCTGGCTTTTCTGGGTGACGATGTCATAGAAAGAGAAATCGCGAAAGCACATCCCATCACTTCCACTACCATTTACAAACGCGAAGAGCTTCGCAGGGATTTGGCCGAAATACGAGTCCTCGGTTATGCCATCAGTTGGGGCGAACGCGAGGAAGGCATATTTTCCATTGCCGTTCCCATTTTCGACAGGCATGGGAAGATCCTTTTCTCCTTCTCGGTTGCGGGGCCTGCCACGCGTTTTACCGAGGAAACAGGCATGTCCCTCATCCCTGAAATCCAGAGAATGTGCAGGGAAATAACAATGCAAATTTGACGCGACGGGCGTAATTGTAATTCCATCGCGCCAGATGTTTTTTCGCTACTTCCTCCCAGTAACCTTTTCAGCGCAATATTTTTTGGCTGTCTCCAGGCAGCGCCTGGCATGTTCCTTGTAGCCGTACTCCGCTACAGCCTTCGTGTTCGGAAGTTCTATTGAGTAGGGAACAATGGGCATGGCGTTCAGTATCGACGCTACGTCGATGCCGCCCTCACCTACGTAAGATCTTTCTTCCCGCATTATCCTGGTCATTTCCTCGTTGTTCGTGGGAATCTCACCGGTAGCGTCGCACAGGTGGGCGAAACGGAACCACTTTTCGGGCAGTTTCCTGAGCTCTTTCGGGTCGTCGCCGGCCCTGTGGAAATGGTGGACATCGATCATCAGCCCGGCGTTGGGCCTGTTTACGGCCTCGAGCACTTCCACTGCCTCTTTCAGAGTCTTGACAGCGGCTACGGGAACGTACTCCAGTTCCACCGTAAGGCCGTACTGTGAGGCCAGATCACAGACTTCGGCGAATTTTTCGATGTAATATTCCCTGTTCGGGGTCCAGATGCTGCTTAAAACATGCCTGCCCCCGAGCTCCGCTGCCGTCTCCATGGCGGGCTCGTATTTTTTGACATCCATACCGTCAAAGATCCTGGCGAGTTCGATATCGAGAAGCCTTATCCCCGTACCGGCGAAAACCGCTTTCGTTTCAGCCATCATTTTCTTGTTTTTCGAAAGGTCGTAGTCAGGTTCATCGGGCAGGCCCATGTAGATCTGGCGCATGCTGACAAAATCGTATCCGCACTCCGCAGCTATTTTGCATATTTCCGGTGGTGAAGCCTTGAGGACCGTCAATTGGGCAAGAGAAAACTCGAAAGGCATTCATATCCCTCTTTCCTGAAAAGTATTTTTAAAAATTAGTTTCTTTGATTAGGTTGAGCAGGCAACCTTTTAAATTCCACTAGCTGGAAACCAAAACCATGTAGAGGAAACAATATTAGTATAGAAAACCAGGAAAGAAATGTCAATTAAATTGGGGACAAAACCGGCGGATGTCGGTCTTTGGCAGGATATCGGGACAGTCGGGCACATTTATTCTGGTCCGGACTTGCAGCAAAAGTGGGCAAAGAAGTTGACCAAACCTGACCTAACCGCTGTGCGATTATGGTTGTAAAATATTTGGAAACATGAAGCGGTTTTCCATAAAAGAAGTTGGTTTGAGGTGGTATGCCCTGAAGAGAATGGTCCGTACGTGTAAGGTTGTGTTTGCCGGAAGGGGCGATATGGCTTGAAATACATTACGCATTTCCGTGTGGGACACTCGGAAATGGGGCCTCACGGAAGGATGAAGATCGTCAATGTCGTGAACCGGATACAGGATGCGGCGGCGGAACATGCCGACAAGCTGGGACTTGGGGTAAGGGACCTCCTTTCGAAGGGGTACACCTGGGTTGTCCATCGCTACAGGTTTGTCTTCTTCAAATTTCCCGAGTGCGGCGAAACGGTGACTTTAAGGACGTGGTACCGTCCTGAAAGGAACCTGTATTCCCTGCGTAATTTCCTCATGGAAGACCAAAACGGGGAGAAACTCGTTTACGCCGAGTCTTCCTGGGTTGTCCTGGATCTTGAGCGCGGGCGTCCAGTCAGGCTTGCCTCGGCCATGCCTCCATCTTACGAACAAAACATGTCGCGGGATGTTTCGGTGGAATTTTCCGAAATTCCCAGCCTCGAAACTCCGCAGCTGGAAAAAACATTTGCGGTCAGGCTGCACGACCTGGACATGAACCGTCACGTCAACAACGCACGGTACCTCGAATGGGCCGTGGAAACCCTGCCCCAGGAGTTTCTGGAAGCACATGTTCCCCTGAAAGTGGAGGCCCTCTTCAAGACGGCGGCCGGTTACGGCGACAAGATCCATTCCTTGGCCAAACGCCTTGAAGGAGGCGACCTGGTCTGCCTTCATCGCCTCCTGAACGGACGAAAAGAAGACTGCGCGCTCGTAAAAACTGACTGGAGACCAATAGAGCCTGCCGACGGAAGGTGAACGGCTTGATACTGGCCCTTTGCGACTGCAACAACTTTTTCGTTTCCTGCGAAAGACTTCGGGATCCCTCGCTTAGCGGCAAGCCGGTGATAGTGCTTTCCCACAACGACGGATGCGTAGTTGCCAGGTCCAACGAAGCCAAGGCGCTCGGCATCGGCATGGCTGTCCCTTATTTCACCGTCAGGCGGATATGCGAAAAAAACAACGTAATAGTCAAAAGCGGTGACCATCGCCTGTACCGGAAGGTTTCACGACATGTAATGGGAACGTTGGCATCCATGGTTCCGGACGTGGAGATTTCCTCCGTTGACGAGGCTTACCTGAAGCTCTCTGGAATCCACGCCGAGGATCCCGAAGGCTTTTGCCGCACTCTGCGGCAACGGCTCCAAAAGGAAACGGGAATCCCCCTTTCCGTGGGGATCGCTTCCACGAAGACGCTGGCCAAGGCCGCAGGGTACTTCGCGAAGAAGGAGCCGGGCCTAAAAGGAGTAATGTCACTGCTGAAAGAGGAATCAATAAGGGAAGCCCTCCAACGTCTCCCGGTGGAGGAGGTCTGGGGGATCGGTAAAAAGACGGCTCAAGCACTGAGGGAGATCGGGATAGACACAGCCGTGGAATTCAGGAATATGGATGCCGAGAAGATTTTGGAGCGGTTCGGGATCCATGCCTGGCGAACGCGGCGTGAACTGGAAGGGATATGCTGCTACCCCTTCAGCAGCCGGAAGGAGCGTCACAAGAGCATACAGGTTGCCCCGGCGTTCAGGGAACCGGTGGAGTCTTGGGAAGGACTCCTTTCGGCCGCAACCGACTACGTCGCCGACGCGGCGAGGACCCTCAGGAAGGAAAACCTCTTGTGTGGGGCGGTTCAGATCTCCATCGAGACCAACCCCTACCGAAAGGATCTTCCCCAGCACAATGCTACCGTCACAATAAGGCTGAGGGAGGCCACGGACTACACTCCTGGGCTCGTAAAAGCGGCCGAAGAGGGTTTGCGCCGCATCTACCGCAGGGGATTCGCCTTTCGGAGAGTGAGCGTCGTCTTACGCGAGCTGACTCCCGCCGAACGTGCGCAGATGTCCCTGTTCTCCGGAGAAGAACAATCAAGGAAACGCAGGCTTATGAAAGCCGTCGACGATGTGGCCGACACAGTGGGGGACGGTGTCATACGCCTCGCCAGGGAAAGGATGCATGATGAGGATCAGCCCTGGTGACTGAAAGTTTTATGGCTGGAAGCGACGCTTTCAGGAATAAGCTGGAAAGTGTCGCCTAATTTTTTCAGAGTCTTCACTACCTTCGCGTCCAGGAGCCCGTTAGAGGCCATGGAGCCCAGACGTTCAAGAACGTCTTTGTGGGGTATCGCTCCCCGGTAGGGACGGTCTTCTCGCATGGCAGAATAGACATCTGCTACCTGGAGGATCCGTGACTCCTGCGTCAGTTGTGCGCCCGTCAGTCCCCACGGGTATCCGGATCCGTCAAGCCGCTCGTGGTGGGTGGCGCCGGTGAAAACGACGTTCCTAAGGCCTGGGAGGTCCTTTAAAATCAGGAAAGATATGTAGACGTGTTCCTGCATTACAGGCAATTCATTTTCGTTCAGGGAACCTTCCTTGTGGAGTATGCTGTTGGGCGTGGCGATCTTGCCGAGATCGTGGGCAAGGGCGGCTAACTCGATGTGGAGCACGTCCACTTTGGGAAGTCCAAACTCCTGGGCCAGGGCGCTCGCCGTGTAAAGGACGTTGGTGGTGTGCATGAGGGTAAAAGGGCTTTTCGCGTCGGTGATGTGTGCCAGGGCATCGAATATCTCGAAAATCTCCCCGTAGGAAAGACTGCTCGGTTGCTGGGCTCGGTAGAGTAGATCTTGCTTCCATGATTCGATGAATTTGATATCCATGGCTACGTCTTTTCTTTTGCGCAGGATGCCTTCGGCCGCGGCGGCTATATCAGGGGCGTATTCGCCCTTTTCTACCTGATGCCGGAGATGTTTAGAGGCATTTGCTCTTGAGTTCAGGGGGTGGTCTCTGCCGGCAAGAATAACGGCTATCCTGTCGGCCACGTTGATTATCGCGGCAATGGTCTTTGTCTCGTCGTCGAAGTCAGAAAACTTAAGCCACCTCCAGGGGTAGTGATGCAGCAAAACGGGCAAAGAGAGTTTGGACAGTGCGTCGAAATTCTTGAGCAGATGGTATCCTCTGAGTGAATGGCGGACCAAAGACGACTTGCGGTCCAAAGATTGGTGAAACTCTTCCAGATTCGCAATGTTTTCCCAATATTCATTGGCCTTTTCACCTTTTACCCTCCACAGTGCGGGGTCGATGAAGATACCCACATCGTGGATCAGGCAGCTTTGGACCAACCTGGGCAAGGTAGTCTGCCTGCATCCGATTTCCTGGGCTATGGCCGCTGCCACGAGGGCGACCCGTGGATGGTGTTTGTTGATCGGCGGGACAGCGTTTTCAAGGGTCCTCACTATCCTGTAGAGTAGATCAAAAGGAGAAAAGGGGAAATCCTGAAGATAGGTGGGACTCCAGTTTTTGGCGTCTATCTGATCTTTGAGAAGCACTACGTTACCTCCGCTTGCATCTGTGGGATTATAAAGACACACGTACAAATATACACGTACAAATATAAGTGAAGCAGGCATGCGTAAAAACAGGGAGGAAGGGCCATGAGCTACCGTTCCAGGAAAGAGGAGCTTTTTTCGACCGACGCGGCGGCGTCGAGGCGGGCCATTTACAAGGGGTGCGGCTACGACGACGAGGACCTGTCCAAACCCCTGATCGGTGTGGTCAACACGGCCAACGACGCAGGGTTGGGGCACGTCCACCTGGACAGCCTCACCCGGCGGGTAAAAGCCGGGATATGGCAGGCCGGAGGCACACCCTTCGAATTTCGGACCATCGCCACCTGTGGTGCCGTGCCCATCGGGACGCCTCACCTCCGGTATGAACTGGTCATCCGCGACGTCATAGCGTCGTCGGTGGAGATCATGGCCAACGTCCAGCTGCTGGACGGCCTCGTGGTGTTGGCCTCCTGCGACAGCATCATTCCGGGCGTCTTCATTGGGGCCCTGAGGACGGGCCTTCCCACGATATTTCTTTCGGGGGGGCCGCAGCAGACCTGCGAGTTCGAGGGAAGGCAGGCCGTCATGTCCGAGCTGGACCAGCTCGTCTTTGGCGCACGACACGGTAAAGAGGACGTGGCAGAAAAGCTCCGCTACCTGGAAGACCATGTATGTCCTGGCGCCGGGGCGTGCTCTCTCATGGGGACGGCCAACACCATGCAGATTTTGATGGAGGCAATGGGCACCGCTTTGCCTGGATCCTCTACGGTGCCTGCCGTTTCCGCCGAGAAACTGCGCTTCGCAACGCAGACGGGACGGCGCATCGTCGGACTTGTCAAAGAGGGGCGGGCGCCGGGAGATATCCTTTCTGAGGCCAACTTGCTTAACGCCGTTACGGTCCTTCTGGCGATAGCTGGTTCAACCAACGGCGTACTTCACTTATTGAGCTTCGCGCGTGAACTGGGTATAAACCTTTCGTTGGACGATTTCGACAGGCTCTCCCGGAAGGTTCCCGTTATTTCCAGGGTAATACCTACCGGAAAAGCTACCGTCATCGACCTTCACAAAGCGGGAGGAGTTCCAGCCATAATGGGGGAACTCGGGGACCTGCTGGACGGTTCAGCGGGGACGGTAGCGGGCGTAACGGTTGGCGATATAGCGGGAAAATACAGGTCCTCCGATCATGAAGTTCTCACCACCGTGGATAACCCCGTTTTCGATTCGGGAGGCATCGCCGTCATCAGGGGAAACTTGGCTCCCTCAGGTGCGATCTGCCGTACTACCACCATCCCGGCCGACAGACGCGCCTTCCGTGGTCCGGCCAGGGTTTTTGACTCCGACGAGGAGGCCCATGCGGCCGTGGTGTCGGGCAAAATCGAAAAAGGCGACGTGGTGGTTATACGTTACGAGGGTCCAAGGGGCGCTCCCGGCATGAGGGAGATGATGATGACCACCGATGCCCTGGTGGGGCTCGGTCTTGGGACCGATGTCTTTGTCGTGACCGACGGCCGTTTCTCTGGTTTTACCGAGGGAGCGGCCATAGGTCACCTCGCGCCCGAAGCGGCTGTTGGCGGTCCACTGGCGATCGTTAAAGACGATGATCCCATAAGCATAGACATTCCCTCCAGGAGACTCGACCTTGATATTTCCGAAGAAGAACTCAGAAGTCGCCTCGAGGACTGGACGCCCCCGCCTCCAAAAGCGGACAGGGGGATACTGGGCCTTTGCGCCAAGACGGCCCTTCAGGCCGATGTAGGGGCCATGTTGGACGACAGGCTCTCCTGGTAGGCAGAAAGGAAGTGAATGCAATGGACACAGAAAGGTTGGAACTAGACGAAGACGCGACGAAATTCTTTGAGGAAAACGGCGGCGAAGCCCATCTCGTAGTCATCTCCACGGGCGGGTGACAGTCTCGCCTCGAGGCCCTCGTTGAGGGTGGCAGACCCAATGATACCCGGTCGTACCGTGCGGTCTCACAAGATGCGATGACACTTTGGGTCCCGAAAGAGATCAAATCAGGCGGCGTTATCCGATTAAAGCGGGGAACCCTTCGCAGAAAAAACCTGTTTTTCGCCGACGGAGTAACCCTTGAATAAAAAGGCCTTTTGACTCATTCAGTCAAGAGGTTACGTTTTTAAGAAAACGCTCCACCAGGTCGAGATACTCGGCGTGGTTTTCGAAGTAGATGCTGTTGTGGTTGCCTTTGGGAAAGATTCTAAGCTCCGAGTTATCACCGGCCCATTGGGTGAGGTGCTTGCCGTGGGAGACGTCCACGAGCCCGTCGCACAGGCTGTGCATGACCAGCGTCGGGCCACTCCATTTTTTGAGCTTTGCCTCGTGGTCGAAGAAACGTTTTACTTCACGGAGCAGGCCTTCCTTGTCCGTTTTAAGCTCGCGCGGGTCCACACGCAGAAGGATGCGCTCCGCCACGTCGGCGATGCCGCTTTCGAGGATGAGTCCTGCAATGCCGGGGATCGTGGCTGCGCCGTGAATGGCGTAGATGGAACCCAGGGACCGCCCGAAAAGAACCACGTTCCCCTTGGGCTCGCCGCAGGCGTCGACGATGGCCGCCACGTCGTCGAGCATTGCGGCCAGGGCGGGGCTGCCGTCGGAACGACCGTATCCCCTGTATTCGGCGAGCAGGCAGTTGAAGCCTCGACGGTCCAGTTCTTCGGCGAGTTCGTCTTCCCAGTCAGCGGCGACTTCGCCGTTGCCGTGAAAATGTATTACCGTGGCAGAACCAGGATGGTCGTGCCGGTATGAACACAGGAGGTTTCCAGCCTCCGTGGACACTGTGAAAGGATAAGCCACATGAGCGACGCGGGGGAAGAAGTAACGGCTTCCCAGGATTGGATTGTCCAGCAAGGATTTCATGACGCAACCGTCCTTTCTTGGGAGTTTCAGCAATACGTCCCCGTTACTGTATCATGAAAAAAAGTGAGAAAGGCCGTGAGCTTTTTGCGGAAAACACCCGGCGCTGTATTTATTGTTTTTGTTTACCTTGTTGCCTGTTGTTTGGCCCTTTTTGAGGTTGCGGCCTTCGCGGCGGGCGAGGCACTGACAGGGCTCGAAGAAATACTTGCCAGGTACGAAGGCGCCCTACCCCGGCTTTGGGGCGAAGATATTCCCGGGGTCTTGAGGACTTTCGAGCCGGAAGGCAAGGCTGTGGCCCTCACCCTTGACGCCTGCGGAGGGGCCAAAGGGTCAGCCTACGACGGGGCAATTATCGAACTGCTGAGAGAGCACAACCTCTCCGCCACGCTTTTCCTGAACGCCCGGTGGATAGAGGCCAACCCGGAAATCGCAGCCGATCTTGCCTCGGACCCGCTTTTTCTCATAGCCAACCACGGATGGAAACACCGTCCCTGCTCGGTGACGGGCCGTTCGGCCTGGGGCATAGAAGGGACGAAAAACCTTTCCGAAGCCTACCGGGAGATCGAAAACGGCGCCCGTGCTGTTGAAAGCCTTACGGGCAGGAGACCCCGGTTCTACAGGTCGGGGACTAACTTTTACGACGAGGTTGGCCTGGCCGTCGCCAACGACCTGGGTATGAAGGTAGTCGGGTGGAGCGTCCTGGGAGACGCCGGTGCCACTCTCACGGCATCGGAGGTAAGTGAGCGGGTTTCAGGCGCAAGACCAGGACAGATAATACTGTGCCATATGAACCAGCCGCAAAGCGCAACGGCAGAGGGCCTCAAAGAGGCAATACCCCTGTTGCTCGAAAAAGGATACAAGTTCGTCACTCTCGAAGAGGCCTTTCCATGAGAGCAAGCAACAGGCGATTCGCGCTTGTGACAGTTTGTGATGATAGAATGACAGAGAGAAGGAATGGTTCGATCTCATGAGAACACGAGAGGAGGAAGAGCATGAAAAAGGCGCTTGTGGCAATTGACGGAAGCCCCTTGAGCCATGACCTGGTGAGGTTCGCCTTCAGGCTCGCCCGCAAAGAAAAACTCGACAAGCTCGACTTTATCCACGTCTACGAGGAACATCCCCTGACGGCCTTTCCCGGCATGCCCGTACCGATGGAGTACGACGAACGCTATCGCAAGGACCTCGAGCGGGAGTTCAGGACCCTTGTCGAAACCGCCGCAAAGGAGGCGGAAAATGCCGTACCTTACGACTTCGAAATGATCCTGGGCGTGGCCTACAGCGAGATAGTCCGCCGCGCCGAAAAAGACGAAGACGTGAAGGTAATCCTTGTGGGCCACAGGGGAATGCGGAACCTGGAACGCTTTTTCATAGGAAGCGTGGCGGCCAAGGTAGCGGCGCACGCGCCCTGCACGGTAATAGTCTTCAGGCCGAGGGAGCCAAAGGAGAAGAAGAGCGAATAAAACGCCTATTGACGAGTGCCTCGTGCGTTTTAGCCCATGAGGAAACGGAAGAAAAGTGGAAGGACCGCCAGCACGCTGATAAGCCGAACCGTGTGCAGCACGCTGACCATAAGTGGGTCGGCGCCTACCTCGTCGGCTATCAGGCTCATTTGCGTCAAGCCTCCCGGAGAGGAGACCAGCAGGCAGGTGATGTAGTTCCAGTCCGTAATCTTGTAAAGGATCCAGCTCAGCAAAAGACCCGAGAGGATCATAACCACCGCCAGTATGAGAACGGGCAAAAACATTTCCGAAAGTAGCGTCAGCGTCTCGCGGGTGACATCCTGGGCGATAGCAAGGCCTACACCTACGCGGGCAAGAGAGCGCAGCGTCGGGTGGACCTGGGGCAGCCCTCCCCTGACCACGTTGAAAACTCCCACGGCGGCCATGGATCCCAGCAGGTCCCCGGCGGGTAATCCGAAGGTTCTGCCCAAAAGCCCCCCCGCTGTGGCCACAAGGATGAGGCGGACCACTCCAGGACTGTCGGTGGCGCACGTTTCGACATCTTCGAAAGGTGTCTCGTCATCCTCCAGGGAAATTGCGGCGGGTGACGTGATCCTCGCGTTGACGAAACGGGCAAGAAAAGGCATAAGGACAAGAAACAAGACTACCCTGAAAACCTGGAGCATCGTGACGGCGACGGAGTCGGCCTCGAGGGAAAAGGCAAGTAGCGCCATTTCCGAAAGCCCCCCGGTGGTGGATCCCAAAAGGGCGGTGCCCAAGGGCAGTTGGGTAGCCCAGTAAAGCAAAAATCCCGATCCCACCGACAAAACCAGCATCCAGACGGCAACCAGCAAGGCAGGATAAACTATCTTCCTCAGAGCGCGAAAGATAGTCCTGTCGATTTTAAGCCCCAGGAAGCTTCCAATAACCAGCTTGCAGACAAAGGTTACCTCCTGGGTCGGAAAGGCGAAATGGATTCCGGTTATGCCCAGCGCCGATGCTGCGAAAAGGGCTCCCAGCATGTCAGGGGAAGGGACGCGCAAAAAGGCAAAAACCCTCCAGCCCGCGATACCCACGATGAAAAGAAAGGCGATTCCCGCCATGATTTCTCCGTCCATAATCAGGTATTCCTTTCTGGTTTGTCCTAACATTACAAGTTTAGAAACGTAGGATGACCGCCTACGGTGTATGTAGGGTATTTTCTCATGAAACCGGCAATGGTAAAGATGAGAATCCCAGGAAGGGGCACATCCAGAAAAGATTTATGTTTTATTTCCCGACAGTCGATCAGGAATTCAAGCTTTTTTATCGAGCTTTCCTGGCGTAAATATTTCTCGGTTTTTGTTGAATAAAGGTATAAGCCCTCCGGCTTCGATTATTTTGAGGATAAGGCCGCTGGTTTTATTGAAATATGAACGGGTGTTTTTTTGTGTTATTTCTATAAAACCTCTTTCCAAATCGACGACCAGGACCCCTCCATCTTCGATACCTTCCCAATTAGCCTCTACAAGAGGCAGGCCGATGTTGACAGCGTTCCTGTAGAAATTTCGACTAAAACTCCTGGCTATTACGGCTTCGATGCCACTATGTTTGATCATCAGCGCCACGTGCTCTCTGGAAGAACCCGCCCCGAAATTCGATCCCGCCACGATTATGTCTCCTTTTTCTATACTTGCGGCGAAATTTGGCCTCAGGTCAGCGAAAAAATAGGGGAGAAGGTCTTCGAGACCGGCAGCTTTCGAAATGGCTGATCCGGGGACGATGACGTCAGCGTTGATGTTGTCCTGATTGAACACGTGGGCTTTCCCCTTGATAACCATGTACAATAGCCTCCTTGTCTTAAACCGGAAGCGGAGTAATAACGCCCGAAATAGCGGAAAGCGCCGCCGTAACCGGGGAGACGATATGCACTTTGGCTTTTTTACTCCCCATTCTCCCTGGAACGTTTCTATTTGTTGTTGAAAGAGCTGTTTCACCATCCGCAAGGAGTCCTCCATGACGGCCAGCACAGGGGCCACAACCTGGAGGATAGATGATGGCTCCAGCATCTATAAATAATTTAAGAAGCCCGCTTTCCGAAAGTTGGCTTAAAATTGTTCGCGAAGCAGGCAAAAGTATCATTCTGACATTTGGAGCAATCCGCTTGCCTTTCATGTATTTTGCTGCAATATCAAAATCCTCGAAACGGCCATTCGTACAAGATCCAATGATAACCTGGTCAACAGGTTCACCGGCCATGTCAACTACGTCCACCACGTCATCTATTTGGGGAGATCTTGCGATCTTGGGTCTCAGACAGTCGAGATTTATCTTCAGGTGCGACCGGTAAGAGGCGTCAGTATCTGCGTTTACCCCTTCTTTACAAGGAGCCCCATTCCTGCTGAGCCAGTCCTTTAGATTTGTGTCAAAAGGCATAATCGCGCTCTTGGCTCCCGTTTCAGATGCCATGTTGCAAATAGTAACACGCGAGTCGACAGACAAAGTGGAAATCCCCGAGCCCCCGAACTCCAGGCAGGCATAGGCTCCACCTTCCTGTTTAAGCTGTCCAATCATCTCGAGGGCGACGTCTTTCGCAGTTACACCTTCAGGAAGCCTGCCATCGAGTTCTATGTATATTGATTCCGGTACCTTGAACCAGGATAAGCCTGAAGCAAGAATTACTGCCATGTCCGTGGCTCCCACAGAAATGCCCAAGGCGTTGAGAGCGCCATAAGAGCAGGCGTGAGAATCTGTGGCTAGCACTAGTCTTCCCGGCAGGATATGTCCTTTTTCGATAAGTAATTGATGACATACCCCCTCTCCAACTTCGTAGGAAGGAATCTCCTTTTTTTGCAAAAAGGAGCGAATGTAGCTGTGGCGCTGGGCGATCTCTTTTGTAGGAGCTGGAGCAAAATGATCAAAAACGAAAACCGTTTTCGATCTGTCCCAGACGGAAGCCTTTTCTATGAGGGCGAAATTTTCAATTACGAAAGGAGCGTTTACATCCTGGATCATCGCGAAGTCGACTTCGGCCATGCACATATCCAAGGCTTTAAGGTCGGTCTTGCTTTTTAAACTCAATATTTTTTCAATAATGGTTTTTCCCATACTCTGGATACCCCCGGTCGGCCTTAGTATTCAACTAACATTATTTGCCCGTTTGGGAAATGGCTGGTCAGGCGGCCGTTGTATCCTGAGGTCTGTTAATCCGCCTTTTTATCATTCGGAATACGGAGATTCCTATAAAGAGCAGAGACATCGAAAGCAGTATGACGCTGGCCGGGTCACCTACGAAGATGCTGTAGTCGCCACCCGAAATTTCCAATGAACGCCGGAAGTTGGTTTCCACGAGAAACCCAAGGATGACTCCCAGCACCATTGGTAGTGGGGTAAAACCTAAATAACGCATCAGGTAGCCGACGACACCGAAAGCGAGCACAAGGGTGGGTTCGAAAAGACTGTGCTCCAGAGAGTAGGCTCCAGAAAGAATCAAAACGTACACTATGGCGAGCACGTAGGGTTTTGGGCGGTTGACCAGCCAAAGGCAAAGCTTGAGAGACACTAACCCGAAAATAAGCAGGAAAATATTTGCAAAGAAGAGCCCGCCAAACAGGCCGTATACAACGTCGGGACTTTTAACGAAAAGCATTGGTCCCGGTCGCATGCCGTGAAGAAGAAATCCTCCCAGAAGGATCGCCGACGAGTTTGATCCGGGAATGCCGAAAGCAAGCAGAGGAATAAGCGTCGTCCCCGTCACGACATTATTGGCGCATTCAGGTGCTGCTACGCCTTCTGGATTGCCCTTGCCCCATTCTTCCTTGTGCCTTGACCATCGCTTGGCTTCATTAAACGAAATAAAGGCGGCCACCGTTCCACCTGCCCCGGGGATAATCCCTTCCAAGGTTCCCCAAAAGGCTGCTATCAAGTGTGGTATAGCCAGACGTTCCCGCCACATCTTAAAACTGGGCAGTTTCAGTTTCGTAATAGCATCGGCCTTGGGCCAATCGGGCAATCCGCTTTGTCGTAAGAGTTCACTGACAGCGAAAAGACCCACCATGACGACAATGGGGCTAATTCCGTTCATCAGGTCGATTGAACCAAAGGTAAACCGGTTCGCTCCCGAGACGGGGTCGTTGCCTATGGTCGCGATCATCAAGCCGAGGATTCCAGGTATCAGGCCCTTGAGGAGTGATTCCTCTGAAAGGCTGGCGATAACGCTTAATCCCAGAACCCCTATGGCAAAAAATGATGCAGGGGTGAAAAGTAAGGCTACATCTGCCAGCCAGCCGATGAGAACTACAAGCATGAAAAGGCCGATCAGGCCGCCGATAACTCCGCTTAAGAGGGAAATACCAAGAGCTTCGCCTGCTCGACCGGAGAGTTTCATTTGGTAGCCCTCAATTGTCGTCGCACCAGCCGCGTTGGTTCCTGGAGTGTTGATCAATATGGCCGGTATTGAACCTCCGTATTCAGCTCCACAATAAACGGCTGCGAGCGTGATAATTCCGACCACCGGTTCCATCGTATAGGTCAGAGGAAGGATAAGAGCCATAGAGATTGATGGTGAGATGCCGGGAAGGGCTCCCCCGATCATTCCCCAAATCACGCCAAAGGCCGCGCCCAAAAGGGCATAAGTTCCAAACATGCTTTCCAGGATGATTCCGAAGATATTTTCCAAAGGGATCACACTCCTAAATCAAGAAAAAAACAGAGCAAGAAAACCCGTTGGCATGGGGATCTTAAAAAGAACAACGAAAAGAAACCAGAAAAAGATGCCCGCACCAATAGCAGTCGAGATTACCTTTCTTGAAAGAGGTTCGTGGAAATACAAAAGCGTCCAGAAAACCACCAGAAAGACCCCAATTGGATAGCCTGTGTAAGGGACCAGCAAAAGATATGAAATCCCGATCAGTAGAGTGCCGCCAGCTCTGCGAAACATGTAAAGGTCCGAAGGTGAATCTGGTTTGTCAACAACCTTCTTTCGAACATTGGCGGGGGGCTTCGCAAGAGCCCCCGCCAATACGAGGAGAGCCGAAAGGACGAACAAACAAATAGCCAGCAATTTAGGGAAGTAAGCTGCTCCTATTGCATCACTGAGTTTACTGCGAGGTATTTGCTGCGCAAAGTGATAGTATGCAGTAGCGAGTATCATGAAAGCGGCGCCTGATATGCAATCCTTGCGCATCCCTGGTCCTCCTTTTATCCAGCCCGTTCGACAGGGTACGCTAATCGAGAAGGCCGATTTGTTTAAGATAGTCTCTGTACTCGTTTTGGGTCTTTTTCACGAAAACCTTGAAAGACTCCTGGTTCAGGTACTTTGGAACCAGACAGTTTTCGTTGTACCAGGCGGTAAATTCCGGATCATCCAAAAGACGAGGGATCGCCGTTTCCCAGGCTATTACCACGTCTTTCGGAAGGCCTTTAGGCCCAGTGAGGCCACGGAACTTTGGAAGGACTATGTCATAACCTTGCTCGACCGCCGTTGGAACTTCAGAGAACTTGGCGACTCGGTCATCGGTGAATGTTGTGACGATCTTGACCTTACCTGCTTCGACCTGTCCAAGGATTTCGGCCGGTTCTCCGAAGCCTACATCGACGACGCCGCTCAAGACGGCCAGCATAAGGTCTCCGCCACCTTCGAAGGCTACGACCCTGACATTAACGTCGGCGATGGACCTTAAGCGCTCGATGATCTGGCGTTCCAATGCCGAAGGGTTGCCACCTCCCCACCGGGACTCGCCTGGATTCTCTTTTGCATAGGTTATGAGGTCATCAAGATTGTTGATGGGGCTGCTGGCTTTTGTGTACATTACCATCGGATCAAAGAATATGTTGACCATAGGCTCGAGATCGTCGATGGTATATTCTACTTCCGCCAACATCGGGATCTGGATGCACGTAGGGGTAGTCGCGTAGAAAATGGAACCGTCCGCTTTAGAGTTCGCCAATACGGCCATGGCCCGGGCACCGCTTCCTCCCCTGACGTTGTCTACGATGAAATTGGCGTCAATGAATTTGCCGAGATGCTTGGCCATTTCCCGGAGTATCACGTCACTCCCGCCGCCCGGGCTGGAATGTGTTATAAGTTTCACCGTCTTGACTGGGTAAGGGATTTTTTCAGCCGCCTCCGCTTTGAATCCACCTGCAGTAATCAATAGCAGGCCAACCAATACACAAAAACTAACGCTGATCGCCAACCTGGACTTCCTCGACTTCATTTCCTTCTCCTCCTTTTCCCTTCTGGGAATCTTCGAACCTTGGTGATACCTGTGGAACCAAATGCCCTCCCTCTTCTGGGTGTAATAGGCGGATCCCCCGCGCTTTTATCTGTGGTTTGCTACGAAATTCCTAACTCTTTCCCGAGATTTTTTCGATCTGTTTTTTCAGCAGATCGACACAACGCGAAGTGTTGAAAATTCCACATGTGCATGGCTTAGCCATAAGTTGCGCCGCTTCTTCGGGGCTCATAATCCCTTTTTTTACTTTTTCTATGGCAGACCTGGCGAGGTTACTTCCAACCAGGGAGTGTCCGCACATTGTAGTCAATTCCAGTACTTCATCTTCGGGAAGAAGGGAGCGGTTTCCATAAATGCCCAGAGAAAGCGTGGCCGTATGAGGGGTAAGTCCGCATTCGGAGGCGATAGCCGTAACTTCGTCTATGAGGCCGCTGACGACGATTGAAATACCGAGATCCGCCTCTTTCAGTTTCTTCAGGACGCCTTTGACGGATTCACGATTATCGAAACTGGCAATAATACCATAGGAGTTATCAAGGCTTTCAGCATAAACATCAGGATCCAGTCCGGCGGCGAAACTTTTCCCGGAGTGGCTTGAGCCGAAGTTGACCACGTTTTCGGATAAGAAAATAGAAAGGATCTTGCGCAACTTGTCACCACAGTTGTCCCGGTTGACTCCTTTGGCGGCCCTTGCGTAAATGCAAAAATCGTTTTTCAAGCTTTCCCGGGAACCGTACCGGTGCAGGGAATGGGACATCAGGAGGCACTCCTTTCATTTGTTTTGGCAAGTGGCCGGCCAAGCCCCACGTTGATCTTGGCGTTCGGTCTCACCTGGATTCCCATGGACTCCAGTTTTTTGATTACAGGAAGGCTCCCATTGCCTTCGAAACGTGTGACCAGTCCTACGGAAACGACCGTGTCCAACGTATCCAACAGAGGGAGGACGAATGAAAGGAATTCCGTAAGTTGCTCTTCCGCAAGGCGAATTTCAAGGATAGCGGACAGTATCTTTTCGTCCACAAATTCAGGTCTGATCCTGCCTGTACCGTCTTTCTCGAGAAGGCCATACAGTGGATTGTCTTCCAAAATAGGGATGTTTCTTTCGGCTATAGCAGTAGTTATCTTTTCGACCTCTTTTAAACGCGTGCCTGTTCCCGGTCTTCCGAATTCCATAAGTACCCCGAATTCACCATGGCCGAATTTGCCCGTAACGTCATTGGTCTTGGCTTCTTCAGTTCCCCGTCCCCAGGCTTTAAAGTTGGGGTGTTCTGCACCGGGATCGCTGAACTGCATTCGGATTGCCCTGGGGTACTCAAACGCATCTTCAGGCATATAAATGGCGTCGACTGGACATATCCCTGTATTCAGGCAGACGCCGCATTCGACACATTCTTCCTGATCGATTGTTACCGTTTCGCCTTTTGCGGAAATGCTGTTAACGGGGCAGAAATTGATGCACCGCATGCAGCAGACGCACTTTTGGGTGTTTATTTTCACTGTGTCTCCTCCTCCATGGCAAGAGCAAACATGTTTTTTATCAACGGTATGTTGGCAAGGATCGACTCTTCGCGTATACGCTCCGCATCGCGGGCATTGCCATTTTTTATTGACTCTATAAGCTGTGCGTGTTTCCTGAGGGATTCTTCAAGTTTTCCAGGGGTTGACAATACTTCCATTCTGTAGCGAAGGGTTTTTTTGTTGAACAGTTCCAGCATCCCGATGAGGTGGTCGTTTCCACAGGCCCTTATGAGAGTTTCGTGAAATTCGGCGTTGAGCCTGCTGTAACCGGCAAGATTTCCTTCTTTCACAAGAGCCGACATCTCGTTATGAAGCTTGTCCAGTTTTTCGGCCAAGGTCTTGTTACCGGATTCGACAGCGAGCCTTGTGGCTAGACTTTCCAGCTTTGCCCTGATGGTGTATATGTCTATAGCTTCCTTGAGGCTAAGCTTAGCGACTGAAACACCTTTCCGAGCCTCGTTGACAAGAAACCCTTGATTCTCAAGTATCCGAAAAGCCTCCCTGAGAGGAGAACGGCTGACTCCCAATTCTTCGCACATCGCCTGTTCCACCAGGCGTTCCCCGGGTTTCAGCTCTCCTTTCAGGATTTTCTCTTCGATGTTCTCGACTATTGCCTGAACGAGGCTTTTGTGTCGGATTCCCTTCGGTGGTGCTGTTTCGGTCACGCGACTCAGCTCCCTTTTCAAGTTTGCAAACATGTATGATTGTAAGACAATCATATTGTAGTTTATATACCATTCTGAAAGTTGCTTGTCAAACAGCATAGCAAAAACGATTTAACAGCTTGGAGGGTGATTGGGTTATACGGGGCGAATGACAAGGGAATGAGTAATTTTGACTCTCAGCGTGCAAGGCATCAACTAGATCGGGTGATGCCGTTAAACCTGGTTTAGTCTCGAGGAGAGCCGTTTTGAACATGCCAAATTCCACTGTTGGAGCCGTTGGTGAATTTTATTTTCTTTCGGGACGTCCTGCAAAACAACACAAAAACAGGAGACGCCTTACGATTTGCGTCTCCTGTCTCATGAATGTTTTACAAAACAGCGTGAACTTACTCCGACGGTTCGAAATCGAGGGAAACGGAGTTGATGCAGTAGCGCAGCCCCGTGGGGGGCGGGCCGTCGCTGAATACGTGTCCCAGGTGGGCGTCGCAGCGGGAGCAAAGCACCTCGGTTCTGGTCATCCAGAGGGAGTTGTCCTCCCGGGTCCAGACGCTTGCGGGCGATAGTGGCTCATAGAAGCTGGGCCATCCGCTTCCCGAATCGAACTTTGCGTCTGAACCAAAAAGCGGGTTCCCGCAACACACACACTTGTAGATTCCCTTTTCATGGTGATCGTAGTATTCGCCTGAAAAGGCCCGCTCCGTTCCCGCCTCACGAGTTACATGGTACTGTTCCGGCGTCAGTATGGCTTTCCACTCCTCGTCGGTCTTGACGATTTTTCCTTCGCTCATTGCGGTTTCCTCCATAGGGTCCTCCGCTCGGGAGGGGGTGATTCCCGCTGATCCTTCCGCCAGTAAAAAGGCTGCTGCAGCCAAAACCAGGCCGACAAAAAGAACGGATTTTCGAAACATGGATGTCACCCTTACCTAGCGATTTGAAATCATTACGAAAATTATACCAAAGCAGGTTGTTTACCCGGTAAAGTTTGCCGCAAAGAGTCCGATGGATGATCGTGTTTTGTTAGAAAGACCTAAAGAGGGTTAAAATCTAAAGACATGGGAGGAGGGAATGCGAATGAGTACGGTAGTAGTGATGGGGACCCTGGATACCAAGGGGCACGAGCTTAAGTACGTAAAGGACATAATAGAAGAAAACGGACTGGACACACTGGTGGTCGATACGGGTGTTTTGGGCGAACCGGCCTTTGATGCCGATGTTTCCCGCAACGAAGTCGCTGCGGCGGCAGGGTATAACCTGGATGACCTGGTTCGAAAGCAGGACCGCGGGGAATCTGTAGAGGCCATGACGGCTGGGGCGGCCGCTGTGGCGGCAAAACTTTATGCCGAAGGCAGGCTGCAGGGGATAATCAGCCTCGGAGGTTCGGCGGGCACCACAATAGGGACGGCGGCAATGCGGGCGCTTCCCGTCGGTGTGCCCAAGGTGATGGTGTCCACCATGGCCTCGGGAGATACCCGGCCCTATGTAGACACCAAGGACATCTGCATGATGTATTCCGTGGTGGATATTTCGGGCCTTAACAACCTTTCGGGGACCATACTGGGCAACGCCGCTCGGGCGATAGCAGGCATGGCTGTCAAATCGGGTGAGACTACGATGGCGAAAGACAAACCCCTGGTCGGAGTCACCATGTTCGGCGTCACCACTCCGTGCGTAACCAAAGCCAGGGAATACCTGGAGGAAAAAGGCTACGAGGTGCTTGTCTTCCACGCGACCGGCACCGGTGGAAGGGCGATGGAGGGCCTCGTGGAGGACGGTTTCATCGATGGAGTTCTTGATATAACGACGACAGAATGGTGCGACCAGCTTGTTGGGGGTGTTTTGGCCGCCGGGCCGAACCGCCTGGAAGCGGCTGGCAAAAAGGGAATTCCGCAAGTGGTTTCCCTTGGAGCCCTGGACATGGTCAATTTCGGCCCCATGGACACCGTTCCCGAGAAGTTCCGAAACAGACGGCTATACAAGCACAATCCCACAGTTACGCTGATGCGCACCGAGCCCGACGAATGCGCTGAGCTGGGACGCATTATCGCTGAAAAGCTCAACGCGGCCAAGGGGCCGGTGAAACTGGTGATGCCCCTCAAGGGTGTGTCTGCCATCGACAAGGAAGGCCAGCCCTTCTGGCATCCCGAGGCTGACGGCGCGCTATTCAGGGCTATCAGGGACAATATCGGCTCCAACGTGGAACTTGTAGAAATGGACACCGATATCAACGACCCCGAATGCGCCGTAGCCATGGCACAGTTTTTGGATGAATTGATGCAGGCGAAAAAATAAAAAGGAAGGAGCGGTATGGAAATGGCTTTCATCACCCGTGAAGAAGCGCTTCGAAAGATAAGAAAGGAAATAGAGTCGGGCAAGCCCATCATCGGCGCCGGTGCCGGAACGGGTATATCGGCCAAGTGCGCCGAGGCCGGCGGCGTCGACCTGATAATCATCTACAACTCCGGCCGGTACAGGATGGCAGGTCGGGGGTCCCTGGCTGGGCTGCTTCCCTTCGGGGACGCCAACGCCATCGTCGTGGAAATGGCCCGCGAGGTTCTTCCAGTGGTAAAACAGACTCCCGTCCAGGCGGGAGTCTGCGGGACGGATCCCTTCAGGGTAATGGACGTCTTCCTGAAGGAGCTCAAGGAGATCGGTTTCACCGGGGTCCAGAACTTCCCCACCGTAGGGCTTTTTGACGGCGTTTTCAGGCAGAACCTGGAAGAAACAGGCATGGGCTACGACCTCGAGGTAGACATGATAGCCAGGGCGCACCGACTTGACATGCTCACCACGCCGTACTGTTTCAGCCCCGAAGAAGCGGAGAAGATGGCCGACGCAGGGGCGGACATACTGGTTCCGCACATGGGGCTCACCACCAAGGGTTCCATAGGCGCGAAAACGGCAATGACGCTGGAGGAAGCGGCCAAGGCGGTGCAAGCTATGCACGACGCCGCGAAGAGAGTGAAACCCGACATCATAGTGCTTTGTCACGGCGGTCCCATTGCCGAGCCCGAGGACGCAAGGTACATCCTGGAGAACACTGAGGGTGTCGTGGGCTTCTTTGGCGCCTCCAGCATAGAGCGCCTGCCTACCGAAAAAGCAATCACGAAGCAGGCGGAAGAGTTCAAAAACATAAAATTCAAGAGAGGATAGGGCCGCAATATCCAACTAAAGGGAGCGACATTTTGCTTAATCAACTCTATGACCGGTATCTTCTGCCGTACCTTGTCGATATCGCAACCGGTTTCGCTCCTCTCGAGCGCCAACGAAAGAACATCGTGCCTAAAGCAAGGGGAAGGGTTCTGGAAATAGGCTTCGGCACGGGCAGGAACCTTACCTTCTACGAGCCTTCAAGGGTGACCGAGATAGTGGGGCTTGAGCCGGCGGAACCCATGCGGCGCCTGGCCAGAAAGCGCATCGCAAAGTTGGGGATCGGGGTGCGGCTTCTGGATGCGTTTGCCGAGAATATACCTTACGAGGACGGGAGTTTTGACACGGTGGTTATGACCTTCACCCTCTGTTCCGTGTTGGATCCATCGGCGGCTCTTTTGGAAATGAGGCGCGTCCTCGGGCAAGACGGCAGGCTGCTTTTCTGCGAGCATGGTCGGTCGCCCCACCGGTCTGTCAACAGGTGGCAAAAGCGGCTTACGCCGGTGTGGAAAAAAGTCGCAGGTGGCTGCCATCTGGACAGGGATGTTGGCAGGCTGCTCGAAGAGGCTGGGTTCGAGTGCCTTGAGCTCGAGAGGTTTTACGCCTCGCCGCTGCGCGTCTGGACGTGGATAACTCGCGGCGAGGCTGTACCTTCTTTACGATCCTTCAATCCACGACCTGATCCCCGGGCCTTTTGTGCCGGAAAAGGAAAATCAGGGGGAATGTGAAGATAAAAAGTATCGTGATCAACATGAATACGTGATTGAACCCGATCACCGTGGCCTGCTGATCAACTACTTTGTTCAAAATTGCCAATGCCTTCTGTGGGGCGTCGGCGGGTGGTATCCCACGTGAGACGAGTGACGACGTTGTTTTTTCAAGCCAGTTCGCAACTTTATCGTTAGTGAGCGCAAGGTTTCCCAACATGGACACTCTGGCCGCCACGGTTCCCCTTTCAAGAAGGGTTGCCGACAGTGCGATGCCGACACTTCCAAAAACAGTCCTGATCAGATTGAACAAGCCTGTAGCGGCCGTCATGTCTTTTCGCGGAATAGTTGAGAGTGCCGCTGTGCTAAGCGAAACAAAAATAAACCCAAAAGCCACTCCTTGTAAGGCCTGGGGTAAAAGCAGGTCGTTAACGCTTGTTTCAGGACCGAGGCGGCTCATCAGGAAAAACGAAATCGTGCTTATCACCATCCCGAAGCCGACCATTTTCTTCGCCCCCAAAGTATTGTAGAAACGTCCTGCAAAGGGCAAGGTAATGAACATGGCGATGCTTCGAGGAAGCAGCGCCATGCCTGAACTGAACACCGAGTACCCTCTCACTTGCTGTATAAACATTGGAAGAAGGAAAAGGCTTCCGAAAAGGGCCAAACCCAGCACCGCCGACAGGATGGTGCCGGTCGTGAACGAAAGGTTTTTAAGAACCTTAAGATTTACTGCCGGACGTTCCGTACTCAACTCTCTCCATACAAAGAAAACCAGGGCCGCAAACGCGACAATGGCGAGCTTCGTGATGAATGGCGATTGGAACCAGTTGTTTTCCTGGCCTTTCCCAAGCATTATCTGGAAGCACGAAAGTCCTACAGCCATGGAACCCAAACCGAGGAAATCCACCTTGCCGCGGCTTCTTTCGAGGTAGGGTGGATCCTTCAGGAAGATCGGTATCAACACAAGGTTGAGAACGAGAATGGGTATATTGATGTAGAAAATCCATGGCCAGGCGAAATTGTCGGTTAGCCATCCTCCCAGCGTCGGACCGATAGCGGGTCCCATGATGACGCCCATGCCGTATATGCTCATGGCCTTGCCTTGCTCCTCGGGAGGGAAAGTCTCCCGCAAGATGGCCTGCGCGATCGGTATGAGAGCGCCCCCGCCGAGCCCCTGGATCGTTCTCGCGAATATCATGAAAGGAAGATCCCTGGCAAGACCGCACAGGGCCGATCCTGCTCCGAAAAGTAGTACGCTCCACAGAAGGAACCTGCATCTCCCGAACCAGGAACTGAAAAACGCGATAGAAGGCATGATGACCACGTTCGAAAGCATATAAGAAGTGGCTACCCATGTGATTTCACTTGTGGAGGCACCGAGAGAGCCTTTCATTTCCGGCAGGGCGACATTTACAACGCTGCTGTTGATTGCCGCCATGACGGCACTGAGCATCACCGTGACGGTGATGAACCATTTATGGTTTTTGTGGTTAGCGTCCGGAAACGGCACGGTTTTGGCCCCTTCACCTTACCCTGACGGAAGCTTCCACGGAAAGTCCCGCCCGCAGGGGGAGACCTGTATCGGGTCTCGATTCTAGGGCTATGCGTACCGGAAGCCTTTGTACGACCTTAACAAAGTTACCGGAGGCGTTTTCGGGTGGTAATATACTGAATACGGCACCCGTCCCGGGTTTGAAGCTTTCGACCCTTCCTTTTAGGACCGACCCTGGATAAGCGTCGATCTTGATGTCGGCTTCCTGGCCTATCCTCATGTTGCCTGTCTGTGTTTCCTTGAAATTGGCCGTTACCCAGAAGGAAGAATCCTGTACGATCATAAAAAGGGTCTTCCCCTTTTCGGCGAATTTACCAACCTCGGCGCCTTTTTTGGCCACGATCCCGTTTATGGGCGAAGTGATAATCGTTCTTGAAAAATCGAGCTTTGACTGTTCTAAAATCGCCTTGGCTTCTTCCAACCTGAAGTCCAGAACATGTCTTTTGTCCGCGATATTCTTTATGAAGGCTTCCACTTCCGCGGCTCCATGGCTGGCTTCTTCAAGCTTTGCGTCTTTTGCCCGGTATCTGGCGAGCACTTCATCGAACAGGGCTTCCGGTATGACGCCTTCTTCAAGAAGTCCCCTGTGTCTTGCGAGGTCTTTTTCTGCAAGTTCGGCTTCGGCTTTCGCGGCTTTTACCAGGGCTTGTGCCTGCGCGAGTTTCCTTTCGGCCTGTTCCCTTTCGGACTGGAGCGCCTCTTTTTCCGCCAGTATGGATGAGACGTTCGCTTCAGCCTGCTTTACTCCCGCCATATACTCGTCGGGATCTATCTCGGCAAGAACGTCCCCCATCTTTACCTGCTGGTTTTCGTCCACATAAAGCGCGCATATTTTACCGGAAACTTCAGAGGCTATTGAAACTATGGTTCCTTCTACGAAAGCGTCGTCGGTGCTTTCATGGTTCCAGGCATAATATACCTTGGGAAGCCCATAGAATGCCGTTGCCGCGATAACCAGGAAAACTCCCGCCACAAGGAGGATCTTTTTCCTGAAGCTGGATTTACGTTCGGGCGCAAATTCTTCCCTTTCGTCGAGAAGCTTTTCTTCCGACATATCGGTGTTTTGACTATTGTCATTGTTATCGATAGATTTCATATGTTTCTCCTCCGTTCAAATTCACGGGTTTCAAATATGTTTTTAGGTGGATTTCCTACAGACATACAAAGGTTGCATGCCTGAAAATGCAGATAATATCTGCTATCGCCAGACAATAAACCTCGGGAACTTCGCGTTGGTGTGGTGTCATAAAAGGAAAAGTGGTGCGAGCTGAAGGATTCCTCTAAAATTTCCAAAAAAGTATACTGTAAAGGAAACGATTTTGTCCAGCTTCAGATAATCCCGAATGAGTCATGGAAGGTTACCGTCCCCCCGACCTTGCGATGAAAGGGCGCTTCAGATGAAACTGTCGGTTAGCCGTTCCGGTTTTACGCTGGTGGAGCTTTTGGCTGTAATCGTCACTATAGGGATTTTGGCGGGCACACTGATGCTTGCCATGGTTTCCGCCAGGGACAACGCCGAGGCTGCCAGGATAATTTCGGAGATGAGGACCATGAAATCAGCAGCCTGCCTTTACTGCAGCGATTACGGGATATGGCCTCGCTGGGTCTTTAGTGGTGCCTATGGAAGCGGCAAAGAGGAGGAGTACGTCGACGCACAGGGAAAGGCCTTGCCCGATGCCTACACGGACAAGCTCCCCGTAAACGAAAACTACTGGATCGGTGTAATGCACGCACCCGGTCCCAAAGGTTCCGACCAGGCTTTTGTCCTTATGGATGACAGAGGGTTGCGAAAGGGAGTAAAAAAGATTTTGGCCTCGAAAGCGGAATCCATGGGATTTATGGCAAGATCTAGCGAGTCTCACAGCTTCTTTGGCCTTCACGTGTTTTCCATCGAAGACGACAATATTATGTGGTTTTTGACGGGCTCCCAAAAATAAAAGCCACGATACCCCTTTTCCCGCAAGTTGTTCCGTCATGTCCATTCATTGATTTTTCTCCCGGTGCGTAGTTTGAAGAGAAATCGCAATATTTTTCGGGAAAAAGCCTGCTTAAGGTTGCGTTTTGTGTCGACATTCGACATAATGATATTGATCACTAATTTGCGGGGGAACAGGGAAAACAGGAGCCCAGACTGACGGATTCGTTTAAAGAGCTTATCTACCTTGCCTTTCAGGGTGCGTAGTGGAATATGCCGAAGGATGCGACAAAAGGAAGACGGGTTCCGGGTGGGTTTTAAAAATAATCAAGGAGGAGAGTGTAAATAATGACATTCAACGAAGAGCTGTTCCGCAGTTTGTCCATTGAGGGGGCGCCGAGGATAGTCACAACGCCACCGGGGCCAAAATCGAAGGAGATACTGGAGTACCAGCAGGCAAACGAGAGTTCGGCCGTATCTTACTCAAGGGGTATGCCCATGGCCCTTGCAAGGGGTAAAGGGGCAACACTGGAGGATGTGGACGGCAACGTCTACATCGATCTTTTTTCTGGGGCCGGAGTCATGGCCCTTGGCCACGCCCATCCGGAAGTGCTGAAGGCTGCCCACGAGCAGATCGACAAGGTGACCCACACGCTCGACATACCTACGCCGACGAGGAAAAAACTGGTCGAGTCCCTGAGGAAAGTGCTCCCGAAAGAGCTGAGCCGCGTCTTTTTTGGTGGGCCCACCGGTTCTGACGCAGTGGAACAGGCTCTCAAGCTCGCCAAGTACAATACCGGCCGGTTTGGAATCATATCCTTCGATGGCGGCTACCACGGGATGACCGGTGCAGCCCTGGCGGTGACTTCCGACAGTGGCCACAAGGAAGGGTTGGGCCCTCTGGTGCCTGGAGTGCAGTTTCTTCCGTACCCCTACAGGTACCGCAATCCCTTCGGATGCCCAGACGAGCGGGTCGACGAACAGGCTGCCGACAACCTGGAGAGGGTTCTCGAGGATTCTCATTCCGGTATCACCAAGCCCGCAGCGGTCATAGTAGAGGCCGTACAGGGAGAAGGTGGCACCGTAATTCCCTCACCCAGGTTCTTGCAGCGCGTACGTGAAATCACCGAAGCCCACGGGGTCCTTCTCATCTGCGACGAGATCCAGGCCGGGCTGGGCCGGACCGGAAAGATGTTCGCCTTCGAGCACGCCGGGATAGTGCCCGACATCATAACAATCAGCAAGGCCCTGGGCGGCATTGGGTTTCCCATATCGGCCATCGCCTATCGCGAAGAGCTGAACACCTGGCCTCCCGGGTTGAGCATCGGGACCTTCCGGGGCAACATGGTAGCCTACGCCGCCGGCGCGGCCGCCCTCGACTGGATGATGGAACACAAGGTCGCCGAGCGGGCCGCGGCTCTTGGGGAGAAGGTCATGCCCAAGCTCAAGGAGATGGAGAGCAAATCGAAGATAATCGGCGAGGCACGCGGCATCGGCCTGATGATCGCCCTGGAGATGGTTGAAGACAAGAAGACGAAAAAGCCTTCGGCCGATCTGGCGAAAAAGGTCCGCAAGTACGGCCACCAGCGCG
>NPIG01000390.1_pt1 | contig 37950 bp, 35 predicted proteins | sample 8637441 | NCBI WGS metagenome assembly NPIG01 (sample SAMN07420675, study PRJNA396082) | bioreactor metagenome | isolation source: sample BR6 brine-fed electro-methanogenic bioreactor BR | place: Japan: Kochi | collected 2016-06-14
TTGCAGCGTGACGCTTTGGCCACTTGGCTGAAATACATCGTTGATTGGCACAACAACAACATCTGCACCACGATACGTATCCCGCAACTCCAGATCGGTCAACGCCGCCGCCGCATAGCTGCCCCGCAACACGCGAACATTCGACCGGGAAGAACCGACCTGGATCGGCAATTGAGTAACAATACTCACCTTACATTCACAGTGGGCTGCCAATAACGTCGCATAGTCGCGATTCGGGTCGGAGCCAACCGCAAGAACCCCTCCCCCCCCCATCGCGTCGCCCGGAGTCCAAAAATTGTGATCGACCCCGAACCAAAGAATGCCCGTGCGCTCCCGATCCATGGGAAATTGTTTGATCGCATTCTCTCTGTCGGCCGGACTCAGGAAGACCACGTAATCCAATCCCTGCAACGCGATCTCAACATACCGTCGCGCCATACGACGCCCCAACCACCTCAGATGTTTGGTGAAATCGGAAAAACCTTGAAATAGACCAATTGTGACTGGGCGTTTGTCATATTGTCGAAAGTATCTCCCAAGGGTATAGCTGAAATGATCGGTAATACTGAAAACAACTTGTGCTTCAGACCAGATCTCCCGGATCTCATCGAGAAATCTGTCTCGCATACTAATGCCAGTCAGTCGTGCGACGAGCCTCTCGCGCCACCTCGTGGCGGCACCCGCTAAGCCGGGATACGCTGCCGAAGTCGATATCATGCGCGCATCGATACCGTCGGAAATGAGGCCAAGAAACCCGTAGGCGAAATCCCCGGGGGCTTGGCCGACCTCCATCTCCATTGCCCTTTCCTTCAGGCCTCCCTTCGTGAGAAGAAGAACATCGGCCTTACCGGGCACGAATTTCTCCGTCAAGCCCGTTAGGCCCGACCTTCCATCGCTTCCAGGACCAAGGGCCGTGAGATCAGGTGATTTCCGTTCCATCAGGAACAATTTCCGGAGTCCGCCTTCGATTTACTCGGCTTCGCGCGTGGCCGGATTGCACATGATCCATTCAACGAGAGCCATGTCCCTTTCCGTGTCGATGCTCACGTGTTCGCCCGCGACCACGTAGGCTCCAGTGCGCGCTCCCTTAATCGTCCCTTGCTCCACCAGGCACTGGCGAGTGATTGCATAGGCGATGCCGTTGCGATGATAGACCGGTGTCAATTGCTGCCGCGCGACGATTGTCGCGCCCAAAGGATCGTAGTAGTCCATTGAGCCGTCGGCGGCGACGGTCAGTTGCTTCAGCGGATGCCCCTTGGAGTCCGTCTCCGAGACCGTCCACACCGCATCCCACGCCCCTTCCACCAGTGTTCGCAGGCATCCGCGCACGTGCTCGGGATGCCGCAGCGGCGACGTCGGCTGCAACATGACCACAATGTCGTAAAAGAGGCCGTCAATCGCTTCGGTGGCCCGTAGGGCATGGATCAGCACGTCGAAATCGCCGATGCGATCACCGGAAAGGGCCTTGGGTCGGCGGAACGGCGCATCGATTCCGGCCTCTTCTGCCACGCGGGCGATCTCGTCATGGTCGGTCGAGACCACCGCCCGGTCAATCTCCGGCACGGCGCTTACGACCGAGCCAACCAACGCCACGAGGGGCACGCCCTGTATCGGCTTGAGGTTTTTCAACGGAATTCCCTTGCTGCCGCCGCGTGCCGGCACGACGGCAAGAACTCGCCTACCCTGGATCATTGTTCTCTTTCGATTTTGTTGGACGATACCATGCGGTCAATTTCCCCGACGCGGACGCGAGCCGGCCATCTCATCACAAAGCGAGATTATCCGGTCGCACCAAGGCCGCTCGAAGGGTTCAACAAAGAAGTCCGCCGCCCCCCGCAGTCCCGCCATGAATTTGGGATCGCGGGCACGGGCAACCAGCCGCTCGGCGGCCGGACCCAGGGCCGGACGTCCCCTGGCGGTAATGACCTCGTCCATCGTGAACATTTCGCGGAAATGCACGAAGTCCTTGTCATGCATGAAATGGGAGGCGTCCGTCTCGTCCACCGGCAGGAAGCACATGGCCGGCTTCCCGTGGAGAAGGGCCTCGAGAATAATGGTGGAAAGCGGAGAGATGAGCGCGTCCACGGACGACAACACGTCATGGGTATCCCGGTAGTCGGCCAGATGGATGGCCTTGGGGTCGGCTTGCGCCCGCACGAGGTAGTCGTGCATGGTGCTTTCGATATGAACGTGCTTCCATGCTGCGCTGAGGATGCGTTCTCCCCCCTTGCCTCCGGCGCCCCAAGGATGCGGCCGATAGACAATCTCCACATCCTCCATGACGCCATTCTCGATGGCCTCGTCCAGGCAGGAGAGGTGGGAGAATTCGTCCGTTCCCTTGCTTGATCCTGCATAGAGAACGACGGTCTTGGCCGGCGAGATATCATGCCGGCGGCAGAAGTCCTCCCGGGTAACCCTAGGGGCCTGACGATAGACCTCAAACTGCGCGGCGCCGAAACGACGTATCTTCTCCTTCGGAAGCCCGACGTATTCGATGGCATGGCCTTCCGTCTGCTCTCCCCAGACCAGGAGCAGATCGGGTTCGCCGGCCATCGCCTGTTTCGTCGCCGGATTGTCCCAGCTGTTCATGATCACGACGAACGGGATCGACATCTCCCGTGTCACCCCGACGAGGTCGTTGATGTAGGCTCCCTCCAACACGCAGGGATGAAGGACCAGGTCGGGACCGGCCGCCTCGATGAAGGCCTTCATCCCGTCATTCGGCAGGTTGGCGATCTTTCGGCCCAACCACCATCGGACCAAGGGATAAATCCCGGGCAGGGCTTGCGGCACCATGAACACGGCCGCCTTCCAGCCAATCATGTTGAGTGAATGGCGACGCAGCGCCGCATACTGATCCCCGGAGCGCCAGGACAGATTCCGGAGATGCAGCATCTTCCGCCAAATCGCCATACGCTCCGCGTGGACCGTGAGACGTTCCATCCTGGCGTTTCCGAGGTCGAGACTGTCGACATCCGTCGCGATCCTATGGAAACCCTGCTCGGGGAACACGAAGGTTACGTCGTGCTTGTCGGCCAGCGGCTTGAATACACCGCTCTTGACGAAGTGGCGAAGAACAATGTCATGCTCAATAAAGATCAGTATTTTCATTTTCTTTTATCGCTCGAATCTTCCGGTAGATAGACAGACAGCCCCACATCCTGGCGACGACGGCACACCATCGGAATTGTCGCCGGCACGCTGCGCAATACCTACGGCCGATGCTCCATCGGCTGCGCTTCCGTCCAAAGCCTGGTCCTTTGTCGAAATTCGATTGCGCCCAACCGAGAGGAACCGGAATCCGTGTGTCCGCGGCGGTTGTTTGAGCGGAACGTTGGAGGGGGGGGGCCGTCGCCCCCGTCACTCACCCGAGGTCGGAAGACTTGGCGGCCTTGTTCTTGGCAGCCCCGTTCGCGGACAACTGGAAACGCCCCCAGTGATCGACGACGGTCTTGCGTTCGTGGTGCTCCAGTTTGTTGATCGCGTTGTCCTTGTAGACCGAATCGTTGTTGTAGTGGGTCGTCGAGACCTCCTCGAACACGCATCCGGTCTCGGTCGAGAAGCTGTGCCACACCCCGGGGAGCACAAGGCATATTTCGCCCGGTTTGTAGGTTCGTATCCGGCCGTCGACGTTGACCGTCAACTCGCCGTACAAGACCTGGAAGGTCTCCTCCTTGAGCTTGTGATAGTGCGGCGGGTGCTTCTGGCCGGGCAGTTGGACCAGGATCTTCTTGCAATACTCCCGATTGATGCAACTGATGAGGACCGCGCCGTACTCGCAGAACCTTCGAATTCCGTAGTGATGCGAATACTCGACCTCGAAATCAGTGTTGAGCACGATGCGGGCCTCGTTGAGCAGCGCCTTGACCTCGTGCACGGCCTGTTTGATCACCATGTATTCCGGATCGCTGGGTAGCTCCACCGCGTTTTCGGCGACCACGGCGTCCTTTTTGACATCGGCCAGCGCGATGGTCCCCTCCTTCCAGTGCCCGGAAGCGAGCTGTCCGTCCTGGTAGGGCATCGCGAAGTAGACTTGGTTGCGTTCGATCACCTCCCCCTTCTTGATCGCCTTCTTCGCGTAGACCCCGCGACGGAGGGAATCAAGGGATGCCGCCTCGCCGGCGTCGACGACCCTCTCGACGGATCCGCAGAGGACGGCTGCCGTCTTGTAGGCGCCGATCCACCGGTCGATCTGTTCCGGGGTCGAGGAATAGGCGTTCAGTTTGATGTCGCCGGCGGCGATCCCGACATGACGCTCGAACATCTGCGCGCCCTTGGCCACAGCGATCTGGACCGGCACGACGTCATCCGGATCTTCGTGGGTCGACCAGCCGATAACATGCCCGCGGTAGCGGTTGCGAAGAACATCGATTTGGTTCAGGTGGGTCTTCTCCGGCGGGATCGGGTATATGGACACGCAATGCATGATCGCGAAGTCGGCGCCCCGGTGATCTAAGAAGCTGACCAGATCGTCGATTTCCGGGAGCTTCAGTCCGCCGGTCGAGAAAATCACCGGAAGGTTGGCCGCCGCCACCTTCTCCAGCAGCGGCCAGTCCTTGGCGGAACAGCTTGCAACCTTGATCAGGTCGAATCCCATGACCGTGATGACGTCAACGGACTCCTCGTCGAAGGGCGTGCACATGGCGAGCATCCCCTCGTCCCACACCGCATCCAGAAGGGTCTGGAACTGCGCCGTGGACAATCGCGTCTCGAGGAACCGCGGAATGTGCTTGTTGTCGCTGTTCTTCTGGTGGGCCGGATGAACGAAGCTGTCCAACTGTCGGAACTGGAACTTAAACACGCCGCGCACCCCTTGCCGGCGTACGACGGCCCCGATCCCCCGAATGATATTCAGGGCGTGCTCAACGCTGCCTTGGTGGTTGTTGGCGAGATCGAAAACGAAGATATCGCGGAAGTCAAAGTTGCCGTTTATTCCCATCTTCTCGTCCAATCGGGTTGGTCGCATATCCGGATGGCCGTCCTGCACCGGTTCGTCCTAGGCGAGAGCCAGTTCGCTGTAACCGGCGCCGTAGTCGATGGTCACCGATCGTTTCTCGCGCACGGACTTATGCGCGGCAGCCACCACCAGCATCGTGTCGAGGCCACGGCCCACGGCCAAACCCGATGCCGCGGGATCACCGTCGAGGGCCTCCTCTATGTGGCGCAACTCCTGGATAAAGTCGTCGGGCCGCGTCTTTTCAACCAAGTATTCGTCGGTCTGGCCCCCGCCGTCGCCGACAAACACCGCATCGACGCCCGGCTTGTAGCCGCACTGCCATTCGACGTACCCGTCGCTGCCCTGGATGCGGGCCCATTTGCGCGGCGGATTGGTAACGACGTCCTGCACGACACGCCCCGTCAGGCCTCCGTCGGTCCTGAGGTTCATGGCGCACAGCCTGTCGTAGTCGACCTTGCCGTCGCCGACGAAATCCATGGCCGCCTGGACCTCGATGATCCGCCCGGCGCCGCAAGCACGCGCGAAATGCTGCCAAAGATTCGCCGCGTGGGAATGCTCACCGGACGCGCCGCCGCCCCTTCGCCAGAAGCCGAGATAAGTGTCGGACGGGCCGTCCAACCAAGGATGAGCGGCGAAAATACCCCCCCAGAACTCGCGAAACTCGACATCTATGGTCACGATCGTGCCGAGCTTGCCCGATGCCGCGATTTCCGCCGCTTTCTCGGCGGCTTTGCCGACCACGTGATCGTAACCGGTAAACAACTCAACACCCGCGGCGCGCGCAGCCTCGACCAGTTCCTGGGCGCCTTCGAGGTCGGGTTTGCAGAACGGCTTCTCGACCAGAACCGCCCGCGGCTTCTCTTCGATAGCTTCACGGGCCAACGGAATGTGGCTGTCCGGGGGTGTGCCGACGAAGATCATGTCGTACCCCTCCTTGGGGGCCTCGGCATTCTTGAACAGACGAATCTCGTCGTCCCATTTGCCGTAACGGGAGGGATAGATCTGGGTCTTGGTACGCTCGAGGGCAGCCTCGTCAACGTCGCACAGGTCCACAGCCCAGCCCAGCGCACGGGCCGCGTTGGAAAGGTGGTTGCCGATCGAACCGGCACCGAAGATTTTTACTTTAGGCATTTGATTTTCCAACCTTGCTCTCAAATTCAAGGAAAAAGGAAAGACAATGACGGGTCGTTCTTACCCCATTGATCGTCGCTTACCCAGGCCACCGCGCCAAGACGTTCCTTCCTGGCTCGGAAAAACTCCCTCATCAAGACGAAATCCCTGGCATCCTTATCGCGCTTGAGAAGAACCTTACGCGAGGATCCGGCTAGGTACCGGTTCCGCCGCCACCACGGGATCGACCGGGCGCGCGTGGTGCTGGCCAGCAGACGTTCGTGCTTGTATTTGAAATACAGTCGTGGCTCGACCAGCGGGATCCCCTCGAACTCGACACGGTGGTTATAGACGACATCGTCGTTGTCCACCACTCCGTCCAGATGACCGTAGGGGCCCTCATCGATGGAATGGACGCGTATCTTCCTCTCGAAGGAACCGGGAATCCCGAAACTCTTGTGCGTCGAATTCTCGGAGAACCGCTGCCCCCATAGCTTCCGGCTGATCAGAAGATCGAGATCGCCGTTCACCCGAATCCCCATCAAAGCCAGCCATACGCTGTTGACAAGGACGTATTCCTCGGGAGGCAGTTTGGCCTCCAGCAAACCGTCAAGCAGGCGAATGGTTCCGAGCGCAGTGCATTCAGAGGTCATCACGCCCGATACTTCTGCAAGAGGTCACGAACAACGGCGTTCTGGTAGTCGGCCTCGGTCGAATGTACGATGACGTCGTAAACATAGTCCGGAACGGTTTCCCTGAACTTGCGCCTTATCCCGTCCTTGAGATCGCCAACTGTCGTGCAGCGCACCCGGTTTAATGCATCCTGTACCGCCATCACAGGTCGCTTGATCCGGACCGTCATGATGCCCAGGCGATGGGGCGGACTGCTGAGACGTTCCATCTTGATGTTGATCTTCCTGGGATCGGCAAAATCAATGGCGTAGAGCTCATGGGTGAATCGATGGAAATCGCCCGAGCGGATTTCGATGATCTCGAGGTCGAGAACCCTGTGCGTCTTGTCGATTTCCTTCCGAATCTCGTCGAGAAGAGAGAACGCGGGGGGCCACACAATTACGATCAGGTCAATACTCCTCCAGCGGAGCCGGCTGATCAGCTCCAGCAATGAGACGATGATCCGGTTGTTCAAACCATACCGGATGACGAAGTCGTACAGGCCGCACGACCGCAGAACGGTTTTCAGCCCGGATTTGACAGTTCCTAGCATTCTTGTCGGGCCTCGGAGTCAACCTTCATGCAATGCCCATAAAGTGCAGTGAAAACCGCACGCCCATCTTGTTCCGTCAACAGTCCAGACCGGACATGCGGCCAATTCTTGGCGTCGGCCTCCCGGACAATTGCCGGGGGGCCGGCAGGCGGGTCTTTTTTGCCGCCGCGGAAAACCTTGTGCAGCATCCTGAATGCCGCCGACGGGGTCCAGTGGTCCTTCTCAAGGCACACGTCCACTTCCTCGACCCCAAGATGAGAAAGGGCTGCCAGCCGATGGCTGCCGTCCCTGACAAGGAACTTCCTGGTGCCCCCCGTCCCCTCGAGAACGATCACGCGAGGATATCCCTCGACCGTCCACATCGGCCGATACCCCTTGGTTTCCAAGGAGTGAAGGACTCCCAACAGGCGTTTGACGATCGGCCGCAAAGCCGCCTCCGGCGTCGGCCCCGCCTTGTGCGAATACTCGAACTTCGACAGGGGACGGATCCGCCCCTCTTCCCAGGGTAGGAAATAACACTCCCCCACCGCACCGATATCGTGACCGACCAATTCGTTGGTCGACGGCATTAAATTCGTGGCGTAATGACTTCTCAGCTCCGCCGCGACCGTCTCCTCGTCCGTCCCGTGGGCCAGGGCCCGGACGAAAAAGTGATCGCCATCCTTTCCAAAACCGTGTCCCAACTCGTCAACGCAATCGGCAACCCGAACGCTGAAAACCCGCCGACGCATGAAAACGTGGTTCAGAAGCCAACGATCTATTTCGACCGCTCTCATGGTTGGGTGTTCTACGATGCCAATCCGGCGGCGAGCCGGCGAAACAGATCACAACCTTCGAGGAGATCGTCATACCGACCCGACGCCACCAATCGCCCCTCCTCCAAGACAAAGAGCAAGTCACAGGCGCGCACGGTAGCCAGGCGATGGGCGATCACGATCGTCGTGATCTGGCCGCGCAGTCCCGCGATCGCCTTCTGGATCGCCTGTTCGTTGGTGGCATCGAGGGCGCTGGTCGCCTCGTCCAGGATCAGCAAACGCGGACGGTTGTACAATGCCCTGGCGATCGCAATGCGTTGGCGCTCTCCACCCGACGCACGTAGTCCACGATCGCCCAATATGGACTTCAACCCAGCGGGAAGACTCGCAACAAAGTCGTCCAGGCAGGCCGTGGAGAGACACTGACGGACCCACTCGTCGTCGATCTCCGCGGGAGGCACGCCAAAGGCGATGTTGGCGCGCAGGGTATCGTCCGCGATGAAGGGATTCTGGGGGACATAACCGATGAGCTCCCACCAGGAACGCCGATCGAATTCCGAGATCAGGTCGCCATCGATCAAGATGCGACCTTCCAAGGGCTCGATCAACCCGATGAGCAGGTCGATCAAAGTGCTCTTTCCACTCCCGGACGGCCCGACAACACCGTGCGCCCCGTCCTTACGGATTTCGAGCGTGACATCCGCGAGGGCAGGACGGCCCGCCTCCGGATACCGGTATCCGACGTGATCGAACGTCACGACGCTCCAATCGGCTGCCGAGCGCCGGGTCTCCGATCGCGGGGTTTCGTATATTTCGCGGAACTCTCGCATCTCCCGCTGATGACGAAGGATCGCCTCGACATGGGGGCGCGAGGCCTCCATGCCGCTGATTTCACTGATCAACCGGTTGGTGCCGGGAATGATCCGAGAGGTAACCAGGACGATCAACGCCATCTGGGCGGCGATCTCTCCGCTGCTGCTGCCCGTTCCCCAAAGTGCCAGAACGATCGCCACAAGGCCGCTTTGCCCGAGAAACAGGATGACCATCGGAGGAACATGCTGCACGAACCGGAGTTGAACGCCGCTGCTTCCGTACTTGCCGAAACTTTTGAGGAACAGACCGGAAAAGAACCCCTCCCGCGAGCTCAACTTGATGTCCTTGATTCCGGCGATGATTTGGTTGGCCGCGGCCAGCGTCTGGGCACCGCTTTGCCGGCGCTCCCGCGATAACCGGGAAATCCGGCTCTGCGTCAACTTGAGAACCACGAATGCCAAAATCGCGATCGCGGCGAGGCCCCCAATGCCGGCCAGCGGCGCCGCGACAAGCAAAACCCCCGCGGAAGCAAGCAGCAAGCTTGCATTCCCCGCCACCTGGATTGATCTCAATATGGAGTCGTTGGCCCACATCAAAATATCTGTAAATAGATAGTGGGATTCCGTGCTGGAATTCTTTGTAGAGAACCAAATGTAGGGCGCATTGATGGTCGAACTTATCATATCTCTCGCGAGCCTGTTCTGGCACCACACCACGAAAAGCCGAACGGTATTCTGAACATACAAGTTGACGCCCATACTGAAAAACATCAGACCGACGGCACCCGTCGCCATCAGAACGACGAATGCATCGAAGGTTGGCTGACCGAGTAGATCGAAAAGTATCCCCAAAGGCACGCTCGTTTCGATCAGGTTGGGCTCGACGATGATGCTGATCAGGGGCATCACGCCAACCATTGCCAGGGTTTCCAGCAGGCTGCCCAGCAGTAGCAGAACGGCAACCCCCGTGGTCAACCATCGCTCCTTGGGCGTCAGCAACCCTACGGAGGTGGTTACCAAGCGCCAGAGGCTTTCCGTTCTCTGAGTTTGGCCTTCAGTCGCCATTTGTCGCTTTTTTATCTCGTCCCCGGATCAAGACATCGGTGCGGGCATGAGCGCGCCGACTAGTGTTTGCGGCATACCAGAAGCTTCCGCTGGCGATCCGATCCCTCGAAATCGACCGTTCCGAACGACCGCCGCAACGCCGTCACGAAGTTGTCGAGCGTATAGCCGCGGCGGTGGTCTTCCGAAATGACGCGTTCGGGATGGGACGCCGCGGTTTGATGCTTGAACTCCGTCACCAGGACATCGCCGGTGAGCCGTGCCAAACCGTCGGCGATCCTCTCCCAGCCCATTCCCTCCACAAGATAGAGGTGATGGGTAAATCCAAGAGCGAGGACATAGGGAGCCTGGAACCGTTCCGCCGCCTCGCCCTCCAGTTCGTAGAAATCGACGACGGCCGGAAGGATGGGCTTCCGGTGACTCCGGTTGAACCGATACAGGGCATCGACCGCGCCGATGTCATGGTCAATTGCCGTGACCGAATGACCCGCCCGAGTGGCGAGCACCGAAAAAAGGCCCTGGTTGGCCCCGACATCGAGAACATAGCTGCCCGGCAAGGACTGCATCACCTCGAACACTTCGCAATGACGTGTGGTCAGTCCGTCGATGTCCTCGAGCTTGTCCTTTGTGGCCATGCTGGCGATGTCGATCCCCGTGTAATAGTCGGTCCACCGCCCCCAGGCACCATCGACTCTGAGATCCTGGAACCGCCCCAGCAACTTGGGCAATACGCGATCCAGCCAGCCGTCATCATTGAGCCCGCGCTGCCTCAACACCTTGGCCGCGTCCGGATACATCGCCAGGCACATGAGAGGCGCCATCCTGGAGTTGGAGACCCGCTCGGGGATCCGGCCGGGGAGCCGCAGCACCAGGGAATTGCGAAAGGCTAGGAATTCTTGGGCCGACAGGCTGCCGGCGCGCCGGATCAAGCCGGCGGTGCCCGGCTGATGGTGAACGGCCATCAGTGGGCCGAGCACCGAACGGAAGAAGGTGGTCAGGGCGGGCGTGTTGGCTCCGCTCGGTACCAGGGCCTCGAAACCATCAAAGGCAACGGTGCCGTCCTCGCCAACGGACAGGAGATCGGTCGACAGGTATTGAAAGGTCAGTCCCTGGGAGCGGGCCTGAATCCAAACCTTCAACAGGACAACCGCGCCGTCCCTCAGCATCGTCGGAGTCCATTCGCGAAACAGCAGTCGTCTGCCGCCAGCCGCCAGACCCGACGTCTCCAACCGAGTCCGAAGCGTCGCCAACCCGTCCGTCATGATCATGAAAGCATCCTTGTCAGGTATCGTGAATTCGATACACGGGTACGTCGTCCTCGAACAGGCATTCGACCCGCTTGCCGGCGGGCACCAGGGCCTCCAGCCGCTCCGTCGTCAGAGACGTGCGGAACACCACATCCGGGATATACCGCAATGCCTCCAGATCGGCCATCTGGTTGACCTCGTCGTGGCGCCTGTCGAGGCAGAGGGCCAAATCAATCCCGTCGCCAAGATTGTGCGGATCATCCGGAGGCGACGCAAAACGGATTTCCGGCGTGCCCATGAGATCGGCCATTAGGTGGGCGACGTTTCGAAGGCCGGGATGGCTCTCATAGGCGGCGACGATCTCCGCTCCCGCGGCCTGGGCGAAAATCGCGGAGAGACCGCATTTGCTGCCGAATATCAGCACGCGCCGCCCCTGAAAGGGAACTTGTTGCCAAATCACGCGGCGCATTGCCTCCCACGGCTCGCTCCCAACCAGATAAGTGGGACCGACGGCCAGGGATGGCACATCCGGGAAAACGCCCGGATCCTCCGCCAGGACCTGGATGATTGCATCCTCCACGGCGAGAAGTCGTTCCAGGTCCTTTCGTTCCAGGGACAATTGACCTTTCTCAGCGGCCATTCGGATCGGCGCCGAGAGCACCTTCGGTGGCTGCCGCGTCGCGGGAACCGAAAACCCGAGCCGGACCAACAAAAGCGTCTTGAGAAAGTAGGCCAGCGGCGACCTTCGAAGGCCGCCCAGCAAACCGAAGTTCGCGGCGAAGGCGCGTCCGACCGACGTGACGTGTCCGCCCCCTAAATCGATGAAGGCCATGTCGCCGTCGTCCTTGACCAGGATGTGCCGGGGCCGAAGCTGCGGATGGACGACACCACGCAACGACAACGCCGCCACCTTCCACAACAAACGCACGACCGAGACACGCCACGCCAGGCCCGGCTTCAGGAAATCCTGGATGATCCGGCCGTCGACCCAATCCAGTTCGAGACTGATCCACCCCGGCTCCAGTTCCCGAAAAGCCGGATGGAAATCATAGGCCGCGCCACTGGCCCGGGCATGCAGTTCATACTCCTTGTCAACCCGCTGGTGGTCCGCCACCAGACTGTCCGTCCCGACGTACTGGGCCTTCACGCAACGGTTCCCGTGCCGAAACACGCGATGATCCCGCGCGATCGACAGATGCCTATCGGCCGACGGATAGTGGATCGCCAGCACCCTCTCCCAGGCTTGTACGGCAGCCATGTACTGCCCCAACAAAGAGCTTTCGGCAATCTCCACGGTCATCGCCTAGGTCCTCCCCTCATTATACCGGGACGCGTTGCAGGATTGGCTCTCCCGAGTCGCGGGACGCTCCGAGGCGGGAACCAGAAACCTTCTGCCTGTTACCGCCGCGCAGTTCCTACATGCGTTGGATAGTTGTGCCGGGCGAGATCCTCGTGAAAACCGCGATAGCTCGGGGTATTCCAAATCTCGGACAAGAATTGATCGAGGGTGTTGCCGGGCATTGATGATGCTCGTCAGATCGAAGCAGCAGGCGACAGCTCGGCGGTCGGTCCGGACCGTCAGTATTTCTTGAAGCTGCGTGCAGGTTTCCGGAGCCTCATGCGGCGGCCATTTCAGAGTCCAGGTGTTTTTGAAAGAAACTTGCTGCTCCAGGTCCTAGAACGCAGCCTGCAACCATAACGGAACTTCAGGGCCAATCTTCGGATCATCGTCAGGTCTGAGAAACTGGGTAGTGGCAATCGGGATTTTCAGGTCGCTCCCGGGGCCGCTACTCCCTCGGCCAAATTCCTTACGTTGCCAACGACCATCGACCAGTCCTAACGCTAACGAACCCTATTATTCTGCTCGCCTGATTGCCTATCGGGCGGTATTTCGATCAAGTTCAACCCTCTATCGACGATGCGGCCAGCCGGATCCGCCTCGATCAGCATGCCGTTGGAGACGATCTTTACAAACGGGACGCCAACGTCCTTGACCTGTCGCACCATGGACAGGAACCGCAACTAGCCCGAGACACACCGAAAAGACGTCCGGTTTCACTACGGTACGCGTTTTCTCAAAGATGTCGGTGAGATAGCAGTAGCGGCGCTGGATGCAGACACTGGGTGGCACTATACGCAAGGTCGGCGGAAGCGGCATCTTGTCGTTGGTCATTCGGATTAGATATGATCTTTCTTCTATTCTTACGAAACATTTGACAAGGCATAGGAATTGGCCTTGCGCATCTTCCACGTGTGGTAAAGGCGCTCCCCGGACTCAAACCACTCACGGATGGTTTGGACTTCCCGCGCAGCCGCTTCTGCGTGGTCGCCAAGATAGCGCGAAATATGAGGATACAGCCGCTGCTGCATCGAATCGTCAGGGAGCGTCGCGCCCTTCTGCCAATCGGGCACACAGAAATACCACCCTGCGAAGGTTTGGGCTCGGGATTGCGCTTGATCGAGATCGATTTTGTTCCACCAGTCCCGGCTGAGCATGTCTTCATAGTCGGATCGATCCCGCGGTATCAGCGTGAAGCCACAGTTTCGATACCAAGCAGTGCCGGGATCGGCGGAGAGAACGGGTTTTCCGAATCCAGCATATTCGATACCGGCGGTGCCATGACACGTAACCATGGCGTCGACAATCCCGGCGACGGAATCGCCGGACCATTCGTCGGGACATAACCTTATGTGAGGAGCAATTTGGTCCGATATCACGTCCTTCAATGTCATTCCGCCGTACCAATCGTCCACCGGATGGGCGCGGAACAACCAGTTCACGTCTGTCCGCCCTTCCGCCGCCTTTTTAGTCACCAAAATCCAGTCGAGAAAATCGGTGAAAAGAGACATGCCCAGGAAGTGAGGGTAGTCGAACCAGTTCGAGGCGTAGACCGTAACCATCGGTTTGGAGATGTCCCACCCCAATCGCTGCGCCGCCGCTTCGCGGTCGAGGCCGTTTCCGTTGCCAAAAGCGAAACGGGTTGCCAAATCGGTCGTGGAGCCGGAATATCGAAGTTTGAGGTATGCGGAACCGATCGTTGCCAACGCTTCGGCTTTCTTGTCGTCGATACGATTGAGATCCGTTGCCTGTGGGGCGTCCATACAGGCAACGAAATGTTCTGGTTCAATGATGCGCCAATAACGGGGAGTGCCGTATACCCCGAACATCACGATGCTGTGAATGCCGCGTTGCATCCCCATCCACGCCAGCGCAGCGCCAAGGGGCGTCACCGCGTGGGAAAGGAGGATCAAATCCGGTTGATATCGGTCGAGCAGAACCTTCGCAGACCTTAACGCCTCCAGGACATCCGCCACATAATTGACTAACAAGGGATCCTTGACGTCAAGCGAGGCCTTCCGTTGTTGTTTCAGGGCGTGATCATAAAGACTCGCCGCGGGAAAGCTAAACGGCAGTTGCAGATTCAGGACGTCGGCGGCATTTCGGCATTCGCGTATATGGCGCCAGGCTTCACGCAGCGCTTTCGACCGGTTGGTGCAATGAAACGATCTGATTTCGCCCACGCCGAGGCGTTTCAGCGTTCTCGTGCAGGGTCCGACACTGTACTCGCCGGTCAATCCGATTTGGCGCGCCCCGGACAGGCCGAGCGCCGCCTGCATCAGTGCCAGGCGCAGGAAATAGTTCGGATTGTCAAACGAGCCGTCGACCAGGACCGTGCCGACAAGGGGAGAGCCGGTCGCCGGCAGGGCCGCGTGCATTTGCAGTTCGACCTCTTCGCGAATTTGGAGGAGTTCTCGGTCCGGCCGCCGGATGGCTCCCCTGATCCAGTCATACCCCTTCTTGAGAGCCAAAGTCCCCATCGCGACGGAGTAGGAAAGAGTCTCAAAGTCCCGGGTCGCTCTCTGATCGCCCATCACTGGCCCCCGTTTCGTCGTGCAGGGGCGTGGCCGGCATACGTTCCGTTGCGTAGCTTGTCCTTCACGATTGCCAGCAACTCGTCGGGTATCGGCTTGTAGTAGTTGCCCTCTGCCTGTTCTTCGCCCGCCGGATCGAGAGAGCCCTCCATCAGGCCCTTCAAAGCCACCGCCATCAGGCTGTGTCCCGCCTCATAGACCTTTACCCGGACATCGACGTAGTCGTCGTCACGGGTGATCTCGACCGCGTCGCGAAGCAGCACCGCCCCCTCGTCAATTCCTTCCGACATGAGATGGATCGTGTTGCCGACGGGCTGGTCATGGTAAATGGCCCACTCCACACAGGAGCACCCCCGAAACATCGGCAACAATCCCGGATGGCAGTTGAGCACGCCAATCGGCGTTGCGCGGAGCAGATGTGTCTTTAAAATGCGCGGCGTGCCCGCATTCACCAGCACGTCGAGTTCGAGCTCCTTCACTAAGTCCGCAACCGCAGGGTCATTGTGGTTTCGAACGTGATGAACCCGGAATTCATCGCGTCCAAACGCGGCAAGATCGAGGTCGGGCAGTCGACCCGCCGTCCGTTCCTCGTGAATCGCCAAATCGCCCGCTGCCGGCCCCTTTTCATCGAGGATCAAATCCGAAATCGGAAGGTCGCGGCACAGTATCGCCCTGATTTGCTGCCCCAGCATCATCATGCCTGGCGCGGACAACAGGCCGATCCGCAAAGGCTTCCGCCCCCCCCTCATTTCCTGTCCCTCGGCGCGGAGACAATCCCTTCCACGACCCCAACTGCCTGTTCGACGGCGCCGTGCGGCAGTCGGTCTTCTCGGGGAAGAAATGCCTTGGGCTCCTTCGAGAGGAATGCCCTGAGATCCGCACGCAGGCAGACCGCTGGCGTTAACCCCGTGGCGAGCGTTCCCAGCCATTGTCGTTCCGATTCCCGGGGGAGGACGGCGAAATGGGGAATACCCAGGAGATAGGCTTCCTGNNGTCGTCATACCGATGGTCAGGTCGGCGGCCCAAAGAAGAGGAAGCGGATCTCCCCCGGCACTGACCATTCCGACCTCGCTGAGGATGGGCGCAAAGTCCCGCTCTTCGCATTTCGGATGAAGCCGCAGGACGATCCACGGCCGTGGTGCAAGATCTGCCGTGGTATCGAGGATTTCCTGCAACACGACCACCGATCGAAAGTCGCTGTCGCCACGGCCAGTCAGCGTATAGTCTGGCGACCGGAACGTAACAGAGGGATCCAGCCGGTCGACGCCTTCGGCTAGAAACAACCAAATCGGCCGGTCGGCCGGCGCATCGGAAAATGCCTCCCGGCGTATTTCCTTCCGGTCCTGCCCTTCGAATACCTTGCGTCGATCACGGACTGCATCGAAGTGAGGATGGCCACATACGGATATCGACGAAGCCGGAAAACCCAATGTCTCGTAGGCAACGCGTGTGGACTCGTCCGGCACGATCAGAAAGTCCGGCACGAACTGCAGGGGATTGTCGGAACCGCCGCGAAACCGGTTGGCCGCATTGACCGCCATGTCAACAGCCCCCACCGACGGGATGCCCCGCTCGCGCGCCGCCACGGTCAGACAGAGGCCGAAGCAGTCCGCGTCTTCGGACGTCCCGACCAGCAACAAGTCGATCCCGGAAAGCAGGTCGTCGGGCGTCGACTGTAGGTGTCGCTCCTCCGCCTCCATGGAACGGGCCGCGACATAGTCAACAAGCATCGGCGCTACCAGCATCCGGGCCTTCAATCCCGCCTCCCGAAGCGCAGGGACAACCGGAGCAAGGTAGTTTGCCGCCCCCGGGTCATCAGCATAGACCAGGATATCGACCGTCATTGCAATCGCGCCGGTTCGACCACGGTTGCCCTGCCCTCTTCCGATCGGGCCACGGCCTCGACGACGCGCATGGTTGCCAAAGCCTCGTCTCCCGAACAGCACGACTGACCCCCGTCGAGAACCTCGGCCAGATTCTCGTAAATGCGGTAGAGGGACAATCCGAAGTCGGTGGTCTGGACGCGCGCCTGCTCATGAATGATCTCAAATGCATCGCTCAACGCACGGCACGGCCCCCGCGCGCTCTCGACTACGGTCAATCCCTCGTGAAGGATCTGCAGACGGCCGTGCTCGCACCACATATCAAGGCCGATTTCTCGGTACCGACAAAAAGACACGGGCGCGATCATCACCGCCGGCCCAGCCGTCAGCCGGCAACCAAACGCGACGTCGGTATCACCTTGAATGAGCCCCTCCTTCTCCACCGCTGAATTCACGATGGCCTGCACCAAAACGATTTCTCCGAGCAGCATCCGGACAAGGTCAACCAGATGGGTTCCATTGTTGCGCAAGCCGTTGCCGTAAATGCCAAACACCGAAAGGGGCCGGCCGATCCGCTTTTCCAGCCCGCCGTTCGACAAGTCCCGAAACAGAGGGTCGTAACGGCGGGGAAGGCTAACGGCGACGTGAATGCCGCGCCTCCGGCAGGCGTCGAGAAACCTGCCGGCTGCGGTAAGATTGTCGGCCAAGGGTTTCTCGACGAGGACCGCTTCCAGGTTCGGTAGGGCATCAAGAACGGCGGGCCTGCTGGCGGGCGGCGTCGCAATGACGGCAACGCGTATGGACGAAGGCTCGCTAAGATCCTCGACGGAAGGAACAACCTGCGGCACGCCCCAGCGCTCGCGCGCCGCCGCACGGGCCGCTGGGTCGGCGTCCACAACCGCGCGCCAGTTGAATGCCGTATGATCCCTCAACGCCTGGGCATGGGTCGCGTAGGGATAGGCGCGGACATGGACCGGGTCGTCGGCCAGCCCTGCGCCGATCCGCCCGAATCCGATCAGCACCGTGTCCCGCGCGCTCACCGGACCGATTTCTCCTCACATCCGATGTTGATTTCCAGAAGTTCGGGCTCCTGCCGTAGCAAGGCAACGATCTCCTCGGTTCCGAAATACGGGCCGAAGCCGGGCTCGAGGCGGCGATAAACCTGATTCTGGAATTCCAGGTCCTCGGCATAGTCGAGCTGGAGCCGCCAGGTCGGCTGCTGCCAACGCCGCGGGGCGATCAACTCGATGATCCTGTAGTGCTCGGGATGCTCGTAGAAATACAAAGAAACGTGTTCGTGCACGGCCGGATCGTCTATCGTGCGGTCGACTTCCTCGAGTTGGGCCAGCGGAAAGACCTGCACATACTGTCCCATGGGCCAGGTCAGGGCCGAACCGCAATTGGTGACGACGTCGGCGTCGTGCGTGAGGAATGTCTCGACGCCCATGTCGACGATTTCGGGATCGGTCATCGGGCAGTCACCGGTGATCTCGACAATGAGATCAGACCCGGCCGACTTGTGGGCCTCGACGACCCGGTTCAGGACATCGTCCTCGCTGCCGCGATAGCAGCGAACACCGCGGTCGGCACACCAGCCGGCCAAGACGTCGTCGGCCGGTGCGACCGATGTCGCCACCACGACATCGTCGACGCTGCGGCACTGCCGCAGGCGATCCACCAGCCGCCACAAGGCCGGCTGACCATTGATGTCCTTCAGCACCTTCCCCGGAAGGCGCGACGAACCCATGCGGGCCTCGATACTGGCGACGACGCGCGGCTTGGTCATTTGGCCGACCGACCTTCATGCTCGCGCAGGGTAGGCAGATTCTCGAAGACCTTGTGGAAGGCATGGACAACCAAGTCCATCTCGCGGTCATCGAGCGCAAAGCAACAGATGCAGAATTCCAGCAATTCCTGCTGATAGAGGCGCTCGGCAACCGGACAAAGCCCTCTCTCGTAAGTGCGGTCGGTCAGCGTGAACGGCCAGCCATCGCGACCGATGGCGATCCGCTTCTGAAACGTCGGCAAAAGATAGAGAGGTTCGACATACCCTTCCCATACCGGCACGCCTTCCGCGTTCAGGGCCTCAGCAATCGTCTTGCGGTCAACCCCGGTCGTCGCCGCGTCGTAGTGGGCGGCCCACACGTAATAGACATGCCGGCAGCCGTCACGCACGACCGGCGGCGTCAAGCCATCCAGGTCCTGTGTCGCCGCGCTCAGGCGGTTGGCAATCGCCTCCCTCTCGTCGACCATGCGGTCGATCTTCTTCAACTGTTCGATGCCTATGGCCGCAGCCAATTCCGTCAGTCGGAAATTGAAGCCGACCATGTTGACCATATCGTCAAGGCCGAGGGCCTCGACAACGTTTTCACCGTGATTGCGGATGGCCCGTAGACGCCGGGCGAGGTTTTCGTCGTCCGTACAGCAGAGGCCTCCTTCACCGGTGTGAATGTGCTTGTGGTAGTTGAGACTGAAGATGCCGATATGGCCAATGGTACCGGCATACCGTCCGCGCTCAGTGGCAAGGGGACATTGCGCGGCGTCTTCGATCAGGTAGATCCCCTTCTCATCGGCGAGTTCACGCAACTCATGGAGAGCCGCCGGGTGACCAAACAGATCGACGACAAATATAGCGCGCGTTTTGGGCGTGATCGCCTTCCTCACCAAAGCGGGATCGAGACAAAACGTCTCCGGCTCCATGTCGACGAAAACCGGAATTCCACCGTATACGAACGGGGCCATCACCGTTGCCGACATGGTCATCGGAGGAACGATGACCTCGTCCCCCGGGCTGAGCCCGATCGCCCCCATAGCGGCAATTAGCCCCGACGTGTTCGAGTTGACGCTGACGGCGTGGGCACATCCGAACCGCTGCGCCCAGGCCCGCTCGAAAGCCTGGATCTCGGGCCCACCGTCGAACTCGGGACACCAGGCGCCAATGAAACTGGACAGACGCCCCGATGCGGCCACCCGCGCGGCCGCTTCGACCTCCTCGCTACCGATCGAGCGGTAGGGGGCCAACGGCCCGTCGATAACAGGCTGGCCGCCGAAAAGCGCCAATGAAGATTCCGTCATGGGATCCTATCCGTTTCTGGGAAAGCTCAGTCCACCACGTCGTCGAAGGATAACGGCGTTCCCCGGGACAATGGGCACGCCGCGCGGCGTCCGAGCACATCGGGGAGGTATTTCGGCGCGGGACCGAATCCGGGCCGGATGGACCTGAGATTCCGCGACGTGAATACTTCGCCTGCCGCCATGTCCTCGACAACATACAGGGAACGGCGAAAGGTCATGCTGGCCTTCTCGCTTTCGGCCCGTTCGTAGGTTGTGCGGCCGAGCGCGGCGTGCGCCGTGCGACAGTCCTCGACCAACCGCATGAGTTCTTCCGGCTCCAGCGAGAAGGCCGCATCCGGGCCACCGTCGGCACGGCAAAGCGTGACGTGCTTCTCGATGAGGGACGCGCCGAGCGCGATGCCGGCCACGGCCGTCGCCGTCGTCAGTGTATGATCCGACAGGCCGGCGACGACGCCGAATCGTTCGGCCAAATCGGGCAGTGTGCGAAGATTGCTCTCCTCCGGCCGGGTCGGATAACCCGAGATGCAATGGAGCAACGCAAGGTCGTTGCATCCCCCCTGACGAGCGGCCTCAACCGCCGCGCGGATTTCCGCCTCGTCGGCCATGCCGGTCGAGATGATCATCGGCTTGCCGGTCGTCGCCGTGCGCTTGATCAGCGGGATATCGACGTTCTCAAAGGAGGCGATCTTGTAGGCTGGAGCACCCAGTTCCTCGAGAAAGTCGACGGCCGTTTCGTCGAAGGGCGTGCTGAATATGGTGATACCGAGTTCCCGCGCCTTTTCGAACAAAGCTGGGTGCCAGTCCCAAGGGGTATGCGCCATCTGATACAGGGAATAGAGGGTGTGCCCGTCCCACAACCCTCCCTTGACCTTGAAGTCTTCGCCATCGTGATCAATGGTCATGGTATCGGGCGTGTAAGTCTGAAGCTTGACGGCATCGGCGCCTGCCTCTTTGCAGGCCTCCATGATCCGCAAGGCCCTGCCGAGGTCACCGTTGTGGTTGCCGGAAAGCTCGGCGATGACATAGGGCGGATGGCCGCTGCCGATGACGCGACCCGCCAAGGAAAAGGACACGATGTTCTCCGACTCCGTCGTCAAATACTGCGTGAAAAGTTTCTCTTATTGCCGCTTCAAGGCGTACTGAAACGCGAACGCCCTGAGCTTACCCAGAAACATCCTGCGGTGGTGAGTTCCGATGCGGAACCCCCTGTAATTCAAGACTTCCCAATTCAGTCCCAGGTCACCGAACAACGAAACATAGTCCTTATGGGTCCAAATACGCGGGTAGGATATGTTGATGTCTCTCGGCCACTCCCTTACCGCAAACTGTATCCTGTTGAAAAACCCCTTCTCCTCGGCCCACGCCATTACGTAGGCCTGATAGAGGGGTTCCCCGGTGACCGGAGCCCTGCCGAACAAGAATCTCAGCCTTTGAACCCAATGTCCGTGGTTCTTGCCGCCCAGAATCACGATCTCGGAATAGCGGGAGACGATTTCTATGAGTCTTTCCGGATTGTCGACGAAATAGAAAACATACATGAGGAAAACAACGTCCGGTTTTTCCTGCTCCAAGACCCTCTTCAGACCTTCCTCATCATTCAGATCCAGCAATCGGACATCGAGACCGTTTTCGCGCCCGGACTCGACGAAATCCGGATCATTGTCCACCCCAATGTATCTGATTGTCTTGTCATGGTTCTCGAGAACCCTTTGAAGCCGACCGCCCCCACACCCCAGATCCACGACCTTCGAGTGCGGCTTGACCAGTGGCAAGCATTGCCTGTAGCGGCCATCCGGATCGGGATCGGATACGTTGCCGAACTTCCCCAGGACCTTCGTTCGCAACTTCTGGAAAAACCACCCTTCCTCCTTGTCCGCTGCTTTTCCTTGGACGAAAACTTCCGCCAATTGGCAAACCAAATACGGAACAATGGTGACTGCGAACGTATATACGTAAATCAAAGGCTTTTTTATTTTACCGCTGTTCATAGCTTCTTCGCTCCAAAAAACATCACGCCGGGCTTCATGGACACCCTGTCTTCATCAAACAGCAGGACTTCGAAACCGTGATTTTCGAGTATCTTCATGAAATCCGCGCGCGATGTTCGCTCGGCCGGGAATTCCTCTTCCCCGGGTCTATGACATGCCTGAAATACGAGGATCCCGCCCGATCTGATATTCCTCGAAATGGATGAGAAGACGTTCTCCAGGTTCTCAGCGCAGGACAAAACGGCGCTTGCGGTTATCACGTCAAACTCGTCTAAAAAACCCAGATTCTCTATATCTCCGACCTCAATTTTCCGATGCGAACCGATGAAATCGACGGCTCTAATTTTTTTCCATGAAAATCCATGAAGCCAAGCAATCACAATCTCATTGATGGTCAATGGACCAAGGATAAGAACTCTGCCTTTCTCTATCTCGGGAACAAGAACTCGCGCGATCGCATATATTCTGTCCGGGCGTCTATTGGTGATGAAAACTTTTCGACGGAGTGTGTCCAGGTTGTATTCAAACATCCTGACCTTGAAGTCGTTCGCCAAGAACTCCGGCCGAGCAACTCGTTCCGCTCTTCTTCCCGACACCGCCTGAAAAACCAGTGTCAGGGGATTGAAAAGAAGCGGATGCAGAAACACCGAACGCGCGAAGACCCGAACCGGTGAGCGCTCAGGATTCCTCAGACTGCCCAAGAATTGGCGGGCATATCGAATATACTGGCCTGTCTTCTTCAAGGTCCCGGCAAAGGCTGTCGCGGTGAGCCCTACGCAATCACTACACGCAAGGTGGTGAAGGCCTCGGCAGCCTCGAGCCCTGCGGAGGCGCCGCGCCAGCGCGCCAAGGCCTCGACGGCCTCAAACGATCGCGAATGGGGGAAGGGGCGCATCTCGGCCACATAGCATTCCAACGCCCGGTGCTTGGCGTCCAACTGCGCGGTTACGTCAACCCAGCGATCCGGACGAAAGGCGTCGGGGGTGGATGAATCGGCCCATTCCGTGCTGGACGCCACTTCAAAGGCATAGATGGCACGAACCGGATGGCCGGGAAGCGGCCGGCAGGCGGTCAGCACCGACTTGCATGCAATGCGATGGTCGATGTTCAAATCGCCACCGTGGTGGGTATAGACGACCGTCGGCCGGACCCGCTCGACCACGTATTCGACTCGGCGAACTACGTCCAAGAGGTCCAACGAGTCCAGCCGGTTGTCCGGCAGGGAGAGGAACTCGGGATCGCGTGCACCGAGAATCTCCGCCGCCGCCCGAGCGGTCCGCATGCGTTCGGGCACCGATCCGGCGTCAAGACGGGCGCCTTCGCCGTCGGCCAGGAACAGAACGTGGACTTCGTCACCGGCCGCGGCATGCCGGGCCATTGTGCCGCCACAACCGAGAACTTCGTCGTCCGGGTGGGCAGCCACCACGAGAACTTTCTCCGTCACGGCCGATTCTCCTCCGTTTCGGTGATCGTCACCTTGGCTTCGACCCGTCCGTCCGCGAAGCGTGCCTGGGTAAATTCGATGCGAAAATGCCCCCATTCGACGAAAGCCGCCGGATAGGACGGGGCATCCAGCATGCGAATGAAGTCGTACAGCCTCGCGAGCCCTCCGTCGTCGGGCAATCGGCTCTGTTCCGTCGTGCGACGCGGAAATACGACCGGATCGCCCTGTTGAGGAACCGGCTTCGGTTCCTTGTCGACCAGTTCCCCAATCATGTCGAACACGACCTCGGCCAGCCGCCGGTAAATGTCCTCGGCCCGGCCATCGAGCCCAAGCGGCCGCTTGAGGTAGATCGGTCCGGCGTCGAGTTCCTCGATCATTCGGAGCGCGCTGACCTTGGTGTCCTTGTGACCGCGAAGGACGAGGTTCTGCAAGGGTGACCCACCACGGCCATAGGGAACGTCAGCCATGTGAAAGCAGACGCATTCGTAGCGTTCGCAGACGTCCTTCGGCACTTTCCAGGACCAATGGGGGAAGAAAACATAACGCGGCGCGATGCGCTCCAATCGTTCCAGAGTCAGGTCGGCCGGTGATTCGACGAGATGCCACCGCCCCGGCAGCGCCGGCACCCGCCGCCGGAAGACCTCGACATTCCAGGGCTTGACCGTGGCAACGATATAGTCGGTCATTGGACCGGCACCTCCCGCACGGGGCGACAATGGAACAACCCGTCGGCTTCCGTAGCGTAGCCAGCATTGACGAATAGCCTCATCGACGCCGAATTTTCCGGAGCCACCCGAGCGACGAGATGCTTGCCCGGCATCAGTCTGTTGGCGATTCGCAACGCGGCGGTGCCGATCCCTTTCCGGACTTGGTCGGGTGCGACCAGAATAGCAACGACATACTTGTCCGGATCGGTTTCGGCCTCGTCGAGGCGCAGTACGCCAACCGGCCGGCCGGCGGCTTCGACCATGCAGAACCAAGCCCTCGGATCGTCGAGTTTCGCGGTCATCCAGGCAAAATGCTCGGCCTCCGTCGGAACTTCCGGATTCGTCATGTAGCGGCGAACACCCGGGGAGGTCTGCCACGCGAAGATGGTCCAGGTATCCTCCGCGTCTGCCAGCCTGAGGGTGACCGGCCGGCCGCTACGGTCTCGTTCCGAACCGGACAGTGTTGCCAACGCCCGCCGCACGCCCTTTCCGTCACACAGTTTCCGGGCCGACATGCTCATTCGTTCCACCGCTTCGATATCGCCGGCTAGGTCCCAAACTGCCGCGGCAATCAACTCGCGGCCAACCTCGGCGTGCCATCCCAGCACCCGTGCGGCGCCGGCCTCGGCCAGTCTCGCGGCGATCAGTTTCTGGTTGTCGGCGGTCACGATGAGCAGGGTCGGCAGACCCATGTAGCAGCGCTCCCAGGAGGTGCCGCCGCCGGCACCGATTGCGACATCGGCTGCAGCCATGAGGTCCGCCATGTCCCCGACGCGGGACATAAGCCGCACCCGATCGCCTCCTGATTCCGCCGCAGCAAGCAGGTCGGGCGACGCCTGGGTCGCACCGAGCACCACGTCGACCGTGATCTCCAGCCCGCTGTCCAGGATTCCACGGACGACCTTGGCGGCCATGTCATTGGGATCGGTGCCGCCCATGGAGACCAGGATTGCTTTCAATTCAACCCTTTCGCACCGCGACAGGCTATCCGCCGGCCGCATCGTAAATTCCTCACGGAGCAACGCGAATTGCGGTCCCAGCAGCATCCGACAGTCGGCGGGAACCAGCGAACCATAGTCCGACTCCTCGCGTCCGAGAGTCTGGTCGAGTAGGAAATCGCAATCATGCGGCCGATCGGCAAGGTCGTCGATGACAAGAACATGCTTCGCCCAGGTTCGGCATGCGGTCTCGAAACGGGCGTCGAGGCCGTAGTGGTCGACGATCAGGAGATCGGCCGTCCCGACCTCGGCTCCGATCCGCACCACCTGTTGCTCAGATCCGCTGTCAAGGACGAGATGCTCCATTCCGTCGGGAACTCGTACGGTCTCGAAAGTGTCGGGAGACGCCGCAACGACCACACGCCAACCAAACTCCGTTAGTTTCTGCGCCAGCGCCAGGCATCGCACAGCGTGACCCGAGCCGATCGCTGGCGCGGCGTCGAAGCGGAAGACGGCGAGAGGCATCAGAAACGTTTCTCGAACACCCACCAGGTAAGGTTATCGAGACCGGTCAGACGCTTCCAGGCGAACCCGCAACTGATGGTCCGGAGGTCGGGAAACAGGTCCAGGTACATGCCGCCGAAGTCACGCTTGAACAACCGATCGTCATGGCCGCGATAAGGGATCATCTCGGGCTTGTCGGAAAAATACTCGATACAGACGATATAACGGCGCGCGACGCGATGGATCTCCCGCATCGATACGGCAAGTTCGTCGGGATGGATGTGAATCAGCACACCGCTGGTGAAGGCCAAGTCGACCGCACCATCCGGCAGCGGAATGGCGGTAGCCAAGCCGTCCATCGCCTTGTCCACTGCAACAACACCCTCATCGATAAGGATTCTGCGTGCGTCCTCATTCGGCTCCAACGCATACATCTCGGCGGCGGTCAACGCCTGCAAAGCACGGAGGTTGTTGCCTATGTTGGAGCCGACCTCAATGATGCTCAGCGGGGGATCACCGGCAAGATGGCCCCAGATTTCGGACCAGAGAGCAACGCGGCAGCGCAACTGGTCCGCGCTCACGGCATTGCGGCCGATGTAGTCGGTGCCGAATCCGCCCCGCCAGAACTGGGCTTGCGGTGTTTCCTTCGGCGAGGTCATGACTTTCCTTTCATCACCGTCGGAACCGTCGGCCGGCTGACATTGTGGTGTCGCGCATTCAGGGCCGCGATGTCCGGACGCTCGCTCAGTACTGCCAAGATCTGCTTGGTCGTCGGCATCGTTGGCGGAGGCGGAAGTTCCTCCATTAGAGCACTGAGAAATTCCAGATCCTCGGGAAAATCGAGGGTCCAGCGCTGTTCGGCCGCCCAGCCACCTGGGCCCAGCAAATTGGCTCTGGCCAAATCTGTATTCTCCCTCATCCAAGGACCCACATGCTCTCGTTGGGCGGCTTCCGAGGCACGCTGGGCCGCCTCGTCAAGCACCGCGAAAGTGAAGGCCTCACAGTCCAGACCGTGCGGCCAGGTCGGCGGTAGGTTGTTGCAGGCATAGGCGACCGCACCGTTCGACACCAGGCGCAGGACGCCGCCGCATACGTCGGGATCAATCAGCGGGCAGTCGCTCGTCACGCGCACCACGACCTCGGCGCCGAGCCATCGAGCCGCCCGCTGGTACCGGTCCAGGACGTCGTCCTCCGATCCCCTGAACACCTCGACACCGCATTTATTCGCCTCGGCGACCACGGCTTCATGGGCGACACCTTCCGGCACCGCACAGCAGACGGCGTCAACCCCCGGGATGGCCTTGCACCGCTCGAGCGTGTGAGAAAGGACGGTTCGCCCCCCGATTTCCAAGAGGACTTTTCCCGTAAGGCGCGTCGAGGTCATGCGCGCCTGGACTATGACAACAGTCCCGGCCATCAGAGTCGAACCCTAACACCGCGCTCGTGGAGATAGAGCTTGGCTTCGCGCGGCGTCTGCTCGGTGAAATGGTAGATGCTGGCCGCCGCAACCGCTGCGGCGCCGGCGCTGTCCAGGACCTCGGCCATATGTGCGTAACTCCCAGCGCCACCCGACGCAACGACCGGGATGCGAACGGCTTCGGTCACCGCACGCACCAGCTCAACATCGTAACCTTCCATGGTGCCGTCGCGATCAATGGAAGTCATAATTATTTCTCCCGCGCCCAGTGATTCGGCGCGCCGCGCGTGTTCGACCGGGTCAAGGCCGGTCGCTTCGCGGCCGCAATGTGTGAAAACCTCCCAGCCCTTTTCCGTGCGCCTCGCGTCGATCGCGACCACGATGCACTGTACCCCGAACCGTTCGGCACTCAGCCCAATCAGTTCGGACGTTTCGACGGCCGCCGTGTTGATCGCCACCTTGTCGGCGCCGACCGAGAGCAGTCCGGCAACATCCTCAATCGTCCGCACACCGCCCCCCACGGTCATCGGCATAAAACATTCACGTGCCAGATCCTCGATCTGTTCGAAATCCGGATGACGCCGTTGTGGTGTCGCCGTGATGTCGAAAAACACCAATTCGTCGACTTCGCGCATATTGTACACCTTGACGGTTTGCATCGCGGCACCGACGCGGCGCCAAGAATCGAACCCGACCCCCTTCACCAGGCCGATGTCTTTGAACAGAAGCGTCGGCAAAACGCGGACTTTCAGCATCGTCAAAACGCCATGAAGTTGCGCAGCAACCGGAAACCCGCCTTCTGACTCTTTTCCGGGTGGAACTGCACCGCCATGACAGCCCCGTTTGCCGCCACCGAGACAAAATCGCCGCAATAAGGCGTACGCGCGACGAGATGCTCGTCGGCGCAACGCAAATGGTAACTGTGGACAAAATAGAAGTCGGTGCCGGAAGGAATTCCATCGAACAAGGGATGGTCGCCAACCGGCTCGACTCCGTTCCAGCCGATGTGAGGTATTCGCTCTTCGTCGGCGGACTCGAATTTCACCACATCGCCGGGGATGAGGCCGAAGCCCGCGGTCGTCTCAATTTCCGTTCCGGTCGCGGCCAAGAGTTGCATGCCCAGGCAGATGCCGAGCACCGGCACCGCACGACGCGAGACCTCGGACTTGAGCTCCTCGACAAACCCGTCTGCTTCGAGATTCCGCATGGCCGCCGGGAACGCCCCGACGCCCGGCAGCACGATGCGATCCGCTGCCCCCAGATCCGCAGGCCGGTCGGCCACAACGACGTCGCCACCGCATTCTTCGAGCGCACGCGCAATCGAATTTAGGTTCGACAGGCGGTGGTTGATGATGACGACGCGATTGTTCAAGGACGTCGCTCGTTGTCGTAGTTGACCTTGATGAGGTTGCCAGCCTGATCTCGCACGAGATTGCCCTGGTTGTCACGGACGAACAGGCGCTTGTTGGTGAAGCGATCGCAGACTTTGTCGAACTCGTCGCGAGTCATGTCGATCTCGGCCAGGATATCTTCGAGCGGCCGACCAAGGCACGTACCGGGGTAGCGCCCGTCGTGGTGTTTGACCATATCGATGGCATCCGCCCGTGTCAGGCGTCCACGCCGGATGTGATTGTTCGCAATGTCGGTTGCCCGCCCGAAACCAAACTTCAAAAACTTGAAATAGTCGTGGATGCCCGTCTGGTAGTTGTCGAGGTTCTCGTAGTTGGCGAGCGACCCCTCGACCAGCGTCGGTCTTACCTCGAAGCCATAAGCCTGGGCGACGAGCGCGTTGGTGAAGCCGTCCCACGGAAAATAGTAGCCGAGGAAAAGACCGGTCACCCCGACCCGCTTCAAGTCTTCGTCGGACGGATAGAAGTACGGAATGAGGTGACGGCGCTCGATGCCTGCTTGGCCGATAAGATCGGTAACCCTCAGCCCCAGGAGCCCCCCGAATTCCTCAAGCCACCGACGATCCAGGATCTTGCTGTCCTGCGACGTGGCCGGACCACCGTACTCATGCTGGGAATTCTCGCCCCACACGATCAGACGAATGCCCAATTGAACAGCAAGCCGCACAGGAGTCGTGAAAATGGCGACATGCTCGGGCCATGAAATGTCGCCGATCTCGGTCAAACAAAGCTTGTTGATGCGCCTGCGGATAATCGGATTGAAGGAGACCTCGACGTAGTCGACGCCGAGACGCTTTATGTTCTCTATATTGCGCCGCCCGATGTCGGAAAGGGAATCCGTCGTTGCCGTCACGCACAACGGATTGAGACCGCTTTGCAAGACTCGAAGGACCTGATAGGTGCTGTCCTTGCCTCCACTGACCGGAACGATGCAGTCGTGGTTGCTGCCATCTTTCGAACGGTACTCATCGAAGATTTGCAGGAACTCCCGCCGCCGCGCTTCCCAATCGACCTGCCTCCGGCTGGCATAAGCGACGCAGGCCGCGCATATGCCTTCCTCGTTGAACCACAGGTCGGGCTTGGTGTCAGGATAGAGGCAATGCGTGCAATATCGGATCATAGTTGCTCCAAGCGCAGCTCGATCAGCGCCACCGCCCAGGGGCGCAGAGAAACGATCAAAATCAGTCAGCAGAGAGAATTTGGAACAGTTTGGGTCTATCAAGCCACTCGGGATTGCTGTCGCTCCCATAGTGGAACCCGTTCTCGGTCGGCCGCGCGCCCATCTTCGGGTAATACTCCATGTCGAAGCTATTGAAGCTGGGGCAGATCACGTAGCGATCCTCCAACTCGACGGTAGCATGGGCATCGTCACTGGTGATCATCACTTCATGCAGTTTTTCACCGGGCCGGATGCCGACGACCTCCTGTTTCTTGTCGGGTGCCATTGCGGTCGCCAAGTCAACGACCTTCATGCTCGGAATTTTGGGCACGAAGATCTCGCCACCTTGCATTATCTCAAGCGACGACAGCACGAAGTTGACCCCCTGCTGCAGAGTGATCCAAAAGCGTGTCATACGGGGATCGGTGATCGGCAGCGTTTGCGAACCGTTTTCGAGCATTTTCTTGAAAAACGGAACCACCGATCCTCGCGATCCGATCACGTTGCCGTAGCGGACGACCGAGAAGGTCGTATCCCCGGCCGATAGGTTGTTCGCCGCGACCAAGATTTTGTCAGACGCGAGCTTGCTGGCACCATAAAGATTAATCGGGCTGGCGGCCTTGTCGGTCGAGAGACCGACAACACGCGCGACGCCACAGCGGAGAGCCGCCTTTACGACGTTCTCGGCGCCATGTACGTTGGTCTGGATACATTCGAAAGGGTTGTACTCGGCGATCGGAACATGCTTGAGGGCCGCCGCGTGAATCACGTAGTCGACGTCACGTAAGGCGAGCTCCAGTCGGTCGACGTCACGCACGTCGCCGATGAAATAGCGCATGAAGGGGTATTCTTCCAAGTTGAACTTCTGCGCCATCTCGAACTGCTTCAGTTCGTCGCGCGAGAACACGATCACTTTCCGGGGCGTAAACCTTTTTGTTATCTCCCCGATGAAGGCCTGTCCGAATGACCCTGTCCCCCCGGTGACGAGAATGGATTTGCCGTTGAGGTCGATCATTGGCTGGTCAAACGGTCGCATTCTTTCTTCCCTTGTTTTTGCCTTGTCGTGCCCGGACAAAAAACCTTGGCTAGGCCCCTGAATCCTGCGGCATCGCCGGGGCGTTCTCCAGCAGGTCGCGGTCGGCGTCGACCATCTCCCGCACCAGATCCTCGAACCCGGTCGTATGGCGCCAGCCCAGTTTCTCGTGGGCCTTGGAGGCGTCGCCGAGGAGGAAGTCCACTTCGGTCGGCCGGAAATAGCGCTTGTCGATCTCGACGAGAACCCTGCCTGCGGCCTCGTCGATGCCTTTCTCGTCAACGCCTTCTCCGCGCCAGGCGATCTTCATGCCGACATGGGCGAAGGCCAGTTCGACAAATTCCCGCACCGAGTGGGTCTCGCCGGTCGCCAGTACGAAATCGTCGGGTTCCGGTTGCTGGACGATCCGCCACATGCCCTCGACGTAGTCGCGGGCATGGCCCCAGTCGCGCTTGGCATCCAGGTTGCCGAGATAGAGCCGGTCCTGATGCCCGGCCGCGATGGCGACCACCGCCTGGGTGATCTTGCGGGTGACGAAAGTCTCGCCGCGGATCGGGCTCTCGTGGTTGAACAGGATGCCGTTGGAGGCGTGCATCCCATAGGCCTCGCGGTAGTTCACGGTTATCCAATAGGCGTAAAGCTTGGCCGCCGCATAGGGGCTGCGGGGATAGAAGGGCGTCGTTTCCCGCTGCGGTGTTTCCCGGACCTTACCGAACAGTTCCGAAGTCGAGGCCTGGTAGAAACGCGTCGTCTTCTCCCTGCCGAGAATGCGGATCGCCTCGAGCAGGCGCAAGGTTCCGAGCGCGTCGGCATTGGCGGTGTACTCGGGGGTCTCGAAGCTGACCTGGACATGGCTCTGTGCGGCCAGGTTGTAAATCTCGTCGGGCTGGGTTTCCTGGATCAACCGGATCAGGTTGGTGGCGTCGGTCATGTCGCCGTAATGCATCAGGAAGCGAGGATCGTTGATATGCGGATCGACATAGAGATGATCGACCCGCGCCGTGTTGAAGGACGACGAACGCCGCTTCACACCATGGACCCGGTAGCCCTTCTCCAGCAGCAATTCCGCCAGATACGCTCCGTCCTGCCCGGTTACCCCGGTGATCAGTGCGACTTTCTCGACCAATGCTCCAACCCCTGAATATTCTACTTCCGAATTCGATCGATGTTGCCGAGGAACCAGCGATAATAGCTACGCAATCCCTCCTCCAACCCGATCGAGGCCCGCCAGCCCAGGCCGGTCAGGCGCGAAACGTCGAGAACCTTGCGCGGCGTGCCGTCAGGACGGGACGTATCGAAAACCAACCGCCCCTGCCAGCCAACCACCTTTTGCACCGCCTCGGCGAATTCGGCAATGGTGATGTCCTCGCCGGTGCCGACGTTCACCTGCGTCTCGTCGGAGTAATGCCGCAACAGATGGACGCAGGCGTCGGCAAGGTCGTCGACGTGCAAAAACTCGCGCCGGGGCTGCCCCGTCCCCCAGACCGCGACCTCATCGAGCCCCGTCTCCTTGGCCTCGTGGAAACGCAGCAGAAGGGCCGCCGGCACGTGGCTGTCGACGGGGTGAAAATTGTCACCGGGGCCGTACAGGTTGGTCGGCATCGCCGAAATGAAGTCGCAGCCGTGCTGGCGGCGATAGGCCTGGCACAGCTTGATGCCGGCGATCTTGGCCAGCGCATACCATTCGTTGGTCGGCTCGAGAGGGCCACTCAGGAGCGCGTCCTCGGAAATCGGCTGCGGCGCCTCGCGCGGATAGATGCAGGACGACCCAAGGAACAGGAGCTTCTCGATACCGGTCTCGGCGGCGGCGCGAATGGTATTGGCCTCGATAACCAGGTTGTCGTAGATGAAGTCCGCCGGATAGGTGTTGTTGGCATGAATCCCGCCGACCTTGGCACCGGCCATGACGATCACCTGCGGCTCGTTCGCCGCCATCCAGGCTTCGACGTCGGCCTGCCGGCGCAGGTCGAGTTCGCCCCTCTCGGCGGTGAGAACCTCGCACGGCTCAGCAGCCAAACGCCGCACGACCGCGCTTCCGACCATCCCCCGATGGCCGGTCACCCACACACGCTTTGCCGTCAGATCAAAGACCATTCGTCTTCCCGGGCTGGCGGTCAGGCCAGCCACGCTACCGCCATTCGGGTGAAAAACGCAGGTTCACCCGTTGGTCGGTTCAGCGATTTTCCGGCGGTTCAGGCTATCGCCTGTATCCAGCCGGACGGAACCCGTGCGCGCACCTCACGACCGAGGAGATTCAACAGCACGATCACGCGTTCCTTGGAATCGAGGGCCTCGAAGGTTCCCATGAGGTCGGCGAACGGCCCCTGGGAGATTTCGACCTTCTGCCCCTTCTGCAAAGACTTCTCCGGACGCAGGACGATCCAGCCCTTGTCGTCCTCGCTTTCCTGAATTCTTTCGACAATGCCCGTCGGAACCGGCGCCGGCGTCTCGCCATGGCAGACAAGCCGGCTGACCCCCACGGTCCCATGGATGGAGCGCCAGCGGGCGGCCGCCAGATCCAGGGCCACGAAAAGATAGCCGGGGAAAAGCGGCTCCGGCTTGATGTCGACACGCCGGGCATGCCGCCGCTGCTTGAGGAAGCGCGGCAGATACCCCTCGAACCCCTGGCGGTTGAGGTGAAAAAGCGCGGTCGATTCATCGCGCGGGCGGGTCTGGACAACGTACCAGCGCTTCATGCCGCCCCCCTTGCCGCCCCGTTCCGGCGGGCGCCGTTGCGAACGACGCGGAGAATCTCCGGCGTCAGAATACGGTCTTCCGGAAGATGCTCGGCCAGCGCGGCAAACGCCGCCTGGGGATCGGTCAGATCGGTGACCATCACCGCATCAACCGCTCCCAGCCTTTTGAGCAACGGCACCACCGGCAGCCCCAGGAACATCTCATGGTTTGCGGTCGGATCGACGATGCCGACGACCTCGACCGGAGATTCATGGGAACAGAGGATCGCGATCTCGGCCAGGTCGCTGGCCCCGATCAATGCCAACCGCCGCCAACTCCTCTCGTCACTCTGCTCCATGATTTCCAGGCATTGCTGGCGAGCCTTGCGGAAAAAGTTGAAGGAGTGGGAAAGATACTGCGCGGTCAGCCGGCTCTTTTCGGCGAAGCCGGCCGGCGTCAGATAATAGGCGTAACGGTTCGCCGGAGCCTGGCGAACCTTGATGTAGCCCTTCTTGACGCAGCGCTTGATGTAGGTGTTGACCAACCCCAGCGCGACGCCCAGTTCGGTCGCCACCGTGCGCTGAGTAACATGGCTGTTCTCATGAACGGCATTCAAAAGACCCAGCGTGATGTCGGCTTGTTCGTCGGCCATCCGGAATGCGGAAATCCCGCCCTAGTTTCCCTTCGCCAAACACTGTTCATGACGAGAACGTGTTCACGTCGAGAACAATACAGGAAGGCGACGTGTTCAGTCAATGAATCTGGTCGCCAGCCGGTTCCCACGCGGAACCTGCAATCCACTTGACCCTGAGAGTCACGGAAAAGGGGACCAAGACATGGTCCCCTCGACTGTTGGCTGGGGCGCCAGGATTCGAACCTGGGATCACGGGGCCAGAACCCGTTGCCTTACCGCTTGGCTACGCCCCATCAGCGGAGACAGGCTTCTAGCACAGCTTTTGGCCGTTGGGTAGGGGGTTTTGCGTGGTTTTTCCGCTCCATTTCGCAAACTCCCTTCCCTTGCTCTCGGTTGCCTTTTTCCGTCGGCGGTCTCCGCCTTTGACCTTGTCCACCGCCTTCCCTTTGGTCGGGGTCTCCGGTTTAATAGCGACGTTCTTTGATCGCCTTGAAAAGGGAGTACGACATGGCCGACGGTAAAGTGTGGTTCATCACCGGCGCGACGACGGGTTTCGGACGGTCCCTGGCCCTTGAACTCGTGAAACGCGGCGATCGCGTCGCGGCCACCGGGCGCGACGCCGCCCGCCTCGACCCCCTGTTGAAGGAAGGCGAGAACGTCCTGCCGCTGACCCTCGAAGTTTCGGACGAGACCCAATGCCGTCAGGCGGTTGAAGCGATCCATCGGAAATTCGGCCGCATCGATGTTCTGGTCAACAATGCCGGCCACGGCATGATCGGTGCCGTCGAAGAGATCAGCGACGCCGAGGCGCGGCTGGTGTTCGATTCCAACGTGTTCGGCCTGCTCAATGTGACCCGTGCCGTGCTTCCCGCCATGCGCAAGGCACGCAGCGGCCACATCGTCAACATCGGCTCGGTCGGCGGACTGGTGGCACGCCAGGGTTCCGGCATCTACGGCGCGACGAAATTTGCGGTGGAGGGTCTAACCGAAGGCCTCTATCACGAACTGAAGCCGCTCGGCATCGGCGTCATGGTGGTCGAACCCGGACCGTTCCGGACCGAGTTCTCGGGCCGCTCGCTGCTTCAGGCCGAACAGATGATCGACGACTATGACGGCACCGCCGGCGTGTGGCGGCGGGAATTGACGGGCAAGCATGGCACACAGCAAGGCGATCCCGACAAGGCGGCCAAGGTCATCATCCAGGCCGTGGAAGCGCCGGAACCGCCCCTGCATCTTGTGCTCGGCGGGCCGGCCATCGAACGGGCCGAGGAAAAGCTTCATGCCCTGCTCGCCGAGATCGAACGATGGCGCGAACCCAGCCGGGCGACCGACTACGACGAATGATTTTTCTTGCCGGGGCGTATTTCGTCGATCGTCCGCGAGGCGAGGCCGACATCGATGCCCAACCATCTGCAGGCCGTCGGCAGGCTGGTGAAGACGACCACGTTCCGCAGGAAACCGCGTGACGCCTTCTCGTAAGCCTGGGCCGTCGAGAAGCCGGCGCTGGCAACGAAGGCCAGGGCACGCGATGATGGCTGTGATTCGGTCGCCCGGTAGGTCCTGGCAAAGGCCTCCATCTGGCTCTTGCTGATACTTCGAAAAGAGGCGAGACGAATGTCGGCGAGGACACGCGCCCCATTGACGATCGACGGATCCTGTGCCTGCTGTTCACGGTGATCGTAGAGATCGTCAACGGTGATGGCTCCATGCCAAACCTCAACGACCAGCGCTCCATCCAGCGCAACCTTATAGTCTATCGGCATGAGGACACGGTCCCTTTTTGCAGGTGTGTATCCGTCGCAGCCTGACAGTTTCAATTATGGAACCATTCTAACAAGATTTGTTGGGTTTCTATAAAGGAAAACCGGCCCGCACCTAAGGAGCGGGCCGGATTCACGGATGGTGTCGTCCAGCGATCGAATACCCCGCTACTTGAACGCGGCGCATTTTCCCTGCAGTTCGACCAGCATTTTGGCGAGCCCCACGCTGTCCGACCCGACGACGAAGAACGAGAAGCCCTTGGCCTTCCAGGGCTCCAGGAAATCGAGGGTCGGCGTCAGGATTCCGGGGATCTTGCCATGCTTCCTGCAGGCCGCCACGACGCGGTCGAGATTGGCCTCGAAGTCGGCGTTCTTGAACTGCTTGGGCATGCCCATGTTGATGCTCAGATCCATCGGGCCGACGAACAGGACGTCGACGCCGGGAACCGCCGCGATTTCCTCGGCGTTCTTCACACCCTCGACCGTCTCGATCTGGACGATGGTGACCAGATTGTCGTTGGCCTTGGCGTAATAGTCGTCGAACAGCTGACCGTATCCGCAGGCCGGCGGCGACGATGCCACGCCGCGAATTCCCTCGGGCTGGTAGCGCATGGACCGGGCCACCTGCTGCGCTTCCCCGGCGTTGCTCACATGCGGCACCATGATGCCGGCAGCGCCCAGGTCGAGGACCCGCTTGAAAGTGATCGGATCGTTCCAGGCGATGCGGACGATCGCCGGCGCATCGCCCAGACGGGCGACCTGAATCTGATGGATCAGTTCGCTGTAATCGCCGGTTCCGTGTTCGCAGTCGATCCACGTCCAGTCGAAACCGGCCTGGCCGATCATTTCCACGGTCAGACTGGAGCCAAGCTGAGCGGCGACACCAAACATCGGCTCGCCACTGAGAACTTTCTCACGAAGGAATTTCATGGTTTGGGTCGTTCCCTGAGTATGAAAAGGGTGGTTCTTTGGCTGAGAGAAACTAATATCTCAGTTAACAAATGCAACACATTTATCTTTAAGATTCGAGCGCGGTTTCAGGTGATTTGGGAACGAAGAGCCGCGACGATCCTAGCCGACAAGGAGCCGGTCCCGGCTCTTCCTCGAATCCTGACGTCAAACAGCTTGCACACCCGGGATCGTTCGCACAAGACATCGTCCTCCTTTCTTGTCAAAGATGTCCGTTACCGCGACGGCCAATCAGCATCGGGCAGCCGATTTTCTTTCAGTCCCGCGATGGCAGCGCGGCCCATGGCCAGGTTCCCTTGTGCGGTGGTTCCGCCAACATGCGGGGTCGAAATGACGTTGGGCAGGTTGAGCAACTCGGCATCCCCGGCCGGTTCCTTTTCGAACACATCGATACCGGCATAACCGATACCGCCGCCCATGAGGGTTTTCTTCAACGCAGCCTCGTCAACGATCCCGCCACGCGCGGTGTTGAGCAGAATAGCCGTGGATTTCATAAGCGCCAGTTCATCTGCGCCGATCAGGTGATAAGTGGTTTCGTTCAGAGGCGTGTGCACCGTCACGATATCGGCCTCACGCAAGAGATCGTCCAGAGCAACCGCCTCAACCGCGTGTTCGGCGTAAAACTCGGGAAAGTCCAGAATGTCGTTCACCAGGATCCGGCAACCGAACGGTGCCAGCAAGCGGACCAGATCCTTGCCGATATGACCGCATCCAATGATACCGACGGTCTGAGCGGACAGTTCCTGACCCTTTATCCGGTTCCAGGTATCCCCGGCCCGCATGTTCCGGTCGCACACCGGGATATGGCGCAGTACGGAAAGCATGTACCCCAAAGCGAGTTCCGAAACGGCGCGTTTGTTCACGCCGCCCGTCCAACCCAACCGCACACCGCAACGCACCATGTCATCCAGGTTCAGCATATTGACCCCGACACCGAACTTGGAAATGACTTTGAGCTTGGGGCAGGCGCCGAATATGGCGGCATCCATGGGTTCCAGAGCCGTAATTGCCGCATCGGCATCCGCCAGGAAGGCAATCATCCTGTCTCCGGTCAGCAACTCGTATTCATCGTGAAACCACGCGTCGGGATATTCGGCGAGCAGTTCTTCCCGCAGAATGGGATTTTGGCTGAAATTACTGGCGGCGACGGCGATGCGTAACATAGGGGATATCTCCGAAACAGATTGATGGTGGCGATCCGGTTCCCTGGGTTCCGAGATCGATTTTTCTCTTCGTCGTTGTCCGGCGCTTGCTCGCCTGATTTATTCTGTAGATGACGGCTTCTGTTCGGCGATGTTCCGTTCCCTCCATTTTCGGTAGAGCGGTATCGCCGTAAAAATGCAAGCACAAGCCAGGAACAGAAGGCTGATCGG
>NPIG01000248.1_pt1 | contig 37917 bp, 44 predicted proteins | sample 8637441 | NCBI WGS metagenome assembly NPIG01 (sample SAMN07420675, study PRJNA396082) | bioreactor metagenome | isolation source: sample BR6 brine-fed electro-methanogenic bioreactor BR | place: Japan: Kochi | collected 2016-06-14
GCCTGGGCCGAGAACGTGCCGCAGGAGACCGGGCACAAGGACAGCAACGGCGCGCCCCTGTCGCAGGGCGATACCGTGGTTCTGATCAAGGATCTGCCGGTCAAGGGCGGCGGCTTCACCGCCAAGCGCGGCACCGCCGTGCGCAACATCTCTCTGGTGCCCGACAACCCGGGCCAGATCGAGGGCCGCGTCGAGGGCCAGCGCATCGTCATCCTGACCGAGTTCGTCAAGAAACGCTGAGGCCGGGCGCGCCGGCCCCGGCGCCTACAGCTTTTTCTGAACGTCCCGGGCGACGTCCTCGATGGCGTCGCCCGCTTTTTTCAGGTCGCGGCCCGCGCCCTTGGCGGTCTCGCACGCCGCCAGCGCCAGCAGCGCCAGGCCAATGATCACAGCTCGGGTCATCGCAACTCTCCCTCGTGTCGGTTGCTCCGCGATATAGGCCGGGCGCGCGGGCCTCGGCAAGGGGCCTCGGCGGGGCACCGCCCATGGCGGCCGCACCTGGCCGCGCCGGCGCCGCGAAACCCACATTCAAATATTCGTAACAGACTATGCGAACGTGTCATATTGTCCTATCCTCGCCGCCACCGATAAGGGAGGAAACCGCATGAAGAACCTGATAACCGCCGCCGCCTTCGCGGTCGGCCTGGCCGGCACCGCCTGGGCCGAGGGGCAGACCCATCACATCGCGTTCCACGTCGACGAGAACGACCCGAAGGTGATGAACATGACGCTCAACAACGTCGCCAATGTCACCAAGTACTATGAGGCGCAGGGCGACAGCGTGGTGATCGAGGTGGTCGCCTATGGTCCCGGCCTGAACATGTATGTGGCCGGCAAAAGCCCGGTCGCGGACCGCATCGCCGCCATGAGCCTGGAGAACGAACATCTCTCCTTCGCGGCCTGCGGCAACACGCTGCACAAGATGAGCGAGAAGGCCGGCAAAGAGGTGGCATTGCTGTCCGAGGCCGGCGTCGTCCCCTCCGGCGTGGTCCGCCTGGTCGAGCTGCAGCAGCAGGGCTACGCCTACGTCCGGCCCTGAGCCCGGGCGGCGAGAACCGGCGTGACACCGGCCGGGGCGCGCGCGCCCCGGCCTTTTTCTTGACCGGCGCCCCCACCGCCACCCGCACCATCCCCTCCCGCTCCCAGGGGGAGGGTCAGGGAGGGGGTGGTCCCCCTGTGCCCGACCCGCGCCGACGGTCGCGAAGGCGGCGCCTGCCTCCCGTCTTAACCCGATCTCAACCCCGGGTTCCCGGTCCGGTGTCCCGCTTTGTACAAAACGCCCCGAAAACTCCCCAACCTGCCCGCTCCGGGCCGGTGGACCGGGGGCCGGACTGTACGAAACGGCGGTGAAACTCCCCATTCGGGTGACGCAGATCAAGGCCGGTTCCGGGCCCGGCCCCTATCTCCGGGGCATGACCCACCTTGTCCTGATCCTGCATCTTTTCATCGGCGCCACGCTGGCGGGCGTCGGCATCGTCGTGCTGCTGGTCGCCGGATTGGGGGGCGCCTGGCCCCTCTCCGCCGCCGTGGTGTGCGGGTTCACCATTGCGTTTCCGATCGCCCGCGCGGTGGCCCGGGCGATCGGCGGAGAGTGAGGGGCAGGGCGCGGCGGCGGCTCAGCTGTGGCGCCGCAAGCCGCTGAAAACGCTGGTCAATACGAACAGGATCGCGGCGACGCAGACGATGCTCGGCCCGGTCGGCGTGTCAAAGACGAAGGCCGCCCAAAGCCCGCCCAGCGCCGACAGCGCACCCAGCCCGGCAGCACCCGCCGCCATCCCCTCGGGCGTGCCCGCCAGCGGCCGCGCCGCCGCCGGCGGGATCACCAGCAACGCCGCGATCAGAAGCACGCCGACCACCTTGATCGCCACCGCCACCACCACCGCCAGCGCCAGCGTCAAAACCAGCTCCTCCCGCCGCGGATCGATCCCCCCGGCGCGCGCCAGGTCGGGGTTCAGCGTGGCCAGCAAAAGCGCCGGCCAGCGCCAGGCGGTCAGCCCGGTGACCAGCAAGGCACCGAACCAGATTATGCCAAGATCCCCGCGGGTTACCGCCAGGATGTCGCCGAAAAGGAAGGCCACAAGATCGAGCCGCACGTCCGTCAACACGGTCACCGCCACCAGCCCGGCGGCCAGCGCGGTATGCGACATCACCCCCAGCGCGGTATCCATGGCAAAGCCGCGCCCGGTCATCGCCGAGACCGCCAGCGCCATCAGCAGCGCGGCCCCCAGCACCGATGGCAGCACCGCCAGCCCCAGACCCAGCGCGAAGGCCACGCCGAGGATCGCCGCATGCGCGGTTGCCTCGCCGAAATAGGCCATCCTCCGCCAGACCACGAAACAGCCCAGCGGCGCCGCCGCCAGCGCCACGCCCAGCCCGGCCAGCGCCGCGCGCACCAGGAAATCGTCCAACAGGGTCATTCCTGCGCCTCCTCATGAGCGTGGTGGTGGTGGGCATGGTCGTGCCCCTGCACATGGCCCTGCGCGTGGTCGTGATCATGCGTGTGCTCATGCCGGTAAAGCGCCAGGGCCCCCTTGGTCCCGCTGCCGAACAGCGCGCGGTATTCCGGCGCGTCGGCGACGATCTCGGGCGTGCCCTGGCAGCAGATGTGGCCGTTGAGGCAGATCACCCGGTCCGAGGCCGCCATCACCACGTGCAAGTCGTGGCTGACCATCACCACCGCGCAGCCCAGCTCGCGCCGGACCTCTTCGATGCGGCGATAGAAGGCGGCGGCGCCGGGCTGGTCCAGCCCCTGGGTCGCCTCGTCCAGCAGCAGCAAATGCGGCTTTTCCAGCAGGGCGCGCGCCAGCAGCACGCGCTGCAACTGGCCGCCGGAGAGGTCGGTCATCTGGCGGTCGGCCAGCCCGGCGGCGCCGGCGCGCTCCAGCACGCGTCCGGCCTCGGCGCGGCCGATCCGGCGCGGCAACCCGAGAAAGCGGCGCACCGTCATCGGCATCGAGCGGTCGATCGCCAGTTTCTGCGGCACATAGCCGACGCGCAGCCCCGGCGCCCGTTCGATCCCCCCGGTCGAGGGCCGGATCGCCCCGATCAGGGCGCGCAGAAAGGTGGATTTGCCAGAGCCGTTCGGCCCGACGATGGTGACGATCTCGCCGGCTGGGATCTCGACGTTCACATCCTCAAGGATCACCCGCCCGCCCAGGCGAATACCGAGATGGCGCGCGGCGATCAGCGGCGCGCTCATGCGGCGGCCCCGGCGCAGCCGGGGCACAGCCCCTCGGCCTCGACCACCACTTTTTCGATGACGAAACCGGTGGCGCGCGCCGCTTCGCCCAGCCGGCCGCTGTCGAGCCCGGTCTCGGCCTCGGCCACCGCCTTGCATTCGCGGCAGATCAGAAACGCCGGGACATGCGCCTCTCCGGGATGGACGCAGGCGGTATAGGCGTTCATTTGCTCGATCCGGTGCACGAGGCCGTTTCCGGTCAGGAAATCCAGCGCCCGGTAGACCACCGGCGGCTGTGATCCCATCCCTTCGGCGGAGAGGATGTCGAGGATCTCATAGGCGCCCATGGCGCGGTGCTGCTCCAGCAGGATTTCCAGCACCCTGCGGCGCACCGGGGTGAACTGCAGCTTGCGCTCGGCGCAGAGCGCCTCGGCCGCCTGCAGCGCCTCGGCGATGCAGTGGTTGTGATCGTGCTGGTCGAAGCCGATGGCGGGGGGCTGGGGCATGGGCATGTTCGCAATCCTGTCGGTCTGGGGTTGATATAGTATAACATTGCCTATATCAACAGGCGTTGACTGTTATAACATAACGATAAGAAGGCCGAGGACGCCATGTCGAAACTTCCCCTACTCGCAACCTGCCTGACCCTGCTGGCCGCCCCGCTGCGGGCCGAGGCGCCGCAGGTGGTCACCGATATCGCGCCGGTGCATGCGCTGGCCGCGCAGGTTATGGACGGGGTGGGCACGCCGGTTCTGCTGGTGCGCCCGGGGCAGTCGCCGCACAGCTATGCGCTGCGCCCGTCGCAGGCGCGCGCGCTGCAGCAGGCCGATCTGGTGATCTGGGTCGGCGAGGGGCTGACGCCCTGGATCGAAAAGCCGCTGGCGGCCCTGGCCGGGGGCGGCGAGAGGCTGGAGCTGATGGAGGCCGAGGGTACGGTGCGGCGGACCTATCGCGGCGCCGACGATATTCTGGCGGCGGCCGGGGCGGCGCAGGACCATGCGGCCCATGGCGCCGATGACGGGCACGCGGAGGACCACGGGCATGACGATCACGCCGCCGAGGCGGGGGGCGAGAGTGATCACGACCATCACGGCGCCTACGATCCGCACGGCTGGCTGGACCCGATGAACGGATCGGCCTGGCTGGGGCTGATCGCCGAGCGCTTGGCTGTGCTGGACCCCGAACATGCCGACCTCTACCGCGCCAATGCGGCCGCCGGACAGGCGGAGATCGCCGCCGCGGTGGAAGAGGTGCGCGTGGCGCTGCGCCCGATGCAGGGGGTGGCCTTCGTGTCCTACCACGATGCGTTCCAGTATTTCGAAACCCGCTTCGGCCTGACGCTGGCGGGGACGGTGACGCCGGGCGACGCCGCCGACCCGAGCCCGGCGCAGCTGGCGCGGCTGCGCGACCGGCTCGCGGACCTCGGGGTGCGCTGCGCCTTTGCTGAGCCGCAGTTCGACACCCGCCTGTTGCAGGCGGCGGTCGACGGGCGTGACATACCGATCCTGGAGCTGGACCCGCTGGGGCGGGCGCATGAGCCGGGCAAGGGCCTCTATCCCGCGCTGATCCGCGATCTGGGCGCGGGGTTCGCGGCCTGCCTCGGGTCCTGACGGCCGGGCGGCGGCGCGGTGCTGGGGCCGGTTATTCGGCGGGCTTGAACCCCTCGATCAGCTGGCGCAACCCAAAGGCGGCGCCGGCGAAAATCGCCAGGAAGGTGACCGGGGCGCTGATTGCCAGCACAGAAAAGGCGGTCATGCCCTGGCCCACGGTGCAGCCCATGGCGATCACCGCGCCGGCGCCCATCACCGCCGCGCCGATGATCTGGCGGCGCAGCTCGCGCGGGTCCTCGCAGGCCTCCCAGCGGAAATGCCCCTTGATCAGCGACCCGATGAAGGCGCCCAGCCAGACACCGGCGACCGAACCGACGGCGAAGGAGACCGGGCGCAGGCTGCCGGTCATCGCCCAGAGGATGGATTCCCCCACCGGGGCCGAATAGCTGTGCGACACCACCGGCAAGGCGTCGAACCCCCAGGAGGCGACATATTGGGTGCCGGCCCAGCCCGAAACGATGGCCAGCCCCACCACGATGGACCAGAACATCGCCTTCGGGTCGCGGCGCAGCGCCGGGGACCAGAGCGCGGCGACAGTGATCAGCAGCCCCACCGCGATACCGATGCCGGACAGCGGCAGGCCGGTGAACCGGGCGATGTGATGGGCCAGGCCCGGCGGGGTATCGGTGGTGACGTCGATCTGTTCGAAAAAGAAATTGCGGATCGGGGCGAGGGGGCCGGCCAGCACCACATAGGTGGACACGCCCATCACCAGGACGATCACGAAGGACCGCAGGTCGCCGCCGCCCAGCCGCGCGATCGCGCCGTAGCCGCAGTTGCCGGCCAGCGCCATGCCATAGCCGAACATCAGCCCGCCGATGATCGAGGCCATCGGCATCCAGCGGATCGAGAGATAGAAGCTCTCGGTTTCCTGGAACAGCCCGGCGCCGATCAGGGCGAAGGTGCCGACGACGGCGGTGCCGATGGCCAGCGCCCACATGCGCATGCGGGTGTCGCTGCCGCCGTAGAGGGCGTCTTCGATTGCGCCCAGGGTGCAAAACCGGCCCAGTCGGGCGGCCAGGCCCAAAAGAATTCCGCCGAGAACGCCCACAAGGGCGACGGCCTCATGATCCGTCAGCCAATTCGGCATTCGGTTCCTCCCATCGACGCGAGACACGTCAGGGTTAGCTTGTTGGAAATTGCCGCGCTCCGCAAGGGGCGGCGCGGGTCACTCGGCGTCGCAGAACAGGTCGTAGACCACCTCGAGAATGCGGCGCGGCTTCTCGTCGGCCAGCCGGTAATAGATCGCCTTGCCCTCGCGCCGGGGCACCACCAGACCTTCGAGCCGCAGCCGCGACAATTGCTGCGAGACCGCCGCCTGGCGCGCGGCGAGAAGTTCTTCCAGTTCGGTGACCGATTTTTCGCCGGTAACCAGGTGGCACAGGATCATCATCCGGCCTTCATGGCTGATCGCCTTGAGGAAGTTGGACGCATCGGTGGCGTTTTCCACCATCTTGTCCAGTTCGTCCTCCGACATATCCGTCGAGAATTGCGGGAGCGCCATGGTTTCGGTCCTCGTGTCTGTCGCGGTTCAGGCCTTTACAGCGTGATCGCTTTTTTGTCAGCCGTGCCGTTTGGGCACGGTTCATTTTTTCGTTACCCGTTGCCCTCCGTCCCCGCAGGGGCGTAATCGGTGTGATCGGTCAGCATCCGGTCGAGCAGCGGCCAGAAGAAATCCTCGCCGGGATAACCCTCCATGCGGGCGATTTCGCGGTTGTCCTCGACCAGCAGGAAGGTTGGCGTGAAGGTGACGCGGCGGGCGATCTTGAGATCCTCGGGCATCTTGCGCAGGTCGACCCGGCGCAGCGGCGCGAACTTGCCTTCGTCGGTGTTGGGATAGGCCGGGGCGATCTCGGCGTTCCAGCGTGCGCACCAGGCACAGCCGGTTTGTTCGACCATCACCAGTTCGGCGGCAGATGCGGCCCCGGCCAGTACCAGCGCCGACAGCGCCCCCGCCAAAAGCTTCGCTCGGAACATCACACACCCATTGACCTTAAATCGTTGCACAAGATAATTTGAATATTTGAATAGATCAAGCCAAAGCCCCATTCCACGCCAGGAAGGGCTCAGGGAAGGGTTCGTGTATGTTGGAAATTTCGCTGTTCGGCGCTCTGGCTGCCGGTTTGTTAAGCTTTTTTACGCCCTGTATCCTGCCGATGGTGCCCTTCTACCTGTCCTATATGGGCGGCCTCAGCATGGCCGAGCTGCGCGGCGACGGCGAGATTGCGCCGGGGGCGCAGAAACGGCTGATGGCCTCTGCGGTGTTCTTTGCGCTGGGGGTGACCACGATCTTCATGCTGCTGGGCATGGGGGCCACCGCGCTGGGATCGATGTTCGGTCAGTACCTGGATACGCTGGCCTATGTGGCCGCCCTGATCCTGGTCGTGTTCGGGCTGCATTTCCTCGGCGTGATCCGGGTGCCGCTGCTCTATCGCGAGGCGCGGCTGGAAAGCAGCGCCGAGGCCAGCACGATCCTGGGCGCCTACCTGATGGGGTTGGCCTTCGGCTTTGGCTGGACCCCCTGCGTCGGCCCGGCGCTGGCGTCGATCCTGATGATTGCCAGCGGCATGGGCGATATCTGGCGCGGCGCGCTGCTGCTGTTCGTTTATGGCGCCGGGATGACGGCGCCGTTCATCGTCGCGGCGTTCTTTGCCAAGCCCTTCCTGGCCTGGGTTCAGCGCCACCGCGCCGCTTTCGCCTGGGTTGAAAAAGGCATGGGGGTGATGCTGATCCTTTTTGCTATCCTGATCGCAACGGGGGGCGTGAATCTGATTGCCGACGCGATGATCCGGTGGTTCCCGGGCTTTGCCAGCGTCGGGTGATGTCGATGAGTTTGGGAGGACATGTGATGAAGCACTTTTTTGCGGCACTTGCGGCGATCCTGCTGGCGCTGCCGGTTATGGCGGCCGAGCTTGGCGATGACGGCCTGCACAAAGAGGACTGGATGCGCGATACCTTCAAGGATCTGCGCGAGGATTTCGCCGAGGCCAAGGCCGAGGGCAAGCGCCTGATGCTGATCGTGGAACAGCGCGGCTGCATCTACTGCAAGGAGATGCACGAGAAGACCTTTCCGGACGCGCGCATCCGCAAACTGATGCACGAAACCTACTTCGTGGTGCAGTTGAACCTGCATGGCGACACCGAGATCACCGATACCGACGGCGAAGCCCTGTCCGAGAAGGCGGCGGCGCGGAAGTGGAACGTTCTGTTCACGCCGACCATGGTCTTCCTGCCGCCGGAGCTGGACGAGAGTAAATCGGTCGCCGCGCAGGCGGTGGCGGTGATGCCGGGGGCCTTCGGTCCGGGGACCACCTTGGACATGCTGACCTGGGTCGCCGAAGAGCGCTACCTCGATCAGTCGGAAGAGGATTTCCAGCGATACCACGCGCGTATGATTCGTGAACGGAGCGACGGAAAGACCGAGTAAGCGGGGGCTTTCAGAGGGCGCGAAACCCGACGCGGATCCGGGGTGGTACAGGAAAATATTCCGAAAAATCCGGCCCCTTGCAGCAGAACTATATAACAATTCACATTCGTGAATTTGTTGTTGCGACGCCGCCCTCGGTAGCCTACGGTATGCAATGAACAAAAAATTCAGCAGGCCGGGTCAAGTGGCGCGGCAGCCATCGGGAGGAACCATGAAACTTACATCTGTGACACTGGCAGCGGCTTTGATCGGCAGCGCGGCATTCGCCGCCGAGGTTGGCCCCAAAGAAGTCAAGTTCGATGAAAACGGTGCTGTTGAGATGTCCCTGACGGGAATGGCGGGCGATCCGGTGAAGGGCGCCGTGATCATGACCACCAAGTCGAAGGGGAACTGCATCGCCTGTCACGAGGTGACGGCACTGAAGGACGCGCCGTTCCACGGCCAGGTCGGCCCGTTGCTGGACGGCGCCGGCGACCGCTGGAGCACCGCCGAACTGCGCAGCCTGGTGGTCAACGCCAAGGTGATGTTCGAGGGGACAGTGATGCCTGCCTTCTACCAGGTGGATGGGTTCACCCGCCCGGGTGACGCCTTCACCGGCAAGGCGGGGCAAGAGCCTCTGCCGCCGCTGCTGACGGCGCAGGAAATCGAAGATGTCGTCGCATTCCTGGCGACTCTGAAAGACGAATAACACGAGTAGAACGACGCCGGGGCCGAGGCCCGGGCGGAGCGAAACGCAAAGGAGAGAGTAAATGGAGTTCACACGTCGCGATACCCTGGCCATGGGCCTGGGCGCAGCGGTCCTGACCATGGTTCCGTTCCGGGCTTCGGCCTCGACGGAAGCGGCGATCGAGGCCTTCACCGGCGGGGCCGACATGGCCGATACCGGTGTCGAACTGACCGCGCCGGAGATCGCTGAGAACGGCAACACCGTTCCGATCCAGGTCAACGCGCCGGGCGCCACCGAGATCATGGTTCTGGCGGCAGGCAACCCGACCCCGGGCGTGGCCACCTTCAAGTTCGGCCCGCTGGCCGGCAGCCAGAGTGCGTCGACCCGGATCCGTCTGGCCGGCACCCAGGACGTGGTTGCGGTCGCCAAGATGGCCGACGGCAGCTTCGCGCGTGCCGCGTCGACCGTGAAAGTCACCATCGGGGGCTGCGGCGGCTAAGCCCGCCCAGTCATCCAAACCCGAGACAAGGAGAATCTGAATATGGCATCTGGTGTTAAACCCCGCGTCAAAGTCCCGAAAAGCGCCGCAGCCGGCGAAGTGGTGACGATCAAGACCCTGATCAGCCACAAGATGGAAAGCGGTCAGCGCAAGGGCAAGGACGGCAACGTCATCCCGCGGTCGATCATCAACCGCTTCACCTGCGACTTCAACGGACAGAACGTGATCGACGTGGAAATGTTCCCGGCGATTTCGACCAACCCGTACTTCGAATTCGAGGCGAAAATCCCCGAAGCCGGTGAGATGAAGTTCACCTGGTACGACGACGACGGCTCGGTCTACGAAGACAGCAAGACGGTCAAGGTCGGCTGAAGCAACAAATAAACGGCGCCCTGCCTCCGGTGATCCGGGGCAGGGTGATCCAAAGGGAGGATGTTTCATGAAGTTCAAGGCACTGACGGCGGCGGCGGCTCTGGCGGTTGCGATGCCCGCGATGTCTCTGGCCGAACCGGACGATGACCAGCTGGTGATCAACGGCGACCTGGAAATCACCACCAAGGCGCCGGCGCCGGCGCATATGGAGGAAACCGGCATCGACACCATCATGTCGGGCTGGCATTTCCGTTCGGACGAGACCCAGGCGCTGGAAATGGACGATTTCGACAACCCCGGCATGATCTTCGTCGACCAGGCGACGGACGCCTGGAACACCGTCGAGGGCAGCGCCGGCAAGTCCTGCGCAAGCTGCCACGACGATCCGTCCAGCATGAAGGGCGTGCGCGCGGTCTATCCCAAGTGGAACGAAGAGGCCGGCGAAGTCCGCACTCTGGCGATGCAGATCAACGACTGCCGCAAGACCCGCATGGGCGCCGAGGGCTGGAAGTATACCGGCGGCGACATGGCCGCGATGGAGGCCCTGATCAGTGTCCAGTCGCGCGGCATGCCGGTGAACGTGGCCATCGACGGCCCGGTCAAGGCGACCTGGGAAAAGGGCAAGGAACTGTACTATACCCGGACCGGTCAGCTGGACCTGTCCTGTGCCTCCTGCCACGAGCTGAACTACGGCAACATGATCCGCGCCGACCACCTCAGCCAGGGGCAGATCAACGGCTTCCCGACCTACCGTCTGAAGAACGCCAAGCTGAACACCGTGCATGCGCGTTTCAAGGGCTGTGTCCGCGACACCCGCGCCGAGACCTACAAGCCCGGCTCGCCCGAGTTCATCGCGCTTGAACTCTACGTCGCCAGCCGCGGCAACGGCCTGTCGGTCGAAGGACCCTCGGTCCGCAACTAAGTCAACCCGGCCCCGCGCTGCGATTTCGTGGCGCGGGGCTGTTTTCGCAATAGGTATTCACATATGCGAATGTGTGTACCGCAAGGAACGGAAAGCTGTTCTCTATGATTTCTCGTCGTGATTTCCTTCAGGTTTCAATGGCGGCCTCGGCACTGGTCGGGGCGTCGGGGTTCGGAAACTGGGCGCGCCTGGCCGCGCAGCAATCGCTGAGCCAGGACCAGCTGCTGCAATTTGACACCTTCGGCAATATCAGCCTGATCCACGTCACCGACATTCATGCGCAGCTGAAACCGATCTACTTCCGCGAACCGTCGATCAACCTCGGCGTCGGCGCCAACAAGGGGCAGGTGCCGCACATCACCGGTGCCGATTTCCGCAAAGCTTACGGCATCGCCGATGGAAGCCCGTCGGCCTATGCGCTGACCTATGACGATTTCTCGTCGCTGGCCCAGGCCTATGGCCGCGTCGGTGGCCTGGACCGCGTGTCGACGGTGATCAACGCGATCCGCGCCGACCGCCCCGACGCGCTGCTGCTGGACGGCGGCGACACCTGGCACGGCTCGCTGACCTGCTACAAGACCGAAGGCCAGGACATGGTCAACGTGATGAACGCGCTAAAGCCCGACGCGATGACTTTCCACTGGGAATTCACCCTGGGCTCCGAGCGGGTCAACGAGATCGTCGAGGGGCTGCCCTTTGCCGCCCTGGGTCAGAACATCTTCGACGCCGAATGGGACGAGCCGGCCGAGCTGTTCAAACCCTACAAGTTCTTCGAGCGCGGCGGCGCCAAGGTCGCGGTGATCGGCCAGGCCTTCCCCTATATGCCGATCGCCAACCCGGGCTGGATGTTCCCCGAATACTCCTTCGGCATCCGCGACGAGCATATGCAGGAAATGGTCGACGAGGTTCGCGCCAAGGGGGCCGATGTGGTCGTCGTGCTGTCGCACAACGGCTTTGACGTCGACAAGAAGATGGCCGGCGTGGTCTCGGGCATCGACGTGATCCTGTCGGGTCACACCCATGACGCGCTGCCCGAACCGGTGCAGGTCGGCCAGACTTTCATCATCGCCTCGGGCTCCAACGGCAAATTCGTCTCCCGCGTCGATCTGGACGTGCGCGATGGCAAGATGATGGGCCTGCGGCACAAGCTGATCCCGATCTTCGCCGATGTGATCGCACCCGATCCCGTGATCACCCAACTGATCGACGAGCAGCGCGCACCGTTCAAGGCCGAGCTGGAAGAGGTGGTCGGCAAAACCGACAGCCTGCTGTATCGCCGCGGCAACTTCAACGGCACCTGGGACGACCTGATCTGCGACGCGCTGATCTCCGAACGCGAAGCCGATATCGCGATGTCGCCCGGCGTGCGCTGGGGGCCGTCGATCCTGCCGGGTCAGGACATCACCCGCGAGGATATCTTCAACGTCACCTCGATGACCTACGGCAAGGCCTATCGCACCGAGATGACCGGCGAGTTCATCAAGGTGGTGCTGGAGGATGTCGGCGACAACCTGTTCAACCCCGATCCCTATTACCAGCAGGGCGGCGACATGGTCCGTGTTGGCGGCATGGGGTTCAAGATGGACATCTCCAAGAAACAGGGCGAGCGGATTTCCGAAATGACCCTGCTGAAGACCGGCGAACCGATCGACCCGGCCAAGAGCTACGTCGTCGCCGGCTGGGCCTCGGTCAACGAGGGGACGGAGGGGCCGCAGATTTGGGACGTGGTGGAAAGCCACATCCGCAAACTGGGGACCGTGACCGTCGAGCCGAACAACTCGGTCAAGGTGGTGGGGCTCTGATCCCACGACCGGCCGATCTGTCATTTACCGATTTCAAAGGAGGCAAAACGCATGACGTTTGGTTTCAAAGACAAGAAGCCCTCGCGCCGCCAGTTCCTGACCGGGGCTGCTGCTGCGGGGGCCGGGGCGGTGGCCGCGGGAACAGCCCGTGGCGCCACCCCCGATCCGCTGATCACCGAGGTGCAGGATTGGGCATCGGCCACCGGCGATGGCGTGGACGCCACCCCCTACGGCCTGCCGATCCGGTTCGAATCCGACGTGCGCCGGCGCAATGTCGAATGGCTGACCGCCGACACGATCAGCTCGATCAACTTCACGCCGATCCACGCGTTGGACGGCACCATCACGCCGCAGGGCTGCGCCTTTGAGCGTCACCACTCCGGCGCGATCGAGATGAAGAAGTCGGACTATCGCCTGATGATCAACGGTCTGGTCGATACGCCGCTGGTCTTCACCTATGCGGACCTGGAGCGCTTCCCGCGCGAAAACCACGTCTACTTCTGCGAATGCGCGGCCAACACCGGCATGGAATGGGCCGGCGCGCAGTTGAACGGCGCCCAGTTCACCCATGGCATGATCCACAACATGGAATATTCCGGCGTGCCGCTGCGCACCCTGCTGGAAGAGGCCGGCCTGGATGCCGCGGGCGACCTCAAGGACAAGTGGGTCTATGTCGAGGGCTCCGACGCCTCCTCCAACGGCCGCTCGATCCCGATGGAAAAGGCGCTGGACGACGTGCTGGTCGCCTTCAAGGCCAACGGCGAAGCCCTGCGCAAGGAACACGGCTATCCGGTGCGCCTGGTCGTGCCTGGCTGGGAAGGCAACATGTGGGTCAAGTGGCTGCGCCGCATCGAGGTCACCGACGGCCCGGTCGAAAGCCGCGAGGAAACCTCGAAGTACACTGACACCCTGGCCGACGGCACCAGCCGCAAGTGGACCTGGGCGATGGACGCCAAATCGGTGGTCACCAGCCCCAGCCCGCAATCGCCGATCAAGCACGGCCATGGGCCGCTGGTCATCACCGGTCTGGCCTGGTCCGGCCGTGGCGCCATCAAGCGCGTCGACGTGTCCAAGGACGGCGGCAAGACCTGGGAAACCGCGCGCCTGGCCGCGCCGGGCGAAAAGATGGCGCTGACCCGCTTCTATCTGGACACCGAATGGAATGGCGAAGAGATGCTGCTGCAATCCCGCGCCATGGATGACACCGGCTACGTCCAGCCCACCAAGGCCGAGCTGCGCGAAGTGCGCGGGTTGAACTCGATCTATCACAACAACTGCATCCAGACCTGGTGGGTCAAATCGAACGGAGAGGCCGAGAATGTCGAAGTATCGTAAACTGATCGTCACCACGGCCCTGGCCGCGACCCTGACCGCGGGGCCCGCGCTGGCCGAGAAACTGGGGCTGGGGCGTCCGGCCCTGCCCGAAGAGGTCGCCGCCTGGAACCTGGACGTGAGCCCGGACGGCACCGGCCTGCCCGAGGGGTCGGGCTCGGTCGAGGACGGCGAGATGATCTTTGCCGACTACTGCGCCGTCTGCCATGGCGATTTCGCCGAGGGCGTCGGCAACTGGCCGAAACTGGCTGGCGGCATGGATACGCTGGACCACGAGGATCCGCTGAAGACGGTGGGTTCCTACTGGCCCTATCTCAGCACCACCTGGGACTATGTCCATCGTTCGATGCCCTTCGGCAACGCGCAGACGCTGTCGGCGGACGAGGTCTATGCCATCGTGGCCTATATCCTCTATTCGAACGACCTGGTCGAAGACGACTTCGTTCTGTCCAAGGACAATTTCCTGGACGTGGAAATGCCAAATGCCGGCGGCTTCATCGTGGATGACCGCAAAACCGCCGAGGCGCATTTCTGGAAGGACGAGCCCTGCATGACGAACTGCAAGGAGGGCGAGGTGGAGATCACCATGCGCGCCGCCGTGCTGGACGTCACGCCCGAAGAGACCAAGGCGCGCAAGGTGCAGGAAATGATCGACGCCACCAACCCGGCCAACAAGTCGGGCGAGGGCGAGGCCAAGGTTGAAGAGGCCGCCGCGACCGAAGCGCCGGCAGCCGAGGAGGCCGCCGCGCTGGATCCGGCGCTGGTCGCCGAGGGCGAGAAGGTCTTTAAGAAATGCAAGGCCTGCCACCAGGTTGGCGACGGGGCCACGCACCGTACCGGTCCGATCCTGACCGGGATCGTCGGCCATGCCGCCGGTGCGGCCGAGGATTTCCGCTACTCCAAGGCGATGGAAGAGGCCGCCGAGGGCGGGCTGGTCTGGACCGAGGACGAGCTGAGCGCGTTCCTGGCGAAGCCGAAGGCCTATTTGAAAAAGACCAAGATGTCTTTTGCCGGCCTGAAGAAGGACGAGGATATCGCGGCGGTGATCGCGTACCTCAAGTCTTTCCAGTAACCGCATGGGGCCGGACCGGCCCGACGTGACACCGCCCGGGGCGCGCCGTTCGGCGCGTCCCGTCGTGTTTGCGCAACCGGCCTGCGCGTCCGCCGCCCTCCTGCAGCGCCGAGAGGCCTGCGCGCCAATGCGGGCGCGTCGGCGCGCAGGCCCCCTTGCAGCCCCCTTCCACCAACACTAAGACTCTGGGGACGCAGCTTCGGGTATGGTCCCGATCCTTCAGAAGGCAGGCAGTTTACATGTTCGATCCGACAGAAACCTACATGAACACCCTGGTCCCGATGGTGGTCGAACAGACCAGCCGCGGCGAGCGGGCCTATGACATCTTCTCGCGCCTGCTCAAGGAGCGGATCATCTTCATCAACGGTCCGATCCACGACGGCATGAGCCACCTGATCGTGGCGCAGCTGCTGCATCTGGAGGCCGAGAACCCGAACAAGGAAATCAGCATCTACATCAACTCGCCCGGCGGCGTGGTGACCTCTGGCCTGTCGATCTACGACACCATGCAGTACATCAAGCCGAAATGCTCGACCCTGGTGATCGGGCAGGCGGCGTCGATGGGCTCGGTCCTGCTGGCCGGCGGCGAGCCGGGCATGCGCTTCTCGCTGCCCAACAGCCGCATCATGGTGCACCAGCCCTCGGGCGGCTATCAGGGCCAGGCCAGCGACATCATGATCCACGCCGCCGAGACCCAGAAGCTGAAGGACCGGCTGTACGATATCTACGTCAAGCATACCGGCCAGTCGAAGAAGGCGGTTGAAAAGGCGCTCGACCGGGACAACTTCATGTCTCCGGAAGAGGCCAAGGAATGGGGCCATATCGACGAAATCGTCGAAAGCCGCGTCAAACCGGGCGACGACGCCTAAATTGGCAAAGGCCCGCGGGGCCGGAGGCCAGGCGGGCAGTGCCGGCAATTTGACATTGTGGTGCCCGGATCGCTGTCTTAAGCTGACCGATACCGGGGGAATCCGCCCGGCAGCAGGGGCAACGCGGAACTCGAAGCCGAAAGGTAAATTATGGCAACGAACTCAAGCGGCGACAGCAAGAATACGCTTTACTGCAGCTTCTGCGGCAAGAGCCAGCATGAGGTGCGCAAGCTCATCGCCGGCCCGACCGTGTTCATCTGCGATGAATGCGTCGAACTGTGCATGGACATCATCCGCGAGGAAACCAAGGCCAGCGGGCTGAAATCCACCGACGGCGTGCCCACGCCCAAGGACATCTGCGAGGTGCTCGACGACTACGTGATCGGCCAGGCGATGGCCAAGCGCGTGCTCTCGGTCGCCGTGCACAACCACTACAAGCGTCTGAACCATGCCCAGAAGGCCGGAAACGATATCGAACTGGCCAAGTCGAACATCCTGCTGATCGGCCCGACCGGCTGCGGCAAGACGCTGCTGGCGCAGACGCTGGCGCGCATCCTCGACGTGCCCTTCACCATGGCCGACGCCACCACGCTGACCGAGGCCGGTTATGTGGGCGAGGATGTCGAGAATATCATACTCAAGCTGCTGCAGGCCTCCGAATACAACGTCGAACGCGCGCAGCGCGGCATCGTCTATATCGACGAGGTCGACAAGATCACCCGCAAGTCGGAAAACCCCTCGATCACCCGCGACGTGTCGGGCGAGGGCGTGCAGCAGGCGCTCTTGAAGCTGATGGAGGGGACCGTCGCCTCCGTGCCGCCGCAGGGCGGCCGCAAGCATCCGCAGCAGGAATTTCTGCAGGTCGACACCACCAACATCCTGTTCATCTGCGGCGGCGCCTTTGCCGGCCTCGACAAGATCATCGCGCAGCGCGGCAAGGGCAGCGCGATGGGCTTCGGTGCCGATGTGCGGGACGTCGATGCGCGCGGCGTGGGCGAAATCTTCAAGGATCTGGAACCCGAGGATCTGCTGAAATTCGGCCTGATCCCGGAATTCGTCGGCCGTCTGCCGGTGCTGGCAACGCTCGAGGATCTGGACGAGGATGCACTGGTCACCATCCTGACCCAGCCCAAGAACGCCCTGGTCAAACAATACCAGCGCCTGTTCGAGCTGGAGGACACCGAGCTGCAGTTCACCGACGACGCGTTGAAGGCAATTGCCAAGCGCGCCATCGAGCGCAAGACCGGCGCACGCGGCCTGCGCTCGATCCTCGAGGACATCCTGCTCGACACCATGTTCGACCTGCCCAGCATGGAGAACGTGACCAAGGTGGTGGTGAACGAAGAGGCGGTGATCTCGGACGCGCAACCGCTGAAGATCTACGCCGACGCCGACAAGGAATCCGCGACGGCGGGCTGAGGCCGGTGACGGCACAGATTTCATAACGCGGCGCGGGAGCCTCCCGCGCCGTTTCTTTTTGGAGGACGGGCAATGAGTATCAAGCGCATCTCTTCGGGCGGCGAATATGAGGCCAGGATCGGCTATTGCCGTGCGGTTGTCGCCGGTGGCTTCGTGCATGTGGCCGGCACCGTGGGGCAGGGCGACGACGTGGTGACCCAGTGCCGCGCGGCGCTGGACACCATCGGCAAGGCACTGGGCGAGGCCGGGGCGAGCTTCGCCGATGCGGTGCGGGTGAATTATTACCTGCCGGACCGGGCCGAGTTCGAACCCTGCTGGCCGGTCCTGTCGGAGGCGTTCGGCGCCAACCCGCCGGCGGCGACAATGATCGAATGCGGGCTGATCGACTCGAAATTCCGCATCGAGATCGAGCTTACCGCGCTGCTGCCCGCCTGAACGGCGCGCAGCGGCCGATCCGCCCTTGGGCACTGGACCTTGGCGCGCGCTTGGTCCATACCTGCCCTCAGCGAATGGCCGGAGGCACGAATGGGAATCCTCAACACTCTTCTGCGCGCCGTCACCTGGTGGAACGGGCAGACGATCAACACCCAGATCCATACCTGGCGCAAGGGTATCAAGGTCGGCGAGGACAATCAGGGCAACGTGTTTTATCGCAATGCCGATGACAGCCGCCGCTGGGTCATCTTCAACGGCGAGGTCGAGGCCAGCCGCATCGATCCGGACTGGCATGGCTGGCTGCACCGCACCTGGGACGAGCCGCCGACCGAAAAACCGCTGGCCCACAAGCCGTGGGAAAAGCCGCATCACGAAAACCTGACCGGCACTGCGCTGGCCTATGCACCGGCGGGCTCCATCCGCAAGCTGCACCCGGTCGAGCGCAGCGATTACGAGGCCTGGACGCCCGAGTGACGGCCCCCGCATAACGGAGCGCGTAATGTCGCACAACACGACCGAGGTTCTGGTGGGCGGGGCCGTTCTGGCCGCCGCGATCGCCTTTGCCGTTTACGCCGGCCAGACCACGGGCCTGTCCCGGGGCGGCGGCGGATATGAACTGACCGCGTCCTTCCGCTCGCTCGAGGGGATCACCGTGGGCACCGATGTGCGCCTTGCGGGGGTCAAGATCGGCACCGTGACGGAAATGGCGCTGAACACCGAAACCTACCGCGCCGACACCACCCTTTCGGTCAACGAAGGCGTGGTCATCCCCGATGACAGTGCTGCGGTGGTGTCCTCCGAGGGGCTGCTCGGCGGTAATTTCGTCGAGATCATGCCGGGCGGATCGCTGGGCTATTTCGAGCCGGGCGCCGAGATCCTCGATACCCAGGGCGCGGTCAGCCTGGTCTCGCTGCTGCTGAAATTCGTTTCCGGCGACAGCGGCAACGGCACCGGGACCGACGGCGGGGTCGCGAATTGATTCGCCGCGCCGCCGGTCTGCTCCTGGCTCTGGTGCTGGCGGCGCCCGTGGCCGCGCAGGAGATCGAGGCCAAGACCGGCAGCGGCGCGGTGTTGCGCGGGCTCGACAAGGTCAACGGCCAGACCCAGGACGTTCGGGTCGCGGCGGGCGAGACCGGCTCGGTCTTCGGGCTGGATATTGCGCTGGCCGAATGCCGCTATCCGGCCGAGAACCCCACCGGCGACGCCTTTGCCTATCTGACCATCTGGGAACACGGGGCCGCGCAGGCGCTGTTCGAAGGCTGGATGATCGCCTCTTCGCCCGCGCTGAACGCGCTGGACCACAGCCGCTACGACATCTGGGTATTGCGCTGTATCACCTCCTGAGCGGAGGGGATCGGCGGTGCGGTGAAATCCGCCGGCAGCTCGATCGCCCGGCGCAACTGGCGGTGATAGTCGGCGCGCGAGATTTCGACCGCGCCCAGGCTGGCGAGGTGTTCGGTCAGGAACTGTGTATCGAACAGCCGGAAACCACCCTGGCGCAACCGGTCGACCAGATAGGCCAGCGCGATCTTTGAGGCATCGGTGCGGCGCGAAAACATGCTTTCGCCGAAAAACGCCGCCCCCAGCACCACGCCATAGACCCCGCCGATCAGCTCGTCCCCGTCCCAGACCTCCAGCGAATGGGCGTGGCCTTGCGCGTGCAGCTCCAGGTACAGGGCGCGGATCTCGTCGTTGATCCAGGTCTCGGCCCGGTCGGCGCAGCCCTCCAGCACGCCGTCGAAGTCGCGGTCGATGGTGACGCGATAGCCGCCCCGACGCATCCGCCGCGCCAGCGAGCGCGAGATGTGGAACCGCTCCAGCGGGAACACCCCGCGCCGTTTGGGGTCGACCCAGAAGATCTCCGGGTCGTCCCGATGTTCGGCCATCGGAAATACCCCGATGGCATAGCCATGCAGCAACAGCTCGGGGCTGATCGACGTCATGCGCCCCCCGCGATTGCTATCCGCTCAGGCCCCGAGATTGTCCTCAAGCCACTTTTCCAGCCAGTGAATGTTGTACTGGCCGCTCTGGATGTCCGGCTCCTGCAGCAGGGCATGGAACAGCGGCACGGTGGTGTCCACGCCGTCCACGATCAGCTCGCCCAGGGCGCGGCTGAGACGCGCCAGCGCCTCGGGCCGGTCGCGGCCATGCACGATCAGCTTGCCGATCAGGCTGTCGTAATAGGGCGGGATCATGTAGCCGTCGTAAAGCGCGCTGTCCATCCGCACCCCAAGGCCGCCCGGCGCATGGAAATGGCTGATGCGGCCGGGGCAGGGGGCAAAGTTTGGCAGCTTCTCGGCGTTGATCCGTACCTCGATGGCGTGGCCGTTGATCTCCAGATCGTCCTGGCTGAAGGACAGCGGCAGCCCCTCGGCGACGCGGATCTGTTCACGCACAAGGTCGACGCCGAAGATCGACTCGGTCACCGGGTGCTCCACCTGCAGGCGGGTGTTCATCTCGATGAAATAGAACTCGCCATCCTCATAGAGGAACTCGATGGTGCCGGCGCCGGAATAGCCCATCTTGCCGATGGCATCGGCGCAGATCTTGCCGATACGGGCGCGCTCCTCGGGGGTGATGCAGGGGCCGGGGGCCTCTTCGAACACCTTCTGGTGGCGGCGCTGCAGCGAACAGTCGCGCTCGCCCAGATGCACGCCGGTGCCCTTGCCGTCGCCAAAGACCTGAACCTCGATATGACGCGGCTTCTGGAGGTATTTCTCCATATAGACCTCGTCATTGCCAAAGGCGGCCTTGGCCTCGGCCCTGGCGGTGGAAAAGGCGCTTTCCAGCTCGGCCTCGTCGCGGGCCACCTTCATGCCGCGGCCGCCGCCGCCGGCGGTGGCCTTGATGATCACCGGATAGCCCATGTCGGCGGCCACCGTCTTGGCGGTGGCGACGTCGGGCACGCCGCCCTCGGAGCCCGGCACCACCGGGATGCCCAGCGCCGCCGCGGTTTCCTTGGCGGTGATCTTGTCGCCCATGGTGCGGATATGTTCCGAGGACGGGCCGATGAAGGTCAGCCCGTGATCCTCGACGATCTGCACGAAGGCGGCGTTTTCCGACAAAAAGCCATAGCCGGGGTGAATCGCCTGCGCGCCGGTGATCTCGCAGGCCGAGATGATGGCCGGGATCGAAAGGTAGCTCTGCGCGCCCGCGGGCGGGCCGATGCAGACGGATTCGTCGGCCATGCGCACATGCATCGCGTCGGCGTCGGCGGTGGAATGCACCGCCACCGACCGGATGCCCATTTCGCGCGCGGCGCGGACCACGCGCAGGGCGATCTCGCCCCGGTTTGCAATCAGGATCTTGTCGAACATCTCCGCCCCTTACTCGACGATGACCAGCGGGGTGCCGAATTCCACCGCAGCGCCATCATCGACCAGGATGCGCTTGACCGTGCCCGCCTTGGGCGCGTGGATGTGGTTCATCGTCTTCATTGCCTCGACGATCAACAGGGTGTCGCCCTCGCTGACCGTGCTGCCGACCTTGACGAAGGCGGGCGCGCCCGGTTCGGGCTGCAGGTAGACCGTGCCGACCATGGGCGAGGTCACCGCGCCGGGATGCGAGGCGGGATCGTCCGCAGCGGCACCGGCGGGGGTCTCGGCTGGCGCGGCCTGCGGCGCGGCCGGGACGGCGGCGGGCATCGCCACCGGCGCCGGGGCCGGTGCGGCCGCAACCACGGCAGGCGCCGCGCGGCTCACCCGGACGTTCAGGCTGTTGTCTTCGCTGTATTCGCGCTTGACCTCCAGCTCGGTCAGATCGTTTTCCTGCAGCAGCTCGGCCAGCGCCTTGATAAAGGCCACATCCGCGTCGGTTGTTTTGTCTGTCATGTTTGTCCTCGACCGGTTTCGCCCGCGCCCGTCGCCTGCGCGGACATGCAAATCCTTTGCGCTTATAGGCCATGGCGGGATGCGTGAAAAGCGCCGTTACCCCATCCTGGGGGGATCAGGCAAGCGGGAACCGCGCCCGGGGCGCCCTACAACGGCATGCCGGACAATTTGGCCACCAGCTCGGGCAGTTTGCGGGCGCCGAATTTCTCCAGCAGGCGGGCGCGATGCGCCTCCACCGTGCGATAGGACAGCGCCAGCTCGGCCCCCACCTCCTTGGCCGACAGCCCGCGGCAGGTCAGGATCGCCACCTCGCGTTCGCGCGGGGTCAGCCGGACCACCGGGCGTTCGTCCGAGATATCGGCAAACGACCAGATCCCGTGCCGGAACGGATCCTCGGGCGTCAGCGACTGGCCCCGCACCCGGCACCAGAACAGGTCGCCGCTGGCCCGGCGCATGATCCGCTCGTCATGGTATTCGCCGGTCTCGCGCATTGCCGCCAGCCCGCGCGCGCCGATGCGCTCGAACTCGGCCTCCGAGGGGTAGAAATCGCGCAACGGCCGGTCGCGATAGGCCTCCGGCCCGCCGCCGAAGGTGCGGATAAAGCGCCGATTGGCCCGCCGGATGATCCGGTTTTCCAATTCGGCCAGCCCGATCGGGGCGTTTTCAAAGGCGATATCGCTCATGGGCCGGAACAGTGCCGGGGATTTCCGGTAAATGTAAAGTGCCCTGCCGTCCCGAAGGCATGCTGCGACCCTCCCCGGCAGGTAGTTCTACGGAATTGAACGGCGGGGGGCGCCCGCATTACTCTTTGCCGATCACAGGATGGAGAATGACAATGGTCTATATCGCGGGCTGGGGCCACACCAAGTTCGGCAAACTCACCGATCAGAGCCTTGAGGATCTGATCATCGAGGCCGGGGGCCAGGCCCTGGCCGATGCCGGCATTGCCGGTTCGGATGTGGATGGCGTCTGGATGGGGCATTTCAATGCGGGCATGGTGCCCGACGGCTTCCCGTCCTCGCTGGCGATGGGGATCGACCCGGGCCTGCGCTACAAGCCCGCCACCCGGCTGGAGAACGCCTGTGCCTCGGGCTCCGCCGCGGTCTTCGCCGCGCGCCAGGCGATCCTGGCCGGGGAGGCCAAGGTCGCGCTGGTGGTCGGGGTCGAGAAGATGACCCATCTGCCCGGCGCCGAGGTGACCGCCGCGCTGGGCCATGCCGCTTATCAGAAGGAAGAGGCGGGGATGTCCTTTCCCGGCGTCTTCGCCGAATTCGCCAAGGCCTATTTCGACAAATACGGCGACCACAGCCGGGCGCTGGCAAAGATCGCGGCGAAGAATCACGGCAATTCGGTCAACAACCCGCTGGCGCAGCTGCAAAAGCCGATGGACGAAGACTTCTGCGCCACGGTCTCGGACCGCAACCCGATGATCGCCGCGCCGCTGAAGAAAACCGACTGTTCGCTGGTCTCCGACGGTGCCGCCGCACTGGTGCTGGTGGCCGAGGATCTGCTGGCCGACGTGTCCAAGGCGGTTCGGATGCGCGGCGTGGCGCAGGTCAATGACGTGATGGCGATGTCGCGGCGCGACCTGCTGGCCTTCGAGGGGCCGCGCAAGGCGATCCATTCCGCCTATGCCCGCGCCGGGATCACGGTGAACGACCTCGACGTGGCCGAGGTGCACGACTGTTTCACCATCGCCGAGCTGCTGATTTACGAGGCGATGGGCCTTGCCGCCCACGGCCATGCGGCCGAGCTTCTGGATGGCGGCGTCGTCCACGCCGGCGGTCGGCTGCCGGTGAACCTCTCCGGCGGGCTCAAGGCCAAGGGGCACCCGGTGGGCGCCACCGGCGTTTCCATGCACACGCTAATCGCCCGGCAGGTTCTGGGCCAGGCCGACGCGATGCAGCACCCCGGCGCCGAGCTGGGCCTGGTGTTCAACATGGGCGGCTCGGGCGTGGCAAACTATGCCAGCGTCCTGGAGGCGGTGAAATCATGAACCTGGGCAACTGGCTGCACCGCCAGGCGCAGCTTAACCCCAGCCGCCCGGCGCTTTTCACGGGCAAGGTGCAGGTGGCGGATTACGCCACCTTCCACGACCGTGCTGCGCGGGTGGCGGGCTGGCTCGCGGCGCAGGGGATCGCGCCCGGCGACCGTGTCGGCCTGTTCATGAAGAACTGCCCCGACTACCTGATCGCGCAATACGGCATCTGGTACGCGGGCGCGGTGGCGGTGCCGATCAACGCCAAGCTGCACGGGCGCGAGGCGGCCTTCATCCTGGAAAACTCCGGCACCGCGCTGTGCTTCACCTCGCCCGGCCTGACCGAGGCGCTGGGCGAGGCGGGGGCGCCCGGGCGTTTCATCGACATCACGGGGGCCGACCATGCCGCCGCGCTGGCCCATGATCCGGTCGCCGCGCCCGCGCCCTGCGCGCCCGACGACCTGTGCTGGCTGTTCTATACCTCGGGCACCACCGGGCGGCCCAAGGGGGTGCAGATCACGCATCGGATGCTGACCGCCATGTCGCTGGCCTATCAGACCGACGTGGACATGGCGACGGGCGAGGACGCGATCCTCTACGCCGCGCCGATGAGCCACGGGGCGGGGATCTACAACATGGTCCATGTGCTGGTCGGCGCGCGCCACGTCTGCCCCGAGAGCGGCGGTTTCGACCCGGCCGAGATCTTCGATCTGGCCCGCCATTTCGGCAACGTGCAGATGTTCGCCGCCCCGACCATGGTGCACCGCATGACCGCGGCGGCCAAGGTGGCGGGCGAGACCGGAGAGGGGCTGCGCACCGTGGTCTATGGCGGCGGGCCGATGTACCTGGCCGATATCGAGGAGGCGATCGTACAATTCGGGCCGATTTTCGTACAGATCTACGGCCAGGGCGAATGCCCGATGGGGATCACGGCGCTGTCGCGGGAGCTGGTCGCCGACCGCGCCCACCCGCGCTGGAAGCCGCGTCTGGCCAGCGTCGGCCGCGCCCAGTCCCCGGTCGAGGTGCGCATCGGAGATGCCGATGGTACCCCCGTGGCACCGGGCGAGCATGGCGAGATCATGGTGCGCGGCGACGTGGTGATGCCGGGCTATTGGCAGAATGACGATGCCACCGCCAAGACGCTGGTGAATGGCTGGCTGATGACCGGCGACATGGGCTTCATGGACGAGGACGGTTTCGTCACCATGCAGGACCGCTCCAAGGACATGATCATCACCGGCGGCTCCAATGTCTATCCGCGCGAGGTCGAGGAGGTGCTGTTGACCCACCCGAAGGTCAGCGAGGTCTCGGTGGTGGGCCGCCCCCATCCCGACTGGGGCGAGGAGGTGGTGGCCTTTGTCGTGGGCGCGGCGCCGGAGGCCGAGCTGGATCGGCTTTGCAACGACAACATCGCGCGGTTCAAGCGGCCGAAAGCGTACGTTTTCACTGCCGAATTGCCCAAGAACAACTACGGTAAGGTCCTCAAGACCGAGCTGCGCAAGATGCTGGAGGAAGAAAAATGACGGATCTGAGCGGAAAGACGGCGCTGGTCACCGGATCGGTGCAGGGCATCGGGCTGGCGATTGCCGAGGTGCTGGCCAAGGCCGGCGCGCGTATCGCGGTGCACGGGATCGCGGGCGATGCGCAAATCGACGAGGTCTGCGGCCACCTGCGCGATCTGGGCGCGCCGCAGGCCGAGTTCTTTGACGGCGACCTGCGCAACCCCGACCGCATCGCCGACATGATGACGGCGGTCACCGCCTGGGGCGGGCCGGACATCCTGGTCAACAACGCCGGCATCCAGCATACCGCGCCGCTGGCCGAGATGCCGCGCGAGACCTGGGACGCGATCCTGGGCGTGAACCTGAGCGCTGCCTTCGACACCATGCGCGCCGCCCTGCCGGGCATGGCCGAGCGCGGCTATGGCCGGGTGATCAATATCGCCAGCGTGCACGGGCTGGTCGCCAGCAAGGACAAGGCGCCCTATGTGGCGGCAAAGTTCGGGCTGGTGGGGCTCTCCCGCGTCGCCGCGCTGGAATACGCCGCCAAGGGCTCCAAGGCGCAGGGCGGGGTGACAGTGAACTGCATCTGTCCGGGCTGGACCGAAACCTCGCTGCTGGAGCCGCAGATCGAGGCGCGCGCGGCGCAATTCGGCGGCGACCGCAACGCGGGGATCGCCGACCTGCTGTCGGAAAAACAGCCCAGCCGCCGGATGTCGGACCCTTCGGAGATCGGCGAACTGGCGCTGTGGCTGTGCAACCCGGTGGCGCATAACGTCACCGGCACCGCGATCCCGGTCGACGGCGGCTGGACCGCGCAATAGCGCGGTTCAGAAGCCGCGGATGCGGTCGGGCAGGGTGGTGCGGGCGTCGAAGCGGATGTTGCGCGCCCGGATCACCCCCTTGTCCAGGTCGCGCATCGGGTCGGCGGTGATCTGGTCAAAAGCGGCGGCCTCGCAGACCGCCCAGGGCTGTTCGGGCAGCGCCTCGAAGCCGTCATAGAACTTGCGCTCGGCCAGCTTGGGGTTTCTCCAGGCGCTGCCGGGCAGGCCCCTGGCCTCGCTGGTGGCAATTTCGCGGCGGTGGTGATTGGCCACCTTCAGCGCCGCGCGGCTGGCGTATTTCAGATGCGCCAGGTAGACGCCGCGCGGCAGGTTCAGGGGCAGCTCCGCCAGCGCCCGCTTGCGCAGGGCGACCCCGTGGCGCAGCAGCGGCAGCCCCTTTCGCACTGCCCAGGCCTTGCTGTAATGCCCCGAGAACACGGCCCATGGCCGCGCGGGCAGCGCCGGCGCACCGTCCTTGAGCGGCGCATCGCCGGGCCGTTCGGCGATGTTCAACCCCAGCGCGAAAACCGCGTCACGCTCCTGCGCGGCCAGAAGATCGGCAAATCCGGGATAGATCTCGGGGTCGAGGCAGATCAGCTCATCCGCATCGGTGCGGATGACCCAGTCATAGACCGCACTCAGACCGGCCTGGAACCCGTTCAGCACCCGGTCGCGCATGCCGTCGAACCCGTCGAGCCGGTCGCGCGGCACGGTCACGACATTGGCGCGCGGGCACAGCGTGCGCAGCACCGGGTCGGGGCCATGGGCCACGATATAGAGGTTCCGCGGACCCAGGTGCCGGGCATAGTGGCCATACCACTGGGACAGCGCCCAGTGATCGCGGTAAACCATGGTGATCGCGCAGATTTTCATGGCCGCATCTTGCGGGGGACGGGGAGGCACGACAAGCGAAACCTGCCGCCACGGCCCCAGGCGGCCGGTCCCGCGCAGGGGAAGAGGCCGGGGCCTTTGCCGGTCAGTCCCGCGCCCCGGTATTCGGATAGAAAAAGGCCGGCTCCAAAGGAACCGGCCCAGTCAGGTGCCGCATGGCCGCGGTCGGCCGGCGCGGACGGGGAAGAACGGGTCAGATCGCCAGGTATTCGGCGCGCAGCTCTGCGTTTTCGAGCACTTCGGCGGCGGTGCCGTCGAAGACGATGGAGCCGGTGTCGAGGATGATGGCCCGGTCGGCCAGTTGCAGCGCGCGCACCGCGTTCTGTTCGACCAGGATCGTGGTCATGCCCTGCTCCTTGATGATGCGCAGGGTCTTTTCGATCTCGTCCACGATCACCGGGGCGAGGCCCTCGTAGGGTTCGTCCAGAAGCAGCACCTTGAGGTCGCGGGCCAGCGCCCGGGCGATGGCCAGCATCTGCTGCTCGCCGCCCGAGAGCGTCACGCCCTCTTGCTTGCGGCGCTCGCCCAGCCGCGGGAACAGCTCGTACAGCCGTTCGATCGACCAGCCGATCGGCGGCGCGATCTGGGCCAGTTGCAGGTTCTCCTCGACGGTGAGGCCGGGGATGATGCGCCGGTCCTCGGGCACCAGGCCAAGCCCGGCGGCGGCGGCCTCGTGCGAGGCCATCTTGTGCAGCGGCTGGTGATCCAGCCAGATCTCGCCGTGGGTGACCTGCGGGCTGCCGGTGCGGGCGATGGCGCGCAGCGTCGAGGTCTTGCCCGCGCCGTTGCGGCCAAGGAGCGCCAGGATCTCGCCCTCGTGCACGTTGAAGTTCACGCCCTGCACGATGTAGCTCCCGCCGTAATAGGCGTGCATGTCCCAGACCGAAAGGAAGGCGGGCGCGGTTTCGGCGTGATTGGCGTTCTTTGAGAAGTCCGGTTTGACGTTCATCTGAAATCCTCCTCCGGATCAGGCCGACTCGCCCAGGTAGGCTTCGCGCACCTTGGGGTTGCCCTTGATGTTCTGGGGATCGTCCTCGACCAGCGGGGTGCCCTGCGCCAGCACGGTGATCCGGTCGGCAAGGCTGAACACCACGTGCATGTCGTGCTCGATGATGGCGATGGTGATGTCGCGCTTTTCCTTGATCTCTTTCAGCAGGTCGATGGTGTTGTTGGTATCGGCCCGCGCCATGCCGGCGGTGGGTTCGTCCAGCAGCAGCAGCCGCGGTTCCTGGCTCAGGCACATGCCGATCTCCAGTCGCCGCTTGTCGCCGCGGCTCATCGAGGCGGCGTGCATATGCCGCTTGTCGGCCATGTTCATGTCTTCCAGCACCTGTTCGGCCTGTTCGATGATCTGGCGTTCGTTGGCCACCGATTCATAGGCGTGCATGCGGAACGCCCCGTCGCGCTTGGCGAAGATCGGGATCAGCATGTTTTCCATCACCGTCAGGTCGCCGAAGATCTCCGGCGTCTGGAACACCCGGGAAATGCCCATCTGGTTGATCTCGTAGGGCGAGCGGCCCAGCACCGACTGGCCGTCGAACATGACCGAGCCGGTATCGGGGATCAGCTTGCCCACCAGGCAGTTCAGCAGCGTGGACTTGCCGGCGCCGTTGGGGCCGATGATGGCGTGCACGGTGTTTTCGCGCACGCTCAGGTTCACCTCGCTCAGCGCCTTGAGGCCGCCGAAGTTCTTGTTGACGTTCTTGACTTCGAGAATGCCCATCTAAACGTCCTCCTCACTCGGCCACATGCGGCGTTTCTTTGGGGTGATGCTCGGGGTCGCCACCCTGCGGGCGCTGCTTGCGCCCCTTGAGGAGCCGCGCGATGCGCTGACCGCCCTCGACCAGCCCGCCGGGCAGGAAGATCACCACCAGCATGAACAGGATGCCCAGCGTCAGGTGCCAGCCCTTGCCGATGAAGGGATGGATGACGAAGACCACGAAATCCTCGACCCCGTCGGGCAGGAAGCCGAACCAGCCATGCAGGACGTTGTCGTTGATCTTCGAGAAGATGTTCTCGAAATACTTGATGAAGCCCGCGCCCAGAACCGGGCCGATCAGCGTGCCGGTGCCGCCCAGGATGGTCATCAGGACGACCTCGCCGGAGGCGGTCCACTGCATCCGCTCGGCGCCCGCCAGCGGGTCCATCGCCGCCATCAGCCCGCCGGCGAGGCCGGCATACATGCCCGAGATCACGAAGGCCGCCAGGGTGTAGGGCCGGGTGTTCAGGCCGGTGTAGTTCATCCGCTGCTGGTTCGACTTCACCGCCCGCAGCATCATCCCGAACGGCGAGCGGAAGATGCGGATCGCAAGGTAGAACACCACCATCAGGATCACCGCGCAGAGGTAGTAGCCGGCGTTGAAGTCGAAGCTCCAGGCGCCGACGTCCAGCGTGTAGGTCGAGCGCATCGACAGGCCGAACAGATGCGGCAGGTCGGGCAGCCCGTCGCGGTGGAACCACTGCGGGTCGTCGGCATAGACCTGCAGCCCGGTTTCGCCGTTGGTCAGGTTGAACTTGGGGTTCGAGAGCACCGAATAGGCCAGCGCGAAGGACATCTGTGCGAAGGCCAGCGTCAGGATCGAGAAATAGATGCCCGAGCGCCGCAGGCTGACGAAGCCGATGAACAACGAGAAGATTGCGGCCACGACCACGCTCAGGGTAATGGCGGGGATCACGTTGTAGGTGAACAGCTTGAAGATCCAGACCGCCGAATAGCTGCCCACGCCCAGAAACGCCGCGTGGCCGAACGAGAGGTAGCCGGTCAGGCCGAAGAGGATGTTAAACCCGATGGCGAAGATGCCGAAGATGATGAACCGCTGCATCAGGTCCGGGTAGCCCGCGTTGAACTGCGCCATCGCGCTGTCGGCCGGAAACGGGTTCAGGATGAAGGGCGCGCAGAGGGTGAGCACCGCGACCACGATCAAGAGCGTGGTGTCTTTCTTGTTCAGTCCCAGCATGAATTACTCCTCCATCACGCCCTTGCGGCCCATCAGGCCCCGCGGACGGGTCAGCAGAATGATGATCGCGACCAGGTAGATGATGATCTGGTTGATGCCCGGGATCGTTGTCGTCGCCCAGGTGGTCGAGGCAAAGCTTTCCAGAATACCCAGCAGGAAGCCGGCCAGAACCGCGCCGGGCAGAGAGCCCATGCCGCCAACCACCACGACCACGAAGCTGAGGACCAGGAAATCCATACCCATGTGGTAGTTCGGCGGGTTCAGCGGGCCGTACATCACCCCCGCAAGCCCGGCCACCGCCGAGGCAATGCCGAACATGATGGTGAAGCGCCGGTCGATGTTGATGCCCAGAAGGCCCACGGTTTCACGGTCGGCCATGCCGGCGCGCACCACCATGCCGAAGGTGGTGAATTGCAGGAAGGCGAAGACGCCGCCGATCACCGCCACCGCAAAGAAGAAATAGACCAGACGCCAGATCGGATAGATGATCGCATTGGCCTGGAACCCCACGGCCACGCCCAGGTCGACCGAACCGCGCAGCGCGCCGGGTTCCGGGGTCTGGATCGGGTTGGCGCCGAAGAAATACTTCACCACCTCCTGCAGCACGATGGCCAGGCCGAAGGTGACCAGGATCTGGTCGGCATGGGGACGCTTGTAGAAATGCTTGATCAGCCCGCGCTCCATCGCATAGCCGACCAGCAGCATGATGGGGATGGCGAACAGGATCGCCAGCGGCACCGACCAGTCGATGATCGCCGCCCCCGCGTCGGGGCCGAACCAGGATTCGACATAGGGCGTCTTCACCTTGAGCGGGTTGCCCAGGAAATCCTTCTGGGTCTCGTCGATGGTCTCGAAACTCAGGCTCAGAAGGCGTTGCAGCGTCACCGCGCAGAAGGCGCCGATCATGAACAGGGCCCCGTGGGCGAAGTTCACCACGCCCAGGGTGCCGAAGATGAGAGTCAGGCCCAGCGCGATCAGCGCATAGGCCGAGCCTTTGTCGAGTCCGTTGAGAATTTGCAGCAGGAGTGCGTCCATGGTCCCCACCGTTAATTGGATCGGGAGCGTCCCTCCGGCGGATGCCGGAGGGACGGCCGGTTGGTCTAACCGAATTCCCTGAGTAAGAGGGTTCGGCCCGGGCCGTTTGTCGGGCCCGGACCCGCCGCGATCAGGCGCCCGGGTTGCAGGTGCCCAGCTCGCCGCCTGCGAACATCGGGTGATCCGGCGGATAGGTCACTTGCGCCGCCGGGGTCACTTCGACGACTTCCAGAAGGTCGAACTCGGAGGTCGGGTTTTCCTTCCCGCGCACCACGAGCACGTCCTTGAAGCACTGGTGGTCGTCGGCGCGATAGAGGGTCGGGCCGTTGCCCAGGCCGTCGAACTCGAAGCCTTCCAGCGCCTCGCCCACACCGCAGGGGTTGAAGGTGCCGGCACGCTCGCAGGCATCGGCATAGAGCAGCGTCTGGCAATAGACCGTGTGCGCCGCCTGGCTCGGCGGGAAGCCGTATTTGGTGCCGAAGGATTTGACGAAGGCCTTGGAGCCCTCATCCTGCAGCGACCAGTGCCAGTTGGTGGAGCCGAGGATGCCCTTGACGTTCTCGCCCGCACCCTTGGCCATCAGGCGGGAGTAGAGCGGCACCACGATCTCGAAGTTCTTGCCGTTCACCTGCTTTTCGCGCAGGCCGAACTGCACGGCGTTGGTCAGCGAGTTGACCATGTTGCCGCCGTAGTGGTTCAGGATCAGCACGTCGGCGCCCGAGTTCAACACCGGCGCGATGTAGGACGAGAAGTCGGTCGCGGCCAGCGGGGTCTTCACCGCATTGACGGTCTCCCAGCCGAGCGCCTCGGTGGCGGCCTTGATCGATTCCTCCTGGGTCCAGCCCCAGGTGTAGTCGGCGGTCAGGTGATAGGCCTTGCGGTCCTTGCCATAACGCGCGGCCAGCACCGGCGCCAGCGCGGCACCCGACATATAGGCGTTGAAGAAGTGGCGGAAGCCGTTGGCCTTCTTGTCCTTGCCGGTGGTGTCGTTGGAGTGGGTCAAGCCCGCCATAAAGATCACGCCGGCCTCCTGGCACAGGCCCTGCACGGCGATGGCCACGCCCGAGGACGAGCCGCCGGTGATCATGATGGCGCCGTCCTTTTCGATCATCGACTTGGCCGATGCGCGCGCGGCGTCCGATTTGGTCTGGGTGTCGCCGGTGACGAACTCGACCTTCTTGCCCAGGATGCCGTTGCCTTGCAGCGCCTTGGACGAGAACGTGTTCATCATGCCGCCGTCGCCGCCGCCGTTCAGGTGCTCGACTGCAAGCTCATAGGCGCGCAGTTCGTCGGCGCCCTCATCGGCATAGGGGCCGGTCTGCGGAACGTTGAAGCCCAGGGTGACGGTACCGCCGGTCGGTTCGTTCATATAGGCCGCCGCCGACGACGCGGTGAAAATCGTCGGCAGAGCAATGCCGGCACCGGCCAGGGTGCCGGTCTTCAGCACGCCGCGACGTGTGACATCATTCTTGGACATGAATATCCTCCCATTTCATGGATCGTCGCGCAGACCTCCTCTTGTTCCACGCAACGCCTGCACGATTGTGCAAAGAGAGTATGCTGGGGGAATGGAAAATTAGGCAATAAGCCCCTTGAAATGAACAATATTTTTGTCAACAAATGTACAGTAAGGTGACCAGGTTTGTAAAAATCGTTATGTCGCAGCGCAGAAAGGCCTTGAAAAGCCGCTGAAAAAGGAGCCCGCCAGCCATGGCCAGAGATACGCTGACCGGCAGCCGCATCCGCGAGCGGCGCGCCATCAAGGGGTTGCGCCAGGCCGATCTGGCCCGGGAGGTGGGTATCTCGCCCTCCTACCTGAACCTGATCGAACACAACCGGCGCAGAATCGGCGGAAAGCTGTTGGTCGACATCGCGCATGTGCTGGGGGTCGAGCCCTCGATGCTGACCGAGGGGGCCGAGGCGGCGTTGATCTCGACCCTGCGTGAGGCGGCGGCCGAGGCCGGCATCGCGATGGCCGAGACCGACCGCGCCGACGAATTCGCCGGCCGCTTTCCCGGCTGGGCCGAGGTCCTGGCCTGGTCGCACCGCCGCATCACCTCGCTGGAGCGTACGGTCGAGACCCTGTCGGACCGGCTGACACATGATCCGCGGCTGGCCGCCTCGCTGCACGAGGTTCTGTCCACCGCCGCGGCGATCCGCTCCACCGCCTCGATCCTGGCCGAGACCGGCGAGCTGGAGCCGGAATGGCGCGACCGGTTCCACAAGAACCTGAACGAGGACAGCGCGCGGCTGGCCGACAGCTCCAAGGCATTGGTCAACTATCTTGACGACAGCGCCGCGAGCGACGACCCCCGCGGCGCCCCGCAGGAGGAGGTCGAGGCGTTCATGGCGGCCAATGGCCATCACTTTCCCGTGGTCGAGGCGGGCACCGCCGATCTCGACGCGCTGGTCGAGGCGGCACCGGAACTGACCGGCCGGGCGGCACGCCAGGTGGCCCGCGCGGTGCTGGAACAATATGCCGCCGATGCCGCGGCGATGCCGGTGGCGCCGTTTTCCGAGGCGGTCAAGGCGCACGGGTTGGATCCGCTGGCGCTGGCGCGGGCCTTCGAGGTGGACCTGCCGGCGGTGTTCCGGCGTATCGCCGCGCTTCCGGAAACGGCTTTGCCGGGCGAGGTGGGGCTGGTGGTCTGCGACGCTTCGGGCAGCATCCTGTTCCGCAAGGTGGTCACCGGTTTCGCCCTGCCGCGCCATGGCGAGGCCTGCCCGCTCTGGCCGCTGTTCACGGCGCTGAACCGGCCGCTGGTGCCGATCCGGCGGCGGGTGTCGCAGCTGGGCCGGACGGTCAGTGCCTTTGACTGCCTGGCGGTGGCCTGGCCCGACGGGCAGCCGGGGTTCGAACGCGATCCGCTCTACCGGTCGATCATGCTGATCCTGCCGGTCCGTCCGGGCGAGGGCGGCGACGCCACCGCGCAGCCGGTCGGAAGCACCTGCCGGGTCTGCCCGCGCGGCGGCTGCGAGGCCCGGCGCGAGCCGTCGATCCTGAGCGAAGGGTTTTGACAGCGCCGTTGTGGCGTGGATATGCTGGCCAAAACCAAGAAAAAACCGTTAGCGCGGCCAAGCTGACACGTCAGGGGGAGGAGTGGAGTAGCATGGGCCGACATGTTCTTCTGATCGAGGACGAAGCCAATATCACCGAGGCGATCCGCTTCCTGCTGACGCGGGACGGGTGGCAGGTGGACACCCATGCCGATGGCAGCGACGCCGTCGAGGTGATCCGCGCGGCCGATCCGGATCTGGTGATCCTCGACGTGATGTTGCCCGGCAAAAGCGGCATGGACATCCTGCGCGAGCTGCGCGAGGGCGAGGCGACCCGCGACCTGCCGGTGCTGATGCTGACCGCGCGTGGCCAGTCGCGCGACCGCGACATGGCGGAAAAGGCCGGCGTCAGCCGCTTCATGACCAAGCCGTTTTCCAATGCCGAGGTGTTGACGGCGGTGCGCGACCTGCTGGCGCAGGCGTCGCGGACATGACCGGGTCCGGCGGGGGGGACGCGGCGGAGCAGAAGGCGCCGTCGGTCTTTCTCGAACGGCAGACCTATCGCCGGCGCCGCCTGATGGATGCCGCCCGGCTGCTGCCGGTGCTGGGGGCGCTCTTGTTCGCGGTGCCGCTGTTATGGCCCGGCGCCGACGATTCGGGCAGCGCGGCGGCGATGCCGACCTCGCGCGCGATCCGCTATATCTTCGGGGTTTGGGCGCTGCTGATCCTGGCCAACGTCTGGTTCGGTTTCCTGACCCGCGGCTGGTCCGGGACCGGCCGGGCGGGGGAGCCCGGGGACGCGTCCGGGCGAGGGCAGGGCTGATGGCCACGCTGAACCTGATGGTGCTGGTCTGCCTGGGCTACGTGGCGCTGCTGTTCATCGTTGCCTTTGCCGCCGACCGGCTGGCCGCGACGGGGCGCAGCACCTGGCTGCGCTCGCCGCTGATCTACACCCTGTCGCTGTCGATCTACTGCACCGCCTGGACGTTCTACGGCGCGGTAGGATACGCGGCGCGCTCGGGGCTGGAATATGTCACCATCTACCTTGGCCCCACGCTGGTCATGGTGGGGTGGTGGTGGGGGTTGCGCAAGCTGGTGCGCGTCGGCCGCAGCCAGCGGGTCACCTCGATCGCCGACCTGATCTCGTCGCGCTATGGCAAATCGAACCTGTTGGCGATCTGCGTCACCGTGTTGGCCGTGGTGGGCATCACCCCCTATATCGCGCTGCAGCTGCAATCCATCACGCTGTCCTTCTCGATCTTCTTCGACGGCGCCCCGGTCGAGGGCTACAGCGACGCCTCGGTGGTGTTCTGGGTGGCCGCCGGGCTGGCGGTCTTCGCCATCCTGTTCGGCACCCGCAACCTGGACGCCAACGAACGCCACCACGGTGTGGTGACCGCCATCGCGCTGGAGGCGGTGGTCAAGCTGGTGGCGCTCTTGGCGGTGGGGATCTTCGTGGTCTGGGGGCTTTCGGGCGGTGTCGGCGCAACGCTGCAGCGTATCGACGCCTCGCCCATCGGACAATGGCAGGTCAACGGCAGCCGCTGGGCGACGATCACCTTTCTGGCCGTCGCCGCCTTCGTCTGCCTGCCGCGGATGTTCCAGGTGATGGTGGTGGAAAACGACGACGAACGCCACCTGCGCACCGCCGCCTGGGCCTTTCCCACCTATCTTTTGCTGATCAGCCTCTTCGTGGTGCCCATCGCCGTGGTGGGCCTCGAGGTGATGCCCAAGGGCGCCAACCCGGACATGTTCGTCCTCACCGTGCCGCTGAGCCAGGGGCAGGAGGCACTGGCGATGCTGTCGTTCCTCGGCGGGTTCTCCTCGGCCACCTCGATGGTGATCGTCGCCGCGATGGCGCTGTCGACGATGGTGTCGAACCACCTGGTGATGCCGATCTGGTTGTCGTCGCAGTCCGATCGCGCCTCGGTCTCGGGCGATGTGCGCCACGTGATCCTGTTGGCGCGGCGGGTGTCGATCGCGGTGATCATGGGGCTGGGCTATTTCTATTTCCGGCTGTCGGGCGGCGGTGCCGCGCTGGCCGCGATCGGTCTGATTTCCTTTGCCGGCATCGCCCAGATCCTGCCGGCGCTGGTGGGCGGGCTGTTCTGGCGCGGCGCCACGCGCACGGGGGCCCTGGCCGGGCTGTCGGTGGGCTTCACCTTGTGGCTGTTCACGCTGCTGCTGCCGGGGCTGGGTGGCGGGCTGATGCCGGAGGTGGTGTTGCGCGAGGGGCTGTTCGGCCTGAGCTGGCTGCGCCCGCATGCGCTGTTCGGGATCGAGGGGATGGACCCGATCGTGCATTCGGTGATGTGGAGCATGGTGCTGAACGCGGCCGCGTTCTGTGCCGCCTCGCTGCTGAGCTTTCCCAGCCCGCTGGAACGCCTGCAGGGGGCGCAGTTCGTCAATGTGTTCGATCATTCCACCGGGCCGCGCGGCTGGACCGGTTCAGTTGCCCAGAGCGAGGATCTGATGATCATGTCGCAGCGCATCCTGGGCGCGCGCGAGGCGCAGGAGCTGTTCCAGCGCGAAGCGCAGCTGCAGGGCGGGCGCGGCCACCTGCCCGAGCCGACGCCGCTGTTCCTGGAGCGGCTGGAGCGCGAGCTCAGCGGGTCGGTCGGCGCGGCGGCGGCGCATGCGATGGTCGGCCAGATCGTCGGCGGTTCCTCGGTCTCGGTCGAGGATCTGCTGGCGGTGGCGGATGAGAGCGCGCAGCTGATGGAGTATTCCAGCCAGCTTGAGGTGAAATCCTCCGAACTGGCGCGCACCGCCAAGAAACTGCGCGAGGCGAACGAGAAGCTGACCCAGATCTCGCTGCAGAAGGACGCCTTCCTCAGCCAGGTCAGCCACGAGTTGCGCACGCCGATGACCTCGATCCGCGCCTTTTCCGAGATCCTGCGCGACGACGACGGGTTGAGCACCGGGGACAAGGTGCGGTACGCCAACATCATCCATGACGAGGCGCTGCGCCTGACCCGGCTGCTGGATGACCTGCTGGACCTGAGCGTTCTGGAAAACGGCCAGGTCACGCTGAACCAGCGCGACGGGCTCCTCAAGGCGGTTCTGGACCGCGCGGTGTCGACCGCGCTGACCGGGACCGAACAGCCGTTTTCGGTGAAACGGCGCAAGGGGCAGGAGAACGTCGTGGTGCATACCGACCTGGATCGGCTGGCGCAGGTTTTTATCAACCTGATCGCCAATGCGCAGAAGTATTGTGATGCGGCCAATCCGGAGCTGACGATTTCGGTCCATGACGTGGGCGGGCAGGTGGTGGTCGATTTCATCGACAACGGCAGCGGCATCCCGACGCCGGCACAATCCACCGTGTTCGAGAAATTCGCCCGTGTGAACGTGGAAAAGGCCGGCGGTGCCGGGCTGGGCCTGGCGATCTGCCGCGAGATCATGCAGCGGCTGGGCGGCGATATCGTCTACCTGCCCGGGCAGGGCGGCGCGGCGTTCCGGGTGAGCCTGCCGCTGACCGGGCGGATGGCGGCGCAGTAGGGGGTTACTCAGCGCGGGGGCGCGGGCTTTCCGTTTGCCCGAATAGCGCCGAAGGCGCCGGGCAGCGCCCGACTGCCCTTATGGGCGGGCGCTTCTCAGGTGGTCGCACGATGAACGGACGTTCGATGCGGTGGCTGCCATAAAGGGACGTTTTCACACCCTGGAGGCGCCCACCCGCGGCCGGGCGCCGCCCTCTGTTTCGTGTGGGACAAGCCGCGCCCTTCGGCCAAAGAAAAAGCGGCCCGAAGGCCGCCTTCCCGATCTCATTCTTTGCCCCGCTCAGCCCCGGCTGGCCGCCAGCGCCTCCAGCGCCGGGCGCAGATGGTCGAGCTGATAGCCCGCGGCGGCAGCCTTTTGCAGGATCTCGTCGACCGGCATCCGGCCCGCCTGGCCCAGCGACCAGATCACCGTGCAGCGGGTGCCGGTGCGGCAATAGGCCAGCACCGGGCCGGTGGCGTCGGCGATGGTCTCCACCTGGCGGAGGCCGTTTTCGGGCGTCAGCGTTTCCTGCACCAGCGGCATGTCAACGAAGCTCAGGCCCACCGCCTCGGCGGCGTCGCGCATGGCGCGGCTGCTCTGCTCGGGGCCGACCTCGGCGTCGGGGCGGTTGCAGATCACGGTGGTGAAACCGGCCTCTGCGATGGCGGGCAGATCCGCGACCGAGATCTGCGGCGAAACGGCATAGCCGGGGGTAAGGGCACGAATATCCATGGCTGTCCCTTACGCCGCCGCCGCGATCCTGTCCAGACCGCGCCCGACCGAGGGCGCCGCGCCCATTCCGGCCAGCATCGCCGCCATGAA